>Ga0164313_10003535_pt1 | contig 13908 bp, 11 predicted proteins | sample GuaBasSedimGuay4_FD_113735 | JGI IMG/M metagenome (GOLD analysis project Ga0164313, IMG submission 113735) | Subseafloor sediment microbial communities from Guaymas Basin, Gulf of California, Mexico - Guay4, Core 4569-4, 0-3 cm | ecosystem: Environmental > Aquatic > Marine > Hydrothermal vents... | reverse complement strand
TTCAACAAAAGCTGGAGCTTCTTACTCATATGATCAAAGATAAAGATGCCAATGGTATGCATAAGTTTTTTGCTGAGATCAGGGCTAATATTGGAATGAAGTAAACCCATTCTTAAGTAAGAATGGTCATGGGTGATAGAAAAAAAATGGTTTGCAGGGAGTCACCTGGTTAGAAGTTCAAACTGTGAAATATTTTTTGTCAGCTTTGTAATTTTATAACGGTCATCTGTCCTGTAACCAATTATCCACAGTATTTTGTTTTCAGAAGTGAGCAGCCATACATCTTCTTTCTCAGGCAGGGATAGCTTAAGGTCAATAAAAAAATCACTTAGTTTTTTTGAATGGTTCATTCCAAAAGGAATAAAACGGTCACCTTTTTGCCATTTTCTGAGAATCAATGGGAATTTTATTTTGTCAGCATCTATTGAAGCTGTATAATTTGTTGCAGGAGGTTTATAATCAGGATTATTGCCGAATTTTTTAATACTGATTTGTACAGGATGTTCGAGATGTGTTTCCTGATTGTCAATAATATAATGAAATGGTCCTGTTTTCCTTTTTTTTGTAATGATAAGATAATCACGGTCCGTAACCAAACGGTAATTATCAGAAAAGAATTGTTTCCCTGAAGTTGAGTTTAATGAAGTAAGGATATCTTGCAAAATTGGAGAAGGAAAACCAAAAGGCTTTAAAAACTCAAACAAATATGCCTTATTATATTTTAATTCCTGAAGTTTTGTTTTATCGATATATACCTTATCATCCTTTTCTTTGACTAATTCTTGTTTTTTTTTCTGAATAACATCCTGTAGTAAGTCATAGGTCTCTCTCAGGTGATAAATCGTTTTATCCAGATTTTTTCGGAAGTTGGGTTGAAGCTTTTCAAATTCAGGGATGATCTTATGCCGGATTCTATTCCTAACATATATAATCTCTGCATTACTTGAATCTTCAACATAATTAAGCCTATGTTCCTCCAGGTATATTTGGATTGTTGCCCTTGAGGCGAATAGAAGTGGCCTGACCAGTTTATTGTTTTTTGCTTTTATCCCGGAAAGCCCCCGGATACCTGTCCCTCTTGTAAGGTTAATAAAAAATGTTTCTTCCAGGTCATCCTTATTATGTGCCAAAGCAATATAGTCATAATGTTTCTGCTCTCTGATCTTTTCAAACCATTGATATCTTAGTTCTCTGGCAGCCATCTGAATAGAGATCTTATTTTTTTCAGCATATTCATGGGTGTCAAACCGAATGGAATTAAAAGGCACGTTTAGCCTGGAAGCCAGCTCCTTAACAAATTGTTCATCTCTATTGGCTTCTTTACCCCTGAGTTGGAAGTTACAATGTGCAATTCCAAAATGAAAACCTGTTTTATAGAAAAGCTCTACCATCAGCCTGGAATCCATCCCCCCACTAACGGTAATCAGGATTTTATCTTCTTTGCAAAAAAGATCATTATCAGCTATAAAATTTATAAATGAAGTGATCATCTTTCTTTTGTAAGTGTAAAATTTGCGATCAAAATATACTGAAATGATTGGAGAAAACAAAAAAGAGATTGCCTTATTGACAATCTCTTCTTCATAAAATATTAAAACGACTTAGTGATTTGATAAATATTCTGCCACACCTTCTTGTGTTTCTTTCATCGCATCTTCTCCCGGATGCCAGTCTGCCGGGCAAACTTCCCCATATTTCTCAAAATATTGCAAAGCATCAACCAACCTGAGTGCTTCTTCGATACTTCTTCCGAGTGGCATATCATTTACAACCTGGTGTCGAACTATGCCAGCCGTGTCAATTAAAAACAATCCTCTATAAGCCCTTGGGGTACCTTCAAAACTAATTTTACCATCGTCATCATATTCATATTCACCTGCTAAAACATCATAATTTTCAGCAATGGTTTTTGACTGGTCAGCTAGTAAAGGGTGCTTAACTCCTTTTATACCTCCATCATTTACTTCAGTTTGAAGGTATTTCCAGTGGCTGAATTTTGAATCAACAGAGCAACCAACTACTGCTACATTTCTTTTATCAAATTCTGTCATTTTCTTCTCAAAGGCAAGGATTTCTGTAGGACAGACAAATGTAAAATCTGCAGGGTAAAAATAAAAGATTACATACTTCTTCCCTAAATATTGATCCAATGAAAAATCTTCAACCATTTCACCTCCGTTAACAACAGCCGTTGTTTTAAATGAGGGAGCTTTTTTTCCAACTAGTACAGCCATAATTTTCTTAATTTTAATTTATACTAAATTTAATTTAGGTCAAAAGTACTTATTTTTAAATGTAAAAACAACACAAAAAAATCTAAAATTTGACTTGAGTTGTTAATTAAGATGAATGGAAATAACAAACTTATTGTTGTTAAAGAATTATAATAGCTTTTATATACTATCAGTAATTCTACGGAATTGTTTCTTCATTATCTCAGCAAAGTAGGATGATAACTTAATAATTAGATGATTAGAAGCCCTGGATTTTATCTGTATTCAAGAAGTTCGGGCTTGGAAAAATCAAATCGATTTGGCCGGTAATATTTTTCTCCTGCAATATCAAATAAAACATGACTGGCGTACTCTTCTGGTAAGATTGGGTAGAATCCAATTCTGATCTGAAGGGTTTTAAATGACAGGTTCTCATTACGCAACCTGATGCCAATACCAAAACCCGAGTAGATATCTTTATTAATAAGATTTTCCCCTTGCTCCCCGATAATACCTAAATCGGCAAAAGTGTAAAATGTAAACCGGAAACCATATAAATAATAGGGAGAAAACAATACGGTTTCAAGATTTAAGGAAGTTCTATGTGTTCCTAAAATCTGTCGGGTCCATAAGCCCCTGATCCCATTATCGTTACGTAAATAGATATGTTCATCAGAAAGCCTGCTGATACCATTTGTATAGCTGAAGTTTACAAATTGTCTGATCTGGAACCTTCTAACCGGAATGAGATGTGAGAAATAGTTGGTAGTAATGTCAACCACACCACGGTTAAATAAATGCTGATCATAGAAACCTCCAACAGCCAATTTCATGTACAAATATCCTATACGGGGATAAACTTTTCCATTTGAAATGTTTAAACTACTATAATATCTGTCAAAAAATTCGTTATTTTCCCAGCCACCTGTTAATTCAATCAATGTTCCAAAGGGAATATCCTCGGTTTTCCCAAAATTATAGATCAGGTGCATTTTGTAAAAATTTTCTTTAGAAAATGCAATGGATCCGAGGTAAAGCTCATATTTTTGCAGGTAATGGTATTCTTTTTCAGTGATGTCAGGTCTCTCATGCACGTGGTTATTAATAAATCGCCCTGCCAGAATAATCCGGTTACTGGTGTTTGATATTTTGAATGATCTCCCCAACCAATAGTCCTGATAGTAATACCTTAAAGGATATGGTGATAGCGCAGTGTCAAAGTTTTCTTTTGTTTCAATTACCTCATTAGTAAAGCCATATGAGTATTTTGTGTCTGGGGTTAGAAAGGTGTGTTCAGCTGAGACCCCTATTAAATCTGTGTTAAAAGCTGATCTATACCTTGCCCTTGCTCTTATAAATGAGCCAAACAGGTTTTCTGAGGAATAGGCGAAACCGTAGCCCCATTCGGTGGATTGATTATAATCGTAAAGCAATTCTGCTGAAATTCTATGACCTATTCCTAAGAAGTTTTGATCGTATAGGTCAAAGTTTCCTGAATTCAAACTCCTCATATTAAACCCAAAACCTATAGAGTACTGATCTTTGGAAATTAAAAGAATATCTACTTTGTTATCAGAAACGGGGATCACAATTAATCTGGCATCTTGTATAAAAGGTAGTTGACGTATAATTCTTTCATTGTCAGCAATGACACGGGGATTTAAAAGATCACCTTTTTTGAACAGCAGGCTTCTAATTAGTACTTTATCCCTTGTTTTGGTATGTGTGTTATTAAGTACTCTTTCCAGACTCGTTTCTTCCAAAAATATGGTGTCGTTAATTCCTGCACCAAATGGGGCAAGTTTTGCTAACCGGATATTCCTTATGGTCATTCCTGCATATGGTTTGTATCGTTCATCGCTGGGAACATTTAATGCAACTTCAAATGAATTGTTTGCGTTCTGATTAATAAATAACCTGAGCAAATTATTTACGAATGGTTTTTTTTCAGCCCAGTTGTAAAGTGAATCATAGGTTTGTGCTGTTTTCTGATTCATATCACTGGTGGTAATATAACTGAGGTAATCAGGAATTAGAAAAGAAGTGTCATGGGAAGCATAATGCGAAGAATCCTGATAAATAATAAATTCCCCGGCTTTAAGGAAGATTGTGTCCGATTTATGTTTATCACTATTGTTCCCATATAATATACAGGAAGCCCAGGTACTTATTATAAAAATAAGCAGGATTGAAATCAAACGGGAATGATTTTCAGGAATCATATGTACCAGATTTCATACTTTCCGTGTAAAAAAATGCAAAAGCTTATAAAGATAAATAAAATTTGTACACAAACATTATTTATCTTCCAGTACATCATCTGAATTAAACTTAAATCCAAGCCTTTTACCCGTTTTAAACCTGGAAATACTTATTTTTTCTGTTAGTTGCCCCACCGAGGCAATTTTTACATTTTCATAGGGAGGTACCAAAAGGTCAAATTCAAGAGAATAGCCCATGGCATTTGCAATAACTTTTCTTAGAATATTTTTTTCTATTTCTGTTTTTCCAAAATTCTTGTACTGATAACCTGCCTGACGCTTTCCTTCTACAAAAAAATGTAGGTTTTTATTAATAAAGATTCTGGCGATTAGATATCCCAGGTCTTCCATGCGATTGTATTTAAAGGAATCTACTAGAAAATTATAAATGCTGATAATTCCACAATAAGAATTAGTAGGGTCTTTTTTCATATATTCGGTTTCCCAAATTTTATGATCACGGTCAAACTCAAAAATATTGGTATGCATACTAAAAATAAGTAAATCTCCTGCAACCCGTAGCTGGGTCACAAATATCCCACTATCTGTGTATTCAAGCCGGACGCGTTCATCATGTTTCAATAATTGGTTATTAAAATCACTGGTAATCTCCTGAAGGACATCTTTTATTGTATCAAAAGTTCCCAGTGTATGGTCATAGACTTTTTGTTTCAGGCAGGATTTACTTGAAAGCGTTCCAATTATCTTTTTTTCTGCTTTTGAATTACCGGTCATGGCTTTGAATTTACTTAATGTGCAAATTTAGAAAAATTTAATATGCTTTTGCAAAAAGTACCCTACGCGAGGAAGGTTTTCCTGTATATATGCATTTGCCTTTTTCCTCTTTGGCATTTAAAGGTATGCAGCGAATTGTAGCTTTAGTTTCGTCCTTGATTTTTAATTCAGTTTCATTGCTTCCATCCCAGTGAGCAAGAACGAACCCTCCTTTTTCAACAATTATCTCCTTGAATTCCTCCCATGTATCAACTTTATGAATATTTTCTGATCTGAAGTTGTGGGCTTTTTTGTAAATATTACTTTGAATTTCTTCCAATAAGGTTTCAATATGCTGAACGATTCCCTCCTGTGAGATGGTGGTTTTTTCCAGCGTATCCCTCCGGGCAACTTCAATTGTGCCATTTTGTAAATCCCTTGGACCTATAGCCAGCCTCACAGGCACACCTTTAAGCTCATACTCAGCAAATTTCCATCCTGGTTTATGTGTGTCGCGATTATCATATTTAACACTTATCCCTTTATTTTCCAGGTCTGTTTTAATCCTGTTTGCTGCAATATCCAATTCGTCAAGTTGTTCGGTCCCCCTAAAGATAGGTACAATAACAACCTGTATAGGGGCAAGTTTTGGAGGAAGAACCAGGCCCTTGTCATCTGAATGGGCCATGACAAGTGCACCCATCAACCGGGTTGAAACCCCCCAGGAGGTAGCCCAAACCAGGTCAAGTTTCCCGGTTTTGTCAAGAAACTTCACATCGAAAGCTTTTGCGAAATTCTGACCAAGAAAGTGTGATGTTCCTGACTGTAGTGCTTTGCCGTCTTGCATCATGGCCTCTATTGAATAGGTCTCAAGGGCTCCTGCAAATCTCTCTGTTTCTGTTTTTGAGCCTTTTATCACAGGCATAGCCATATATTCTTCAGCAAATTCAGCATATAAATCAAGCATTCTAACAGTCTCTTCAATGGCCTCTTTTTTTGTGGCATGGGCTGTATGCCCTTCCTGCCATAGGAATTCAGTTGTTCTAAGAAATAAACGGGTCCGCATTTCCCAGCGAACAACATTGGCCCACTGGTTAATCAATATAGGAAGGTCCCGGTATGATTGTATCCAATTCTTGTAAGTATTCCAGATTATAGTTTCAGAAGTTGGCCTGACAATTAGTTCTTCTTCAAGTTTAGCATCAGGGTCAACAATCACACCTTTGTTCTCAGGGTCATTTTTCAATCTGTAATGGGTCACCACAGCGCATTCTTTAGCAAAGCCCTCCACATGGGCAGCCTCTTTACTGAAGAAAGATTTTGGTATGAATAATGGGAAATACGCATTGCTGTGGCCTGTTGCTTTGAACATTTTATCAAGTTGGGCCTGCATTTTCTCCCATATTGCATATCCATATGGTTTAATGACCATACAGCCACGTACGACTGAATTCTCAGCAAGGTCAGCTTTAATTACTAAGTCATTGTACCACTGTGCGTAATCTTCTTTTCTACTGGTTAATACTTTTGCCATTTTAATTTTTGGTATGAATTTTGAACCTTTATTGATCAAATGCTTTGAAAGGCGTTGCAAAATAAATAAAAATTAACTAAAAAAGGAGGGCGTTATGAAAACAAATTACAAAAACATCAGAATTTCAACCCTTATTTTTTTCTTTTCACTTACAGGGTTATCACCAGCAGCTGAACAGTATGGTGGCGAATTTGAAAATGATTATTATCGGAACGGTACAAATACTCGTGTTGAGGTACATAATTATTATGGAAATTATGGCTCATCCATTAGTTATGCTGCCAGAATAAACCGGTTTCACAGGCCGTCTGTTAGTGTTTATTATTATAGTGGATATAATTACTATTACACTCCTTTTTGGGATAACTGGTATTATTTCAGGGAGATGGCTTATTATGATTATAGGGTTAGTGTTTTTTATAATCCATGGCCTTATTATTACAGGACGAGGGCTTATTATAGTTTTTATTATGGAATGCCTGTTTACTACAGGTCAAATTCTAACTGGTACAGGAGTACAACGAATTATTGTAATTCCAATTATCGGGCTTATTATTCTAATAGATACAGCAGGAAAACCTATAACTCAGGTTATTATTCTCACAATAAGGGAAAATATCTTACAACAAACCAGGGTGAAAATTCTTATTCAAAAGGAGGAAGTAAAAAGTATTCATCCAACTCCATGGTCAACAGGAATAAGGGTAAATCGCAAGCAAAATCAGTTGCTGTAAGCAATAAAAGAAGAAGTCAGAATCATTTTGTGAGTAATTCCGGAACCAGGAACAACAGGAGCCAGGTTAAATCTGAGGATAACAAATGGGCAAAAACCCTCAGCTCTTCGGATAGGAGGTCTGCTGTAAGCCTGAATAAAAAACCAAGCAGGGGCCAGGTCAGTGCACATACTTCACCTGTATCCAATTCATACAATAACCGTAGGACTGTTTCCCATGCCTCTTTTAAAACAGGGGTCGCAAAATCACGGGCAGGATCCAGTAATATAGTTAAAGCAAAAAGAGTTGTTAATGGAAGATCTGGTACTTTTTCAGGGACCAACCGCAGGAATGTTTCTGTACATAAATCAACAAACTATTCGAATCGGAGTAGTGCTACAAAACAAATAGCTTCTGCAAAAACAAGTGTAAGGTCGCAGAACCCGAAAACTTCCAGGAATGTGGAGCAAAAGAACCAGGCAAAAACCAGGAGTGCCTCTGGAAGAAATTCAAGAAGATAAGTTTGATTACCAGCATTATTATATCGGGGAGCAGAGATTTATTCTTGCTCCCCGATTTTTTGTTTGCAAGAAAGTTTGAGATTTTAAAAAAAACATTAATTTTACAGAGTTATAGGGTGTTTGAATTAAATTTTTATAGAAAAGTTCCATCCATGTGCATTTTGGTATGATATTTGAAGTTTTACTTTATAGTATTTAGAATGTAGATAGAATTAATCAGGAGGATAGATTATGAAAATAAGATTTACCATATTAGTAGCAATCACATTGTTTATAGGAGCTTGTTCTTCAAGCACCTATCTTGCCGATGACGCTTATTATTCCCCTAAGGATGATGCACGTGCCGCTAAAAAAGCAGCAAAACAGCAAACAAAAGCTACAGCAATTGCTGCTGAGCAGGGTTTAGAAGCAGTTCAATATACCGATCCTGAGGGTACAATAGTTGGAGTATCTTATGGAGATACTTTAACATTAGATGATTTTGAATACGAAAACGGGGATAAAGAACTTGTTGTAAATAATTATTACGAAAATAATTATTCTGACCCGGCAAATAGTTATGAAACACGGATTAATAGATTTTACGGATCTTCTGTAGGCTTTGGGTATTATTCTCCATATTATTCCCCATATTATAGTTCATGGGGTCCTTCATTATCAATGAGTATAGGTTTTGGTATGGGTTTCGGTATGGGCTTTGGATATGGAATGGGAGGCTATTACCCCTATTATCCCCCTTATTACGGAGGATGTTACACTTGCTATCCATATTACGGTGGTGGAGGTTCTTATGGTGGAGGTGGTCCTATTTATGACGATTCAGGGAATGGTTATTATTCCTCACACCGCAGATCTTCTTCAACAGCTAGAGCTTTAAACCAGGATTATATTAGAGCAAAATCGAGTAATTTTTATACTCCTACAACCAGTTCTGCCGGAAGAAGTGGGAGAAGAGGAGGTCCCGTTATTGCAAGTACAAAATCTGGTTCAACGGTATCCCCTTCAACACAAACACCAGTATCCAGAAGGAGTGTTAGTAGCCAGGCTACGAAATCGCAAGAAAGCATTAAAACCACAAGGGTTATACCAAATAACAGCAGGTCAGCTGCCAATAACAGTTACAGGAGAACCGGTCAGGCAACCAGGACAAATGCATCAGCATCAGGTAATCGAACAATACCATATAAAGCATCATCATCAAATAAACCTGCAGTGGTTAACAATAGAACACAAACAGGAAAATCAACTGCAAATACCAGTACTAAAAGATATATTCCAAGGTACTCTACCCCGAAATCAAATACTAATCCAAGCTATAACAGGTCGAGTACAAAAGCAAGGGTGACAAATTCCAGCTCTTCAGTTAAGAGACAAGGGTACTCTACACCATCAAGAACCAGGTCAACATATTCTTCTCCAACCAGAAGTAGTAGTTCCAGGAGTAGCTATAACAGGGGTAGCAGTGGTGTGTCTGGTAGTAGTTCCCGGTCTTCTGGTACAGTCAGCCGATCTTCTTCATCCGGGGTTTCTTCAGGGTCTTCAAGTTCAGGTTCCAGATCCTCCGGGTCGAGTGGAAGAAGAAGATAAAGAAGCACCTATTCCCTGAGTCGCCTAGCTTGTTTTGAATTATTTTTAACTTAAATCTTCGTAATCATGAAAAGGTTATATGTACTTACTATGTCATTTTTATTAAGTTTAATAGTAGTAAATGCCCAGAACGAAACTGATGCTTTAAGATATGCACAAATATTTCCGACAAGTACAGCAAGATCCAGTGGAATGGGAGGGGCTTTTAGTGCATTTGGAGCCGATTTCTCCGCATTAAGTATCAATCCTGCAGGGATTGGGGTTTATCGTTCATCCGAATTTACCGTTACCCCATCAATGGATTATTCCATGACTTCCACCCAATATCTTGGACAAAAATCAGATGATAATACTTCTACTTTCTTTTTAGGTAATTTAGGTTTTGTCTATTCTCACCTGACAGGAAAGCAAAAAGGCCTGGTAGGAATAAATTTTGGGATTGGATACAACCGTGAGAAAAATTTCTCCAACAGTACAATTATGCAAGGGGTGAATCAAAGCAGTTCCTATCTGGATGACTTTGCATATTGGGCTGATGGTACCAAATCGGAGGACCTTTATGAATTTAAAGAGGGACTTGCATGGGATGTTTACATGCTGGATACGGTAAACGGTCAGCCTCTTAATTATGAAACCGTATTTTCAATGTGGGGTGACAACCCAAGCTCTATTTATGGTCAAACCCAGAGAAGAATACTGGAAACAACGGGCGGAATAGGTGAATATGTTTTTAGCCTGGGTTTTAATTTGGGTAATATGCTTTATTTTGGTGGGACATTTGGCATTCATTCACTGAATTATAATCAGCATATGAGACATTATGAAAAGGATGAGACAGGTACCATTCAGGAATTTGACTTTTTCACATTTGATGAATGGCTGAACGCAAGTGGAACAGCCTATAGTTTTAAACTTGGAATTTTGTTAAAACCTATTCAGCTGTTAAGAATTGGTGCTGCAGTGCACTTTCCTTATTCCTACAAAATTAAAGAGAATTATAATACTTATATGAAAGGAGCCTTTGATACACCGGTAGATGGTGTTACTGAATATGAATCAGAATCACCTTTGTCAGATTACAGGTACGGATTAGAAACACCCTTAAAGGCGGTGGGTAATGTGGGTATTCAGATTGCCAAGTTTGCCCTTATAGGAGTTGATGTTGAATATGTTGATTATACCAGCATGAAATTAAAGAATGGGAGTGATGGTTATGACTTCTACGATGAGAATCAAAGTATAAATAATGCCTACAGGAGTGTATTAAATTTCAGGGCTGGTGCTGAGTTTAGGTTCTGGATGATGAAATTCAGGGTAGGAGCTGCTTACTATGAAAGTCCATATACTGAAACCGAAGTTAATAATGATGCAAACTACCTTAATTTTACAGGAGGCCTTGGTTTTAGGGATGAACATTTTTTCTTTGACCTTGCCTATGTATATTCTGAACACAGGGAGCGTTATTTCATGTATCAGTATCCGCCAGCTGAGGCAGCTGTAATTGATTTTAGTAAACATAATCTAATGGCCACCATAGGGTTTAGGTTCTGATAAATTGCCAATATACAAATGGAAGGGATGATTTGAGAAGGTCATCCTTTTTTTATTTATAAGAATATAGTTTATTGCTGCACAATGGATTGCTTAAGGAATGCGGGTGCTTCGGGTCCTGTGTTAAATAAAAGGTCCAGCATACTCAGATTTTCAATAAAACCAAACCTGTCTTCAAAAACCTGATGATAAAAAACCGGTTTAAACATAGGATCAGGAAGAGCTTGCTTTGGTCTGATTGCTGTGCGGTAATCGAATTTTCCAGAAGAAAGGAATTGTGTAGAAAATAAATAATCAGGTGAAATTCCAATCAATCTGAAAATGGTTTCCAGGAGTTCCGTATTTAACTGAATAAGTAGCGAAGGTTGTTTTTTATAACTTTCCCGAATTTCTTCAGAATAATACTCAAAAAATGGCGCCGAGCGGTATGCTGATTCTATGGCTCTCCAATGTTCAGATTGCCATTTTTTTGAATAATCAATCCTTAAAGACTTAAGAGGGGTCTTATGAAAACTTCCACGTAGAACAGGGACGGTTAATGACAATGGGCCATTTGCCCCACAAATAATACAGCGGTTACGATAGGTTTGTTTAATGAAATTATCGTGTTTTTCAATGATTAGTTTACCACCTACTAAAAACTTGGAAAAATATTGAACAGGACCAAGATAAGAGGTAGAAAGTAGTATGGTGTTTTCCATTCAGCAGTAATAAGCTACAGTTTATTGATCATGCTTGCATAATAGCCTGCTCCAAAACCATTATCAATATTTACAACCGAAACTCCTCCTGCACAGCTGGTAAGCATGGCCAAAAGTGCAGAAACACCACCAAAATTTGCTCCATACCCAACACTTGTAGGAACTGCTATTATTGGTTTGTCTATTAGTCCACCAATGATACTTGCCAGTGCCCCTTCCATGCCTGCAATAACAATCACTACTCTCGATCTTTTAATAACATCCAGTTTATTCATAAGTCTGTGAATACCTGCAACACCTACATCAAAAATTCTTTCTGTTTTATTGCCCAGAAGCTCAGCAGTTACAGCTGCCTCCTCTGCAACCGGGATATCAGAGGTTCCTGCAGTAATAACACAAATGTTTGTTTCCGGGAGTTTAGGTTTCTTTTTTTTAATACTAATTATACGCGCATCTTTATAATAAATCAGTTGAGGGTGCAGGTCTTTAACAGACATATACAGGTCCTCACTCGCCCGGGTTGCCATAATATCTACATCTTTTTCAAGCATGGCTGTAATGATACCTTTTACCTGTTTTGTAGTTTTTCCGGAACAGTAAATAATCTCGGGATAGCCTGTCCGGAGTTCCCGGTGGTGATCTATTTTGGCATATTCCAGTTCCTGAAAGGAAAAATCTTTAAGAAGAGCAAGGGCTTCTTGGGGATTTATTTTTTGTTCTTTAACACTTTCCAGTATCTTATGTATTTCCTCGTTTGTCATTTTTAAAATAATTAAGGGAGATTTTAGATAGGCACTAATTTACGTGATCTTTATCTGTTAAGAAACTACCCATCCGGTATCCATCCATATCGATTGTAACAAATTGAAAACCAAAGCCTCTTATTGCATCACTAATTTTTTTATCTTTATTTTTTTGGAGCAATTCAGGGATCTTGTCTTTTGGGATCTCAATCCTGGCAATCAGGTTATGGCTTCTAACCCTCACCGCTTTGAAGCCCTGTTCCATTAAGAAATTCTCTGATAACTCAATTCGTTTAATTTCTGAAAAACTTATGTTTGTATCATAAGGTATTCTGGTAAGTAAACAGGCATAAGCCGGTTTGTCCCAGGTAGGCAGACCTAATTGTTTCGAAAACTCCCTGATCAATTTCTTACCAATGCCTGTTTCAAGAAGCGGACTTTTAATTTCCAGCTCTTTCAATGCCTGCCTTCCCGGGCGATAATCTCCTTTGTCATCAAGGTTGGTACCATCAATAACATAGGGGATTCCAAGTTTTCTGGCTTCTTCAAGCAAGCCGGTGAAAAGGTGGGTTTTACAGAGATAACATCGATTCAAGGGGTTATTTTTAATTTCATCTATCATTTCTGATTGAATTACCTTATGCCTTACTTTCAGGTCTTTACATATTTCAATTGCCTCATCAATTTCCCATCTGGCAATGTAAGGAGTGTCAATGGTAAAGGCTACAAAATTATCGTTAAGAGCCATTTTTGCTGCAGCAATAAGCAATGTACTATCCGTACCTCCGGAATAAGCAATTACAGCTGACCCCAGCCTGGAAAGGTATTGTATAAGTTCTTTAAATTTTGGATGGTCAATCATTTTATAATCCTTCTTTATTTTGTTGTAAAGTAAATGAAATATGATCTGTAATTTCCTTCAGAGGTTTTCCTGTTTCCCTGGCTATTCTTTTACAGTCCTCATACTCAGGTTTTTGATGTATAATTTCATTGTTTAGGTAAGCTACTTTAATACCTACCTCGCCATAGATGGTTGAAATGGTTAGTTCTTTTCTGTCCAGCATTGATTTTTCAACAGGGAAAAAGCGAAGTCCGATACTGGTGGTTTCACGAAGTATAGTTTCCTTTAATACCTCAAGGCCCGCATCATCACAAAGAACAGATAATTTGGTACCCGGTCTTGTTTTTTTCATAATGATGTTGCTTAAATAAACATCATGGGCTCCAGCCTGGAAAAGTCTTTCAACTATGAATTCATACCACTCAGGGTTCATATCATCAATATTGCACTCAATTAACCATGCTTTTTCATTTTTAAAACCAGTTTTTTTACTGGTATCCGTTTCCGCGAGATGCACCCTGAGAATATT
>Ga0164313_10003534_pt1 | contig 13912 bp, 14 predicted proteins | sample GuaBasSedimGuay4_FD_113735 | JGI IMG/M metagenome (GOLD analysis project Ga0164313, IMG submission 113735) | Subseafloor sediment microbial communities from Guaymas Basin, Gulf of California, Mexico - Guay4, Core 4569-4, 0-3 cm | ecosystem: Environmental > Aquatic > Marine > Hydrothermal vents... | reverse complement strand
CACGAATATATAAAGGGTGTAAAGCAACACGGGTGGACACCGTTTCCTGGTAAATTATGGCAGCGTAATTATTATGAACACATCGTCCGCAACGAAAAAGAATTGACCCGCATCCGGGAATATATAAGAAACAACCCGGCTCAATGGGATACAGATAAAGACAACCCATTTACCCAGGCTTTTGGTAATCGTTCTGATATCTTCATGGAAGGGAAATGACACAACGTCTATTTGTATATGGTACTTTAGTCCCAGGCGGACCTAACGAGCATGTTCTTAACTCTATCGGAGGAACATGGGAAGAAGCTTCAGTGAATGGTTATCTAAAACAACAGGGCTGGGGAGCTGAAATGGGATATCCCGGCATTGTTTTAGATAATTCTGGAGATGAGATCAAAGGATACATTTTTAGTTCAGACAAGCTCGATAGTCACTGGGATGAACTTGATGATTTTGAAGGCGAGGAATACAAACGCATTTTGATTAAAGTGAAAACGAAAGACAAAATGGCAGTAGAGGTGTATATTTACATACTCAGAAAGATTTAATCTTTACCCCGACCGCTTGCGACCGGGAGTTTCTTTTACCTGAATTGAGCGATTTTTATCTCGATCTGCACCAATCTCTTGCGGATCAAGGGTTCGCAAAAAGCCTCGACAGATCCACGGGTATGCCTATGTTTTTTGCGAACCCTTCTCCATCAAGATCTCGGCACGTCTCTTCGGGAAAAATCGCTCAGTTCAGGTTTTATTAAAATATTTGGTTGAACGTAACTATAATATGCTCATCGAACACGGAGATATTGATTATGAAGGAACCCGAATTTGTGCCGCTTAACCAATACCGTCAATATGCACCGAATGTAATGCAGGAGCGTGCGATTGAATTATACCAAGGCCTTACGCGGCGGCGTACCGTTCGTGAATTTTCTGAAAAACCAGTGCCAAAGGATGTAATCAAGTATTGCTTAAAGGCTGCTGGAACGGCCCCCAGCGGTGCCAATCAGCAGCCATGGCATTTTGTGGCGGTGAGTGATCCGGTGATTAAGCATCGTATTCGAGAAGCTGCAGAAATAGAGGAACGAGCCTTTTACGAACATCGGGCACCAGATGCCTGGTTGAACGCACTTTCGCATCTGGGAACCCATGCACAGAAACCTTTTTTAGACCAGGCTCCATGTCTGATAGTCATTTTTTCGCAGAAATACGGAATAGACGTCGAGGGGAACAAAACTAAACATTACTATGTCAAAGAATCGGTGGGTATCTCCACCGGGATTTTAATTAACGCCTTGCATCATGCGGGATTGGTTTCGCTGACTTATACTCCCAGCCCAATGGCTTTTTTGAATAAGATTTTGAATCGGCCTTCAAATGAAAAGGCCTTCATGATTCTTGTAACGGGTTACCCCAAAAAGGATGTGACAGTACCGAACATTTCTAAAAAACCATTGAAAGAAATTGCTACTTTCATTTGAATTTCACTTATCACATTGGTGGATATTGCCGCATTTGGGCGTATAGAATCTCAAAAAAAATGGGCACAGTTTTCTATGATGTCTCCAATAAAACGGTAGATATCAGGCACCTGAAAAACTTCCGGTGTGCGATTGATCACAACAGGCCGAATCTTGCATTGATAGGGGCTTCCAACAATTTCCGGTAGTTCTTGATCAATTCCAGGGCTTCCTTCTCCGTGGATATGTGTTTGATGGATTCGCGAAAATGTCTGGCATGGGGCAACCCTTTCACGAACCAGGCAAGCCTGCTACGCATCATATAGCAGGCGTGTTCCTCACGGAAATAGGCCACGGATGCTGCCAAGTAGCGCGTCATCATGTGAAATCGGGAGGGGATGTCTGTTTCGTGAAAGTTCTCGCCTTTGAGCAAAGTGTTTATCTGCCTGAAAATCCATGGGTTGCCTATCGCTGCCCGCCCGACCATGACAGCATCACAGCCGGTTTCCGTCACCATTTGAATCGCGTCCTGGGCTGTGACAATATCGCCGTTGCCGATGACCGGTATAGATACCGCCCGCTTGATCTCAGATATTACCTGCCAGTCCGCGCGGCCTTTAAAACCCTGTGACACCGTTCTGGGGTGAACCGCAATTGCATCAACCCCTTCGTTCTCAGCGATTTTCGCGATGATCCGTGCATCGTCTCCGTTCTTTTCCCAGCCGGTCCTGATTTTGATTGTCATTGGTATCTTGACTGCCGCGCGAACCGATCTGATGACAGCTTCCGCCAGGTCGGATTTTCTCATCAGGGCTGCCCCGGAGCCACTTTTCAATATTTTTCTCACAGAACAGCCAAAGTTGATATCGAGTATATCGGCACCAGAGGATTCGACGATTTTTGCCGCCGCTGCCATGATGCCCGGGTCCGCCCCGAAAATCTGAACTGAGAGTGGTTTTTCCTCTGGTACACTCTCCAGTAGTTTCTCGGTTTTTTGGGATTGATGGACAAGGCCGTTGGAACTGATCATCTCCGAGCATACAAGGCCGCACCCAACCTCCTTTGCAATCAGGCGCATGGGCAGGTTGGTGATACCGGCCAGAGGAGCCAGGATGGTCATATTGTCTAATTTGACGTTTCCGATGTGAAACATGTTGTTATCTCAAGAATAAAATCATATTTAGCTGCCAGGTTAATTGCCTAAGTTGAGAGATTGTTGAGGTTGCCGTAGCTGCAAAGAAGATGCCGTTCCGCTATAGTGTACTATGCGGCATGGCATCTGACACAGCAGATGCGGTAAGATCGACAATCTCTCAACTTAGGCAGGGATTAGCGTAGCAGTACAAACAATTATGATAACAGGGCTGCCGGCTGTAGGATCCGATATCCATGGATTTCATACAACCGCAGCCGGCCCTGACACGCTGCCCGGAATCTTTTCCCAATGAAACGCGTCCACCAAACAGTTTCATAATCAGGTCATTGGGTATGCATGCGCTTTTGCCTATTGGCAGATCATCCGCAACCTGTTCCAGCAAATCCCTTTCACAGCAGGTTTGCAGCGAGATCCCCAGATGTTCGAGTATCCGGCTCATATCTTCCAGTACGTTTATTTTCTTTTTCATGGGGACATCGACAAAATCAAGGTCCGGCTGCCTTGCCAGCCGCTTCTTGATTTTTGGGTACATGTCCATAAAGCTCGTAATACACCTTTTGACACCCATGGCCGCCGCTTTCCCGGCGATCATAGAAAAATCTTTCAGGTTATCTTGAATCTCATGCGTCTCTGTTTCATAGAAACAAACCGGATCAAATCGCCAGTTAATGGTCCTTGGATCATAATGATTACAAAGATATTCCAGCTGCGCCAAACGCTCCTCCAACCGTGGCAAGCCGGGCTCCAGCAGCACAGACTCGGAATTTATGCTAAAGTTAAAAAACAGATGATAGCCATATGCCTGCAGTTGCCTGCCATAATCCCCCTTAATGAAGGGATCAAAATTTTTTGACCAGAAGACAATCGTGTGTACATCCGCCGTGGAAGCCGGTACGAAAAAAGTTTTATGATTATAAGGGTTCTCCACTTCGAAGAACCCTTTCTGGATCCCCTGCATAAACCAGTCCATGTAAAATGCGGGAATGTCTGTCCGGCGAGATGCAGATATAACGGTTTTTATTATCGTTTAAAATCCTTCAAGGATATCACAGAACCTTTTGTTTCTGATTTCGGATCCTTTTCAACGGATGGATCTTCCCTGGAGGTTCCTGCTTCAGGTTCCGGTGGTTCCACCAGCTCGAGTCGCATCTGTTTGCCATCCATGGTAAACGTTTCACCATTGATATAGACGTCCCTTAGAATCCACGTAACCACCTGGGGGGGCACCTGAAGCAAGAGAAATGTTACATGGTACCAGTTCGGTTTTGAATCAGGCAGAATGTTTTCAATGCGCGCAAAGACCAGTGGATTTTCTTCGAAATATATCAACATAATATCGTTTTCAGCTGCCATGCGGATAAAACGCTCCCTTCATGGGGTTAAGTTGGTTTATTCTTCGAACCCAATTAGCTCCCTGCAACCTTGGGGTAAAAAAATCCTGATTACTATACATATTAATACGTCTGTAATCAATTTCTATAACCTGAGTATCTTTTCGGTATTTAAAAAAATTATAAATTCTGTTAATAATCATAAGATCGAATGACGGTTTCAAAAAGTTTTCTTTGTCTTTTTGCGATATACTCGCAAAAGCGGAAATCCAGTGTCATCAAATACTTTATGAGACTTTTTATCATATTGTTCATCCTGTTTCAGGGAGTGGTTTCCTTTGCAGACGCAGTCGAATCACCCCCTGGGTCGACCGTGAAATCGGAAACCTCCAAAGCAGCAGACGATTTCGATCGTGAAGATGAACTTTCACCGCACTACCTCAGTTTCGATTCAATGTTTACCCTTTATCAGCCATTCCTGGACCATGTCTCGGCTTATAAGCCCATATATTTCCTGGTAGGGGCCGATCCGGAAGAAAGCAAATTCCAGTTCAGTTTCAAGTACCGGCTGGTCAACCCGGAATCATTCCTGGCTGAACGCTACCGGTTTATGGATGGGTTTCATTTTGCCTATACCCAGACATCCTACTGGGATCTGGAATCCTCTTCCATGCCCTTTGAAGATACAAGCTATAAACCCGAACTGTTCTACATTTCATCGAATATCGATACCGGATTGTCGCGTACAAGCGGCTTGTTCTTTCAAACCGGCATAAAGCACGAATCAAATGGTCAGGGAAGCGGTGATTCACGCAACACCAATTTTCTCTATGCCAACCCCATTTTTATTTCCTACAATAAAAAAACAACTTTGGGTTTCATGCTATCCCCTAAGGCGTGGATTTATGTGGACAACAACGAAGATTCCAATGATGATCTGCCGGATTATCGGGGTTATTTTGATCTCGAGTTGAAATGCGGCCTGGCCGACAGCCTGGTGGTGAGCTCAAATCTTGGCTGGGCCAAGAAAGGGGGGTCGGTAACGATCAATGCCACCTATCCACTGAATCGAATATCTGCCGGGATTTCAGGTCTGTACCTGCATGTCCAGTACGTCAACACTCTGGCGGAAAGCCTGCTCCACTATGACGATCGCACGAAAGCCATTCGGATTGGTGTGTCTATTATACGTTAACCCGAACATTTCATAACGTTGTTTACAAAACATACAAAAGGGTAACATATTTTACGTGGACCACACGACACTACGCCCGCCGGCTCTCTTTGGAAATTCCACGACTTTCATTCCAAGACTTTCGGCAATTTGAATCATTTTTTCAAACGCGGGCTGACTGACATGCATTTTAGGCTCCACAGTAAGAATCCTTCCACCGTCTTTGAGTAGGTTTTTCAACTCCCCCAGCGTATGTTTCATGTCCGGCACCTCATGGATCATGTAAAATGCCAAAATTAAATCTGCTTCTTGATTCAGTCCAATATGATCGATACCTGCCGTATGAAAGTCGATTCTGTTGGCTACCCCGTGCTTTTTCGCCTTTTTCCGAACGCGTTCAAGCATTTTTGACTGGATATCCACGGCAATCACCCTCCCCTTTGACCCAACCATTTTGGCCATGTCGATGGTGAAGTATCCAGGGCCGCATCCCATGTCGATGACCGTGTTCCCCTCCTGGATGTATGGCCCGACAATTTTCACGGGGGGTTGAATCAAACGCCGGATCCAGTTGTCCAGGAAAAAAGCAATTTGATGGGGACAGACATGGGGTTGTGGTTTTGTGATGCTGTTGCTTGACATAATTATTTCCTCCCATGGTGTACAGGTACTATACTCCTATAGACCTATTATTTTATTGCATGGCTTTCTTCATAAAATTATCTACCTTATTCATAAATTCTATCAGGAAATCGAGTTTGTCCTGATTCAATCCCAAGAAATATTCCTTGAAACCACCATCCATGGTTTCGTGCCAGTGTTTGTGTGCAAAATAGGCTGTCTTGCCCTTGAATGTCAGCCTCACTATCAACCTCGATAGGTTTTCAGGATCTTCTTCTTTGAAGATAAGTCCTTTATTTTCAACTCTTTTTAAGTTCTGAGATACCGCACCTTTTGTAATGCCCAACAGCCTGGACAGGTCGGTGACACTCAAGCACTCATCATTGTCCCCGATGAGTTCAAGTAAATGGATCTCCGTACCGGTGAGGGGTTCATCCGTCCCGAACCGTCTAGGCGTCTTTTCCAGCTTGTTGGCAAGTTTGGCGAGCTGGTAAAACTGTTCCGTGATGATATGGATGTTGGATTCTTTCATGGCACATAGTGTATAGCTGCTATACACATATGTCAAGTACTATTTCAAGCCACGGTTTGGGGGCCAAAAGGTCAGAAGTCAGGAGACGGAAATCAGAAGTTAGAATTTCGTAAAGTGCTAAATTGTTTTAATGCTGGAAACCGAATGAACATCGAACATCCAACTCGCCACTGGCGAGTTGGATGTTCATCTTTTTAACGTACAATAGTAGGCTTTTCTTGTTTTTCAATAAATGTTATGTATATTTAAACCTGAACTGAGCGATTTTTCCCGAAGAGATGTGCCAAGATCTTGATGGAGGAGGGTTCGCAAAAAACGTAGGCATACCCGTGGATCTGTCGAGGCTTTTTGCAAACCCTTGATCCGCAAGAGATTGGTTCAGATCGAGATAAAAATCGCTCAATTCAGGTCAAAGTGTTCCCATACCGACTTTTGCTCATTCAGTGTTATTTCTTGAAATCTTTCCTTTTAATTAAATACAGGAGGGTAAAAAAATGAAACGATTTAACAGAGTATTACCGTTAGCAGTGTTCATCTGGATAATTATGGGTATCTTCATTTCAGGGTATGCCCTTGCTGGAGGCGTGCCCCCTTGTATTGCCGAGAGGAATATAGACAAATTGATTGCATCAGAGGCAGCATTGACTGATTTTTCATGTACCTTTAAAAAGTTCGAAGGCACTGAAGTTTTGCACTTCAATGTGGCTATTAAGAACGTCAGTAACAATCCCCAGCGATTCAGAGTACATATCTTTTTGGATAATGGTAAAGCTGTAGGCGGCCTCATACCGCGAAAGACCAAAGGCGGTCTTGTAGAACCCGGCCAAACCGCATCCTTTGAATACCCGGTCAATGGAATGATTGGTTTACCTGGAGAAATTCTTCTAAAAATCAGCACGGTCACACCATAAAATAGATATTCCTGAAAGATCGGTTTTTTTTAATTATCATCAATGATGATCCATGCATTCAATCGATTGGAGGTTAATATGAAAAGAATCAGTATACTTTTGTCTCTCTGTCTGATCTTGATTTTTGTTGGTCCCGCTACTGCGAAAACCACTTTTATCAGTATCGGTACCGGCGGTACCGGCGGCATCTATTATCCCTATGGCGGTGGTGTGGCTGAAATCTGGTCAAAATACGTGCCCGGTATTAGAGCCGTTGCAGAAGTCACCGGCGCCAGCGTGGAGAATGTTAAGCTGGCCCACAAGGGGGAAACCGTGATTGGGGAAGTCATGGGAGATGTTGCCGATGCCGGTTTGAACGGCACGGGCAAATTCAAAGGTAAGAAGCACGACATTCTTTCCATGGCAATCATGTACCCGAACCTGCTCCAGGTAGTTGCCCTGAAAAAGAGCGGCATCACAAACATAGAGCAGATCAAGGGTCGTAATATCAGCAGCGGCAGCCCGGGAAGCGGCACTAACTTCATGGCAGAAGCCGTATTCAAGGCCCTGGATATTCCGCTGGATTCCTTTAAGGACAGCCGCTTATCATTTACTGAAAGTGCCAATGCACTCAGAGACGGAACCATCGAAGTCGGCGTCTGGTCAGTGGGGCCCGGCACCAGTTCCATTCTGGACCTGTCCACCACCCACGATATTCACGTTATTGCCTTTACGCCTGAGCAGACCCAGAAAATTCTGGCCGCCAATTCAAAATACTCATCTGTCGAGCTTTCAGGAGGTGTTTATCGCGGCATGGATAAATCAGTGGCCACCATCGGTGTGTGGAACGTCATGATCTGCCAGGCTTCCCTGGATACGGACATGGTTTACAGCCTGGCCAAAGCCCTTTATGAGAAAAATGATTACCTGCTGAAAATTCATCCTTCTGCAGCATACACGACGCCTGAAAATGCAGTTAAGTACTCGCCGATTCCGCTGCACCCGGGCACCATCAAATACCTGAAGGAATTGGGTATTGCAGTACCAGCGAAATTGATGCCATGAAGGTAAAACATTGAGCAGGCTGGTTCGCATAATTATTTCAGCAGCGGCCGGTCTGCTCATTCTGTTGGTGATCGTACTAGGGGTAACGCCAGGCGGCCTTGAGCTAATACTCGCTCCAATAAAAGGCGGCCCCCCCTTGCTGGTCCTGCCATTACAACCAGGTGAGCACTTTACGATACACTACTATCACTCGGTGGAAAACGCCCCGATCTGGGAAACACACAGCCTCGATAAAGACGGGCGGATTTACATCGAAGAAGAACGTTATTTAAAGTTTGGTGCCGGAATGGGTCGCATGCCCGGTGTGGGGCGAATGGTACATCGTGAACCCTTTGAAGTGATAGAAAATATGCACATGCCGACCGGCAATTTTATTCTGCGGATTGGAAGCCCCGGTGTCAATCATACCGTTATCTGGCGGGGTACACGGACCAATCTTTCCGAGACGGCAGCACACGTGGCAGTACAGTTTTCGGCTCAGCCGGTGAGCCTGCTATATCGGCTGATGCGTCAACTTTATCCGGATCCTGCCACACCAAAGCTGGATATTTAACTAGTGCCTATCCACAAAAGGTCTTTTTCCGCGATATCAGCGTTGGACGCCATTATTTAACTCCTCAAAATAGCACGCTATTACTCCGGGTTAAATCTGTCGTCCGCCTTGATCTCACGAAAAAATCCTCATTTCTGGACGGACACTAACTCAAGATGAGCGTTTCAAATTTTAAGAATATGGGATTTAGAAATGCCTGAACATGATATCCATGAGAAGAAAAGCAGCCAAACTGGAAACCTGCCAAAAGACCGCAACCAAAGCCTGGTTACGGCAACGGCTCGTGTGGTGATGCTTATCGCTGTCGGCTTAAGCCTATACCAGCTCTACACGGCTGGTATAGCGGCCCTGACGGCTTTGGTACAGCGATCCATCCATCTTGGTGCCATCTTGAGCCTCACGTTCCTGCTCCATCCCCCTTTTAAAAATGCCCGTAAAGACAAACTGAATTTCTGGGTAATTCTGGACTGGTCCCTGGCGATAGCAGCTGTGTACTGTACCTATTACATCTGCAATAACCTCACCGTCATATTTGAACGCCAGGGCGACTGGCTTTCCAGCGATATCGTCGTGAGCATCATCGGAACCCTTCTGGTGCTCGAGGCTTGCAGGCGCGTAATCGGGATGATTATGACCGGCATTTGCCTAACGGGCATACTATATGCCTATTTCGGACCTTACATGCCGGACTTGATCATTCACAAGGGCTACAGCATCGAGCGAATTACCACCACCTTATGGCTAACCACTGAAGGTATTTTCGGGCTGCCCATAGGCGTGGCCGCTACCTTCGTTTTTGTTTTTGTACTTTTCGGGGCCTTTCTGGAATACACCGGCGGGGGTAACTTCTTCATCGATCTGGCTTACGCTCTTACCGGACGCTTCTCGGGCGGTCCGGCAAAAACCTCCGTGATAGCATCCGGCTTTATGGGTTCAATCTCAGGATCGGCCGTCGGAAACGTTGTTGCCACAGGCTCATTTACCATCCCCATGATGAAAAAGGTGGGCTACCGTCCCCATGTTGCCGGTGCTATCGAAGCGGCGGCCTCCACCGGCGGACAGCTCATGCCTCCCATTATGGGCGCCGGCGCTTTTCTAATGGCCGAGTTTACCAACACCAGCTACCTCACGATCATTAAAGTGGCTCTGATACCGGCCATCATGTACTACTTGACGGTGCTTTTTTTTGTTCACTATGAAGCCAAAAAAAATGGTCTGGAGGGACAGCCAAAAGAAAACCTGCCTCGGGTCTGGAATGTGATTAAAGAAGGTCTGCACTTTATCATACCGGTGATTATCCTGATTTATGTCCTGGTCTCCAACTACTCGCCCATGATGGCGGGTTTCGTTGCCGTAATGAGCACCCTGCTCGCCAGTCTGGTTGCGAACGCCGTTCGTTGGGCTCTAAACACCGTACATCCGCCGGCAGGCGGATCAAACCGCGAAACATTAACACAGTTCTGCGTCCGGGAATTCAAAACAGTGGTCGGTGCGCTCGAAAAAGGTGCTAAAAGTGCCGTGATGGTATCTGTGGCCTGCGCAGCAGCAGGTATCATCGTCGGTATGGTTACGCTCACGGGTATGGGGCTCAAATTCTCAAGTTTGGTACTGGATCTGAGTTTTGGTATAAAAGCTCTGGCTATTTTGTTAATCGGCGGGGCTTCTCTGGTACTGGGTATGGGCCTGCCGGTCACAGCCAGTTATATCGTTCTGGCCACTCTGGCCGGTCCCGCCCTCCTGGACATGGGCGTACCCATAATGGTCGCCCACATGATCGTATTCTGGTATTCACAAGATGCCAACGTCACCCCGCCGGTAAGCCTCGCCAGCTTCGCCGGCGCCGGCATAGCGGGGGCAAATCCCATGCAAACGGCGTTCACCTCATGGAAACTTGCCAAGGGGCTCTACATTATACCGATTATCATGGCATATCGCCCATTGCTGGGTATGGGCGAAAACTATGATTTGCTCCACTGGGAAGTGGGACTGACCATGGTCGTCACTACGCTGGGGCTGGTGGCTTTTGCCTCCGGGATTGAGCGCTACTTTCTCCGGCACGCTACCTGGCCGGAAACGATTCTCTTCTGGATTGCTGCAGCAGGATTATTCTGGCCGGAGTACTGGGCGGATGTTGTCGGCCTAGCTGCTCTGATGGTAGTCATTCTGCTTCAAAAATTCTACACGCCGAAACCTAAACGGATCAAATCCTCTGAAAATATTTCTAAATCTAACCTGAGCTGAGCTGAGCGATTTTTCCCGAAGAGATGTGCCGAGGTCTTGATGGAGGAGGGTTCGCAAAAAACGTAGGCATACCAGTGGATCTGTCGAGGCTTTTTGAGAACCTTTGATCCGCAAGAGATTGGTGCAGATCGAGATAAAAATCGCTCAGTTCAGGTCTAATATTCTTAAAATTTGAAACGCTCACTTTAGGCCAAAATCAACCGCTGAGGATCGCATACCTCTCTCAGAATTCGCAGTTCATCTTTGCTGGGCGGCTCTACGTCAATGGCCTTAGATGTATCCACCTCAAATTCCATATGCGCCTGGATTTTCAGTGGTGAAATACCTGGGAAACAGCCTTTTAAAAACATCTCTTTCGAGTCGGCATCAAATCCCATAATAGCCATGTTTGTTATCACTGCCGAAGGCCCACCGCGAGGAAGACCGATTTTTTCCCGCCGGCCCGGGCCATCAAGCCATCCGGGACTTGTCAGGTAATCGACCTGCCTGACAAACTTTCTTTTTTCGTGCTGCATGAAGATAATTGTCCGGCCCACAAATGACGCCACATCACAGGCACCACCACTACCTGAAAATCTGACTTTCGGCATATGGTAATCACCAATAGCGGTGGAGTTCAGGTTACCGAAACGGTCAATCTGAGCCGCACCCATAATACCGACTACCCGTTGTCCGGTATGCCGATTTTGCATGGTTGCAAAAGCGTCCGCCAGGCTACCGTTGACGGTGGTCCCGTACATGACACGTGAATCCGCGACCGCCAGGGGCACTTCTTCGAGCCTCGAATCAATTGCCCCTGTTTCGAAAAAAATTGCACTATTGGGGGCACTGATATGTTTGGCAGCCATGGCAGCCAGCATGGATATGCCGGTTCCGCAAAACACAAGATCACCATCTTCAATTTGGCGGGCGGCCGCAATCGCCATCATTTCCCTGTGGCTGTATTCTGCCATTTATTCTCCTTTGGTCTGCGATCACCTGCGATCAAGACCGACTGCATAACCCGTTCGTGGATCAGCCTTAATTTTTTTAATCCGATCTTTACCCACATGATCTAACAATTCACCTTGATTATTAACTCCCAAAACGAATTCATCCAGATAGGTTTCATAGCGGGTATCATCCTGTGCTGCTTTGCGATAGTCATTTAGGTAGACGGGGTCGTAGTCATAATGTCGAAAACAGGCTGTTGGATAAGCCCCAAAGGGTATCGGAACAACGGCATCCACGCAAAAAAAAGGAATTTGGTTTTGGTCCGGTTTTTCTCTGAGTCTATCGGTTTCCACCAATTCTTCACAGGTAATGATCACCTTTCGGGCGGCTTTGACTTGCTCAACATCAGCGAACGTCAAACCTTCAATACGGCTTGTACCCTGTTGGTCGGCTTTTTGGACGTGGATGACTGTAACATCGGGATTAATTGCAGGAACAAGAACCAGCTTTGAAGCATCACCCCAACCGCCAAAAGGATTATCGACAACAATCAATTTTTTATCCGGAAGCTTTGGATCGGATTCTCGCATGGGTTTTGTAAAGCCCCATTTGTCAACGATGCTGGTGCCGAGAGAAGATCGCGTGGGCATAAACGGTATCCCCATAGCCCCTGCAAGAAATCGAAGGGTCATCTGATAATTTGAATAGTCTTCTACCGTAAGAGATCCATTTTCCACGGCTTTTCTGAACCGAACGCAGGTTGGCGCAAATCGCCCACTGCCGGCGTAGGCAATCTCCAACTTTACCACACAGCCTGCACCCACAAGTTCGTCAACACCCTGACCATTAGAATGTGCATATACATGCAATCCCCTAATTTTCTGGCGAATAATCTCATAAACAGCGGCCATTGGGTTGCGATTTATCGTGAAACCACCCACAGACAGGTGGCAGCCCTCTGAAACGTATCGTGATATGGCATCTGATAATGCCATCACTTTGTTATCACTTGTGTTCATTCGCAATTTCCCGCGTCAATAACGCTGCTTGAACGAGTAATTCCCTGACCTCTATCCTCTCTTTCTTAGTTGCCGGCAACAACGGCAACCGTGGATCACCACCGAAATAATCCAGCATGTCCATAGCGGCTTTCAAGCCATTGATGCCATAAGTCACCGTAACCGCATTGTTCATTGGAAGCATCTGGAGCTGTAGACGCCTGGCCTCTTCAAAGTTACCTTGATTAACCAAGGCATGAATTTTGACGCAGGCTTCCGGCGCAACATTCGCCAGGGCAACGATGCCACCGACACATCCCAATGCGAGGCCGCTGAATAATACACCGGCAGTTCCCACCAGCACGTTGAAGTTCGATTCAGAATTATTCAAATATTGCCCCAGGAGATTCACGTTTCCCGAACTGTCTTTTATACCCACGATATTTGGATGTTTTGATAATCGAGATACCAGTCCGGCCGTTAGATTCAGATGTGTAAATTTAGGGACATTGTACAGTAACGCCGGTATTGGGATGTTGTCCGCAACAACTGAATAAAATCGGGCCAGAGCCTCATCGGTCATCTTCCCGCCATAATAGTGCGGTGGCGTCAGCAAAGCGGCACAGGCACCCAATTCAGCGCTATCGCACGTCAGTCTGATGGTTTCGGCGGCGCTTTCACAGGCGGTTCCGGCAATCACCGGCATGTTATCAGGAACAGCCCGAACAACCGCTTCAATTACGTTTCTTTTTTCTTTTTCGGACAAATACACATACTCGCCGTTGGATCCGAGCACCACGATTCCTGTAATGCCTGTCTTGCTCAACTTTTCTAGATTGGCTCCCAACTTGTCAAATGCGACTTTTCCGTTTTCAAAAGGTGTTGTTATCGGAGGGAATATTCCATGAAGATTAATTTTGTTCATAATTATTTCCCATTTGTGGTTATCGTTTTGAACCATT
>Ga0164313_10003533_pt1 | contig 13912 bp, 9 predicted proteins | sample GuaBasSedimGuay4_FD_113735 | JGI IMG/M metagenome (GOLD analysis project Ga0164313, IMG submission 113735) | Subseafloor sediment microbial communities from Guaymas Basin, Gulf of California, Mexico - Guay4, Core 4569-4, 0-3 cm | ecosystem: Environmental > Aquatic > Marine > Hydrothermal vents >... | reverse complement strand
ATTCTTATATTCGCAGTCTAAGCCACGATTGTCAACCTTTTATCAACAATTTTACTAACATGCCCTATCGCCGCCTTCCAAACACTGACTCTGCTCGTTTAAAGTCGCTTAAGTCAGCTCATGTTAAGGGTAAGGACCTCCCTCCATTTAAACTGGCCTTCAGTCCAAGCTCTTTTATGAAAATGCAGTCAGTGCTGCCACTTTTTGAAAATACAATTTACGAACATAAGAACTCCCTGAACATCCAGGCAGAAAAAAACAAAGAGTATCAGAAGCGCCTGAAGAAAGTCAGGCTCTACATTTCCCATTTTATCCAGGTGGTGAATATGGCCATTTCCCGAGGCGAACTGAATTCGCAGTGCCGGGTAGACTTCGGGTTGGAGTCATATGAAAAAAGAGTTCCTCAGTTGAATTCTGAGGAAGAGCTGCTTGAGTGGGGAGAGAAGTTGATTGAAGCGGAACGTAAAAGGCGTATGAAAGGTCTTAATCCCATTACAAATCCAACCATTGCCGTTGTCAAGGTTCATTACGACAAATTCCTGGAGTACTATAATTACCAGAAGAGCCTGAAGAAGAGAAGTCAGCGTGCACAGGAACAGTTAAATGAAATGAGGGCACAGGTGGATCTGGTAATCCAGCAGGTCTGGAATGAGGTGGAGGACACCTTTGGAGACCTCCCTGAAGAGATGCGAAGGGATAAGGCCTCCGATTACGGACTGGTCTACGTATTCAGGAAGAACGAATTAAGCAATGCTAATGTTTTTCAGACCTCCCGTATAGAGGGGGTTGGTTAGAATATCCTCCTGTCCGGTAATACCACAACATTGCAAAGAAAGCGAACACCAATAAGCTTATAAAGGCTGCCATGGGCATCATGGTACTGGTGCCAATCTCCTCCAGCATATCGTCTGCACTCCCCCTGGAATTAAAGTAATAGTATATAACTCCCATGGCATTATTAACAAAATGGGCCAGTATCGGATACCAGATGGAACGTCCGTACAGCATCAGGTAACCCAGCAACAGACCAAGAATGAACCTGGGCAGAAAAGAGAAAAACTGAAAGTGAAATGCACTGAAAAGGAGGGCTGTGAGGAGAATGGCCAGGTGAACATTCTTTACCATCCCGAAAAACAATCTCTGTAGCACTCCCCTGAAAATCAACTCCTCTCCCACTGCGGCTATTATTCCTATCATCAGCAGGTTCACGAGCAATCCTGTGAGGGTTCGGGTAGCTGTAAAAGCCAGCATAATTTCCTCGGCCTCCCCTTCCATCATTCTCAGGAAACGATCCACTGCTTTAATGGGAAATTCCATTCTCAGGTTAATCTCTGCCATATAGTTGATAAAAGGGATGATGGCAATCATCATAAGAATGGTGAGAAACAGGGGAACCGCACCTGCCGGATCCCGAAAGCGGTAATATGAGAAAAGATCTCCTTCAAAGAGATAAGAGAAAAGAAAAGCAGGAATGATAAAGGTCCCGATGGAGCCAAGGATTTGAATTAGCTTCGAGGCTGCCACATACTTTGGGTCATCGAAGGCACCCAGTGAAAGGATCTCTGAAAAACGAAAACCGTAGATCCAGCCAGCCACGAAAGCACCAAAAAACTGGAACATCAATCCCAATATAAAAAGGATTACAATTGTAAAAAGGAATTTCTCTGCAGGTCTCAATCCGGCAAGTAATGCTTTCTTCGGCACGAATTTTTGTATTTTTGAGGCGAATTAGAAGCACAAAGAAAGTAATTTGAAAGTTTACTTCCTACATTAATTGAGCATTATGCGAATTGCCGATCTTGAGCTGGGTCATCGCCCCCTTTTCCTTGCACCAATGGAAGATATCACCGACCCTTCCTTCAGGTACCTGTGTAAAAAGTTCGGGGCAGATGTGATGTATACCGAGTTTATTTCGTCCGACGGTTTGATCAGGGATGGAGCCAAGAGTGTTAAAAAACTAGACATATTTGACTATGAAAGGCCCATGGGGATTCAGTTATATGGTCATATTGTTGAGTCGATGGTGGAAGCCACCTACCGTGCACTTGAATCAAAACCCGAGATGATCGATCTCAACTATGGGTGCCCGGTTCGGAAAATTGCCAACCGGGGAGCGGGAGCCGGAATGCTGGGTAATATTCCTCTGATGATGGAGATGACCAGGGCCATTGTAGAGGCCTCGACCGTACCTGTCACTGTAAAGACACGGCTGGGATGGGACGACCAGAACAGGATTATTGTAGAAGTGGCCGAGCAGTTACAGGACCAGGGAATAAGTGCTCTTACCATCCATGGACGAACCAGGGCACAGATGTATAAAGGGAAGTCCGACTGGACCCTCATAAGGAAAGTGAAGGAGAACCCAAGAATGAAGATCCCCATCATTGGGAATGGCGATATCACGTCACCAGGGGAAGCCGGGGAGGCCTTTGACAAATTTGGTGTGGATGGAATAATGATTGGCAGGGCCGCAGTGGGAAAACCCTGGTTGTTCAGACATGTGAAACACTATCTTACCACCGGTGAATTGTTACCGGAACCCACAGTTTCAGAAAAGGTGGATATGGCCAAGCTTCAGTTTTCCAAATCGCTTGAAATAAAGGCCGAACCAGTGGGGATTTACGAAATGCGCCGCCACTTCTCCAACTACTTTAAGGGACTGCCCCACTTCAAAGAGATGCGACTGAAGCTACTTACTACAATGGATGTGGAGGATATCTTCGGGCAACTGGAACAGATCCGGGAAACCTATGGCGATCATCGTCCTATGCTAGATGGGGGATTCTGGGACAAAGGATAGTCCAGGTTGTAATGAAGGCCCCTGCTCTCTTTCCTGGCATGTGCCATCTTTATCACCAGGTAACCCACGTTGATCAGATTCCGCAACTGGCAAATTCTCAATGAAACTTTAGATTTCTTATAAAGGGCTTCGGTCTCCCGATAAATAATCTCCAGCCTGGCCGTAGCTCTTTCGAGTCGAAGATCGGAACGTACAATCCCCACATAATTGGTCATAATCTGCTTTAACTCTTTTAGGTTCTGCGTAATCAATACCATCTCTTCGGGATGGGTGGTACCCGTAACGTCCCAATCAGGAATCTGACTGGCCAATTCATAACCGGGAGCATTTTTCATCGCATGCCGGGCAGCCCTGTCGGCAAATACAATGGCCTCAACCAATGAGTTTGAAGCCAGTCGGTTGGCCCCATGCAATCCTGTGGATGAGACTTCACCCACCGCATAGAGTCTTTTAATCCCGGTCTGAGCATCCATATCCACTTTGATTCCGCCACATTGGTAATGGGCAGCCGGAACAACCGGGATCATATCTTTAGCTATATCTATGCCCAATGACAGACATTTTTCAGTGATGTTGGGAAAATGTTCCTTCAAGGCCTTTTCCTCCAGATGGGTGACATCCAGATAGACAAAATCATGTCCATGGATCTTCATCTCATTGTCGATGGCCCTGGCCACAATATCCCTGGGTGCAAGACTCCCACGTTCATCATATTTGTTCATGAACTTCTCCCCAAGCTGGTTCTTCAACAACCCTCCATAACCCCTCATGGCCTCGGTAATAAGAAAGGAGGGTGTCTCACCCGGATTGAAAAGAGATGTGGGGTGGAACTGAACAAATTCCATGTTTTCGATGATCCCTTTGGCCCGGTATACCATGGCAATTCCATCGCCTGTTGCTATGGGCGGATTGGTGGTGGTTGAATAGAGGTGACCGGCACCCCCCGATGCCAGTAAAGTTGTTTTTGAAAGAATTTTGATCACCTGTTCGGTTTCAAGATTCAGTACATAAGCCCCGTAACACTCAATATCGGTCATGTGACGCTTCACCAGCTTACCCTGATGGTGCTGGGTAATCAGGTCCACCGCAAAGTGGTTCTCAAGCAGGTCAATCCGGGAATGTTGCCGGACCTGGGCAGAGAGAGCCCGTTGAATCTCCTGTCCGGTATTATCCTTGTGGTGGAGAATCCTGTACTCTGAGTGTCCTCCCTCTCTGGCCAGGTCATATTTACCACTGGATTGTTTATCAAAATTGGTGCCCCATTGGATCAGTTCATGGATCTGGGCCGGACCTTCCTCCACCACCATTCTAACTACCTCTTCGTTACACAGGTAATCGCCTGCCACAAGGGTGTCCTCCACATGCTTCTCCAGACTGTCGGGTTCATAGGTAACCGCCGCAATCCCACCCTGTGCATAGCGGGTATTGGTCTCTTCCAGTTCCGATTTTGTAATCAGGCACACCGTTCCATGCTGTGCCACCTTAAGTGCGTAACTTAATCCGCCCAATCCCGATCCAATGACCAGGAAATCATACTGTTTCTCCATAATGCTCTTACTGAAATCTATTACAAATATAAAAAAAGCTTAAGAGAATGTTTTTAATTCTGCTAATTTTGAATGATATGATCAAGCTAGTGACCATCGTGGGTGCAAGGCCCCAATTTATTAAGGCAGCAGCTCTGAGCAGAGTAATCAGGGATGAATTCAGCCATGCGGTGACCGAAATCATCGTACATACCGGTCAGCATTACGATCCCTCCATGTCGGATGTGTTCTTCCGGGAGATGCAGATCCCCGAGCCCGGATACAACCTGGGAATCGGGTCCGATACACACGGCATTCAAACCGGAAAAATGATTGAGGGCATTGAAGAGGTAATTCTAAAGGAAAAGCCCCATGGAGTGGTCGTTTACGGAGATACCAATTCCACACTGGCTGGTGCCCTTGCTGCATCCAAGTTACATATCCCAGTGATTCATATTGAAGCCGGATTGCGTTCATTTAACAAGCAGATGCCCGAAGAGATAAACCGGATCACAGCAGACCATGTGAGTACTTTACTCTTCTCACCCACCACCACCGGTCTGGAGAACCTGAAAAATGAGGGCATCATACACAGTGAAGAACCTCCCTATTCCTTCGACCGGCAGGGGGTATTTCACTGTGGCGACCTTATGTATGACAATACACTCTTTTTCAGCAAAATGGCTGCAGAATCATCCTCCATACTTACGGACCTCGACCTTAAGGGGAAGCCCTTTATACTGGCCACTGTACACCGGCCTGCTAACACAGATGATTCATCCAATCTAAGGAGTATCCTGGCAGCCTTAAACACCATCTCCATAGAAACAGGATTCCCGGTAATTCTTCCCCTCCATCCGCGTACCACTGCCATTGTGGAGAGATTAAAGGCTGAAAATGTCCCCGAGTTGAATGCTCCTTCGAGTCAGTTGCATTTGATCCCGGCAGTTTCATTTATGGATATGCTCAACCTGGAATCGGGAGCCCGGGTGATTCTCACCGATTCGGGTGGCGTACAGAAGGAGGCCTGGTTTATGGAGAAACCCGTGGTGGTGTTGCGGAATGAAACAGAATGGGTGGAAATCATCAGCTCGGGGAACGGATCGCTCACAGGTGCTTCCACTGAAAAGATCATCCAGGCCACCCTTAAATACCTGGAGGCTCCCCCCCAACATTTCCCCCCTCTTTTTGGAAATGGCCAGGCTGCCCGCGAAATATTGAAGGTGCTTACTACCACCCGGTGGATGTAACTCACATTTTTACTCCTGTTTATTGCCCTATTTACATTTGGCTGATGTACTTTTGTGATTCTTACATTTTTAACTAATAATTGAGTTTATGGCCCAGGAGGATCTATTTAAGAAGTTGGTTGCACACTGCAAGGAATACGGTTTTGTTTTCCAGTCCAGTGAAATCTATGACGGACTTGCCGCAGTGTATGATTATGGCCAGTATGGAGTGGAGTTAAAGAATAACATTAAGAAGTATTGGTGGGACTCTCTGGTATTGCTTCACGAAAATGTGGTTGGACTGGATTCGGCCATATTTATGCACCCCACCATCTGGAAGGCTTCGGGTCATGTGGATGCTTTCAATGATCCACTGATTGATAATAAAGATTCAAAGAAAAGATACAGGGCCGATGTGCTCATCGAAGAGCAGATGGCCAAATACGAAGGCAAAATAAATAAAGAAGTAGAAAAAGCCAGAAAGCGTTTTGGAGATACCTTTGACGAGGCTCAGTTCCGCGCCACCAATCCAAGGGTGCTGGCCAACCAGGAAAAATTGGATGCCCTTCATGGCCGTTTTGTAAAAGCTTTGAATGATTCGGACCTGGATGAACTAAGGCAGATCATTGTAGATCAAGAGATTGCATGTCCCGTATCGGGTTCCAGAAACTGGACCAATGTAAGGCAGTTCAACCTGATGTTCTCCACCGATATGGGATCTACCTCTGAAAGTTCAAATAAGATTTACCTGCGCCCCGAAACTGCCCAGGGCATCTTTGTTAACTACCTCAACGTACAGAAGTCGGGACGAATGAAAATTCCGTTTGGCATCGCGCAGATCGGGAAAGCATTCCGAAATGAGATTGTGGCCAGGCAGTTTATCTTTCGGATGAGGGAGTTTGAACAGATGGAGATGCAATTCTTCGTTCCGCCGGGAACCGAGCTTGAGTGGTTTGAACACTGGAAGCAGCATCGCATGAAGTGGCACCGTACACTGGGGTTTGGCGACGATATGTACCGCTTCCACGATCACGATAAGCTGGCCCATTATGCCAATGCAGCTACAGATATTGAGTTCAAGTTCCCATTCGGCTTTAAAGAGGTGGAGGGAATCCACTCCAGGACCGATTTCGACCTGGAAAGTCACCAGGAGTATTCAGGGAAGAAACTTCAGTATTTCGATCCGGAAACCAACAAGAATTATGTGCCCTATGTGGTGGAAACATCCATAGGAGTGGACCGGATGTTCCTGCAGATTATCTCTGCAGCCTATACCGAAGAGACCCTCAAAAAAGAGGACGGTTCCACAGATTCGAGGGTGGTAATGAAGCTTCCTTCTGCACTTGCCCCTGTTAAACTTGCGGTCTTCCCACTCACCAAAAAAGATGGTTTGCCCGAAAAGGCAAGGACCATCTTAAATGAAATGAAGTTTGAATTCAATTGTCAGTACGAAGAGAAAGATTCTATCGGGAAACGTTACAGACGTCAGGATGCCATCGGAACGCCCTATTGCATCACAGTGGATCACCAGACCCTGGAAGACGATACCGTAACCATTCGCTACAGAGATACCATGGAACAGGAACGGGTTAACATTACCAGCCTGCTGCAGATCATTAAAGAGAAGGTGAATATGAGCAACCTGCTGAGGCAACTCTAATTGTTGGTTGCATTGAAAAAGGTCCTGATCATAACCTATTATTGGCCGCCCAGTGGAGGGGCGGGGGTTCAGAGATGGTTGAAATTTACCAAGTACCTTCCGGAGTTTGGTTGGGAGCCCATTATCCTGACGGTCCAACCCGAAGATGCAAGCTATCCTCTGCTTGATACAACACTGGAAGATGAGGTGCGCGAAGGAATAAGGGTGATTAAAACCCCCAGCCGGGAGATCTATAAATTGTACCAGAAGTTCACCGGTGCTGAAAACATTCCCAGTGCAGGATTTGCCAATGAGAAGAGCAACTCCTTTAAGCACAAAATAGCCAAGTTCATTCGGGGTAATTTTTTTATTCCCGATCCGCGGAGAGGATGGAACAGGTATGCAACCCGGGAGGCCATGAAGATCCTGGCTGAAGAGAAGGATATTCAATGCATAATTACATCCAGTCCCCCGCACTCTACCCAGTTGATCGGACTGAAGTTGCAAAAGAGATTTTCTATCCCCTGGCTGGCAGACCTGAGGGACCCCTGGACCGATATTTTTTATTACGAGAAGCTCTATACTACTTTGCCTGCACATTGGCTGAACCTGATGCATGAAAAGAGAGTCCTGAAAAATGCTGATCGAATTATTGTTGTCGGTCCTTTTCTAAAAAAAATGATCGAAAAAAAATATGGAGTTGATCGCAAGAAGGTTCAGGTAGTGGTCAATGGTTTCGATGAAGATGATTTTAGCAATATTCCGGATCAGGAGGAGACAGATTCCTCGCTCACTTATGTGGGTACATTGTCGGATCAATATCCCATTGATAGCCTTGTTGAGACATTTTATAACTTGATCGGGGAAAATCCTGAGATGAAGTTCCGCTTTGTAGGTTCAGTATCTTCTAATTCCAGAAAAGCACTGAGCCGTATCCCTGAAAAAAATATTGAATACATCCCACATGTTAGTCATGTGGAAGCCATCAGGTACATGAGGCAATCCGGTGCATTGTTGCTGATTATCCCGGATCACTCTTCGGGCGAAGGCATTTTGACCGGCAAGCTTTTTGAATACCTGGCCTCCGGAAGACCCATTGTGGGCATTGGACCTGTGGACGGTGATGCCGCCAGTGTGATTCGGGAATGTGGCGCTGGCGAAATGGTTGGGTATACCGACAAGGTAAGACTTAAGGCCGTGCTAACAGAATGGATTCAAGGCCATCATAAAGGGAAACCCTCTAAAACACCTTCCGGGGCCTCGGCCTACTCTCGCAGGAACATGACTGCCAGGATAGTAGATCTACTTAATCAATTAAACCAGGTTGTATGAAAATTTTAATGGTACTGGAGTCCGATTTCCCTCCCGATATCAGGGTAGAAAACGAGATACTGGCCCTGGTCAATGCCGGGCATGAAATGCACATCGCCTGCTACAGCCATAAAAAACAGTTTGAGGTTCCGGGTGACCTGCCATATACCATCCATAAAACCTACATTCCTCCCCTTGTTTACAAAGTTAGTGTTGGTGCACTTAAATCCGAAATCTATTTCAATTTTTGGAGGAAAGTACTGAAGGGTCTGTTCAGCAAAATCACCTTTGATGCGATCCATATCCATGATCTTCCCCTGGCTAAAGTGGGTTATGAAACAGGTAGGAAACAGGGTATCCCTTTTACACTGGATCTCCATGAAAACTGGCCGGCACTGCTCTCAATTTCTAAACATACCAATACCATGCTTGGGAAAAGGCTGAGTTCCAGAAGTCAGTGGGAGGAATATGAAAAAAAATATGTGTCACTGGCCGATAAAGTGATCGTAGTGGTGGATGAAGCCAAAGAAAGAATTAGTGGGCTGGGTGTTGATCCATCCAGGATCTATATAGTCTCGAACACCATTAATCCTGCTTATTTCGATTTCCCTGAACAGGAAAAGGATGGTGAGTATATTACCATGGTATATGGAGGAGGAATCAATTATCACAGGGGATTGCAAACAGTGATTGAGGCCCTGCCGGAAATTGCTGCACAGATTCCCAATATCAGGGTCTGGCTCATTGGAAAAGGCAGCTATGTAAAAATCTTGAAAAAGCAGGCGTCTGAGCTTGGTGTGGACAGATATATTGAATTTTTTGACTGGATGCCTTTAAAGGAACTTCTGAAACGTGTAAGTCAAGCAGACATTGCACTCATTCCTCATATTAAATCCGCACACACCGACTCCACCATCCCTCATAAACTTTTCCAGTATATGTATGCTGGTATCCCTACACTGGCATCCGATTGTGATCCGCTTCAGCGAATTCTTCTCGAAACATCTACCGGTGCAATCTTCAAAGATCAGGATCCTAAAAATTTTGCATCCCTGCTGTTCAAGCTGTTGCAAGATTCTTATTTCAGGGAACGTATTCCTGAAAATGGCAAAATGTGGGTAGAAAAAAAGTACAACTGGGACGCAGACGCAGCAGTGCTCGTTTCGATGTATCAATAAATTCAAAGGATCCGGCCAGGCTATCTTTTACCTGTTCGGCTTAATCAGGTTGAAGGCCCATCTCACGATCGAATTCGCCTCAGCTGAAATCCCGGTCATATAAATGAACCCCGAAAAAACAATGGCGATAAATGCACTTCTGAGAACCAGGTCGGGCCAGAATGCCATCTCAGGGATCAGATAATTTAAAGCGAGGGTTCCCCCGGCAATCAATGTGATAATCGGTATGGCGACTGAGTAGGGCTGAAAACCAAATTTCCACTTTAAAAAGGTAAACTTCACGATGGTGAGGATAAAGGTCGACACCAGTGAGGCCAGTGCTGCACCGGGCATACCCAGCACAGGAATAAACAGTATATTGGTTGAGACGATCAGAATAATAAAGAGAATCATCCAGTAATTCTGATACCTGTAATAGGCAGATGTTCCGATGATATGCATGCTCACCCCCGACAGCATATTCAGTACATTTGCCAGTCCGATGAAGATGATCACTCCCCTGCCGCTCCCAAACTCCTCAGGTAAAATCTGAAATATATTTCCCAGGTTTGCTACCAGTAAAATGAAGAGTAATCCCCCCACAATATACTGATTCAGGCAGCTTTTTCTGTATATGGATGCGATGTTGGCCACATCGTTGTCCTTCCATGATTGTGCCAGGAGTGTTACCGATATCTTGCTGAGTGCCCGGGAAGGCAGGATGATCAAAGTTCCAAAATAGAATGCAATAGAATATATTCCTGCAGCCGATAATCCCAGGTATTCGGTGATCATGTATTTATCAATGTTGACCAGCGCAACACCACTCATTCCGGCAATGATTCCAAAAATCGCTACATCGATCATCTGCTTCCTCATGGATTTATCGATAAAGGCAAGGTTCGGCCTCAAGGAGAGCTTACCTGTTAAATACAGATACAGAGAGATCATGAGTGGTGGAATTCCCAGGATAGCTACAAAAAGGTATAAGTATGTCTGGAAGGAAATAAGATCAAAGTGAAACAATAAAATAATAGCCAGATTTCCCAATCTGACCACTATTTCCCGTAAGAAGGTGCCAAAGGTAGCATTATACAAAACCCGGTTATAGGAGTCCATTAATGTATGGACCAGCAGGAACAGGATAAGCGGAATAAGCAAATCTATGTATTGAGTAAACAGAGCCGATTTCTCAATATTTCTGTCGATCAGGAGGTCTCTTAAAAAATAGTAGACAATCAACACCACAAGAAAACCAACCAGGCCAACCATTGTCTGAATGAACAGGAACCCGTTATGTTTGTTCTTATCGGAACGGAAGTAGGGAAACAATCTCGCTGTCACGCTATTGAACCCGAGTGTTCCCAGCTGTACAAATATGGTGGCCATTGAAACAAGTACCTGGGTAAGGCCAATCTGGTCCAGTGTAAAAATCTTGGGTGCAAGGATAGCCAGGTTGAGAAATCCCAGGCAAGCCCCTACATATAAATATATGGATCCTTTGATGGATTGTCTTTGAATAATTCCCATCGGATGAATAATCCTGGTGCAAAAAACATTATTTTTACCTGCTCACAAATGTACTAATCATTTCTGTTATGAACATTAAGTTTAGCTTCCCCAAGTTAATTCCCTATCTCTCAGCTATAATCCTGTTTCTGGTCATTTCATTCGCCTATTTCCCGGAAGTACTGGATGGAAAGCAGCTGGGAGGCCATGACAATGCAAACTTCAAGGGCATGGCCCGGGAAATGATCGATTACAGGGAAGAGACCGGGAAAGAAGCCCTGTGGACCAACAGCATGTTCAGCGGAATGCCGGGCTATATGATCAGCACCAATTACAACGGCAATAAACTGCGTTTTCTTGACAGATTACTGCAGGCAGGACCCAGACCGGTTAGCTTTGTCTTTCTCTATCTCATTGGGTTCTTCGTATTGCTTATATCCATTCGCATGAATCCCTGGCTTGCCATTGCAGGAGCTATAGCCTTTGCCTTCTCTTCATACAACTTTGTGATTCTGGCTGCAGGCCATAATACCAAGGCCATTGCCATAGGATACATGGCTCCGGTGATTGCCGGGGTCCTGGTGTCATTCAGAGGAAAAAAATTGCTTGGAGCGGCACTAACGGGGATTGCACTGGCACTTCAAATCAGAGCAGGGCACCTGCAGATTACCTACTACACCCTGATCATTGTATTTGTTTTCGGGCTATTCCAGCTCTATTTTGCGATCAAAGAAAAATACATAAAGGATCTGCTTGTCACCATCGCCTTTTTGCTTGTTGCAGTGGGCTTCAGTGTGACCAGCAACTCGGCCAGGCTCTGGACCGCCATGGAATATAGCAAGTACACCATGCGAAGTCCGTCTGAACTCACCCTGGAGGAGGGTGACAAAACCACAGGGCTTACAAAAAGTTATGCAACCCGCTGGAGTTATGGCCTCGATGAGACTTTTTCCCTTCTGATTCCAGGGTTTAAGGGCGGAAGCAGTAACGGATCACTTACTGAGAAATCCGAGACCTATGCATTGTTTGCCCAAAGTAATCCATCCCAGGCCAGGGAGGTAATCAAAAACCTGCCGCTCTACTGGGGGGGGCAGGCCTCCACTGCCGGCAACATCTATGTGGGAGCCATCGTGGTTTTCCTCTTTATACTGGGTATGTTTATAGTGGATCGCAAAATAAAGTGGTGGCTCTTTACAGTTACCGTTCTGGGGATCATGCTGGCATGGGGTAAAAACCTGATGTTCCTGACCGAATTCTTTTTGGACCATGTGCCCGGCTACAACAAATTCCGAACCGTGAGCATGACCCTGGTGATCCCTGGCCTGGCTATGCCCGTACTGGCTATGATTGCCCTTAACAAGGTACTGTTTGGCGAATTGGATAAAAAGAAGTTTTTCAACGCCCTGAAATGGTCTGCAGGTATAGCCGGAGGAGTCGCGCTGCTCTTTGCCCTTCTGCCCGACCTGGCAGGGAATTTTGTTTCTGCCAATGACAGCAGTTACCAGGAGGCCCTACAGGAAACCTTGCAGGCCGACCGCAGAACCCTGCTTCGCACCGATGCTTTTCGTTCTTTACTCTTCATTGGGCTGGCAGCGGGGGTGATCCTCCTTTTTAAGATGCAGAAGATCAAGGTAAATGTGGCAATTGCACTAATTGCAGTACTCTTCCTGGCCGACATGTGGCCAGTGAATAAGCGTTACCTGAACAAGGAGTATTTTTCAAATAAGCGCCAGGCTCAGCAACCCTTTACTCCGTCGGCTGCCGATCAGTTTATCATGAACGAGCCCGGTTACAACAACAGGGTGCTGAACCTTACTGTATCTATTTTCCAGGATGCATCCACTTCATTTTTTCACCCCTCCCTGGGAGGTTACCATGGAGCCAAAATGCGCCGTTACCAGGACATTATTGAGACTGGTATGATGACCGATATAAATGCACTGTTTGCTGCTGCTCAGAGTCAGAACTATGCGGTTGTGGACAGTGCCCTGGCACGAACCAATGTATTGAATATGGTCAATACAAAATATATCATACTTAATCCGGAAACTCAGCCCATTATGAACCGACACGCCCGTGGAAATGCATGGTTTGTGAACAACATCCGCGTGGTGGAGAATGCCGATGCAGATGTGGCCGCGTTATCAGAGATAGACCTTATCAGTGAGGCAACCCTGGATCGCCGGTATGAAGGCGAGCTCCAAAATAAATCTTTCCCTGAGGATCCCACGGCTTCCATCAGTCTGGCCGAATATGAGCCCAACAGGATGGTCTATTCCAGCCAATCGGCTTCCGAACAGCTGGCTGTCTTCTCCGAGATCTATTATGAAAAGGGTTGGCAGGCCTATATTGATGGTGAGAAGACCGATCACCTCCGTGTTAACTATATGCTACGTGGAATGGTAGTGCCCGGTGGAACTCATGAAATTGTATTCGAATTTCATCCCAGATCCTATTTTACAGGAACCACCGTATCAGTCATCAGCTCGGTACTCTTGCTGTTACTGTTCTTTGGAGCCATCTATATGCAGTACCGAAACAAGACCGAAGAGGATAATTCACTGCTCACCCTGTAATTCCTCATGGACTAGTAGCGATTTTTCCACTCCTGTTTTCGTCACTCCTTGCGTAGTGCTTTGTTAAAGCGCAGATATTCAACGGTATAGATCTTTGATTTTGTCATTCGTGGGTGTCCCGTGATCTTATACGGGGTTTGTATTGGATAAAAAGAACAAGTAGTT
>Ga0164313_10003532_pt1 | contig 13912 bp, 10 predicted proteins | sample GuaBasSedimGuay4_FD_113735 | JGI IMG/M metagenome (GOLD analysis project Ga0164313, IMG submission 113735) | Subseafloor sediment microbial communities from Guaymas Basin, Gulf of California, Mexico - Guay4, Core 4569-4, 0-3 cm | ecosystem: Environmental > Aquatic > Marine > Hydrothermal vents... | reverse complement strand
TGTCCCATACGGACATCATGAATCTGCCGTGAACGAACCAGATGCCACGAGCGATCAGCTTGGCACCAGCATCTTTGTAGAACTCAACGAAGGCAGTGTCCTCTGGGCCTTTGACGTAACCGTAGCCATTTTCACATGTGACCATGACCGTACCGTTCGGTGACACTGCCATCGCAAACACAGGTGACAGCACTGTCCACGAATCGAGGGGCGTGATGTTTTCCCATGACTGGTACTGAGCAACAAGGGCACCATTAGCTACGAAAATGCTGTCTGAGGAAACACCAAGGTCACGAGGGTTACCGAACACCGGTTCCCATTCCCTGTGACTGTGTGACAATCTCAAAGCGTACTGTTCACCGTTGTTACGAGGACGGGACACGTCGATACCGTTCGATGAGAAGAACCGTATCTGATCCAACGCTGCCTGGTCCTGGAACAGAGCAAGTTCACGGGGATCCCAATCCAATCCTTCACCACCGGACAGGTCAGTGCGTGACCATGCATATCCGATATCAAGCACGTTCTCATATATAGAGCCAGAACGGTCTTGTCTTTCGGCTAAAGAGTCACGGGTACCGATAGTGAGCGGAACGGCAGGGTTCGCAATGGTACGGAACCATATGTCACCGATACGGATGTTGAAGCCCTGCGCTTTCGGATACGAAACAGGCTGTCCAGCAACAGTGGCACCACGGGTGCTGGCACCCATCAGGTCACAGCCCTCGTTGGCATCATCGTCACCCTTGTCCTGTACTCCGACTTCATCTCAGCCTGAGCATCATCGAGGAGCATCCCTCGGAGCTGATACAACCCACCTGCAATCGACATGCGGGAACCGACACGGATGTTCTCCGCCTCGAGCACCGACTTGACCCACTGCGTCTCAGCAGCAGGGATATCACGGCCGGCAAAGAGGTCAGCTGCGACACCGAACATCACGATACGCACCCACCGTTCATCGACACCGAGGTCGTGGAGGGTGTCAGATTCTGATGTTGCCTTCGCCATACGCCGACGGTACCTCAGCCAGACGGTGCCCATCGCAGCCGAGTTGGACACCATCTGGCCAGTAGCGAGGCTGTAATTACTGCCGCCCTGGGACCCGACGTTGAGGATGAGAGCCCTGCCACCAGCCATCGGATGAAAGTCCACGATGGTGCCGTGTAGGTCAAGCTCTGTTGTGAAGTCACCCGGGTTCACATCGAGCACTTCGACTGCGAGGTCGTCACCGATGGGGAACACACCATCAGTGATGGAGGTGAGGAGCTCGTTGGCTGCTGTGAACAGCTTCGGAGACAGGGTGATGAGGTTGTCCGCAACCGATTCGAAGATCGCAGCCCGGGTGTACGTCGGGTTCATGTTGAGGAACAGCGGTGCCGCATGTGCTGTCGCCACTGTTCCGTACTCGCCACGGATCACCGTCACGACGCCAGGTGTCGAATCGTACGACACGACCCGCATCAGTTCCTGTTTCGCCTCGAGGAGGGAACCTTGCCGCAGCAACGATTCATCCTCAGGGATCGTGAACTGACCGATCGTGAACGTTGTCGTGTCCACCTCGAGGTCGGTGAGCATCGCCACCTGAGCGTATTGGGCATCAGGAGGCGTCAGGATCTGTTGTAAGACCCGTTCCATGATCGACCCTACAGTGTATTCGGTTGTGCCTACGCCGACCATCAGCCGCCTCCTATGGTGATGCCGGTGGGAACGTCTGTTCGTGTGTCGTTGACGACGAAGCGCCACCCTGAACCAACGGACCACCGATCTTGGGTTGTATCACCATCGGCAGGAACGTGTTCGGCGGCACCGTCTGATGCGCCCCGTTCTGCCAAGTGATCTCGAACGTGTAGTTGTATCGCCCGGACGGGGTGAGGTCGTTCTCCTGAGGCCACCACGACACCCAACCAGTCATCGTTTCCTGATCCTCGATGTCGCACACACCTTCGTACACGATGAGGTCACGAGGGAAGAGAACGAATCCCCCCTGCCTCATCGCATACGAAATCGATACCGTCACGACAGCACCCGACAGGTCGAACGGCTCTTCGTTGCCGTTGAGTAGGCACCGTTGCAGTGGAGGGGCGGTGTCGAACTCGGCGTAATACCGTGTCTTGTTTTGGTTTCGTTGGGCTGGCATCAGCAATCACTCCGTCCACATAGGCACGCACTAGCAGGATACATCGTATCAGTCACCGAGGCAGGGTTCCTCGCACATCCCGCAGCAGACGTACCCGGACAGAACGTAGGCAACCAGAACATCTGAACATCAGCTTCACCCTCGAGGGCGAACGTGCCATGCATCTCAGCCTGACCAGTGAACCCCAACTCCGCCGAACCAACCAAAGCGAACACACGTTCCACCCACCCCTCTCCACTGAACTCGACATCAGATTCTGCGGACAACCCGAAGTTGCCAGTGAAGAACACGACACCATCGAACTCGAGGGCTGCTTCGCCCGACAATCCGAACGACGTTTCTAAGAGAGGGAGCTCTACCCCGTCGAACTGTGTGTCAGCTTCGGCTGTAAGCCCGAACGATCCTTCATGAGGGGGTACGGAAGAGCCAACGAAATTGAGGGCAGCTGTTGCTTCAAGCTCGAAGGTTTGTGTAGCTTCCGTGAAGTACACATCGGGACCACGAACCGTGAACACCCTGCCACCAGAGCTGAATGTTTGTCCGTCAGTCAAACGACCAGACGAGAACCCTGCATCGTTGGCATCCATTTTCAAGATGACGGCCCCGCCTATCGGGTCACTTATCTGCGTCGAGAACACTTCACCATTGAACCTGCCCGACAGGTTCAAGATAACGTTCGGGTCACCGATGATGACGTCGCTGTTGGCAGGAATCAAAGGTTCAACAGAAGCAACGTTATTGATCTCGGCACCATCCGTCAGGAAACGGAACGTTGCTGAATCGTAGGTAGCACGAATAGTGTGTCGTGAATTTGAAACGTGTGTCATCAACTCAGAGGACCGTGACGTTGCGAATCCACCAACTATGTCACGACAATATCGCATCACCACCCGCTCTCCCGCAAGAGCAATGCCGTAACCACCTGCACTGGCATCAAGGCCAACGTACATGATGACACCCTGAGATTGATTCCAGTCAACCGTGGATATATCAACCTCTACGTCAATGTTCGACACATTGAGGTCACTCGTAAAGGGTGTCGTCAAGTAACTGTTGATCCCCAGGAACCGAAAGAACGCATCAGCCATGATGCCTTCCTAAACGTGATCGAGCTTGGAGCCTGCGTCGAACTTGAAGTTGGAACCAGCAGTCACCGCAATCGGAGCCACAACAGCACCCTTGTACCACGGGTTACCTGCCGACAGGTCATCCCAGATACTCATGTGGCTGTACGTCTCCGTAGCTGCAACAGCGACCCACAACACATCAGCTGTAGTCAACGCCTCAGCGTGACCGTCAGTGCTGACAGGCACAGGGTTATCGAAGATGACGAGCTGCCTCGTTGTCTCCACCGCAGGGTTCCCGAGAGCGTCCTTGCCGGGGTCACCGACATGTAGCTTGATGTACAACGCTGACGGTGCAGGTGTCGACAATGCTTTGCCGAGTGCGAACTCCATCGTTGTGACCGCACCTAGATCTGTGAAATCCATGAATCAGTCCTTTCTGTGCGAGGCAGTGAAGGGGAGCCAGGACCCCTCCACTGCCAGACACGCTTGAAGCCGAATCAGACGGCGTTGACAACCAGACCGTGATACGACCGTGGACCGTACTCGAAGCCGATCTCTCCGTAGATCATCAGGCGCTCGTAGGCACCGGTCTTGGCGAGGGGCTCAGTGAAGAACACACCCTTGCCAGGAATCGGCAGCGTCACCGGATTGATGTACGACATGTCGGCAAGGACGATCGTGTTCTTCGGCAGGTACCGGTCAAGGCCGATACCGAACGTACCGAAGTCCGTGATGATCGTCTCGATGTTCACGCCACCAACGGTACGTGACCTGTCAGCCAGCCCGAAGTTGTTCGTGTACTCCTTCGACAGTTCCACCTTCGTGGAACCGTTCATCCACAGCACCGGTGTCATCATCGGCGCCTCAGTGTCAGCCTCGAAGAGGTCAACAAGGAGGGCGTTGATACCGTCACGCCACAGGTCGCCACCAGCGATATCGATCAGCGCACCGAAGAACGGATCCTCCGTGTCCTGAGCAGCAGCAGCAGCCATCTGTGCAGCTGTCAGGTCGGCACCAGGAACGAGGGGTGTCGGGTTCGTTTGACCGGCTCCGATGAGGAGATAGTCGATGAATCCCTGCGCCTTGCGGACAGCGTTCGGGTCGTACGAACCGTCGAACCCGGACGTTGCTGAACCTGTCGCCTGCGTCTCAGGGTTGAAGTACGTGCCGTACAGCGACGTCTTCTGCAAGTCACGGGCGATCTTGCGGAGCTTCTGATTGATCGCCTTCTGCATCGGGGTACCCGTTGCTTCAACGATCGATTCATCATTCGGAGCCAGAGCACCAGTACGGGCAGAGCCGCCGGCACCGATCTGACCTGTGACCGCATCACGGGTGTAGGTCATAGCGATGGAGTGCTGATGGATCTCAGTCACACCCTGACGCTGCGCTGCGAAGTAGACACGTTCGTCTTCAGGCGTCCAACCTTCAGGGCGTGCGTTGTTCAGCGTTGAACCTTCACCCTGTTCGATCTGGAACACGAACTCTTTCTTGTCCAACGTCCTGCCGTTGCCCATCCCACCGATGGCTGAAAGCCACGGTACGATCTCACGGGTCAGGTAGTACATCTGCCCCTGCCACTGTGGGTAGTTGAACGTTGAAGCCATTGCCTCATTGACGGGCTGGCTGGAAGCCGCTGCCCCTGGTTCGACTCCATCAACGGGTTCGCCGCCATCGGCAGCTTTCCCGGTGTAGCCGAATGCTGTTGGTGCGATTGCCATGTGAAATATCTCCTATTGCTGTGGTCGGGCCTGAGCGTCCATCATCGCCTGCATCTGTGCAGCCATGATTGCGCCCTCCGACTCGAAGTCACCGGTTGCCCTGGCTGTCGCCAAACGTTCCGGCTGAGTGGTCTGCTGCATGGAGCCAGCGACGTTTCCGACCTGATCAAGTTGATGCTGACCGAGGGCGATCTGTGCCGCCTGAGGATGAGGCTGTGAACCATCAGAAGCTGTCGGGGTATGGCCGTACTCTGTCTCTGCGAACGCAAGGACAGCTTCCGCTGACGACTCGCCTTCGTAGATCTGTGAGATAGCTTTACCCAAGCCCTTACTGGTATCGAACCCTGCATCAGTGAACGCACGAGTACGTTCCTTCTGCTTGTGATCCTTGTTCTCTGCCAACGCCTTCTCGAGCTGCTTGCGGAGCCCACCACCGGACGTATCGTCGCCCTCAGGTGCCTCTGTGTTGCTCTGATCAGGTTGTGTGGTCATTGTGTCTCCCTTGTTCACGCCACCGTTTGACGGTTCGTGGCAAAGCGGTGGGGCTTGCCAGCCGAGGGGAGCTTTGGAACAGAATACAAGAAGGGAGCTCCCGCTCTGAAACCTTCAACGCATCTGCCCTAAGTACATGATCGAACGAGGGCGGTGATCCGATCAGGATGTCATCATACCACATCAAGGCCAGAAACGCCGCCAGTCTTCTGCGAAGACATGTAATCGGTTTGCCTTCCACCCGTAAACGTCGACGCTTCTTGAGCCATAAGCCGTCGGATTCGACGAGCTTGTTCCGGATCGTTATGAATAGTGGCAGCCGTGAACTCCTCGAGGTCAAAGTCATCATCAGGATCAGCATGTCGGCTGGCAAGAATCGAAAGAGCGGGCATCATTACATCAGCCTGCTGAAAGAGATCACGAGCTTGTCCGACGTCGACACCGTATTCGTAAAGCTCGCTCGTTAGGTCAAGATACTTGTTCGTCTCTGCCGCACCAAGAGAAACGTCAGACTCATATCGAATCTCAGAGATACCTATCTGCCTGTTGAGTATCTTCGACCCGATGTCATCAGGGTCCAGCAGTGAGGCGAGGATGGCTTCTTGCGTCATCTCCAGATCCCAGTCGGTTGCGTACCTATTGATAGCTTCCTGACCACGCTCGATCACTCGATCATATGCGGGAGTTACACGCTCTTGCCAAAACTCGTTTCCAGAAACATCACCCTTGATCAGTCCAACGAATTGTCCAGCGAACAGGTCAGGGTTTACCCCTACAGCACGCAATGAATCCCGATAGCTATCCATCGTGGAGAGGTACTCACCCTCTGTCATGCGAAACGAACCATCGTCACGGAGAATGCCTTCGAACTGTCGAGCATATTCATCAGTAGCTCGCACCCAATCCTCAGCACCATCGTATCCGTACTCAACGATGCCTTCCTCCCATGCTGCACGCAATATGGGGTTCTGTCTGATCCAATAAGGAACTCTGAATTCGTACTCTTCACCTGCCATCAGAGAGCCCTCCTCATGTTGCCACTTGACGCAGCAGTTGCATCGCCCCACACCTTGCCGATGTTGTCCCTCAACCCCTGCTTCCGAAGCAGCTTGTTGGCATCGGTGTAGTTGTTCATGCGAATGATCTCCTGGAACGTATCCGATGTTTCGTCAGCGGTTTGACCCCACACATTGGATACAACACCTCGCCACGGTGAAGCGATGTCCTCGTAAGTCATGTTCTCGTCTTCGTACATCGAATACAGAGCTTTGCGTGAGTTCCTCAAGGAGGCCTGTAGAGACTCTTCAGCACTTGGGTCGTTACGAAGCCTTGTCGCCCACTGCGTGACCTCTTCCTCTGATGCTGGATACGCAGGACCAAGCCACCTCAAGTACGCAGCTCTCACATCTTCACTCTTGTCGATAGTGGCTGAAGCTGTGACCTCGTTAGATCCCATCCAATCGACCAACTCTTGATCAACTTCATTCCACCCGGAGGTAACGGCTTCAACCTGAACAGCAAGCTTCTCCTGAGTCCAATTACCCATCGTATATTGCTTTGCCATCCATGCGATAAGAGCAGGATCGTTGCCTGTCGCACCGATCGAATCGAACATGCTTGACACCTTCAACTGATCAGCCTCAAGCTGCTGTTGAGCTGTCTTGGGGTCTGACATGATAAGTGCAGCCCACTTGCGCTGCTCGGTGTTTCGACTCCTGAACCACTCGGTTTGGTCCAGTTCCCAATCTTGAAGGGCACGACCCTCGATGTATGCGGCAGCATACAGAGCAAGAACCTCGGGGTCTTGAAGCCACGGCTGTGTTTCCATAGCCCGATCCATGCGCTCCATGAATCCATTGAGGGGGTCGAGTTCACTGTCAGGCAGGTTGTCAGTAGAGCCGAAGATGATGGCTCCTGCTGAGTCCATCTCCTTCGTGGTCATTTTCTTGGAGATCTTTGGCATCGACCCGCCACCGAAAGCCTTCAGCGTTTCGACATCGGGTACTGCCCACATGATCGGGATTGGTGGGTCCTGGTCCTCGAGGAAGTAGACAGCGAAATACTGCTTGGTGGTGGTGTCGTACCAGAACTGCGGATCACCACCCAACCCCTTCGCTGTCGTTTCATGGGTGTCTGAACTTTGAGCCTGACTATCCGAACCACCGCCAGTGCTGTTAGAACCACCAGAGCTTGCCTGCTCTTGGCTGGTATTGCTATCACCACCACCACCACCACCGTCCGATACTTGATTCCTGTCATCATTCTCATGACTCAGGATTTCCCTTTTTGGCGAAACGGAGGTACTGGACTTCGGTTGCCAATCAGTATTCTTCGAATCATCTGCTGGTCGTCGTGGCATTAGAGCGCTGTCCCTCCTGGTGTAACCTTTATGTCAATACCGTCCTCAGTATCCTCATCGATACCCAAGGTACGGTAATCAACACGATCGCCGCCTGCGACTTCATTCGAGATCTGCTGGATCATGGTGTTGATCCCCGCACGGCCGTCAGGCATACGAGTATTCCCAGCCTCTAAGGGGATGTTGGCGTTCTGTGCCCTGAAATAACCATCAGCACCCGATGATCCTTGAAGAAGGCCATATGGGTTCTGCGTTACACCGTTCCTCGATACCTTGAAGTGGAGGTGGGGGGTCGTTCCTCTTGCAGAGCCTGAGTTCCCAACGTATCCCAACGCTGATCCTGCCCTCACCGTGTCGCCACGCTTGACAGTCGGGGAGCCCTCCATGTGAGCGAAGTAATACAGATTGCCATCGTTGCCCATGACCTGCACCCAATTACCGCCTGCACCGGAATTGACCTTTGCGCTTCGTACGGTGCCGGCTACCGGAGACACGATCGGGGTACCCCTCTTGGCGTACATGTCAATGGCGCCATGGATCCCTGATTTGGTTCCAGGCCGAGCAACGTTGTAACTATTTGTGTACTGGCTGTTACCAGCGACCGGGTTCAGCCAGACGTTTCCTGAACTGGCATTTATCCACTGACGGGCTGCAGCTGGTACTCCAGCAGCAGCAGTGCCGGCCATCTGTTCCTGAGCTGCCATCACAGCCTCTGTGTACGACCGTATGCGATCGTTCGTGAAGGCACGGAGTCCTTGACTCACAAGAGCATCTGTCTGATCCTGACCCGCATACCAGGCGTTGGCGACCATCTCCCAACTGCCATACCTGTTGAAGAACTTGGTTGACCAGAATCCAGCAACAGCGTCCTGAGCAGCTGGATCACGAAAGTCTGCCCCACCAAACCCTGCTTCCTCCGACCACTGATCCCAATTCTCCAAAAGCATTCCATAAGCACCAAAGGGGGTGACCCCCATCTCTTGGGGAAGGTGTGTCCCGTAGCCTCCGTTCAGTGAGCGGAGGGCGGCAAGGAAACCGCCGAGGTCTTCTGCACCTGAAGCAGCCATTAGAGATTCCCTTCAACGTTGGCTATCGACCCAAAGAATCCTGCATTCTTCATGCCAGCTTGATCGACTCGTTCCCTGTGTTTGATCTCACCAGAGAACTTTTCGTCAAAGAGTTGAAGGAATCGTGCTTCGGAATCCACGCCTTGCGTGGTACCGCCAGCCTGTTCCCCTCCACCGCCAGCTACCTGATCATCGTAAGCTCGAGCGTTCGCAGCATGGGTCTGTCGGTCTGCTTGTGTCTGTGAGTTCCACTGTTGTTTGTCTAATCCTCGCAATTCGTCAGTGAGGAGAGCCATTTCAGCTTGAGACAAACGCCTTCCGAGTGTTTCTGCTGCGTGAGATTTCGTTGCCTGTGCGAGGGTTGCATAATCAGGGGCGATGTAGGTGGGGGAAACGAACGCTGGATATGGATCCCTACCCGAACCTGAGGGATTCTCGCTCTGCCACTGCCTGTAGGAATCGATGTTGCCCTGCAACTGATCCTCCCACGTATTACCATTATTGTTCGCTTCTCCGATGAGCGTGTAGAACGCATTCGTCGTAACCGCATCACGTTGGCCTACGCTGTAGCGCCTCTCAGGATCGATCATCCCCGCAGCGATCGCCTGTTCCTGGAACCACTCGATCTGAGCTATCGACCAGCCGGCCATGATGCTTTGATACGTTCCCTCGAAGTATCGAGGTGTGTACCCCGATGGTTCCGAATGGATGTATCCCGGTGGAAGGTTTCTTTGGGTGGAAGGAATGTTCAACCCAGGAGCGGTGAACGCTTCATCGAACTCGGTTGGTTGACGGGGTGTGATCGTGGGCTGCACGACGTTGTATTCACTCTGTCCTCCGACAGGTGCGCCCCGTCGAGCCCTCTCTGCCTGATTTCGTTTCGACCAATCGTCGTATCGCTGAGATTGGATCCGAAGCATCTCCGGCTTGAGCTGCTCCATGATGATGTCGTATTGCTCCGTTACGCTCACCTCGAGAGCTTCCGCAACCTCGCTGTCGCTTGCATCCTCGTTGCCCTCGATCGATCGGAAGTACTCAGGGAAGTTCTCTGCATACGCATCAAGGGATGGTTGGATGGCTTTATCCCTTTCTTCCTTCGTCATCGCTGCAAGTTGATCGATGGTGTACTCGATACCTTCAGCAGCTTCACCCGTTGCGCTGTCAAGAGAACCCTCGAACCCATCATCATCATCTTCGTCTGCTTCATCGGCACCAGGGTCACCCAGAGTCGTTGTTGTCGTCCCGGTGCCATCACCGATCGTTGTCGATGGTGTCAACCACCCATCAGTCGTTTCAGCCGATTGAGCGAATACGTCGATACCGAAGGCCGAGGCGAGGACAACTGAGTCCTCCCAATCGGCTGCATCGCCGGTAACAGGCTGAGGGGTATCGTCATACAGTGCCCCCAGGATCGGCCTTACGAGCTTCTCCTTGAGTTTCTCTACCGCTTCGGCCTTGAGTGCCTGATACTCACTTTTGTCAGCTGCGATGTCCTCAAAGCCCTCGAGCCCAAGCAGGGTGTCCGGTATCGCCTCACTGGTCATGCCGGAGATCGCAGCTGCCATCAACGCAGCCATTTCAGGCTCCATCGTGCCCGCTTCTACCTGTGCTTTGATATCAGCGAACAACGTTGCGGCGTCGTCGTTGAAGTACCCGAGGCTGAGAGCCGCTGAATACGTACCGATCGTGGCTATCCCGCTTCCCACGATGAGTGCTCGTACCTCTGGACCCATAGAGGGAAGCCTGCTGGCGTAGTTCGCAGTGTTGATACTCCCGCTTGTCAACCCTGCCGCACCCTGAACGCCAGGAAGTTGCTGTGTGCCGAAGATCATGTTCCTGAACTTCATTGCACCCTCGAAGAACTTCTTTCCTGCGGGTGTTGCAGCCATGCTTGCAGCCACACGAGTCAACATCGGTGATGCTGCTGCGACACTTCCAGCAACAGTAGACCCCACTATCGCCCAACCAGCGAGAGCACCAACAACACCGATAGCTATCTTCGCTCCTGTCACGGTGTTCTTCTCGATGCCCTGTTGAAGCTCTGACATGTTGCCACCATGAAGAGCAGCGTTGAAACCCCATTGAGCTGTACCCGGAGTACCACCTACACCGATGGCATCCTGAGACAGAGTACGCCATACGGTCGGCTCAGGGGTACGGCTTGCTCTATCGATCGTATCGATGTGATCTAACTTGGCATTGATCGCTTGTTCGAAGTACCCGTCATCCTCTCCGTTGTAACGAGGCCATCCGGTAACTTCTGATATTTCCTCACCCGGTTCCGTCCCACCGAACCATTCGTGATACTGGTCAAGCCATCCCTCTTCGGCAGCGAAACGATATCCAGCATCCAAGGCATCTTCGTCGTTCATACCCCAAGCAAGCCATGCGAACTGTGTATCCGTGATGTTCGTGATGTCGTTGTTCTCCAACGCAAGCATCACCAGGATGTAGTTACCAAGGATCAGGGAGAACCGCTGCTCTGGCAAGTACTCGTAGTACCCAAAATCTCTCGGGCGAATAGAACCACTCTGTCCCGGAACCGTGCCATCGAACATGTCTCCATAGACGGGATCGGTCTGTGGCAACCGTTCCTGATCCTCGAAGATCTGAGCTAGTTCCTCGTTCTTTGGTTCTGTCATGATCTACTTTCCTCGAGAAGGATCGTTGGGTAGGAATCGATCTGTGGGGCGAATTCGTTCTTGATCCACTCCCAATCCTTGAGCAACGGGTCGATGATCCTCTTCGCCATCCAAACAGCGTAATCGTGAGCTTGTTCGTCAGTGATGGTGAGGAGGTAGGCATCGATGTCCTTTGCCAGCATCTCTCGTAGTTTGACTGCTTCGTCTGTTTCAGAACGTAGCCACCAGATAGGTGAGGCTGTTCCCTGTTCTTGCGCTCTTGAGATCTTCTCGAGTTTCGAGAACCAGCGAGTCAGTGTTTCGGCAACCTTGGCAACCTCAGGGATATGCTTGCGATACGCCATGTTCGCCTCTGTCCCCTCAGTACCCACGTTGGTGAGCTCCTTGAGCAACATCGGACCAGACGACCCTTGTGTCTCTCCAAGAATGTCGCCGGCATTCAGTGATTCAACCACGGGGTACTGAGCCATGATGTCTGCACGCTTGTTCGCTTTGATCTTGTCGAGCTTCTTTTTCCTCAACCGGTACGCACTGCTGGATGCGTAATTGAAACCAAACTGTCGTCGCAGGTTGTCGACCTTCCTGTTGTAGTCAGCATCGGCAGCACGCAATTGCTCATATCCCTGCGACCTCTGGATTGCTTGCCCTATCTGATATGCGTTCTTGTCTCCACGGAACGTCGGTCCTTCGACACCATCGATCATCGCTCGGTCTATCGACTGGTTCTGCCACGCACGTTGGCTGAACGACTCGGTGTTTCGAGGGATAACGGCAGCAGCCGTGATCGGTGAAAGGTCGAGGATCCATCTGTTCGCAGCGAAGTAGTTGACCGCCTCCCATGTTGAGGGCTGCTCAACGTATCCAGCAGTCATGCCCTGAAGGATCACAGGGTTGATACCGAACCGTTCGATCATGTACAGGTCAGCTTCAGCACGGCCCCACAGGTCGTTGGCATGACGGTATTCATTCGCCAGCCGGATGATCGACAGTGTTGGATCCCCTGGAGGTGCATCCGGATCGATCACCCTTTTCAGCTCTGGTTGATACTGGGGCTGACCCGGGTAGAACCACGAATCAACGATACGCAGCACCGACAGCCATGTGCCAGCTTCATTCGCTACACGCCATGCCTCACGCATACCAGCCGGATCAGCAGCGTTATACCGCATGTCGCCTGAAGCGAGAAGTGATTCAAAGAGACGCATCTTGGTGTTCCCGTACACATTCCTATTGTCGTCACTGAACACGGCACCCCACATGCGGCGTACGACGGTCGGCATGAACGGCTCAACGATATCGCCGATGTTCGAAATCTTGCCAGGCATGTACTCGTCACCACCACCGTATACAGCGAAGTTCGCCATGTCCCTCAGGACAGGCATCTTGTCAAGTGTTGGCTGTGCGATCTGTGCTCCGAGTTGTGCCCATGGTGACATCGAGGGGCCTGCAATGCCCCGTGCTGACGGATCAACGAACAGCAGTGATGAGAGGGGCATCTGTGACGAGAGTCCAGCAGGCGTGCCGTCAAGGGGTCCTGGGAGAAGGGCAGCAAGCCCCGGCCAGTTGAAGACCTCTTCACCATACTCGTTGGTGGAAAGGAACCCCTCCTTGCGAGCATTGACCATACCGACCTGGAGACGCCGGACGTTGCGGAAGGGTTGTGAGCCTGATTGGGCGGGGTTCATGATCTTCGCCCACCGTGACAGCACCTCGTACCACGCATCTCCGAAAGGAAACAATAGGCGATACGCATCAGCGATGTTTGACTTATTTGACAGGTCGTAGAACAGATCCTTGACCTCTTCGATGGCAGCTTCTTTGGCTCCCTTGAGCATTACCTCGACCTGTTCTGCATCCTTCAACCTCTGTGGTGTGAGTCCATCACCAGTAGATACAGTGTTCTGAGGTGAGCCTGTCTCCATCCAGTTGTACCGATAGTTTTCGTACCCAAGCTGACGTTGCGTCGTTTCCTGACGTTGAGCGAACGGCACCTCATCAAGATCGATATTGAACTTCGGTGTGGCCTGATAGTTCACTTCATCAGCGAGAGCTGCAACACGGTCAATCAAATCCTCGACTTTAGGAGCTGCTTCCTCACTGAAGTCAATGGCAAGCCTATCCCTGCCTCTGTCACCCATCCACGTTGCGAACTTATATTCAGCTCCAAGGAGCTCACCACGCATATCGTTAACAACATCTTCGAGAACTGGTCCTGTCGCACCGTTGAGTACCCCATCAATGTAAGCGATTTCTTCAAGTGCCTCAGGGTGATACGTCTCCTGCTTTAGTTTCTTGCCAAAAAATGGAGAAGCCGAATCCATCGACGATGATCTGATGTGGATCAGCCTGTCATACGCTTCATCACCAAGCCGAATGTAGTTCTCTAAATCTGACTCCAAAGTACTCCATGCCCTCTGTGTCCAT
>Ga0164313_10003531_pt1 | contig 13917 bp, 11 predicted proteins | sample GuaBasSedimGuay4_FD_113735 | JGI IMG/M metagenome (GOLD analysis project Ga0164313, IMG submission 113735) | Subseafloor sediment microbial communities from Guaymas Basin, Gulf of California, Mexico - Guay4, Core 4569-4, 0-3 cm | ecosystem: Environmental > Aquatic > Marine > Hydrothermal vents... | reverse complement strand
GGTCTGAGGAGGACCAAACCCGCCAGCTCGCTATCGGTATCGCTATCGGTATCGCTATCGAATGGCCGGATTGGCACGGGGCGCATCGATAGCGATTGCGATTCCGATAGCGATCACGGGCCGGCCACCCGTTGTCATTTCTTGTGTTGTCGGCCCGAAGGGCTCTGGAAGGCTCGGGATGACAGGAGTTTTGCATGAGACTCACCTGGCACCGTCACGTCACTTCAGCAACTCCTTCAGCTTCGCCTGCGAATGCTCCTTGACCTCGTCGTGGAGCGAGCCGCCGTGCGAGTCCATGGTGACCATCACCGGGAAGCGCTCGACCTCGATCACCCACATGGCCTCGGGGACCCCGAACTCCTCGAGCATGAACACCCGCTCCACGCGGGGGATGGCCCGCGCCAACACCTGGGCTGCACCACCGACTGCGTGGAGGTAGACGGCACCGTGCTCGCCCAGCCCCGCAAGAGTCTTGGCGCCCATGCCGCCCTTGCCGATCACCCCGCGCAGCCCGTAGCGGCCGATCACATCCGCCTGGTAGGGTTCCTCGCGGATCGACGTTGTCGGACCGGCGGCGACGAAATCGTAGGTGCCGTCGTCGTTTTCCGCCACAACCGGGCCGCAGTGGTAAATGACCGAGTCCTTCATGAACGGCGCCACCTCTTCGCGAAATTCCTGCATCAGCCACGTGTGGGCCGCGTCGCGGCCGGTGATCATACGCCCGCTGAGCTCGACGAAGTCCCCGACCTCGAGGCCCCGAATCGTCTCCTCGCTGACCGGAAGCTTCAACTCAGCCATGTCACGTCTCCCCCTTCCGCGATGCTCACCGCGGCCTTGCGATCGGCCCAGCACATGTACGAGATGGTCACAAAGTAGCAGGCCGGCAGCCGGTCGAGAAACCCGATCTTGACCGCCAGCAGCGTCGTCTTGCCGCCGAATCCCATCGGCCCGATCCCGAGCTCGTTGCCTTCACGCAGCAAACGCTCCTCGAGCTCGGCCAGCTCCGGCACCGGGCTGGTGTCCTTGAGTGGCCGCAGGAGCTGGCGCTTCGACTCCTCGAAGGCCGAGACCCTGTCGCCGCCGATGCACACCCCGAGCACGCCGGGCGCGCAGCCCATGCCCTGAGCTGCAACCACCGCATCAAGCACTGCGCGGCGGACCCCCTCGAGGTCACGTCCCGCGCCAAGCTTGCCGTCGGGCAGCTTGTACTGGGAACCGACATTTTCCGAGCCGCCGCCTTTGAGGATCATCCGCACCTCGATCCTCGGCTCATCCCACTCCTCGAAATGAAGGAACGGGATGCCCCTGCCCGACCCGTCGCCGGTGTTGGATCCGGTGAGTGTGTCGACCGCGTTCGGGCGAAGGTACCTGCGGGCGGTCGCCTCACGCACCGCTGATTCGAAGTCGGCCCTCAACCCTCGGGTGCTCACTCCCGACGGGTAGTGGATCCAGACCACGGGAGTGCCAGTGTCCTGGCAGATCGGCGCCGAGTCCGAACGCGCAAGCTCGATGTTGTTGAGGATGGTCCCGAGCGCGATCGAGGCCAGTCCCTCGTTCTCGGCTTCGCGCCCCTCTTCGATCGCGGCCACGACATCTTCGGGCAGCTCGGTCGAAGCCCTCCGTATCAACTCGACGAATGTCTCCGTGTAGCTTCCGGCGTCACCCATGTGCACCTCCAACTCACGGATTATACGCCCGCCGGAGGAACTGCGGCGCGGCCGGTTACGCTAAGATCCGTGAGCCACCCCAAGCTCGGGAGGCCACCAGCCGGAGGAAGAGTGAACGACGTTAGGCGGGCTAGGATTGCCTTGTATCGACAGGTCGCGGAGGCGCTTCGCCGCGGACAGTTCGACGTCAGTATCCCGATCGGAGCACCCGACGAGGTCTCCGAGCTCGGGGAGGCTCTGCAGGCTCTCGCCCAGACGCTGAAGGCACAGTCAGAGCAGACGACGATGCTGGCGGAGATCACGCGGCGGGTCAACGAGGGACTGCTGATCAACGAGATTCTGGACCACGTCTATGAGAGCTTCTTCTCCCTGATTCCCTACGATCGGATCGGGCTCGCGCTGCTCGAGGAGGACAATACCGTCGTCCGCGCCTTCTGGGCTCACTCGGAGGCGATGGAAGTCAATCTACCGGTGGGCTACAGTGCGATCCTCGCCGGAAGCAGCCTCGAAGACATCATCAGCACTGGTCGCCCGCGCATCCTCAACGACCTCGAGGACTACCTCGAGAAACATCCCAACTCGGATTCGACCCGACGCATCGTCGAGGAGGGCATGCGGTCAAGCCTCACGTGCCCCCTGGTGGCGAAGGGACAGCCGGTCGGATTCCTCTTTTTCTCGAGCATCAAGGCGAACACCTACTCAGAGGCTCACCAGCAGATCTTTCTGCAGATCGCGGGTCAGTTGGCCGTGGCCCTCGAAAAGGGCCGGATCTACCAGGAGCTGCTCGACACCACCGCCGAACTCCGGGAGGCCAGAGACGCCCTCGAGACCGAGGCGACTCGGGACAGCCTCACCGGGCTTTGGAATCGTCGTTCGATCTTCGAACTGCTGAAAAGGGATATGGCCCGAGCGCAACGGGAGGGGAAACCGCTCGCCGCGGTGATGATTGACATCGACAACTTCAAGCTCATCAACGACCGTATCGGGCACCTGGCGGGAGACGAGGCGCTCACCGAGGTGACTCGCCGCATCGCATCCACCCTCCGCACGGCCGACATCCTCGGGCGAATCGGAGGCGAGGAATTCCTGATCATTCTCTACCCTGCAGACGAGCAGACGGCTATCGAAGTCATGGAAAGAGCGCGCCGAACCTGCGAGTCGGAGCCTGTGGTCATCGACACCGGCGAGTTGAATGTGACGATCAGCCTGGGTGCTGCGGTTGTCAACGACATCGAAGACGTCGGTTTTTCGGTCATCCTCAAGACCGCGGACCGCGCTCTCTATCGGGCGAAAAACGGCGGCAGGAACCGATCCGAGGCCGAACGGGTCTGAGGACCAATCTCTTACCACTATCCACAGTCTGGTTGGGAGGGTATAAAACCCTCCCCTACGGAGTGTTTTGAGAACTGGATCGGACGGGCCGTCAGGCCGAGATTTTCTTCTTCATGATCAGGATCTCGAAGGCGATCCCCGCCTTCCGGGCCACCGCCATGAGCTGTTCGCGCTCATCCGGCGACATTTCGGACCCTGGGATGTCACCAAGCAGGAAGGCGACCACCCGTCTCTTGACGGAAACCGGAAAGATGGCGACCTCGGACGGTGCCGGGTCACCGAGCATTTGCATCATCTCATCGTTGACGGGGCCAGGGGGGACCGGGCCGAGAAAACTCTCTGAGGCGCCGACCTTGGACAGCACGGACGGCACATCAAGAGGCGCTATGAAGGACTGGACATCATCCACCACCACGCCCGTACCCCGTGCCAACCACCCCACGATCCGCCCGGAATGCACGGCCAGGAGACAGCAGCGGCTGAGGACGGCGGCGGCCCGTCGCAACAGCAGATCACCCACCTCGTCGCGATGCTTCGCCTCGCCCAGAAGGGCACCGAATGTTTCATCGTCCAGATATTCAGGCGTCGCACTGCCTCCGCGGCCGGGGATCGGTGAGAGCTCCGGAAAGGTGGCTGCCAACGGGACATCGTCTACCGAAGGATGCGTTTGTGGACGTAGGAGATCTGTCGATCGCAGCGCTGGAGGGGTCCACATGAACTGCCATGCGTCCGTCTCATCGACGAAACCGGGGCCGTTCGACCGGGGGCGCGACACCTCCGGCTCCTCCCGAACCTCTGCCAGCGCGGCGAGAATGCCGACCTCGGTCGACACATGGGGCTTGATGTCCATCCCGACGTAACTAACGATCTCCTCCAGGGTTGCCGGACTTCTCGGAGTCGTCATCGCCACGCCGTAATGTCCATTCTTGCGTTCAAAGACCATCGCCTGGAGCCTACGAGCGACTTGCAGCGGCACCATGCGCTGCAACTCTTCCGGCGCCCTCCGCAGGATCGCCGCGGAGACGGACGGCACTTCCAACTGTTCTTCGAGGGCCTCGAGCAGCGCATGCTCGTCCACAAACCCAAACTTGAGCAGCTGGGTTCCCAGGCGTCCACCGTTGTGGTGGCACGCCTCGAGCCCGGTGTGCAACTCCGCAATGGCGATCGCACCACGCTCGAGCAGGATCTCTCCGAGCCGTTTCATCTCCTCATTTTAACCCGCTCAAGAAACTCTGGTGGGAACTGCGCAGTTCTCGATTCAGAAACGAGCGATTTTTCTGCAAGATCAAGGAAGGCAAGGATTTGCGCGGAGGCGTACTCGTGTACGCCGCACAAGGAAATCCGAAGCCTGACGCCGAGATTGTAAAAAAGCGCCGTTTCTGGACGAGAACGGGCTAGGCCGTGACAGTTCGGCGCTCGATTGTGTGCCCAATCCCAAGTCAGGTTCGACCGCGCAACACCACCGCCAGCGCCTCGCCGGCGGCCCTCCCTGCGGCCTCCAACTCCGTCTGAACAGATTGCGAAACCGCCCCCCCAGCCGGGTTGTCCGCGAGGAGATAGCCCTTCGGGAGCCCTGCCATCGGCACCGGGATCACGAGTACTTCCGATGGTTCGGGCACGCCCAGCAACTTGACGATTTCATCGTTGACCGGACTCCCGGGGATCGGGCCCACAAAGCGGTCGCGGTCCTCCAACTCCCAGAAGATCGACGGCGCGTCTTCAAAGACCGAGAACGACCGGATATCCTCTGAGTCCAACGGCAATCCACGACTCATCCAGCCCGAGATCTTTCCGTGGTGGACGGAGAAGAGGCAAACGCGATCAAACCGCTGAGCCGCATAGTGCATGAGGGTCTCACCGATCTCGCCAGCGGTCAGCGCGTTCCCCAACAGCCGGGCCAACTCCCTGGCATCGGTTTGCATCCCCCGCACCTTGCCCTCGGCCGAGCCGACCGGCACCAGGCTCGGATAGCTCGCCACCAGCACAACCCCCGCAGCCGTGGCGCTAACTCGTGTCTGAAACAGGAGATTCGGGTCCAGCCGCGGCGTCCACAGATTTTCCCAGCTGTCGGTTGCCTCCTCGTCGGCAACAACCTCGGTCAAAAGATCCTCTTCGGCGGGCTCAGGCATCTCATAGCTCTGCGCCCGATCAATCGCCATCTCGATGGTCCTGTCCGAGGCGACAAACGGCTCGACCTGACGCTGGGTGAAGTTCGAAATTCGATCGATGACTCTGGCATCACCGGGATTGCTCATCGCTACCTGGATCCGGTCTTTTTCCACACGAAACGGCACGACCCGGAGCCCCTGCAACATGGACTTTGGCAGAACCCCGCCATTCAGAGCGTCCAGAAATTGGAGAAGCATAGGTTGCGATACAAAGGGAACGCCGTGCTGATCGGCAAGCACCTCGAGCAGCGAACTCTCGTCAATAAACCCTTGGTCGACCAGGCAGGTTCCCAGACGGTCACTCCCGCTGCGGCTCGCTGCAAGCCCGGTGTGCAGCTGCTCAACCGAGATAGCCCCGCGCTCAACGAGCATTTCTCCTAGTAAGGCCATGAGGGCATCTTACAACTTTATCGAGCATTTATTCAAATTTTGTTCCGAAATGGAACAACATTCCCCGCCGCAGGGTTCTCTCTGAGAGAGTTCTGTCTCGCCCGGTTTTCTCACCGGGTTTCGTAGCGAGGATGGTGAATGGTAGTCAGATGTTGGGTTTTTCGCGGATTGGGCGACGCAGGCGTAGTCGCACTACGTCGAGGAGCACAATTTGCGAAAAGCACTACAGATGGCTGCCATTCACCGCCCGCAGTAGACACCCGGTGAGAAGACCGGGCTAGGAGGATTCATCGTGAAAACACGAATCGAGCACGACACCATGGGTCAGATCGAGGTCCCCACCGATCGTTACTGGGGAGCCCAAACCGCCCGTTCGCTGGCCAATTTTCGAATCGGTGACGAGCGCATGCCGAGCGAGATCATACGTGCCCTCGGCATCCTCAAGCTCGCCGCGGCCCGCGCAAACGCTGATCTCGGCGTGCTCCCCGACTCCACCAGCAAGCTCATCACGCAGGCCGCACAGGAGGTCATCGATGGGCGCCTCGATGAGCACTTCCCTCTCGTCGTGTGGCAGACCGGGAGCGGCACCCAGACGAACATGAACGCCAACGAGGTGATCGCCAACCGCGCCATTGAACTCGCGGGCGGAGAGATCGGTTCGAAGGACCCCGTCCACCCCAACGACCACGTCAATCGGGGACAGTCCTCCAACGACACTTTTCCCACCGCGATGCATATCGCCGCCGCTGAACGCATCGTCCACGCGCTCCTGCCGTCAATGCGCAACCTCCGAGACGTTCTGGCTGCCAAGGCCGACGAATTTGCGGATATCGTCAAGATCGGCCGCACTCATTTGATGGATGCGGTGCCGCTGACTCTCGGTCAAGAGTTCTCGGCCTACGCACACCAGATTGGCAAGGACATCGAACGGGTCGAGTCAACGCTGCCGGATCTGTACGAGCTCGCCATCGGCGGCACCGCCGTCGGGACCGGCCTCAACACCCACCCGGAATTCGCGACGCGCACCGCTGCAACCATCGCGGAGATCACCGGTCTCCCCTTCGTGACCGCGCCGAACTTCTTCGAGGCGTTGGCCGCCCACGACGCGGTGGTTCAGACCAGCGGTGCACTCAAGACCACCGCAGTGTCGCTGATGAAGATCGGCAATGACATTCGCCTCCTCGGTTCCGGGCCTCGAACCGGCCTCGGCGAAATCATCCTGCCGGCAAACGAACCCGGTTCGTCAATCATGCCCGGCAAGGTCAACCCGACCCAGGTCGAAGCGTTGACCATGGTCGCCGCCCAGGTCATCGGCAACGATGTCACCATCACCGTCGGCGGCTCGAACGGCCAGCTCGAGCTCAACGTCTTCAAGCCGATGATGATTTACAACCTCCTGCAGTCGATTCGCCTGCTGGGTGACGCCTGCCGGAGCTTCGCCGACAACTGCGTGGCGGGCATCGAGCCGAATCGCGATCGAATCAAAGAGCTCCTCGACCGCAGCCTGATGCTGGTCACAGCCCTCAACCCGGAAATCGGCTACGACAACGCCGCCAGGGTCGCCAAGAAGGCCCACAAGGAGGGCCTCACCCTCAAGGAGGCAGCGATCGAGCTAGGCCTGCTGACCGCCGAGCGTTTCGACGAGCTCGTGCGGCCGGAGGAGATGACAGGGCATTGAATTAGGAATTAGGAATTAGGAATTAGGAATGTCGACGCGAGGTGGCGATCGGGATGATTGGAGTGGGTTGCCCGCGATTGAGCGAACCGGGAATTTGGAATGCCGCCCACCAAAGGTGGTGAGATTCCCAGTTGCCGGAGAGCCCTCGGTTTCTTAGGTTATGGTGGTGGCTGGTCCTTTAGGGCCCGCTCCCCATCGTCAAAACCTGTTCAGAGAGAGTGGGTGCGATGCATTCCTAATTCCTAATTCCTAATTCCTAATTCTCGCCGGTTCCTAATTCCTCATTCTCTTCCTCATCACCACCGCGTTTTCCCCGTTCTGGTAATACCCTGCGCCTATTCCGGTTCGGTCGTAATCGAGCATCTCGTACATGGCAATCGCCACCTTGTTGCTCTCCCGGACCTCCAGGGTCAGCGACTCGCCACCCATCTCCACGGCATGGTCTTCCGCCAGCGCCATCAGCCGCCTTGCCAGCCCGGTGCGCCGGAACTCGGGCAGAGTCGCCACCTTGAGCACGTGCAGATCGAGGTACTGCCAGGCGCAGAAGAGATACGCCACCATGCGGCCCGCAGAGTCGACGAGAAGGCGATTGAACCGCCCATCCGCAAGGATCTCGGACATGAAGAACTGCGGCGGCCAGGGGTCCGAAAAACACTCGAGCTCGGCCTCAGCCAGTGCCCGCGCATCACCAAGCTGCGGTGGGCGGACTGAAATTCGAGCTGACATTTCAGGATTTTTGGTCGCGCTGGTGGATTGGTGGGCCCTCCACGTAGAGAGGCTCGGCGGGATCCGCGGTGACACCCAACATCGCCAGGCGCAGGAGCGCCTCGGCCGAGCTTCGAGGGGTGGAGGCTCGTTCGGCGTCACCGAGATCCAGGGCCTCGGCCGCGACCCACGGGCCGCGTTCGGCGGTTCGGTCCACGGCCACGATCTCGATTTCGCCGAGCGCATGCGGCGCTCGCTCCTCCTCGATTTCGTAGCTGCGAGCGTAGACCTCTCCCCGACGACCCGGTTGGGCGCTCCACACCGTACCTGATCCCCCGCATCGGGCAGCCAACATCAGGAGAGAGTCGTACGCCAGACATTGGGCGCCGGTCGCTGCCACCAATCCCGCGGCGGTCGCCAACCCGGCCCGGATTCCGGTGAACGAGCCTGGACCACGGGAGACCACGATCCTGCTCACGGCATCGGGAGTGAGTCCGGCGTCCTCGATCAAAAGATCTGCGGCCGCCAGGACGAGGGTTGATCGCGGCGCCACGCCCCCGAGACGCACGAGCGAGGTGGCACGCAGCGTGTCGCCGTAGAGCGCCACCTCTAGCTGCGGCCCACAGGTCACCAACGATAGAAACGTCTCCCCGCCCACTGACTCGGCCTCGCCCGCGCTCTTCTCGTTCATCGAGATTCTCCCGGCGGCATGTCCCGAGCGTTCCCTGGAACCAGCTCCAGTCGAGCCACGGCCGCCGCTTCGACCGCCTCGTCGCTGAACGGGAATCTCCACTCGCCGACCTGCAGCCATGTCTGGATCTGGTCCGAGTAATGGGACGACCAGGGTCGGCCGCTCTCACCCACCGGCAGTACGAGGACCGTCTCATCCCAGTTGCCGACGTCGGTGACGAAGCGCATGGCGGGAATGGTGGTGACCGCGAAGGGGCGGCTCCTGCTCCAGTACTGGGCGTTCACCGTCACGTTATCGCCGGCTACCGGGAAGGGCCCGCGATTCCATGAACCGCCCATCAGCCGGCCGACCCTCGGTATCCACGCCAGCGGGTGTTCGAAAACCACCTGGTGAACCTCTCCCCATTGCTCCCCTTGGTCGAGCGCGTCGAGCTGCTCGAGGATCCGATCCAAAATCATGCGCTGAGATTCTACCTCGGCGGTCCTGACATCGTCCCACCACCTCTCGTGGAGACCTCCCGCCAGCAGGAGGAGCACCTCCTCCGGTCCTATCGGTGATTGTGACAGGCCGTCACGAGCCGCCTCGTCGCCACCGATCGCCTGTCCGAGCTCGATCATCAATCGGGAAAAGAGGAGAGCCGCGTTGGAATCGACAGTCATCCTCGCATCCCACGCCATCAACTCCTCGGCCGCCGGGCCACCGAGTGCCTCGAAGTCGGGACGAAGCTGCTTGAGCACTGCGATCGCCCGGCCCGACAACACGTCGCCCTGCAGGTCGACGCAGGAATCGATCGTCCAATCAGTCCGGGCTTTAAGGGCTGATTGGATGCGCCGGTACCTCCACGGGGGCGCAAAATCGGCCGGGAAGCGGTCGCGCTCGGGATAATTCCCCTCGCCAAAGACATCATGGTTTGCCGAGGCCAGAAAACCGTCTTTCGGATCCAGCCGGCGCGGATTGGCCGACATCGGTCGAAAACCTGTCCACGCCCAGCGTGAATCTCCGCCCGGTGCCGGAAGACGCCCTGCGCCCCTCGCCCGTTCGGGCGCCCGGCCCACCACTTGATGAAGAATGTGCCCATCGGTGTCGGCCGCCAACAGGTTCATGGAGGGACTGATCACGTGCTCCCAGGCGGCTGCGGCCTCCTCGACCGTGTTTGCTCGATCGGTTCTCAGAATCGCCGGTAGAAAGCTCGGCCCGTGCAATGCCGCCCAGGCGAGCGCGATCGACTCGTCCCGCTGCTCGCGCACAAGGGGTCCGTGTTCCGACAGGCGAATCTTGACCAGCACCGGGTCCGGCTGCCACCGCACTTCGATGTTTTCGATGACGGTCCGCAGCGGCTGCCAACGACCGTCCACGAGTTCACGACCTCCAGAGTCATCCAGACTGAGGAGGAAGAGATCCTGATCATCAAGCATCGAGAGGGTCAGCCCCCACGCCACGCCTTCGGTGTGGCCTATGACAACTCCAGGAAATCCCGCGATCGATGCGCCTGCAACATGAGTTTGAGGTCCGTGCAGGTGAATAGCGTAGAAGGTCCCGGGCATCCGGACACCGAGATGAGAGTCGTTAGCAAGCAGCGGCCGGCCGGAAACACAGCGCTCAGGCGCCAGGACCCAACAGTTGGCGCCAACGCCGCCCCTCGGGGCCGTGATCGGCTCGTGGTCGCCAAAAGGATGTTTGACACCGTCAACCGGCGGGATCCAGGCGCGCGCCTGGCGTGGGCTCCATCCCCAGAGCTCGACGGCCCGGTCTCTTCCGAGGTGGGCCAACTCAAGTGCCCGCTGCAGCTCCTCCCCCATCGCCCAGCTGAGATCGAGCTGCATCAGGAGGCCGACACCCAGCGAATCCTCAATCCGCCACGGTTGGGGTTCAACACCCAGAAGCCAGATTTCGGGGGCGATCCAGCTCCCAAACCTGGAGATGGCGGAGTTCACGCCTGCTGCGTATGCTTCCAGCTCCCGTCGCTCGCCGGCAGTCAGCATCGCGGCCTGGCGGCGGGCGGACGCAGCAATTCGCAGCATCCTCATCTTCCGGTCGCTGTCGAGAGCCACCTCTCCGAAAACCTCGGCCTGACGGCCGGCAGCCAACCGGCGCGCGATCTCCATTTGAAAGAACCTGTCGCGGGCGTGAAGATAACCCTGGGAAAACCACAGAGCGGCCTCACTGTCGGTCTTCACGTGAGGGATACCTCTTCCGTCGAAGAGAATCTCAGCCCGAGCCGGGCAGCCCGGCACGGTGTCGACGTATGAACCGCGCTCGGGAAGGCGGCTCGCCGCCGCACGCACCCTGAGGTGAGCCAGCCCAAGCACGCCAACCACCAGCAGGGCCACAACGCACGCGAGCATCAGGAACCAGACACGACGGATCATCAAGGTCAATATCCTCCGCCTAGTCATTCTAACCCCCGCACGGAATTTCGGATTTCGGATTTCGGATTTATCGTCCCGCCCAACCGTTTCACCACAAAGGCACCAAGAACACCAGAGAACCGGGAACGGGCCAACAATCGCAATCGCTATCGGGATCGCTATCGCTATCGAAAAAGACAACGCCATTTTGAAGAATCGATACCGATAGCGATTGCGATAGCGATACCGATGGAGAGGCTGGGCGCGGGGCAGGAGGCGCTATACTCGATTGCCGGAGCCAACGGTGCATCGACACAAACTACTTCATCCCACTGACTGCGGAGGCGCCTGATGGGCCGGCGACTGACCCCCAAGATTCGCTTGGCACGGCTTTCGTCTGTTCTTGACGGTGCGCGCAGCATGCTCATCATCGTCCAGAACACCCCGGATCCTGATGCCATCGCCGCCGCCGCTGCACTGAGGGAACTTGCCAACGAGCTCCATGGCATTGCCTGCTCGGTGGGACACACCGGCGCCGTGTGGCGGGCGGAGAATCTGGCGCTCCTTCGCTACCTCGGTCTCAAGACTCGCGATCTCGACGATCTCGACCTCGGCCGATTCGACCGGCTGGCGATGGTCGATGCCCAGCCCGGCGCCGGAAACGTCAATTTTGACCCCGAAATTCGGCTCGACGTCGTCATCGATCATCACCCCATCCGCCCGCAAACGCGTTCCGCCAGATTCCATGACATCCGAAGTCGGTACGGCGCGACTTCGACGATGCTGTATGAGTATCTCGAAGCTGCCAAGCTCGAGGTGCCGGTTCCGGTCGCCACCGCTATGGTCTACGGGATCCGCTCCGACACCCAGGACCTCGGCCGTGAGAGCACGAGGGCCGATCTTGAAGCATTCCTCGACCTCTACCCTTCAGCTAACGCCCGTGCCCTCGGCAGGATCGTGCAAGCGCCGCTGCCGCGAGCCTATTTTTCGAAGCTCCGCATCGCCCTCGACCAGGCAAGGGTCTATGGCAACCGCATCGTTTCCTACCTCGGCCGCCTCGACTCGCCGGAGATGGTGGCGGAAGCGGCCGACCTGCTGCTGCGAGCCGAAGATGTCGATTGGACCATGTGCCTTGCAGTGATCGACGGCTGGCTTCACCTCAGCCTGCGAACCACCGATCGCGACCGGAATGCCGGTCATATCGCCCGCAACCTCGGCGGTCGGCGAGGCTTCGGCGGCGGTCACCAGGTGCTCGCCGCAGCACAGATTCCATTGCCCGCGGGCAACAACGGCGATCGTCAGATTCGCAAACTCGTGCGCGACTTGACCAAACGCTTCCTCAAGGCCACCGGCAATCCCAATGAACGCGGAAAGCCACTGTGCACGTAGTTTTGAGTTGAGAGTTGAGAGTTGAGAATTTTCCCTTTTCGGGGCGGGCGGGCGGCATTCCTAATTCCTAATTCCTAATTCCTAATTCCTAATTCCTAATTCCTAATTACGAGATTTGCTTCTCATAGATCCGATAGACCTTGTACAGTTCACCGTCCATAAGCCGCACCGCGCGTTTGGTGAGCTCGTTGTCCTCGAGGATCCACGAGTACTCACACCACGAGTAGCCGATCTCGAGGCTCTTCTCCAGGCCCTCTCCGAGCAGAATGGCCTCGATGCCTCGCTTTCGATGGTCGGCCTTGACACCGAGGGTGATGACCCGGAGTCCCTCCATGGTCTCGGGTTTGCTCTTGATCAGGTGCCGGATGGTGCGCAGAGGATGGCGCCAGGGCGAACCGTCGAGATCAGCAAGAACGGGGTTCCAGTCCGGAATCGTGAGGAGAAAGGCCACCGGTTCCCCGTCGTACACGGCGAATCGCAGGAGATCGGTCTGAACCAGCGGCTTGAGCTCCTTCGCCAACCACTTGATCTCGGCGTCCGACATCGGCACGAAGCCCCAGTTCTTCTCCCACGCCGAGTTGTAAATGTTCTGAACCAGCCCAACCTCACCCGCAAAATCGTCGAGATTCGCACCGCGGGTCTCGAGACCCGGGTTCCGCATTCGCGTGCGATCGGCGAGACGTTGGAGACGGGAAAGGCTCGCACCGTGCACCGGTGAGATAAAGGCGTGGAGATCCTTGGCCTTGCTGTAACCCGCGCCTTCAATCAACCGCGGGTACGACGGCGGATTGTAGGTCATCATCAGGACGGGGGGCCGTCCAAAGCCCTCGACCAGAAGACCGCATTCGTAGTTCGTGGACGGATTCATGGGTCCGAGAACCGCAGTCGCCCCACGGTCGGCGGCCCATTTCTCGACCGCAGCCAGAAGCTCCCGGGCCACATCCGGCCGGTCAATCGTCTCGAAAAACCCGAAGAAGACCACGTTTTCTTCGTGCACGCGATTGTGGGTGTGGTTGTGGATGGCGGCCACGCGGCCGACCACGTCCGGGCCCTCCCAGGCGAGGAAGAGCTCCAGATCGGCTGCGTTGCCTTGATCGTAGAAGGGGTGACGATCGACATCGAGTAACTCGCGGACCGACGCCTTGAGGGGAGGCACCCAGTTGTTATCGCCGCGGTAGATTTTCCAGGGGAAATCGATGAACCGTGCCCGATCAGACCGCCCGTGGACGGGCTTAACACGCATGTTTCACCGAATTTCGTCGCGGGAGTTGAACCGTCACCCAATAACCCCCAACTCCCTGCCGACCTTGCGGAAGATCTCGAGAGCGCGATCGAGGTGATCGCGGGTGTGGGTAGCCATGTAGGAGGTTCGCATCATTGCGCGGCCCGGAGGAACGCCCGGCGAGACGACCGGATTGGCGAAGACTCCCTCCTCCTGCAGACGGAAGGTCATCTTGAAGGCGGTCATGTCCTCTCCAACAAGCAGCGGGATCACCGGGGAGGCCGAATTCCCGGTGTCGTATCCCATCCCGGTGAACTCGCGCTTCAT
>Ga0164313_10003530_pt1 | contig 13918 bp, 5 predicted proteins | sample GuaBasSedimGuay4_FD_113735 | JGI IMG/M metagenome (GOLD analysis project Ga0164313, IMG submission 113735) | Subseafloor sediment microbial communities from Guaymas Basin, Gulf of California, Mexico - Guay4, Core 4569-4, 0-3 cm | ecosystem: Environmental > Aquatic > Marine > Hydrothermal vents >... | reverse complement strand
GGGTTTTGCCCTGCTCGTATGCTTCCTTATGCAAATCCCTGTCCAGATCCTTCAGTACATTTTCCAATTGCTTTTTCAAATCATAGATGGTGTTCACTTTTTGATGCATCTCGGTGATGCTTTTTTCCAGGGCAAGCATATAATGATCATACTCCCTGTAATCCTCCGCAGAAAGCGGATAATAGGGATTGGGCAGAATGGTGCATTGCGTGCTGTCTTTTTGATCTCCTGCTTTTAAGCTTATAAAATAGACACCCGGGGATACCTTGTGTCCCTTTAAATAACCCTCCAGGTAAGCAGTTGGTACACCTGGGATCCCTTCATTGTGCATATCCCAGACAAATCGATTTAATCCCCTGGCTGTTGGCAGACGCGGGTCCGGACCAGGTGCTCCCGGGTAGCTCCGGTATGATGTATCCTTGCCTGAGCTAAAGGCCCTCACAAGCCGGCCGGCCGGATCCCTGACTTCCAGGTTCAGATCGGCAGTATCCTCCAGGTGGTAGTAGATCACCACCCCATTGGCAGGATTGATGCCGTTCTGGCGGGCAAGGCCTGTGAATTGCTGGCTGGTCCTGTTGAGTGGACTGCTCCAGTTGCCGATCACCGATGCCTCGGGTTCATAAAGGCCAAAGGAATTTGCCTCATACTGCCTGAAAACCTCCAGGTCGTCCAGGATCCAGAATGCCCTGCCGGCTGTAGCTACGATCAAATCACCATGTTTAATCATCAGGTCTGTGACAGGCACATGGGGCAGATTCAAATTGAAGGGCTGCCATTTTTTACCCCCGTTCCAGGAGATAAAGATCCCGGTCTCGGTTCCGGCAAAGAGCAAATCTTTCTGCTTCTCATCTTCCCTGACCACCCTGGTAAAAGCACCATCAGGAATACCGGAACTGATATTGCTCCAGGTTTTCCCATAGTCGGTGCTTTTATACAAAGCAGGGCTAAAATCATTAAATCTATAACGTGTGGTAGCGATATATACAGTGGCAGGATCAAGGGGAGATACTTCAATAGCATTGATCTGGCATTCCTCCAGATTCTTTGGAGTACAATTTTGCCATTGTTCTCCCCCATCCCGGCTAAGATGCACAAGACCATCATCACTGCCGGTCCAGATCACGCCTTTTTCATGAGGTGATTCGGCCACGTAGCTCAGGGTTCCATAGTTTTCTGCACCCACGGCTTCATTGGTATAGGGTCCGCCACCCTTTCCCTGTTTTGATTTTTCATTGCGGGTCAGATCCGGAGATATTTCCTCCCATGATTGGCCCATATCCCGTGTACGCAGCAGTAGCTGTGCAGCATGGTAATAAGTGTCTGGTTCATGCTGTGAACGGATAATGGGCGCATTCCAGTTAAACCTGTATTTCATGTCTTTGGCATCGCGCCCCAGGTACTGAATAAGGGCCGCCATAATATTAGTAGCAGCCCCTGCCCTGGTGTCCAGCAACTCGATGGTGCCCTGGTAACTTCCCCCCATCACAAGTCCCGGATCATCCGGGTCAAAGGCCAGGAAGGCACTTTCTCCACCGGCAGAGTATGTCCAGTGGCGTTGGTCAATCCCTGATCCGTCCATGGCCATACTGGCTATTTTTACCGAGCTGTTATCCTGCTGTCCGCCATAAACATTATAGGGAAAGTCATTATCCACATTAACGCGGTAAAATTGTGCAGTGGGCATTTTGTCCTGGGCCGACCAGCTACTGCCTCCGTTGAAGCTGACAGCTGCCCCGCCGTCATTGGCAATGACCAAGTTCTTCGCATTGTCCGGATTGATCCACAGATCGTGATAATCACCATGGGTTCCGGTCAGCCGTTCCCAGGTTTTCCCCCCGTCGATGGAACGTAGTGCCGAGGAACTCAGGGCATATATCGTATGCTCGTCCACCGGGTCAACAAATAGCTCCAGGTAAAACCAGGCACGCTGCACCAGGCGGTGATCTCCACTTACCCGTGTCCATTTTTCACCGCCATTGTTTGAGATAAACAGGCCTCCCAGCTCCTTATTGCTATCGCTCTCGACGAGTGCATAAACTTTGTCCGAATTTGAAGGGCAAACAGCCACTGCCATCTTTCCTTTCTCTTCCGGCAAACCTTTATGAATCTTCTTCCAGCTTTCTCCCCCATCCGTACTTCTATACAGACCGCTTCCGGCTCCTCCGCTGATCACCTTCCAGGGTTTTCTCTGGTGTTCCCACATGGCAGCATAGAGCACCAGGGGATTATTCTTATCCATGGACAGCTCGGAACAACCCGTGAGTTCATTTACGAACAGTATATTTGACCATGTTTTGCCTCCATCCAGGGACCTGTATACTCCTCGTTCCATGGTGGGGCCATAAAGTGCTCCCTCAGCTGCCACATATACAATATCAGGGTCTTTGGGGTGGATCACGATCCTTGAAATGTGCAGGGTTTTTTCCAATCCCGTTTTTTTCCATGTTTTACCTGCATCCGAGGATTTATATACCCCATCTCCATGGGAGGTCATTACCCCGCGGGGAGCATGCTCTCCCATTCCGCAGTATACCACGTTTGTTTCACTTTCAGAGACACTCACCGCACCTACTGAACCCGTTTTGAAATAAGGGTCAGAAATATTGGTCCAGTACTGGCCCGCATCGCTGGTTTTCCAGAGGCCTCCTCCCGTGGTGCCCATGAAGTAGGTGAAGGGATCACCGGGGGTACCACTAACTGCCACCGAGCGCCCCCCCCTGAAGGGCCCTATGCAGCGGTATTTCACACTGGAAAAAACTGAATCAAGGCTTTGTGCAAAGGCGCTGTTTGCCAGGAAAAACAGCAGGAAAATTAGGACACGGAATTTCATGGAATTCAGGATTTAAACGTAATCATTTTTATTATTGATCGCCGGACAGAATAACAGCCTCCTGTGCCAGAAGGGCCACTGCAGTTCGGGTGATATCCGCAGCAAATTCATAATTATAACTCGCCCCACCCGAACTGTCCGGATTGTTGGCACGCCTGTCGGAAGCATCTTCATAATGGTGCACATAAGGATTGGCTTCACCCCAGTCAGGATCTGAATTTTCGATGACCAGGAAAGCCGGGATTCCCTGCTCGAGGAAGGAGTCATTGTCGCTGGAAGATACACCATCGATGAGATTTTCATCCACCACAAGGGAGGGGACATAATCAAGGGCAGCCTGCCGGAAGGCCAGGGCCCAGTTCCAGGAAGCCTGGTGGCTGCTCCTTGCTTCAAGTTCTGCATCGATGATGTACAGGGAATCACGATCCGAACCCGGGCGGAGGATTAAATCCAGGTTGATCATACCCACAATCCTTTCACCTTCGGGAATTACATGGTTTTTAACATAATCACGGCTTCCCAGCAAACCGTCCTCTTCTGCATTAAAGGCGATGAAACGGATGCTTGATTCGAACTGGTATCCACTCAGAACCCTGGCGGCTTCAAGTACTCCAGCCGTCCCTGAAGCATTGTCATCACCGCCTGGACGATCACCCCCGATATGATCGTAATGAGCCCCGATGATGTAGATGTTCTCAGGACTGATGGTCCCGGTAATCTCCCCTATCACATTGATATATTCACCCTGCAGGGAAAGCTTCAGTCCCATGCCCCGAAAAGCATCCTGGATGTAAAGGCAGGCTTCACTGTTGCCCTTCGAGGGACCATTCTCCAGGTGAAAGTCGCGATTCCGGTAGCCCATATCATATTTTTGTCCGCCATACAAACCCTGCCCCATACTTTCTATGTCCAGTTGATAGTCCTGGTATTGCTGAGATGACACTTCATCTGCCACAGTACGTATGGCCTGGTCATTAAGCGGTGTACTTTCCTGCCTGTGAGCCTCCGGGTAGCATGAAGTAAGCAGGGTAAACAGACTCAAAATAAAAAGATTAGCATATCTGTCCATAATCATAACACCTAAGCAATAATGACACTATAAAAATTCGAAAGAATCAAAATCCAGCAGATTGGCCTTTTTCCCCCTGAATACGAAGCAGAGGTCCACAGGTCCGGATTGTACCGGAAAATCAAGGGTGTAAACAGGAGAATGTCTGTTATCCTGTTTGCCTTTTAGCTTGCAGGTGCCCAGGATTTTCCCTTCAGGAGATCCTTCGCGGAGCTCAATAGTGACCTTCTCGTGAGCCAGGGCCCTGAGCCTGATTTCTGACTTACCTTCGAGACCCTTGATGTTCGGAAAGCTAAGGAAATCTCCGTTGTTTATATCCGTCACATAAAACCCCCGGCTCCCATCCTGTTTTTTTCGAATCTGCGAGGCTGCAAAATAGTCCTCTGCCTCAATGCTCCCCCTGCCCGCATCATACTGCCCGATACCCGTTCCATCCACCCGGATTGGGGCTATCTCCCCATTGTCCATGTAATGAACATAAGAGGCAAAAGAAGAGCGGAAAAAGCGATTGTCGGTCTGACTCATATCATCATAGGCAAAATACCATTGATTAAACATTTCGAAAAAAGATCCGTGACGCCCCTGCCTGAAGCCAAAAGGCCATGTGGGTTCTTTATATCCGTCGGCAAAGCTCGAATCATTCATAATGGCATCCACATAGTCATATGGGCCATACAGATCATCCGACATGGCATAAAAACAACCCCAGGAAAGGTAAAATTTTCCATTATACCTGTGTAAAAAAGGCTTGTCATCTGTGGGATTTTCCTTATTCAGGCCGTCCTGGTTATAAGGGCCACGTGGATTGTTGATCACAATTTTCTTCGGAGTTTCTGCGAGCGAGATCATATCCTCATTTAGCCTGGCCATGTAAAAGTCCCAAACCCCGAAAAAAATATAATGCTCTCCCTCAAACTCAATGATGCCTGGATCATAGGGATCGGTAGGCACAAGGCCCTCCTTCAGCAGGGATTCTCCCAGGGGATCCGTCCACGGGCCACCGGGTGCATCGGCCACCATCACCCCAACCCCATGGTTGTGTTCCGAGAAATACCAGTAAAAGCGCCCGTCTTTTTTAATAAAATCGGTGGCCCAGCATTGCTCATAGGGTTTTCCTATGTATGTCTCCTCGGGCTGCAGGGCATATTCCAGGTTCCAGTTCACCAGGTCCGGTGAAGAATACATCACCCAGTGATCGATGTGGAACCATTCACTTTCAATGGAATGATCGTGACAGGCACTCATATAGGCCACCCCGTCATACACCCGTATGTGGGGATCGGTAATCCCATCCTGAACAGCTATAATTGGATTCTGGCCGGAAGCAATTAATGCTAACATCAGGAGCAGCAGTACTGTCAGGAGGGAATTTTTCATCATTATTTCACCGGATATATATTGTTTGAACGATTGCTATCCGGCAGATTTTTATTTAAAATGATTTTTACTACATCCTCGTGATCGGGTAAACTTTTGGAAAAACCCTGTCTGCCCTCTGACCAGATGTCCACGCTTTCAGTGAAGCGACGAAAAGAACCATCCCTGTATTCCACATCTATCACCAGGGGTACAGGCAGATTCCCAAGCAAGGAAAGGCCAAGCTCACCCTTACTGAAGGATTCAATCTTCACATCGACAAATCCAAAGTCGAAGAACCATGGCTTCCATAACCAGCCCAGATCCTGGCCCGAGACATGCTCAAAGGTGTAGAAAAAGTCGTAAGGTGTGGGTGATTTCCCGGCCCATCTGTCAATAAATTCCCGACTGCATTCCAGGAAAAGTTTTTCTCCCATATGGTGCAAGATCATCGTGAGAATAAAAGCTGGCTTGCTGTAGCTCGCCTGTCCGTAGTTAAAGTCATTCAAATATTCCGAGGAGACCATTAAGGGCAGGTCTGAAATATTACCGAGTATTAAGCCCTGTCCGAAACCTTCCATAAGCTGGATTATATCCTGGCCCCCATTGGTGAGCTCCATGATGGCAATTTGAGTCCACAGGGAAACCCAACCCTCGTCCATCCACGACCACCTGCTTTCATTGCTGTGTACGTACATGGGGATAAAACTGTGCAACATCTCGTGAATGGTCACGCCGGGACCGGGGGAGGAATTATGGGCCATCATGGGAAATTCCATACCCCAGCCATCGGCAATTACGGTGGTAAATGATTCAAAAGGAAAAGCAACACCCGGGATGCCCTCAGAAAAAAAGCGCATGGCATCCCTGGAAAGTGAAACATTGGCTTTAGAATCAATGTCCATAGAGGCTGGAAAAACAGTACTGATCAGGCGCTTTCTGCCATCGATCTCCAGGGAGACCGCATCCCAGGCAAAATGATCACTCAGAAAAAAAGCAAAGTCATTCACCTCACTGGCCTCGAAATGCCATACCCCTTTCCCGGTGGGAATTCCTTTTGTAATGTCCTCTCCCGACACAAGGGAAAGAACCTCCTTCGAAGACCAGGCTGCATTGTATTTCTCCAGTATGTCCGGCGGATATAAGTCTTCGGCATTCGTCAGCTTTCCTGTGGCCCATACCAGGTAGGCTTCCGGAGCTGTGACAGAAACCTTAAAATCAGCCGGTCCGTTATAAAATTCATTCAGAATGCCATGGTTCAGTTCATCCCATCCAAATATATCGTCATAAACAGCAAGCTGGGGATACCAGTAGCCGATAAAAAATGAAGTGCTGTCATAGCTGCCGACCCGGGTATCGTTTACTGGAATCTCCTGCTGCCAGGAAGTCCTGAGTACCAGGCTATCACCCGGCCCAAGCGGCTCTTCAAGCCAGAGTTTGATGTTGGTTCCGCTTCGTTGAACTTTATCCCGGTCTTCCAGGTCCCGGGACTTTCCATTGATGCTGAGTTGATGAATTTTCACGCCCTCCGTGAGATCACCTGCATCCGCTGAATAAGCCCGCACCGCACCTTTTTTGTTAACATCATGGTAGAGCCGAAGCACCAGATTTTGCAGTTCATGGGGACCTCGATTATAATAAACGACCTCTTCCCTGCCGGAAATGATCCGCTTTGAAGGAAGGATCTCAACATCGATGGTGTATTTTGCGTTGTTTTGCCAGTAAAGTCTCCCTGGCTCCCCATCAAAGGATCTGGTTCCATTTTCATAGGCCTGCCTGATTTCAAGCGGCATATAAAAACGACTTTCCTGGGCTATCACCTGAAGTGCAGCACAGAGCATCAATAAAGAAGCAATGAGGACACTGTATGTGCTACTATTTCCGGACTTTCTTATTCCCTTCTGCATTATACAGATATAGGGTCAGAGGCCCGAATACCCCCAGTTTAATAACAAGCTTTTAACAAATCTCTTCCCGGGTTTTTCACCTCTACTATTTCAGCAAAACCAGTCTTTTTGTATCCCGATAGATTCCGGCCGAGAAAAGTGACTTTGCCTCCAGGGTATAATAATAGACTCCGGAAATATGATTATTCAACTGAATTTCTCGCGAGTACTTACCGGGTACCTGATCCGGATAAGAAAATTCCTTCACCTTCTGACCCCAGGCATTAAAGACGCACAGTTTGACCGTGCACTTTTCAGGTAAAAGCCAATCGATCCGCGTGCTTTTATCAAAGGGGTTCGGATAGCCCTGATAAAGCTTGAACCCGGCCGGCGTTTGAGAATCCTCTGTACCCACAGAAGTCTCCATTTTTAATGATAACTTATCTATATACAAGTCCCCGGCCTCGCCCCCGGCATTAATCATCAAACTGGCATCCAGATCAGTGGATTCAAGCATCTTAAAAGCATAGCTATGATGTTCCCAGTCGGTCGACACTGCAATATAATCCAGCTGGCTGTAATCTCTCCATGGTGATTTCCCCTCCCCAAGGATCACTTCAATGATCCGGCTTTTATCAGCCCGGGCATCAAACTCAAAGAGGTAATTCCGTCCCTGGTAGAGTGGAATAAAATCCTGTCGGATCTGCACATCCCTGTAAAGGCCACCTCCATCCTGTATATTAAAATGGCAGAGCCCGGCCCCAGTCTGCACGCTGGCCGAAACAGCGCTGTCCAATTGAAAGGACCAGTAATCCAGGCCCTGTTCGAATCCCTCATTAATAATAAGATTAGATCCAGGCTCAGTGTCCCTGATATAAATTTCCTCCTCGTTGGAATAATCACTTTCTACGCCATCTTTTCCTACTGCCCTTAGCCTGAAAAAATAGCTTAGCCCTTTCTCCAGACCCTCAAGGTATTTTAAAGTAGTGCGGGAAGTATCTATCAGGTGCACAGGATTTGGCGATGTGCCCCCGAAAATTTTAAAATAATCCACCTGTGGGTCCCCGAATTTATTCATGATTAATGCCAGCTTATCGCTTTGCTGGTCCAGCAGCAGATAGGGTGTCGGGCATTGACCTTCCCAGGTATGCCGGAATGAACGATAAGAGTTGGACCCATTCTCAAACTGCATTTCCAAAACCTTGTCGCCATCCGGCGTAAGTTCCATGGCAATTGTCGGGTATTTTCCCACCGCCCAGTTAATATGGGTATTTCCACCGGGCAATCTTTGCACATTACCCATAAAGCGGGCTATTCTATTATTCGAATCGTGTATATATTCCCATTTTAATGTGGCAGTCATATCTGCTGTATCAATTTCATATTCCACGGCCCTGGACAAAGGGGGCGTATGCAAATTCCCGTTATCCAGGAGGGTGTAGCGATGGTTCCCAAGGGAACGGATCGCATGCTGATTCCTGAATCCAAACAAGGAGTCGCCTAAAAATTGAAAATCATTATTTGAAGCTTCCGGATTCCCCCTCAACCTCCAGATAAATTCGCCGGTCTGTCTGTTAATCTTTGTGATTTCACTGAGATGGCGGCTTGAAAGCAGGATGTGGCCATCATCATCGGTAAACAGGGCATTCATATGCGGGAAGCGAATGCGGGATGCACTTAACTCTTCCATCTCCATATCCCTGATGTCAAAATGATCCCAGGCGCGCCAGATAAAAATCAGCTCGTCCCGGGCCGTAAATTCCTGGATGCAGGTCTCCGTTACAATGGCATCACTCCTCCCCTCACTGTCATACTGGCTCATATCCACTTCCATATCTCTTTTCCCGATCAACATGTATCCACTGTCGGGCAGCATGTAAAACTCATGAGGATCGGTGGTGTAACCATTCACTGCACGAAAAGATTGGATGTATTCAAAATCCTGATTGTAAGCCACATATTTCAATGAGCCAGGACTTTCCGGGTCCCGGACCTGCATGCTAATCATTCCATTGGACTGTAGCCTGAAATCTTCCTGCTTTTCAGCTGTTTTCTGATACCATAAAGCTTCTCCCCGGTGATTAAAAATAATGTTGTAATAAGGCTGGATGGAGGTACTCACAAATAGATGTTCCTCAGAAGGAAAATTACTGTGAAGGATGTTCACATGGGGAAAATCCGGGGGAACAGCCACTCCGTTGGACAGCATCGCGGGCTTCATCGTACTTGCTTTCTGCTGTACCGAAGGAAAGTCCTTTGTTTCTTCTTTATTCAGTTTATGTGTAGCTTCCCTTTCCAGGACCTCAAATTGAAAGCTGAGGATGTCAGGCTCAATTGTCACATTTACCTTTTCTCCCATCCAGTAGGGCTCCAGGGGCTCAAAAATCAGGCTTCGTTTGTCGGAGGCTACAAATATCTTTCCCGAGTGGGATCCGCTTTTTTCACCCTTAACTTTAATGCATGTGCCTAAATTGTTTAAATCCCCCGGTAAGATCTTTTCAAATCGAAGAATAACAGTACTGGTGGGATGAACATTTTTTGTGCCGGGAGCTGGAAAAACATATTGATAATCCGAAGCTAAGCCTTCCTGGGCCCGGGATTGTTGTGAGACTATCAAACACAGGCATAAAATGACTGCCCACTTAAGCCTCAGGCTATACACCGTGTATATCATTTACGCATCCCCGTCAATACCATCTTCCGTGTTTCCGTAAATCCCTTTCCTGTTTCCATCCTGTAATAATAAATCCCCCCGGGTAAATCCCCGGCATAAAAATCCACATAATGCCTGCCCCTTTCCATCCTCCCCTTGACCAGCTTTTGAATTTCACGGCCTGCCTGGTCATAGATCTTCAGGATCAAAAAATCCCTCTCCTCCAGGGAGAAAGAGATACGGGTGTTTTGATCAAAAGGATTGGGCATGTTCTGCACAAGGTAAGTGCCCGATGCTCCGGGACTCGCAGGTCCGGAAATTGCTGTATGCTGGTCGTTGATGCTGAATTTTCTGGTCTCTGACCACGGACCTATATAGGATCCCAGCTGGGCATTCACCTGCCAGTAATAGCTGGTATCCCCTTCTAATCCGGTAAGTTCCCAGGAAGAAATATTTGTATCCTCTTCTAACAGGATGCTTGAAAATGTGCTATCCAGCGAGAGCTGGACATGAAAGGAAGAGTACATCCCTTTCCCCGTCCATTTAAGCGTGATGCTATCTGTTTCCAGTACTTCACGATTGGAAGGGGCGTAAAGAATGGGTGCATGGCTGGCTGCTTCCAGGTGGGGAATTCCGAAAACCAGTTCACCAAAACCATCAAGATTAACAATGAGTTTTTTCTTTGCCTCGTCAAAACTGGTCTCCAGGGGAACAAAAAGGCCCTGACCGGGGTTCTTACGATAATAGATGATCGTGTTTTCCGGGTCCCTTATTTCCGGGTAGACTGAAAGCTCGATATGAAGCTCGGCCCGCTGGGAGTATATGGCCAGCCCTTCGCAGATTACAGAAAGCGGTAAAACGGAGACCAGGTTCTCCAAAAACCGGGGCTGAACAGGCCCGTAGGGCACACGTGTAATCTTTGATTCATTATATTCGGCCGACTCAAGACTGAGATAGTGGATCACTACCCCTGTCTGGATCAAATCATCTGCATAAGAGTAGCTATTCCCTTCTCTCACCTCGTAATGGGTAAAAGGGCGATAATCGGCCGTCTCTTTCCAGGGCATTTTTGTTGCCCTGTAGGCAAGGACACCTTCGGGCAGGGATAATTCCAGTGCAAGGGAACCATCGGGATGTACTTCCACCGCATTTCGTTTTACAAAATTCGCATGAGGAACACCAAAGCCCACAAACCATCCCCCATCGGGAAGTTTTTCCGCATTACCGGCGGTCACACTGAAGATATTACCATGGGGGTAGCTCCACTCTAAGACCAGCCTGGCCACTTTATTCTCTTCATCCAGCTCATATTCAATTGCTCGGGAAAAAGGCGGCTCATGAAAGGCCCCATTGTCGAAGAGGCTTATGTTTCCATTGGGAAGCCTGCGGATGTGGTGCTGGCGCGCAAAATAATAGGGTGCATTTTCCTCACGCTCTCCTTCAAAAGCAAATTCTCCCCTCGGGCTGCCCATTCTCCAAAGGATCTCACCTGTCTGCCTGCTGATCTTCATAATTTCACTGTGATTCCGGAATGAAGCAAGGATATTTCCATCCCTGTCCAGGTCAAAGCCGTTCAGGGTACTGTAGTTTAGCCGCGATTCGGTCAAATCCATGTCGCTGTCCGTGATGGGGATATAATCAATATTCCGCCATTCGAACACCACATTCTTATCTACATCCTGTTCCTGGATGATATTGATCACCAGTGAGGCATCGGTCTTTCCTCCCTCCACAATCCCACTCATATCAAAAGGGATGGTAAAATAGGACATCATCATGGCATGACCGTTGGGCAGCATCAAAAATTCATGAAAATCTGTGCCATAGCCATTCTTCATCTTAAAACTGTCCACCACCTGCAGCTGCTGGTCAAGAACCAGGTGCCTCAATTCCTCACCGGCCTTGGGGACTGCTGAAGAGAAATCACCCAGGGCGTAGCTGAGCAGACCATTGGACTGTACCTGGAAATCAAAAGGGGCTCCCTTTACCCTCACAGAATCCACTAAACTTCCGTTTTTATCCAGCACAAAAATAAAATTCCCATAAACCGCAGGTACATTCCGGTCCCAGGTGGCCAGGAAAATATAGCCGGGAGAGGGATTGTTGACTGAATCCACCTGTATGGGAGGTGCGGGAAGCAATATTTGCCCCTGCGCAGTGAGGCAAAAAAGCCCTGAACAAAAAACACTGAATAAAAAGCTTCTGCAAAATCTCATTGTGTTATAAGCGTTTCATCGTATTTTTACATTAGAAATTGTTCAGGGAGATGTCCTTGCTCAAGATAAGTAAATCTTTGGATCTGCTTGCCGGCAGAACTTTGAGGTGAGTGATTTCCCCATCTTCCAATCGGCATTCAAGGGTAGTATTCTGGGGAGCATGTAATTTAAAATCCACATCCCAGCTTAGGGGCCAGGCAGGAAATAAAACAATTTTATCACCAATGGTCTGCATCAGCATCTCCTGAAGACCAATCATCCCGGAACCACCCCAGTTATGGTCCGGGACCCAATCATGTCCAGGACCCCAGAAAGTAGGGAAGCGGCGTTCACTGTCCTGGAGTTTTTTTGTATTATAATCTGCTGCCTCTTCCGTCATCCCCATGCGGGCAAAAAATATACCATCCTGGTGCCAGCTTTGAACCAAACCTTTTGGAAAAGCTCCATGCTTCCAGGTATTTTTAAAGACGGTCATATCATCGTTGGGAAGGGAGAAGCGGTTAAAGGGGAAAAGGGGATAAAACTGCGGACATTCCACATTCTGATAGCGTCCCCAGGATTCGGCAGGTTTCAAAATCCTGTCCCCCTTCTCTTCGCCATAGCTCAGGTCAGGAATAATGGAATAATAGCTGCGGAAATATTCCAGCTCGTCCTTATCCAGGTATTCCTCTTCAAGTATCAGCAAAGCTTCAATGCAGGCCTTCAGTCCGGCTATCAAATCAGAGGGATTTGTTGCTCCCCTGTAAGATTCACAAGAGGTGGACGGGTAGATAAGCAGTTTCCCATTTTCGTCAAGTTCTCTGCCATTCCTGAGTTTCTGGCGCATTCGGTAATGTTTGTCAAAAAATATCAAGGACTGCTTGATAAAAGGCATATAGCTGGAAATATCAGCTCCCGTAAAACGCTGATATTCCAGGATCATATAGGCATGCTCCACCTGGGATTCCCAGTGGTACGCGATTGCCCTGTTGGCCATCACTCCCACTTCTACAGGATCTCCATAGCCCTTGAGTGCATCGGCCCGGGGATCTCCAAAGGGTATCTCCTCTCCCCGTTGACGATTACTCTCACCTCCTTTCCATCCCCAGCCATCGCCAAAGGGTATTCCCGGAACACTGGTATATTCACAATAGACTGCTCCCTGGTGCCCGAAATGTGTTTTTACACGAGCCATGGCCCCTGGTAATCCCTTACGGTAGAGCTCAAACTGGGGCAGAATCGCATCAAAATCACCAGCTTTAAGCATGGGCCAGTACAGGAGCCTCTGGTTTTGAGCAGTAAATACATTGCCACCCCATTTGCGCCAGTCAGGTCCATAATCAGTGTCTTCACTGACCAGCACCGGATCGAAAGTCAGGCTTCCTCCGTTAAATTTGCTCGGGTACTCCCCCCTTACATTTCCTCCCAGCTGGTACCTGAATAACTGGTAATTCCTTGCCATCTGCCAGGCAGGATTTCCAGCTTCGTTTTTATCCGGATCAACAATGATCCAGCTTCTGCCCCAGAATTCCTTCCACCAGCTTATGGTTTCCTGGTATGCTATTTTATGATTTGCCGGTGCTTCCCCGGCCAGATCAGTGAGCTTCCTCTTCCAGGATTCAAGAGATTTTTCCTGAGCTATATGCGTTGCCACATAGAGGTGATGTTTTTTTTGTGGCTTTTTGCTCCTGATCCCCCAGGAATAAAAAGGGGTATTCAAATATTCTCCCCCGCCTTTTTCCGACGGGATAAAATCTTCTCCGAAGAGAAGTCCCCCGGATATCCGGTCTTTAAGATCATCGGCAATCCTGTCAGCCTCCTCCTCCAGGCCCTGTTGCCTGATCATTAGCCCGGGTGTTAACTTCTCCTCCGGATTTCGGTGATAGAACAGCACACCTCCATTTGAATAAAAAATTTCATCCTTGCTTC
>Ga0164313_10003528_pt1 | contig 13920 bp, 12 predicted proteins | sample GuaBasSedimGuay4_FD_113735 | JGI IMG/M metagenome (GOLD analysis project Ga0164313, IMG submission 113735) | Subseafloor sediment microbial communities from Guaymas Basin, Gulf of California, Mexico - Guay4, Core 4569-4, 0-3 cm | ecosystem: Environmental > Aquatic > Marine > Hydrothermal vents... | reverse complement strand
GGACCCGGTATCCACAACGATCAGGCCGGTTACACAGACTGCGGATGTGGCGGTAAAGATTGCATCGATAAAAGAAATCGTTCCGGAAACAGTGGATGCCGGCAACAGAAGCAAAAAGGTGCCGACACCGATCGTCACAAGGTAACTGGACAATAAAATTGTCCCGGGATGCATTTTTCTAAAGGCTTTCATGAGTTATCAGAAACCATATCGAGAACTACCAGTGTGAGATATTGGATAACCGGTATAAATCAAAACAGATCCAATAGTCCATAAGTTTTTTTGTTTGTAACCGTTCACGCAATTTTTGAAATCCCAAATTCCAAGCATCAAAGATCAATTAAATCACAAATTACAAATACCAAATTACAAGTAAATCTCAAATCTCAAACCCCAAATTCCAAACCGCTTCCCGCCGGGCCGTAGTCCCCAGGGGCCGGAGGCAAAGCGATTGTTTTTTTGTTTGGGATTTTGAATTTTGGTCACGCGCAGCGCAGAGCGCCAGGCTAAGCGTTAGGGCGTTGATGGCCAAAATTATCAACGAGTTACACATGGTTACAGCTAACTGTTTATAAAGTTGTCCGGTGATGCTGGGCAATATGAGCAAATGGGAATTACTGGTTTACGATACTTCGTAAAATAGTCTTAACTTTCAGTTTGTTTCCATATAATGATATCGTCATGAAAAGGTCATATTCTTCAGTTCTTACTGGACATTTAGGCCAATATCGACAGATGATATTTGTCGTCGGGTCGAGACAGGTAGGAAAAAGACCCTTTTTATTTTCTGCACTAAAATACGTAACTCCACCCTGTATGCAGACCGAAATCGGGGCTATTCCCCATGGTGATGACATTTTCAGTTAAAGCGAATTCCATCAAGCCGTTTTATTGAGGACATCTTTTCTTTTACCTTCGAGAGACTATCCCATCTATCTGCGTCTGATGCTATGGAAACAAGATTTTTCAGGTTCATCTCCATTAAGCCTACTGTTTTGTTTGCAACGTTTCTTTTGTCACATTCTTTGGTTTAGTTACGGCCGCCTCCGGATATTTCCATCCACCGCCCAGGGTCTTATAGAGGCGTACCATGTTGGATGTCACGGAACCATCTCTAATCTTTTGAAAACTTTTCTTGCAAAAGTAATAATCTCGTAAAGATCATTGGTTTCCATGGCAATGGTGTTTCCTGCCGGTAAAAACAGGGTCCGAACTTTTTGTCCGTAGATATCAGAGGCCTTTAAAATATCCTCTTTTATTTCAGCCACATCACGCACCATGAATCTGGGGACCATTTTGATAAACCATGCAAAAGGTGCATTTATTGTGAGGGCAGCCGATGGTCGCCTGGATCAAGAGGGAGTCCGCCTCGCTGGGAGGCCTTTAAATGGGTCCTTTGTAGCGCATAAAAGAATAGATGGAAATCTTAGGTTTTTTCCTGTAATTAAAGAAAAGTCTTGTACCACAAAATGAATTAAAATGCATTATGAAATCGGAGTTCATTCCCAGGAACATTTCATGCAAAGGACAAACTGGTATGTAATAACAGGAGCCCCATGCTTCGGCAAAATTGCAGTAATATGCAAACTTGAACAGCTGGGCTACCAGGTAGTTCACGAAGTCGCACGCTCATACATCGATAAAGAATTAAAGAAGGGGCAAAGTATCGCCCGGGGAAAAGTCGATGCTGACGTCACGATCCCTTGCATCCTGGAACCGGAACTGACAGACAAAGCTTCCAGGAAAAATTGGGTACGATTAATACAGAAAATTTACCCCATTGAATCTCTCTAAAGGGAGCGCTATTCAACAGAGCAGGCGAAGTTAATCCACTTTTGTGCCCAAAATGTTCGTCTGAAATGCGCGTAATTGCGGTAATTGAGGATTCTGATTCTAAAAATAATATGATCCACTCAAAAAATATTGGAGGAAGGTAAAAAAATGACGGGGGTAATAAATCAGCAGATATTAAGTGAATATTTCAAAAAATGTTTTCTTGCCGTAGATGGACTGTGGTTCATGATGCTGGAGAAAACAGACTCGTTTGACAAGGCTCTTGATGTTGATCGCATGGTATGGGAAATACTACCGAAGATACAGGCCAGAAAGATAAAAGAGTTGTTGAAGCTGAAAACATCCAACGAGGATGATCTGATAAACGCCCTTAAGTTCAAGCTGGATGCTGAAGATTTTATAAGTGAGATTTTAAGGAAAGATTCACATATTAATATCATTATCAGAAAATGCCCATGGCTCACTTTGTTAAAACAATCGAATCGAGAGCATCTGGCAGAGAAAATCAGTGATGTAATTTGCTCTGTCGAGTATGGTGTCTTTGCCGGAGAATTTATGGAAGATATGAATTTTAAGATATTATCGCGGCAATGTTCGGGAAACGAGGTTTGTTCATTTGTGCTGGGAAAATGCTTAACTTAAAAGCAGGTAATTGACTATATTTTTAACCTAAAGTAAGATTTTTAATAAATAGAATGTATTAATTTAGCCTTTTGAAACAAATCGACTTTAAACGAGCTTCAGGTATGATTGAATTTTATACTGCGGGTTCCGATGGTGATATATTGACATTTAATCCTCACTTATACTTATCTCAATAGCATAGAAATTTCCTTTTTGCAGCAGCGAAGCCGTCCGCCTCGCATGCGAGAGCGTTGCGAGCAGGCACTATATAGAATCGCGAAGCGGTTGTATACCTTATAAGACCAACAGCCGTTATCTATTCTTGTATTCTGTAATATGTTTTTCTTGACTTTTTGGAAATACCCCCTTATATATACCATATAAGGTATTTAAATATCATATATGGTATTTCATGGTGAATAAAAAGAATCCAACCTATGCAAAGGCAGTAGATCGAGCCATCGATGTCATTGAATTTATGGCAGCCGGTGATAGAGATCTTTCCCTGTCGGATATTTTAGAAGGTGTTAAAATCCCAAGGCAGTCTCTTATTAGGATATTAAACACCTTGTGTGCTCGCAGTATTTTGGAAAAGGCAGATCAAAGGGGCTTTTATCGCTTGGGCATGAAGCTTCTCTATCTGGGAAACCGCCTTCGGGATAAAATCAACCTTCGTTCAACCGCCTGGCCATTTATGCAGGAATTATCGCGAGCAACCCACAAAACCATAGAGCTGGCAACCCTTGATCGTGATCAGCTCATTTTAATCGAGCAGATTAGAGGAAATGAAGCTGTTTCACTTTATTCCAGGGTCGGTAGCGTCTATCCGTATTTACATGCCGTCGGAGTCGGAAAAGTCTATCTGGCCCACATGGAGCCGGAAAAAAGACGTAGAGCATTAGATAAAATAGGACTTCCGTCAGTATCTGAAAAAACCATTACGGAATTAAATAACCTTGAGGCGGAACTGGAAAAAGTTAGAGAAAATGGTTATGCATTCGAAGATCAAGAGTTGAGAAAAGGCGTAAGAAGAGTTGCAGCGCCCATATATAATATTCGTAGTGAGTTGATCGGCTGCATCGGAATTGCAGCCACAATTTTCAGCTTCAGCATAAAAGACAAAAAGAAATTAGGTAATATGGCTGTGGAGACAGCCAAAAAAGTATCATCCAGGTTAGGATATAAAGCATTTAAAGAAACTAATGACCATGCAAAAAATTAATCCCGATCATATTGATTCTATTATCTCTTTGATGAATAAAAGTCCTTATTTCAACCTCCTGTCCATTGTCGTAAAAGACCTGAATATTGGCTATTCTCTGCTGGAAGTAGATATTGAAAACAGGCATCTCAATCCATTTGGAGGTATTCATGGAGGGGTCTATTCCTCGGTAATCGATACAGCCGCTTACTGGGCGGCTTATTGTGAGCTGGATGAAAGTGCCGGATTGATATCGTTGGACCTGAATGTAAATTTTCTGGCCCCTATAAGAAGCGGCAAATTGATCGTCAAAGGGCAACGCATCAAAATAGGTAAAACCCTTTGCATCGCTGAATCTACCGCCTTCGATCAAGAAGATAAAATAGTTGCTCACGGCACATCCAAAATGATGGTGACTCAAAATCTTCAAACAATCACCCAGGCCGTCGACTCATCAAGACTGATATCATTGCCATGTAAATTTATCTAAAAAGAATCAAAATTGACGGTCTCGTAAAAAGTCGTTTTTTTGGTTTTTTACAAATTCTTCATATCAAATATAAGAAAACTTTTATGAAAATTATTTTTTATCCGGAATCTGTTGTCGTCGTCGGTGTTTCTGAATCTGAGGATAACCTCGGTAAGGACATCATCTCAAACCTGGTTAATTTTGGTTATAATGGGAAAATCTATGCTGTTGGGCCAAAGGGCGGCCGTGTAATGGGGTATAATATTTATACGTCTGTTCTTGATCTGCCGGTCTCAGCCGATCTTGCTGTTATTTTGACCCCGGCGCGTTTCATCCCTGAAATCATCACACAGTGTGGGAAAAAGGGAATTAAGCATGCAGTGATTGAGTCTGCCGGCTTCAGGGAGATGGGAAAAGAGGGATGCAGAGTTGAAAAAGATTTACTCGCTGCAAGCAAGCGTTTTGGAATCAGATTCATTGGGCCGAATTGTGTGGGATTGATCAATACGTTGAACGGCCTCTATGTTCCTTTTATAGAATTACCTTCTGAATTTAAAAAAGGAAATGTTAGTGTGATGTCTCAAAGCGGAGGGATAGGGCTCTCTCTTGCTGAAAGACTCAACAATCCGGGCTTAGGGCTCAGTAAATTTGTGAGTATGGGAAATAAACTCAACATGGATGAAGCCGACCTTCTTGCCTATTTAATAAAAGATCCGGATACGGCGGTGATTTATTGTTATCTTGAAGATTTTAAGAGAGGAAGAGATTTTGCGGATATAGCACTTCGAAGCAGCAAACCTGTTATTCTTCATAAATCGAATACAAACCCTTTAAGCAATATCATTGCCAATTCTCATACGGCGGCTCTGGCCGTGGATGATAAAATTGTTGATGTGGCGTGCACACATGCTGGTGTTGTGAGGGTCCAGTCTATAGAAGAGGCAATTTTTGCCATTAAAGGGATTTCCATGCCCCTTCTACAGGGAAAAAACCTGGCCATACTTTCCAGATCCGGCGGCCATGCAGTGGTTGCTGCGGATATGTGTGCAACATACGGTTTTAATTTACCGCAATTACATCCAGGTATTTTGGAAGAGGCCAAAAATCATTTTCGGGCCGGAGTCATAAAGATAGGAAACCCCATGGATCTTGGGGATATATTTGATCTTAACATCTATTCCCGAATCGTAGAGAAAATCATACAACAACCGGATATCCATGGGATTGTTTACATCCATGTTTCTCAGATGGTGATAGAAAATGAAGATTCCATACAATTGATAAAAAAGCTTAATGAACTCTCCTTCAAGTACGATAAGCCTGTTGCTATTATTGCAGAGGTTCCACTTTCTTTTCAACGGATGTTAATGGAGAAAATAACCCATCCTTTCTTTATGGATCCCATCGAGGCATTCAGAGCCCTGGCGTTGCAATATCGATATGCATCATTCCGGCAAAAGAAAAGCCATACGGTTAAAGAAGTTGCTTTCCCCTTGCAAGAGAACGCCAAAATATGGGTAGAAGAAATTCAGCAAAAAGGTCGACAGCCTTTGCTTCACGAGGCGTTGAATCTTTTGGACGGGCTGGGAATTCCAACGGCTCCATGGAAAATGGTCACCTTTTTTTCTGAGGCGCGCAAGGCTGCCGATAAAATGGGTTACCCGGTTGTCATTAAGGCGGTAACACCCTCCCTTTTGCACAAAAGTGATCAAGGCGGTGTCACATTAAATATCGGAAATGTTGAAATCCTTGAGAAGCAATGGAAAGAAATCCACGCTCGATTTAAAGACATTGTCGGGATTGTGCTCCAGAAAATGATTTTCGCATCAAGAGAAATGATTGTAGGGGCTAAAAAAGATCCGTCCTTTGGTCCGGTGGTATTGGTAGGTATGGGCGGAATCCTGGTGGAAGCGATGCAGGATGTGAGTATGCGCCTCGCCCCTGTCAATGAAGATGAAGCCAATGAAATGATCGATCAGCTTCGAGGCGTAAAAATTTTAGAGGCTTTCCGTGGCATGAAAGCCGCTGATCGACATACAATTACGCAATGCTTGGGAACCGTGTCACAATTAATGCATCATTTTCCTGAAATTCAGGAGATCGATGTTAACCCATTGATCTTTTCTGATGATGGAAATTATAGCATGGCATTGGACGCGAGAATAATATGTTCAAACGTAACATCTCAATAAATTCTAAGATAAAGGTCCCAGGTTCATCAGTTAATCTTGAACCGTGAACCATGGAACTTTGAACCAGGAAAGTTAGAAAAAAGGAGAACATCCATGGAAGCTGTGAAAAACTTTTTTAAAAATGACAGGTTTGCAGAACATGTAGGGATAGAACTATTAGAAGTTTCTGAAGGACGGGCAAAAGCTAAAATGGAAATAAAAGAACATCATTTAAACGGTATCGATATTGCTCATGGCGGAGCAATATTCTCGCTGGCAGATTTGGCTTTTGCTGTTGCTTCAAATTCTCACAAAACAATAGCCCTGGGCATCAACGCAAGTATCTCTTATTTAAAAGCCGCTGCCAGCGGAACATTGATAGCTGAAGCAAAAGAAGTTTCGCTTAATCCGAAACTTGCCACATATGAAGTCCGTGTGACGGACGAAACAGATGATATCATCGCTATTTTTCTGGGAACCGTCTACAGAAAAAAAGATAAGATATAGGTAACTCGTTTAGTTTTTAATTTCACGACTACAGACATCTTGATGAAATTGGAGACAAAACACCAAACCTTCTTTTTATAAAATACTTGGCCAATATACAGTTGACATTGCTTTAGCTGGGGGCACGATTTCCGATTCAAAGGCAAATGAATTGAAAAAAGTGATTTCGGCCTGATAATTGATTATTAGCAACTTATTTTTGTCGACTTGTGTTCTCGTTAGAATGTTTTGTTTCTAAAAAGGAGACTTAAATGCCTTTCATGGATATAACTACCTCAAAGATTTACTACGAAGTTCACGGAGACGGTGATCCGGTTGTCCTACTCCACCATGGCCTGGGTTGCACAAAGATGTGGGAAAAAATCTGCCCGGCTCTGGTGGAAAACGGCTATCGGGTTATTATGTACGACAGGCGGGGGTATGGGAGATCGGAAAGAGGGAAAGATTTTAAAGAATTTTATGTGAGTGACAGATTTCGTTCCGAGAGCGTAAATGACTTGAACCAATTGATGGATTTCCTCCAGGTCAGTTTTTTTCACCTTATCGGTCAGTGTGAAGGGGGAGTCATTGCAATAGACTATGCTGTCAAATTTTCGGATCGGGTGCGAACTATCGTTACCTCAAGTACGCAATGCTACAGCAAAGTTCTCATGACTGAATTTAATAGAATTAAAAATATAAAGTATTTTCATGAATTGGAATCCGGCCTGAAACAAAAATTATTTGACTGGCATGGAAAAGATCGTGCCGAGACATTCTACAATAATCAGTTTAGAAAGAACGGCGGTGCCTATGGTAAGGATATTTTTGACCTGCGTGGGTTATTGCCACAGGTTATCTGCCCTGTGTTGGTGCTTTATCCAGACAGGGGTTTTTTCTTTGACGTGGATCAGGGTGTGGCTTTCTATCAACATCTTTCCTGTGGGGAACTGGCCGTACTCCCAAAATGCGGACACAGTACTTATGAACACCAACCAGAGGAATATATCCGTCATGTGGTCAATTTCTTTAAAAGGCATCAAAATTAGTTATGGTAAATGAGTTTTCAGGTTTTATTTCCATGTTCTGGGTGATATTTTCTTTTTCTTTTCTTGTTGCCTTAACCGGCGCCATGGCACCCGGTCCATTGCTTACCTATACAATTATTAAATCCGCTAAAACAAACAAGCGTGGCTATTTGATTGGTCTCTGGGTTATCATCGGTCATTCCATGCTTGAAATGGGGATAATCATATTTTTACTTTTAGGTTTTTCCTTTGTTTTAAAAAACATCATTGTGGTGCGTGTGATCGGAGTCGTTGGAGGCATAATACTGACCTATTTTGGAGGAAGCATTATAAGGGATGTATATGTCGGAAAAATCTCCACTACTTTTCTAAATTCATCCGGCGAGCAATCTCAGGATGCTTCTCCAGCGAAAAACAAGGGGATGGAAAATCCTGTCATCGGCGGAATTATGGTGTCAATGTCCAATCCCTACTGGTGGATTTGGTGGGCCACCATCGGCCTGGCTTTTATAGTTCAATTTGATATATCGTTCACCCGGTGGCCCAGACTTATTGCTTTTTTCCTGGGGCATGAAGCCGGAGATCTTTCTTGGTACCTTATCGTTTCAATATTTGCTTTTTTTGGGCTTCGGCATTTGAACAGGAAGGTTTATTATGGGATACTATTACTTTGCGGGATTTTCATGATTCTGTTCGGCATATACATGGGTATTTCTCCTTTTTTTCAGAAGACTCTGTAAAGGTAGAATTGCCGGGCGTGGTTCTATCTCCAGTTTGAAAAAATGCTGCTTGTGAACTCATACCCGGCATAGCAAAACTGAAGATTTGTGGAACTGCTTTACTCCGGCTTTTTTTATAACATTAACAAATCGGTATGCTTTATTTCAATTTTTCCGAGCTAAAATGGGCAAAAAATCTGGGTCAGGAATGCTGGTATTTTTACTTGCTTATTGTTTTCTGAAAACGACGATCAATTTCTCGGTTTACCCTTTCCAGGACTTCCCAAACTTCTTTAGCCTCCGGTGCAAGATGCCATTCTTCTGATTTTGTCGCATAATTTTCGCCCTCACCCACAAATTGATAGAAATGCACTTCGCAACCGCGATACTCCTGGTTGTCAGCGTTCCACCGGGTGAAATTTCCGGGGAATATACCGGCGATTTTCCATCCGTCGTTAATGCACCAGTTCTGGGTAATGTCATGCCAGGTTTCACAAAAGGTGGTAAAGTATTCTGCCCCGGAATTTAGCGCGATTTTCCTCGTCACCCGGCGCAATTCATCGGTAATCCCTCGTATCCGGAAATCCGGATGGGTACTAGCAAAGGAAAACTCCACCTGAAGGTTTTTTTCAAATTTGGTAAGCACCGTTGCAGAGACCACCCTTTTGGATTTCAGTTCTACGACCACCGGCATACAATAGACCTTGGTCTTTGAATCTTCTTCCCAGGTTTCCTCTAACGTTATCAATCCTTCATACTGATCCGGGTCGAGCATGAACTGGTGCGGAGAACCATAGATTTCCGGGTAAGCGGAACGCCACAATTCTGTTGCAGATGTTATGAGTTCTCGCCGCAAAGTTTTCACTTGAAACCTGCCGTCCAGGAAAGGCTCGGATTCGATCTTTGTCCAGGTAATATGTTTTTCTCGAATCGGCCTCGTTTCACACGTAGTCGCCATTTGTCGATAGGGTTTATAGCCTTCCATGTTGATTTCCATATGCCTTTCTCCTTTATTCTATCAACATTTATGAAATTCAGATGATTTTATAATTCTGATAAGCACTTCATTTTCAAAGTTTAAATAGTCCTGTAGATCTTTCAAAGAATATCCCAGGAGTCGTTTGACTCCTTGCAAAGTGCTTGATGGTTTTCGCGCAAATCTCCGTGCCTTTTCCAAAGAAATCTCTTCAAGCTTTTCTAAAGGTACAACTTCATTTACAATACCAAGCTTCAGTGCCTCTTGAGCAGACATGTCTTTGTCAGAGAGCATTATTTCATATGCCTTGGTTCTCCCCAACATTTTTGAAAGAAAAAAACCGCTCCCGCCTTTGGGCACCAGCCCTAACTCCAGGCATGGATTTTGAAAAACGGTGTTGTCGGCCACTATTCTGTAGTCGCATGCAAGGCTTACGTTCATAAAAAGAGGAATCACTCTGCCGCCGTCTGCATGGACAACGATTTTATTTAGATTCACAATTTTTAGAATAAACTGATTGATAGAATTGTAGAGTTTTTCCGTGGCGTATTCCCCGAGCTTGGATTCATACACCTTGCGATAAAATTCCATATATTCTTCACAACCGGTCTTCTGCGGTGAATTAATGATAACAACAACTTTGATATCCACTTGACTTGAGATACGTCCTATAAAATTAAACAAGGTATCTTTGGTGTCCAAATCTGTCGCACGAACAAGGAGATTTTCTTTGAATCTTAGAAGGATGATATCGTCGAACGTTTCTGCTGAAAAGAATTCATAATCGCCGTCAAGCGGTGTCATTTCTACCATTTTGAACCTCCTTTCATGAAGGATTCTTTCAAAATCCTTTATTTTGAATAGAACTGAAATTGTATAAGGCAAATCGGAGAACCCTACTGTTTTGTCTCCTGTTTCCGATTTGTCACATTCTTCGGTTTATCTGGATTCACCTCAAAAGATTTCCATCCACCGCCCAGGGCTTTGTAGAGACGCACCAGATTTGAGGTCACGGCCCCGTTGCTCTGGGCCAGTTGATCCTGGAAGGAGAGGAGCGAACGCTGGGCGTCCAGTACATTGCTGAAGTCCACCAGTCCCACCCTGTATTGGTCCTGGGCCAGTTGCACGGCCGTTTGAGCGGCGGCGGTGGCTGCAGCCAGGGATTGCCTTCTACGCTGTTGCTTTGCATAGGCCACCAGCACATTTTCTACTTCTTCCTGGGCTTTCAGGATCGAGTATTCGTATTGAATCAGGGCCTGTTCCTGGCGCGCAGACTGTACCTTGATATTCTGGCGGATGGCGCCGCCTTGAAAAATGTTCCAGGAGACGCCGGAATTTATACTCCAGGTCCGGCTGTGGGCAGTGAATAAATTTCCCGTAGATACGGACTCAAGCCCCAGGGTACCCAGCAGACGGAATTTGGGATAAAGATCCGCCGTGGCCACGCCGATCCGGGCGGTTTGGGCCGCCAGGTTACGTTCTGCCCGACGGATATCGGGCCGGCGGCGCATGGCCTCGGCCGGAACTCCGACAACCACCTTTACCGGGGGGACTGGAATGGGTTTTCGCTCGGCCAGTTCCCCATGGACCGCTCCGGGTTTTTCTCCCAAGAGCACGGCTATACGGTTTTTGGCCGCCTCCTGTCCGGTTTGCAGTGCAGGTATGAGCGAACGGGTTCGCTCGAGGTTGTAAAGAGATTGCTGAACGGCCAGCTCATTAATAATTCCGGCCTGGTACCGTGACCGGTTCAGTTCGTAAGTTTCTTCCTGGGACTTGATATTCGTCTCGGTCACCGTCAAAGCAGTCTGAAAGGTACGCACTTCCACATAGTTCAAGGCTACTTCGGCCAAAAGACTCACCAGCACGTCATACAGGTCCTCCTGCGTGGCTTCGAGAGTTGCCTGGGCTGCTTCCACAGAACGTCGCACCCCGCCGAAAACATCCAGTTCCCAGCCGGCGTCAAACCCGGCTGAATAAAATTTGTTTTCCTCAAATGACGAGGAACTTTCACTGCTGCGGAAGTTTGTGGCAGAAGCGGAGGCATCCAGAGTGGGGAAAAGGCCGGCTTTGCTGATGCCTCTAAGGGCTCGGGCTTCATGGATTCGCGATAGGGCTTTTTTGAGATCAAGATTGCCTTTGACGGCACGTTCTTCCAAACTGGAAAGTTCCGCATCGTTCAGTGCACGCCACCATTGGGCCAGGGTTTCGGGTTTCGGCAAGTCGGCAGTCAGGCCACCCCGGAGTTGGGTGTGCCACTCTTGGGGCGCATCAGGCTCCACCCGGGCATAGTCCGGCCCAACTGCCGCACATCCGGCTATGACCAGGGCAGTGATTGCAGGCAGCAGACCGTACAGGAGGAGGCATCGCATGTACCGGCCTGCCTGTTTATAATGATGTCTTTCAGATGTTATGGATATCATGACTCTCACTTATTGCGATAAATTTATTTTAACCCTTCAACAACTTTTTGAAATCCCAAATCTCAAGCATCAAATTACAAACAAATCTCAAATTCCAAATATCAATTTGTTATTTGTGATTTCCATAAACTTAAATATGTTGTGAATGGGTGCAATTTGTTGTTAAACGGTTCATAAGTCTTACTCTTGGGATTCCTCTTTTGTCCGCCGACGCGTCCGCCAGGCATGGCCCTTCTCTCGGCCTGTTTGAAAGGCATAGTAAAGGACCGGAATCAGAAAGATACCAAACAGCGTCGCCGCCAGCATGCCGAAAAAGACCGTGGTGCCGATGGCTCGGCGGGCGTTGGCGCCGGCGCCAGTGGCGATCACCAAAGGCGCCACGCCAAGGATAAAGGTAAATGCTGTCATCAGCACCGGACGAAACCGGATTTTGGCCCCTTCAATGGCGGCCTTCTCCACGGAATACCCTTGCTCCCGGCGGTCCTTGGAAAATTCTACGATCAGGATGGCGTTTTTGGCAGCCAAACCTACCAGCAGGACCAGGCCGATCTGGGCGTATATGCTGAGGTTAAGTCCGGTGATCCACAAACCGGCCAACGCGCCCAGACTGGCCACCGGAATCGATAAAATGATGGACAGCGGAATGTTCCAGCTTTCGTACTGTCCCACCAGAAACAGATACCCAAAAAGCAGGGCCAGGGCGAACAAGAATGAAACCTTGCCTCCGGCTTTGCGCTCCTGATAGGACATGGACGACCAGTCAAAGGCATAGCCGGACGGAAGGGTCTTTGTCGCCAGCCGTTCCATGGACGCCATGGCTTCTCCAGAGGAAAAACCAGGGGCCGCGGTACCATTAATCTGTACACTGGTGAACTGGTTGTAACGGTAAACGATCTGGGGGGCTAGGACCGTGGACAGAGTTATCAAACTTTTCATGGGCACCATCTTACCGTCGTTACTGCGGACATACAGTCGACTGATATCGTCCAGGGCATCCCGATATCTCGCCTCCGCCTGAACCTTGACCTGATAGGTTCGACCGTAAAGATTTAAATCGTTGACATAGCTTGAACCGAGGTGTTCCTTCAGGGTGGCAAAGACCCGGCTGACCGGCACCTTGAGGGTCTCGGCCCGCGTCCGATCGAGATTCACGAAGATCTGAGGCGTGTTGGCTGTGTAGGTGGAAAAAATCCGCTTCAAGGTCGGGTCCTGGTTGGCAGCAATGACCAGAGACCGGACTACCGCGGCAATCTCCCGAGAAGGCTGATCTTCAAGGCCCTGTAACCGGAAATCAAATCCGCCGGTGGTTCCTAGGCCCATGATGGGCGGCGGTGCAAATGCAAAAATATTGGCCGAGGAGATGGCAGACAGTCTCGCCTGGGCCTGCCCCACGATGGCACTCAACTGCTGATGCGGACGGGTGCGTTCGTCCCATGGTTTCAGGACGATAATGCCAAATCCCACGTTTTCCGCCATGCCGCTGAGTAAGCTGAACCCACTCACGCCAAGGGAACTTTCAACACCATCGATTTTCTGCAACGCTTGGCTGGCCCGTTCCATGACCGTATTGGTTCGAGCCAGTGAAGCACCCTCGGGCAGTTGCGTATTGATAAAAATAACACCCTGGTCTTCCTGGGGCAGGAAAGTTGTTGGGCTGTGGGTGGACAGAAAGTAGGCAGCACCGATAACGGCGACGAAGATCAACAACGCCACCATCAGCCTGCGGATCAGCCACGCGGCGCCGGTCACGTACATGTTGCGTGAAGTCCCAAGGGCTCGGTTAAACCAGGCAAGGGGTCCATGTTGAGGGATTTTCGGAGTTTTGAGCAACACGGCACACAGGGCCGGGCTCAGGGTCAGGGCGTTGATGGCCGAGATGACCACCGCCGTGCAAATGGTCACGGCAAATTGTTTATAGAGCTGGCCGGTGATGCCGGGCATGAATCCCACCGGAACGAAAACAGCCAAAAGCACCAGTGTGGTGGCGATGATCGGGCCGGTGACCTGGCCCATGGCATGAATGGTTGCGGGT
>Ga0164313_10003527_pt1 | contig 13921 bp, 9 predicted proteins | sample GuaBasSedimGuay4_FD_113735 | JGI IMG/M metagenome (GOLD analysis project Ga0164313, IMG submission 113735) | Subseafloor sediment microbial communities from Guaymas Basin, Gulf of California, Mexico - Guay4, Core 4569-4, 0-3 cm | ecosystem: Environmental > Aquatic > Marine > Hydrothermal vents >... | reverse complement strand
GAACCCGACGAGATTGATCGCCTGGGAGCGATCATAGGAAGCGCCTTCACTTTCGATCCGAATTCCGAGAGCAGCGTGGAACTCGATCCACGTCGTCTCACCCGGGAACACGTCGAGGCGTTCGCCCGGATGGGGCTCAATCGGGCCTCCATCGGCATCCAGGATTTCAACCCGGAGGTCCAGCAGTCCATCAATCGGATCCAGCCCCTCGAACTGACCCGGCAGACGGTCGCCTGGCTGAGGGAAACCGGCTTCCAATCAATCAACTTCGATCTGATCTACGGGCTCCCCCATCAGGATGAGAAGACGTTTGGGACAACCATCGAACAGGCCCTGGAACTGGGTCCGGATCGATTCGCGATCTTCAACTACGCACATGTGCCGTGGATGAAGCCCGCCCAGAAGCTGTTGAAAGTGCTGCCGACCGCGGAAACGAAACTGGGCATGCTCAAACTTGTCACGGAGAAGCTGATGGCGAGTGGCTATCGGTACATCGGCATGGATCACTTTGCCCGGGCAGATGACGAATTGACCCGCGCTCAGGCCTCGAAAACTCTCCAACGCAATTTCCAGGGCTACAGCACGCTGGCAGGCGCCGACATCTATGCCTTCGGGATGTCATCCATCTCCCAGATCGACTCCCATTACCGTCAGAATGAAAAAACGCTCCCGGATTACTACGCAGCAATCGACGCGGGGCGTCTGCCCATCGCCCGGGCGGTCCGCCTGACCGACGACGACCGGATACGGCGCACGGTCATCATGAAGCTGATGTGCGACCTGGAACTGGATTTTGACCAACTGGGTTCGGATCTCGATGTCGATTTCCGTGATTACTTCAAGGATGGACTTGAGGACCTGCGACAAGCCGAAGATGATGGACTGATCGAGCGGATGGATACGGGGTTGAAGGTGACGGAAATGGGACGTCTTCTCCTTCGCAATCTGGCCATGAGATTCGACGCCTATCTCGAGTCGAACCCCAATCGGTTCTCAAAGACGATCTGATGGAAATCTCGGGTGATATGATGATGAGCACGATTCTTGATAGGGACGCGCGATTCTGCGCCCTTCGCGGCGCGTCCGGCATGTCACGGCGTAGCCATGCGAAGACGAACGGCCACGCCCTACCCTTTGGCATCTGGAAATACATGGTAGGGCGTGGCCGAGGAACGCGCCGCAATCAAGCGATGTCGGGTCAGACGCGCCTGAATCGAGGAATCAATCCATGGGCAAGGTAGCGATCATCGGAGCGGGTATCACCGGACTGGGTGCCGCCTGGCGACTGAAACAGTCGGGACATACGGTTACGGTTTACGAGGGCAGCTCACGAGTCGGCGGGAGTATCAGCACCCATCGGGAATCGGGTTACCTGGTTGAAGAAGGGCCCAATACCATCCAGTTGACCAGTCGTGAGAATGAGAAGTGGCTGGAAGACATCGGGCTCGGACCGGCCATGCAGGATGCCGACGAACGGGCCGGCAAGCGGTTCCTCATCCGGGACAGACGGGTGGTCGCAGTACCCGGGTCGGCTTCGGAATTTCTTCACACCCCGCTCTTTTCCTGGAAGGCAAAACTTCGATTACTCCGTGAACCCTTCGCCCCTAAGGCAGACCCCGAAGTGGATGAATCACTCGCTGATTTCGTCGTCCGGCGCTTGGGACGGGAAATGCTCGACTATGCGATCGATCCATTCGTCGGTGGCGTCTACGCCGGAGACCCAAGCCGATTGTCGGTCCGCCATGGTTTTCCAAAACTTTTCCGACTCGAACAGAACCACCGATCGCTGATCCTGGGATCGATCGCATTGCGCCGGGAGCGGAAACGGGCAGGCACCCTGTTCAAGACAAGGCTGGTTTCATTTGCAGACGGGCTGCAGGCGGTGCCCGAAACACTCGCAGAGTCCCTGCCGGGTTCCGTCCGGCTCGAGCAGGCCGTATCCGGAATCGAATACAACCACCACTGGAGGGTTCGTACCGAAACGGGCGGCAAACCGGATTCCGAGACCTTCGACGCCGTGGTCCTGGCACTCCCTGCCCCTGCTCTCTCGAAACTCCTGATCAATGGGGAACCGGGGTTCACGGTCCTGTCCGAGATCGAAAGCCCTCCGGTCACCAGCCTGTCCCTGGGATTCAGGAGGGACCAGGTCCAACACCCGCTGGATGGGTTTGGCGCCCTGGTCCCGTCTCGTGAACCATACAAGATTCTCGGAACCCTTTTCAGTTCCTCGCTTTTTTCCGGTCGTGCCCCCGATGACCATGTACTGCTGACCACCTTTATCGGCGGAACCCGGGCTCCGGATCTCGCCCTGCAGCCGATCACCGGTTTACGGGAAATCGTCCTGACCGATTTGAGACAGTTGCTCCAAATCAGAGGGTCCCCCTGTTTTGAGCACCTCAGGACCTGGGAGCAGGCAATTCCCCAATACAAGATCGGACACGGCAGATTCATCAACCATCTGCAGACCTGTGAAGGCCGATTTCCGGGCCTGCAGATCGGGGGCAATGCACGAGACGGCATTTCGCTCTCCTATTGCATCGAGGGCGGTCGTCGATTGGCGGCGGAAACGGACGCCTATCTGAGAGGCTGAATCAGGAACTGCTGAGGAAAAGAGTGATCTCGGAGAATCCTTTCCTGACCACATCGGCCAGGTGATCGAGGTCGTCGCTACTGCCGGTCATGGCCGCGTTTCGCAATTTCCTGATGGCATCACCTTCCGCCTCGAGAAGCTCACTCAGCGCGGAAGCGTCACTCCACAAAAAATCGTAGACGTCATTGTCAATCTCGGTCTCCTCGACTTCGAACCAGCGGGCGAGTAGAGCCGAAATTCCCTTGGCCAGAACTTTCTGATCCACCTCGGCCAGGCTCCCCTCTCCCAGGGTTGATTCCATCGTAACCTTGAAAAGGACGAGTCGATCGAGAAAGGTCTCGGCGTCCAATGCGACCCGGACACGGACAAGATCTTCACGCACCTGCATCAGCAGGACGTGGGCCATTCGGACATCATCCGTCACGACAAATTTCTCCGCCATTTCGATTCGCCGGGTCACACCCGCCCGGGTCATCGACCACCCTGCGGCCTGGCTCAGGATCTCAGTCTGCCCTGAGGCGTAACTCTGCCAGGATTCCTTGAGACGGGCGACCGCCGCCCCGGCCTCTCCAAGTGAACCACCATCCGTCGCCAGGAGCGCGGGATACAATGCACGGTCCAATGCGACAGATGCCTGAAGAAATGGCTTGCCGATCTCGACGCCGGCAAGCGACCCGGTCGCAAACATCAGAAGAACGGGCAGAAACTTGTTTTTCATATGTGAAACAGAATACTGACTCAATTGTCTTCAGCCTGCAACGATGTCCTCCGTTTGACAACGCCCGCGAATACCCAACCAATAGCGGCCATGGCCAAACAGGCTGTTTTACTCGTCAACCTGGGCTCCCCGGATTCGACCTCGACCCGGGACGTTCGTTCCTATCTTGAGGAGTTTCTTTCCGACGACCGCGTCCTGGATCGGCCCAAGCTCATGCAGCAATTCGTTCTGAAGTGCTTCATCCTGCCCAAGCGTCCAAAACAGTCTGCCCGCGCCTACCGGAAGATCTGGCGACCCGAGGGTTCGCCCCTTATGGTCATCAGCGCTCGGGTCCAGGCGTTGCTGCAGGATCGCATATCCGCACCCGTCCACCTGGCGATGCGTTACGGCAGGCCATCCATCCCTGACACCATCACCGAGATCGTTGACGGGGGGATCGAGGAGCTTTTGCTCGTACCACTCTATCCCCACTACGCAATGTCCAGCTATGAGACCGTGGTGGCCCGGGTCCAGGAGGTTGCCTGGGAAAAATCCCCGGATCTGAGGATCACGACCCTCCAGCCATTCTTTGATCATCCGGCCTATATCGAGGCCCTTTACCAGAGCGCACAACCTCATCTGGAACTGGGCTATGATCACCTCCTGTTCAGTTATCATGGCCTCCCGGTTCGGCATCTTCGAAGGGCCGATTCTTCAAGACACCACTGCACCATGGTCAAGGATTGCTGCGCGACCTGCAGCCCGGCCCATGCCACCTGCTACAAAGCCCAATGCATCCGCACCACCGAAGCTTTTGTCAGACGCGCACGAATCGCGCGGGAAAACTGGTCGATCTCATTCCAGTCGCGTCTGGTCGGCGAACCATGGTTGGAACCCTTTACGGACCACGAACTGAAGCGGTTCGGGAAGTCCGGTATGCAACGTCTCCTCGTGATCACTCCCGCCTTCGTATCCGACTGCCTGGAGACACTCGAAGAGATCGCCATGACCGGCCGGGACAGCTTCATCGAGGCGGGAGGCGGCGAGTTCGCGCACATCCCGTGTATGAACGATCACCCGGAATGGGTCCGTTTTCTCGAGGACCAGGTAAACGAGTGGATGGGCCGGTCGATTCCGACCGCTTCGTAGAGGATTCCGGTCAGGCCCTCACCGAGGCCCGCTTGCGCGACCTGGATTTCAGCGGCCACCACCGTTTGGAGGTAATGCCCTCTTCTTTTCCTTCTTCGACTTCCACTTCCGGCTCAACTTGAGCGGAGTCCGTCTGGAGTTCCTTCAGGCTGGTCTTGATTCGAACGCCCAGGTTTTCGCGGAAGACCTCCTCATCCGCTGCCGCCCGGATCACTTCAGGGAGTTCCACCTGGTTGGCAACCCGAACCATCCCCTGTCCGAACCTCTCAATCCGCCAACCGGGGACGACCAGGATCGGTTTGATCTCGATTTCCTCTCCCACCTTTTCGAAAACCCATTCAGTCAGCTTGCCACACTTCTTGCGCACACTGTCCAACGGGGCATTTATCCGGCGCCGCCTGAACATCATGCTCCTGCCGTCAAAAGAGGCCTGGAACGCGTCTCCGGACTCAAAACGGCTCCTGTTCTGCATCACGGTCTGGGTCTCCAGAAGAAAGACGCCGCTCGGGCCGATCACGACGTGATCCAGGGGCAGACCATCGAGAGTCATATCTTCAATGATCATGTACTTTTCAGTGACCAATTCATTCAGCGCTTCGTGGACCATTCGCTTGCCGAGGAATCGCTGTCGGCTCACCAGTGCCTTGCGGCCGAAATGCAGAGCCTGAAAGGTGAACCAGGAGGTGAACCCGACTGCAGCCATGGCACCAAGAACGAGGAAAACGAGCACCCAAGCGGGTATCACCCAACTGTCGGCGAAGAGCAGAAATACCCCCCCGGCAGACCCGATGGCGACGGCCGCAATGCCTCTCTCAACCGCGAGTCCGCCCAGTCGGGTTGCATCACGCCATTCCTGCAGGCCGCCCATCGAGCGCGAAATCATGGGAAGATCGGGCCCCAACCGTTGAAACGCAGGGAGCTGGCGACGAAGAACCACCGCAGCCACCAGCAATCCGGCCAATACCAGAAGCGTTGTGCCCGCGTACGGTATGATGGGAATCTCAGCAATTATCGTCATGGCAAAATCAGTTCGGCCATGCAGGAGAATCCACATCGCCATAAACGCATGATCGGATCATCATCCATATTCTGGATCGGCATCCAACAACCCGCCACCCGGGCGATCCGGCATTTACGTGCGCTTGACCAGGGTTCGGCAGATCCTCCGATCCGAGTCCGGGAGAGTGCTCAAGCCGCTTTTTCAAGCATTCAGATCGACTCTGCCCGAAATCAGGCGCCGTTCACTCCGGCACGATCCGGTCAAAGGCCACCGGCAGGCTGTTTGCATGGCTCACGCATGACTGAGGGGTAGGTATATTCCTCCAGGGGATCCACCGCAGATCGCTCTAGGGTTACGCCTGCTATTGAACATCCGCCACACATTCCGCTGGCGATTCCGGGGTCTGTAGCCCAATCTGTCCAAAATTCAAGAATCCCAACCTAGGCGGTTCAGAGCTCAACCTCGGGACCGAATACACCGGTTATCAAAATGAAAATGCGATTACTCACTTCACTGGCGGGACTGACTTTGTCCGTCCTTCTCCCAGCCACCATTTCCGCTGAACCACTTCAGCTTTCCGCCAGCCTGGAATCTTCCCAGGTGGTTCCGGATCCCCCGGCCGAAGATCCTCCCGTCGATAGTGACGCGGCCGGTGAAGCGGTCATGGTTGTTGAGCCCTCAACCGGTGACTTCCAGCTCACGATCAATATCGTCGGGCTGGCCAAGGATGATATTACCGCAGTCGGCCTTCACCTGGCCCCGGAAGAGGAAAACGGCCCTCTGGTCTACAAACTCAATCCGGATCAATTCGCTGGCGATGCCAACCTGCTCGTCGGTCATTTCGAGGACACAGTCCTGGGGAAAGATCTGGGGCATCTACTGGCCGGAAATATCTACATCAAGGTCGACACCGACACCACCATCTATCCGGACGGTGAGATTCGCGGCCAGCTCATGCTGGACATACAGGTCGGGAATCAGCTTCTCAATTTCTCCTGCCGCGGGATGATCAATCCGGGCAACGGCAAAGCCGGCATCCTCATCGGCGGATTCGTCATCGACGAGCCGGGCGAGACAGTGCTGATGCGGTGTATCGGCGATGGCCTTACAAAGTGGGGCCTCAAGAGCCTGAAGGACACCGCACTGTATGTCTACGACGTCGATGGAAATCTCATCGCCCAGAACGACAATTGGAAAGAAAATGGTCAGGAATTCACGATCCTCGCATCAGGTTTTGCTCCCGATCGTGACTCCGACGCCGCACTCGTTTTCGACTTTCCCGCCGGCGCCTTCACCGTTCACGCCGATTCAAACAAGGGCGCCGGTATTGCCCTGGTCGACATGTACGGCATCTCAGCCAAGTCGGTCGCAGGCATCATCGATGCCGCCGCCAATGGCGGTGAAACAGCTGAGTTCACCATCCTGAACCAGGCTTTGAAGGACACCGGACTCGACCTGACTCTGGCCGGGCCCGGCCCCTTCACTCTTTTTGCTCCGACCGATGCCGCGTTTGGCGAATTGACGGCCGGAACCCTCGAGGCTTTGACCGACGAGGAACTCGCCGACATCCTCAGATACCATATTGTCGCGGCCAACTTGTATTCGAACCATCTCGAGAACGGCCCCCTGACCACGATCCAGGGTTCTGATCTGACGATCGACGTCACCGACGGCATCAAGGTCAACGACGCGGACGTGATCGAAGCGGATCTCGGCGCCACCAATGGAGTCGTGCACGTTATCGACAAAGTATTGATGCCCCCGCCGCCGCCATCTCCCTAGAAATCATCTCGAGTTCGGTACGGCCAACCCAAGGGTTCGGTCAGTCCCGGCTCCACGATTCTGATGGGTCGGTCTTCAGTTGAAGGCCAGCCCTTTCTGTTGAAACAATCCCGACTGCGCCAGACGTCTTGCCAAACAGATTCGGATCCCTAACTCTCGGATCCGGTATGAAGAAATCCTTAGCACGACGGCGGTATGGGTGGATGAGTGGTTGGTTGGCCTTGGGTTTCCTCTGGTTTTCACAGCCATGCCTCGGTCAGGGGGCAGCAGAGAAGGCAGCTGATGACCCTCCAGCCGAAACCACAACCGAGGAACCGGCGGAAGACGTCCCACCTCCTGCGCCCGAGGATTCCCCGCCCCCGATCGAGACAATCCCGCTCGCGGAGATCACCATTGAATCGCAGAATGCCCTGGAGCAGATACACAAACTCGGGCCTGGCGATGAGAAACCGGAACTGCTGGCGACCATCGCCAAGAACCTGCCGGCCAACAAGGAATCCCTGGCCAAGATCGAAATCGAGATCCAGTCGATCATAAGTTCGGGACGAATCGGCCGTCGCACCCGTCGAGTCGAGGACGAAATAGCGGTCGTCTCCAACCGTCTCGAAGACTGGCAGAACCAGCTCGTTTCCGAGACCAAGGATTTCCAGGAGCGCCTGGCCAAACTCAAGGAAACCAGGACCCTGTGGGAAAACACCCGGGATGCATTCGCCAAGGAGGAAGGCGCCGCCACTCTGAACGAATCAATCGGAGCGGTTCTGGACGCCACAACGAAGACCACGGAAGCGTTGACCCTGGTACGCGACGAAATTCTCAACGCACAGGTTGAGGTATCCCATGAAGTAAAACGACTGTTGGTGCTCCGCGAGGAGCTGACAAAGATCAATCAGCACACGGCCAAACAACTCTTTCGTCCGGACAGCCCGGTTATCTGGAACGTCCGGAGAATAGTCAGTGAAGACGGTGAATACGGTAGGCAAATATCATCCGCGTTCCACAGCGATGTGTCTTCCATCATCGAAATGACCACGACCCACCCGGTCAACCTGACCATTCAATTTTTGATCTTTCTGGCCACGGCCATCTTTCTCTACAAGGTTCGCCAACGGCACCAGCAAACTCTGACCAATGATCCGAGATCCAAGTCTGCGGCCAAGCTGCTCAACCATCCCATTGCCACCGGTCTCGTCATTGCCCTCGTCCTAACTCCGGCGCTGGTCCCGGACCCGCCGTTGGCATATTATCGGTACACTGTTTTTGTTGTCCTGATACCAGTCGTCATCCTCCTGCGAACAACTCTGCAGGAAGAGTTCAAACGTCCCGCCTACTTCATTGTTTCCCTCTACGTCCTGCTCAGAATAAGTACGCACCTGCCCGAATTTTCCTTCGGCCAGCGTATTATCGAGCTGATCATTGCCGTCATTGGTGCAGCGATTTCCTTTCACCAGATACGTCATCTGGGATCCAGCCCATCGGCCGGACAGAGGATGTTCACGGTCGGCCGGAACCTTTTCAGAATCAGTTTCATCATCTTCGGCGCCGCGGCTGCCCTCAATATATTCGGCATGTTCGGGCTGTCCGACCGGATCCTGGCCACCTTGGTCAGCATGCTGACGCTTGCCCTGATCCTGATCGCCGGATCGAACGCCATCCGCGAATTCCTCAGGATCTCAATGGTCGTCGGCCCTCTCAGGCATCTGAGCGCGGTCAAATACCATTACGTTACCATTGATCGCAAGATCAGCCGCGGCCTCAATTTCACCGCCGGCTTCTTCTGGCTGATTGCCATATTCCTCGCCATCGGCATATATTCGGCGACCCGCGATGCGGTTGATATTGTCCTGGAGGCAAAATGGAAGATCGGAGCCCTGAACCTGTCCCTCGGCTCCATCCTGGCGTTCATCTTCGCCATCTGGGTGTCTGTAATGTTGTCGAGAGCCATCCGGTTCGTGCTCAACGCGGATATCCTGCCGCGCTTCCATCTGCCCCGCGGCATCCCCAGTTCGATCTCGATGATGCTTCACTATTGCATCATCACCCTGGGCCTGCTCTTTGCCCTGGCGGCCGCCGGGGTCCACCTGAGCCAACTCAGTATCATAGTTGGCGCACTCGGTGTCGGCATCGGCTTCGGCTTGCAGAGCCTGGTCAATAATTTTGTCTCCGGCCTCATTCTGATCTTCGAACGCCCGATCAAGGTGGGCGACAAGATTCAGTTCGGGACCAACTTCGGGGAGGTCCGCAGCATCGGGATCCGGGCCAGCAACGTGCGCTCCTTCGACGGTGCCGAGATCATCGTGCCCAATGGAAACCTCATTTCGAACGAGGTCATCAATTGGACGCTTTCCGACCAACAACGACGGATGGACATCAAGGTCGGCGTCGCCTACGGCAGCGATCCGGAGAAAGTCATCGAGTTGTTTGGCGGTGTTCTCAACCAGTTCGACAAGGTGCTCACGGATCCCGAGCCCTTCATCACCTTCGACGGCTTCGGTGAAAGCTCGCTTGATTTCACCGTTCGGTTCTGGACCGATAACTTCCAGATTGGCCTCCAATTGAAGAGCGCCATTTCGATCGCCATCAATAAGGCCCTGAAGGAAGCCGGTATCGAGATTCCCTTCCCGCAACGTGACCTGCACCTGCGTTCGTTCAGTGATGCTCCGGCCAGGACCCTCAGCGGAGTTGCCAACAGTATGCCGGACAACGACGCGTCAACCTGACCTCCTTTCGGCCGGACGGCCCGGCGGGCCATCCCTACCCTCTGACGCTTCGACACAGCGAAGTGGCTACATCCCGCCTCATCCATCCCACGTCTGTCCCTGCATCCAATCTTCCGTCTCCGGCTCCTCCGCAACGCGGCAACTCACCCCACTTTGACCCGTCGGGTCAGGATAGCCTTTCGGCTGGTTCCTCCGGCATCGACGTGCTCGAAGTCTGAATACGCGATCAACAGCGAGTTGTCGGAAAGCTCCAGCAGGCTGGTGTAACCGCAGGAACAACGACTCACCTCAGCCGGATCGCCCGAAATCAGGGTGACCGGCTCTGACCACTCCCGTCCGTTCCCGTCCGGACTGATCCGGAGGTGAACTCCAGGCCGGCCATAGCTCAGAACCAGGGGACCGGACTTCAGCTTCTGCAGACAGGGGAAAACCCCAAACTCACAGAATTCGACCGGGTCCGTCCAGGTTCGCCCACCATCACTCGATCGGGTGATAACCATCGGCTTCTGCTCATGATCAGTCTTGCGAATCACACAGACCAATTCCCCCTCCGTTGTCTCGGCCAGGGTTGGCTCACCCATGAGGTCGCGCCCGGACCGGTCCACGGCAACCGTGGCGCGGTGCTCGAAAGTCCGACCGTTGTCGCTCGAAGCCATCAGGTCGGTACCGCCCTTCTGCGCCACGAATCCGTCCTTGAGGGCATATCGAACCCGGTAATCCGCGTAGAGAATCTCGCCTCGATGCCTGAGCGCCGGCCGCTCGAAGAAGGCCCTCGGGAGCAGGTCACTGTCCTCGCGCCGCCAGACCAGGAGATCCTTTGTCTCATATTCGACCTTCTCGTCAACCCACGTGCCTGAACCGGGTGTCCACCGCTTGCAACCCAACCACCGAAAATGATCCAGGACCTCGGCCGGAAAGTCCACCGCACGGTAGGTATAGAGCGAACCGTAAACAAAACTCTCAGCCACGGGTTCAGGCAGGGCAATTCCCGCCTTCTTCACGTCAAAGTAGCGGATGGACGGAACGGCGAAGAACTCGCCGTCATAGGCTTCCGTGATGGCATAGTGAGGACGGACCGGATCCGGTTCGCCCGCGAAAGACTGCCAGGTCTCCCCCTCATCGGCAGAGACCAGCGCCGGCGCCGTATTGCCGTGGGTCTCACTGGCGTCCTCGGCATCCGCATAACAGAGCAGGATCCGCCCATCCGGGAGCCGCGACAGAGCTGGAAACTGGGTAAAACCCCAACGGGTTTCATCCGGAGCCGATACGGCAGCCACCACAGGATCGCTGAGAAAAAATTCAGGTGTTTTCATAATAGCTTTCAGACCCCATTCCAAGTGTACCCTTGCGGTGCGGCCTTTTCTGTTCAAACGACATACCTTGAGAAGTCCAAGACAGCTTCGCCCTTTTCGGTTCGTCTGCCGCTGACCACGACCATCGCGCCTTCAGATGCAAACCGTCGCGCGATCCCGGCACCGATACCACTTGTTGATCCCACCACCAGGGCCACTTTTCCTGCCAGTCTTCCCGTTTTGCCAGACATCATATGTTGCCGCCTTCTTCTCGGATCGTCGATCGGACCGATAGCTCAGTTTCCGTAGAGAGGAATCTCGCGGCGATCCGCTCAGAGGCAAAGCAATTCTAGTGTAGTCCGCCAAACAGATTGGCACTTATGGACGTGGAGTTTTTTCGGAGTTTAAGGCGCGAGGAAGGAGCGAATCCGTAGATTCGTGACTGACGAGCAACGCTGAAGTCGGGAAAAAGACCATGTCTGTTCATTTATCCCATATCCTTCCAATTTTTAGCTCCCTCTGTCTCATATCTGTCTTTCCCATAAGTTACCCTCATAGTCTCATAAAATTCGGCGGATATTATTTGAAGAATTTGCATACCAACGGGTTACGTTATTATGTAATGGGAATCATAAGGTCACTGGAAGTGAGGATCGGAGAAATACCTTTTCTCTGCCCACTAATCTGCACGAATCACCACCAATCCAAGGCTACTGCTGGGTTTATTCGTGGTGATTCGTGCAGATTAGTGGGCGTTTCTTCCATTCGTTTGAAACGTTAGGGTTACAATATGTGCGGCGGCCTACACGAGTGGCATTTTCTGTCCAATCCTCCGGCCAGGTCTGCAAGCTCCTCAGAGTCACATAAGGGCACTCTGATTAATCCGAAATCACACCGCAACCCTCCTGCACCAACCATCAGGCTACAAGGTTCCAGATACGCCGCAGGTACCGATGGCCAACGGGATCGTGACGGATTGAGCTCCAAGAGACTGTCTGACGATCCCTGCGCATGATCAATTTCTCTGGCCATGGCAATCTCAGGTCCGTAAGAAAACCCTGATCATGACCGTTACCCTATCACGAACCACGGTATCAATCGGCCTATTGCTCATTGTTACAATTACCTGCGGCGCTTTTCCCGAGCTTCCCGCTTTTCAGGATCCCCCGACCGATGTCCGGTATCCCGGCAAGATGATCTGGGCGGACCTGTTCACTGAAGACATCGAAACCTCCACGGAGTTCTATACCGCACTCTTTGGATGGAAGGCCGAGAAGATCGGATCGGACAAGGACAGCTACACCGTGTTCTGGCTGAACGGTCGACCCATAGCCGGTATGATTTTTCGGCCAGCGTTCAAAAGTGCCACATCAAAGGGAACCTGGCTGCCTTACTTCTCGGTCGAAGACCTGAGCGAAACGCTTTCTGTGGTCACCGCCAACGGAGGGCGAGTCGATGTTCCGATCCATGATTTTCCCCAACGGGGCGAACAGGCGATTGTCCGGGACAACCAACAGGCCCTGGTCGGGTTGATGCAAACGACCCATGGAGACCCGGATGACTACCTGGCAGAATACGGTGAGTGCATTTGGGCTCAGCTCTGGGTCAAAGATCCGGCGGCATCGATCGCATTCTACGGAGCCACTCTGGGATTTATCGAAGTCGAGGGCGATCCTGAAGATTCCAATGTTTACACCCACGTATTCGCCACCGGTGGCATCTACCGGGCGAGTCTCGACGACCTCCCCGAATCGATGCCAAACGCCCGCCCCGGTTGGCTGATTTTTGTTCGGGTCAACAACATCGCAGACACGCTGGCGCGCGTTCGCGCACTGGGTGGCAAGGTTTTTCTTGAACCGAAACCCGAGATGATGGATGGAGAGTTGGCCATCATCGAGGATCCGTCAGGTGCGGGAATCTGTCTTCTCGAATACGAACCGCCAGCGGAGGACCAACCGTGAAAACCCGAATACTCTTTTATCTGTCAGCAGTCGCACTGTTCCTTCTTGGCGGATCCGGATGCAGCAGCTATTCCGGCTCGGGTTCAACCTCGGGTTCGGTTTACTACAGCTCCGGCTATCACAATCCCTGGTATGGCGGCCACTACTACGGCCGGCCCGGTTATTCTCCAGGATATCGCCCGCCCGTCCATCGCCCACCGAGTGTGAGGCCGCCCGTCGCAAGGCCGCCCTCCATCCAGCCGATGCCGAGACCGACTCCGCGGGCAATGCGGAGGTAACCAAGCGGTTACGCGATCGCGATCCGCCCACGGTGGGTCCTCCGTTTTGCATGCCAGCCACGGGGTCAAACCTTGATTCTTGCATGCCAATGCGAGAATCAAGGTTTGACCCGAATGGCACTAAGATAAGCACCCTTACGAAAGGAATCTGTTTGCTTTGGTGCTTCAGCATCAAAGCAGGATGGAAATCTCAACCGCGAAACTGCACGTCGGCACAGCGACGTGACATCGATTCAATGAAAAAAAGATGTAGCAACGTCGCTGTGCCGACGTTCCCGGATGCCAGGTGCAGATGGCTGCGAATCCTCCCGCAGCGGCGTTAACTTAAACTTAGGGACCGTAACAAAATAACTCACAAAATCTGCTGGTCTTTTCGGCGGGCAACGGTGTTGGATTCCGGCTCAGATAGCCCGCTATATTCGCCCGAACCCGCCTTGTTGCTCCCCGAAAATCCT
>Ga0164313_10003526_pt1 | contig 13921 bp, 11 predicted proteins | sample GuaBasSedimGuay4_FD_113735 | JGI IMG/M metagenome (GOLD analysis project Ga0164313, IMG submission 113735) | Subseafloor sediment microbial communities from Guaymas Basin, Gulf of California, Mexico - Guay4, Core 4569-4, 0-3 cm | ecosystem: Environmental > Aquatic > Marine > Hydrothermal vents... | reverse complement strand
GGTACTTGGAGGATCCGCGGATAGGTGGATGGGGAAACCATGATGATCCACTCATCTTGCGGTTTCTTGGAACGGGTTCAAGATCAGTGGTACCCCTTCGGCTTCCCCCTCTGGCCCTCGTCCCTCGGCCCATCTCCCCCGCGAAGGCCGGGAGAGAATTCAGCACCCGTTTCTGGTTCCTCCCTCGGCACTTTGGACGGACGAGGCGGAGGAGGAAGAACGATCCCTATCCGCGCATCCACTTGGTACCAAGTACCAAGTGCCTCTTGTCTACTTGTTCTGACCGACGGCGAAGCCTGACATGAACGGCTTCTGCATCAGGATGAACACGATCGCTGGTGGGATCGACGCGATGATCGCAGCAAGCATGAGCGGCCCGTAGGTCAACGCACCATCGATGTTCGTCAGCGTCTGGAGTGCGACTTGCGCGACCTGCTTTGAATCGTCTCTGATAATCAGGCTCGGCCACAGGAACATGTTCCATGTGTACACAAATTGGATCACGAACATCGCTGCGATGACATTCCATGACAACGGTATCAGGATTTTGGTGAGGAACTTGAGGGGTGAGGCTCCATCGATCTGCGCTGCTTCGAGCAGGTCGGCCGGGAGATTGGCGAAGTGTTGCCTGAAGAGGAACGCGCCAGTAGCCGACGCAAGGAACGGCACAGTGATCGCCGCCATCGTGTCCTGCCATCCGTATCCGGACACCTGTCGGAACATCGCCAGGATCATGACCTCCGTCGGCATCATCAGCGTGATGAGCACGAGGAAGAACACGAACCACTTGAACTTGAACTTGAAATACACGAAGGCAAGTCCTGCGAGGAGCGACAGCACCGTCTTTCCGATTGTGACGATGGTTGTCTGCTTCAACGAGTTCCACATTGCGCCAGCAAAGTCACGATCAACCCACACCTGCTCAAAGTGATCGCGCAGTGCACTGCCAGGCTTGATCTGGAACGAGAAGATCTCAGCATTGGTCTGTGTTGAGATCAGAGCCGCATAAAGCAGAGGGAAGGCGATGACGATCGCTGTGACGGTGAGCGCGATGTGATACGGCCACGTCCTTCCGCGGAAGAAGTTCTTCTTCTGTACTCCTGGATTGAGTCCTGCCATCACGAACCCCCGTAGCTGACGCGTTCACCACTTGTGCGGAACTGCCACATCGTGATTGCGATCACTGCAATGAACAAGAGAACGGATTGCGCTGCGCCTCGACCAAGGTCACCGTTGTTCACGCCGATCCGGATGATCTCGTAGATCGCGACCGATGTCTTACCAGCGGGCGCACCCTTGGTCATGAAGTCGATCGTTGCATAGACCTCGAAGAACGCATAGGTGAGGTTCGTGACGAGGAGGAAGAAGGTGATCGGCGACAGCGCCGGCAGAACGATCTTGGTGAACCGTTGCCATGTCGATGCGCCATCGATCAGGGCGGCCTCGATCTGTTCCAAAGGCACGGTCTGAAGTCCGGCGAGATAGAAGAGGATGTTGTATCCGAGGATCTTCCATCCGCTGGCGAGGATGATGGAGGCTTGGGCCAGCACAGCGTTCTCACGATAGTTGGGCACGTCGATTCCGAACCATGTGTCCATCACATGCGTGAAGATTCCCGCCGTTGGATCGAAGATCATGAAGAAGAGGACACCCGCAACGGCCGGCGAAATGGCATAGGGCCAGATCAGCAGGGTCCGGTATACCCCGCCACCCCTGATCTTGCGAAACGCGAGATACGCGACGGCCAGGCCTCCGCTCATCCCGAATGCGACGATACCCACGGAGATGATGATCGTGTTGAGGTACACAGGCCTGTAGGCAACCTGGCCACCACCGCCGGGGGAGAACATCGCATAGAGAGCGATGAAGACAGACAACACGGCGATGAACGACGCAAGGTCTGCACCTTTGCGGCTCAAAGTGCCTGGCTCAGAACGCTTGGTCCAGAAACGAGCACCATAGATCAAGGCGATTGCAATAAGGGGGTAGGCGACCAGCTTGAATGGGTCGGTAATCAGGAGTTCAGTAAAATTGGTGAAGCAGACGTCAATCGACTTCGGGGCGCCGAGGCGGGTCAGCTTCGTGGACAGTGTGAAGGTCGACACTGCTGGGAAGTAAAGGAATACCAGGAGGATGATGAGCGTCGGCGAAAGCAGGACCCACGGGACCCAAGCCCCGAGCCTGAACCCGCCAGTACGGATCTCTCCCGCAAAGGCGTCCTTCTTCTTCTCTTTGCCGTCGGAGCGGTCCCAGAAGACCCGGGCACCCATGAGAGCGAGCCATGCGCCACCGAACATGAGCGCATATCCGAGAAGCTTGTCGACGCTCGTCGAGTGTTCGGCAAATGAGCATTGTCCCATGGCCAGCGGTGTGACCGCTGCTCCAAGAACAGCTACTGCAGATCCGATGCCGTAGCGCTTGATTGTCGGGTATTTCGTGTTCTTCCACACGTACAGTGGACCGAAAAGCGCGGCGATGATGAGTCCGACAATCAGCATCTCATCTCACAGTTCATTCGGTGATCCACCTCGTTGTGAGTGATTGGGGGCGGGATCTGTGTCCCGCCCCCAATTCTCATTGTTTTGACGATCAGCCTCCGAAGAGGAGCTCGTACTCGGTCAGTGACTTGTTCGCTTCCTCATTGGCCTGTGCCATGCGGGTCGCAACATCAAGGTCGTTCACGAGGATGTCCTCGATAGCGAGCGTGATGACGTCACGGATGCCGACGAAGTTGCCAAGCAGCGCACCCAGCGATGCCGGCGTGTTCGCCGCAGCTGCGAGCTGGTCTGAAGCGACCTTGCTATTCGGGCTCTCGTCGTACCAACCTTCAGATTCGAGAAGGGAGACCGCGTCGTCGGTGATGGGAATGTAGCCGGTGAGCTGATGCCATGCGGCAGCGTTCTCAGGATTCGAGAAGAAGTTAGCGAACGCAAGCGCTCCGTCTTCCGTCGTCGTATCCATACCGTCGAGCATCCAGATCGTTGCACCACCGATGAGGTTGCCGACGTAGTCGACTGCCTCGTTGGCTGGCATGAAGCTGGCCGTGTTGGTGAACGTGGCATTGTCGTCGAAGAACGTCGTGTCCGAGCTCGAGTACACAAGCATCGCTACCTCTTCGGCGAGGTACGCGTTCGAGGTGCCGTCCCAGTCACGCTGGAGACCGGTGTACGTGTAGTAGCCGGCGTCATTGAGACCCTTCCACCACTCGAGGTAAGCCATCATGCCGTCAGACTCGAGGAAGACCTCGGTCGCACGGTCAGAACGTCCGTTGTCGTTGTTACCAAGGAGCTCACCCTGCTGGCCAAGGCTCTGCTCAACGAACCACGAGTGGTTCGGCCATGTGATACATCCGCTCGGCCCATCAGGCAGCGCAGCGATGGCTTCACAAGCCGTCGTCACGTCGGCCCAGGTTGCGGGTGGCTCGGTGATCCCTGCCTCGTTCAAGATGTCCATGTTGTTGAACATCACGGTCGTAGAGGTGTTCCACGGCATCGAGTAGAAGGAGCCATCTACGGTGTAGTAGTCACGCGCTGCGGATACAACCGAGTCGAGTACGACTGGCTCACCGAGAATCTCGGTACGGCCAGCGATCGCTTCGGTAACCGATTTGAAGATCGGTGCACCATCCGAGCCCACAGCGTCAAGAGCTTGACGTGTAGCAGCCTCGAAGAAGTGGATGAGTCCTGGGGGCTCACCGCTGTCAACAGCAAGAATCGCTGCGTCGAATACATCGTTGTAGGACGCAAACGATGTCACGTTGACGTCGTATTCAGGGTGCGCAGCGTTGAAAGCTGCAGCCTTTTCCTCAGCAAATCCGAGGCGGGCTTCATCCGAGAACGCCACCCAGAAATCAATGGTTGTCGCATCACCTGATGCGTCCCCAGCGCTGGCTACGGTCGTCTCGGTAGCCGCAGTGGCCACAGTCGTCTCGGTAGCCGCAGTGGCCACAGTCGTTTCCGTAGCCGCAGTGGCCACGGTTGTTTCCGTGGCTTCATCGGAGTCGCTGCTCGATGAGCAAGCGGCTGCGACAAGAGCGATCACGGCCAACAAGGTCAATAGTCGATACTTCATATCACTTCCTTGGTCAGATCTCCGCGCGTAGAGGCACGAAGACACCGTTGATGGGGATGCCCCATCGGTGTTGCAATGATGTTAGCCACGTTGTGAGTCGCAAACGAATCTCTCGAAACAGCTGACAGCGGTCACCGCTCCTCCGTCATCCGTTTCTGGCGGACAGCGGACCGCGGACGGCGGACAGCAGACAGCAGACAGCGGTCACCGCCGCTCCGTCATCCGTCATCCGTTTCTGGCGGACAGCGGACCGCGGATAGCGGACAGCCGATAGCGGAGAGCCGGCCGCCCTAGCCGAACAAGTTCCTTATCCAGGCAGCAACGATGTCCGAGTCAGCGGTTGTTGCGAGCGAGGCTATGGCGTCGTCCGCGAGGCTGCCGACGAGTTCCCTCTTGTCCTCATACAATACCTCAGCGAACGCCACGGGAAACTCAGGGTGACCCTGGATTCCCACCGCCTTTGGTGTGAATTCAACGAGGTAATTCTCGCAGTGGTCGCTCGACCCGAGGACGACGGCATCGTCCGGCAACTCGATGACCTGATCTTGATGGCTCATCATGAGATTGACGGACTCCACCTGGGGATCCATCCACGACCGGTTCTCGTTCACGCGCATCGTGTGCACGCCGATACCCCAACCGATCTCTGCGCGTTCAACGGTCCCGCCGAGAGCCTCAGCCAGGACCTGATGCCCGAAACAGATGCCGAAGACCGGCACACCAGATCGGGCTACGCCACGGACGAACTCCTCGAGCTCAGCAATCCACGGATCATCGTCATACACCGATGACGCCGACCCTGAGATGATGTAGGCATCACAGACCAATGGGTCCGAGGGAAGATCATCAACGGTGGCATCGAAAACAATCAGAGACGAGTCCGTATCACCGAGCAGAGCTTCAACCCATTCCGGAAATTCGCCAGCAATCGAACTGTACCGATCAGGAAGATGGCCGCAAAGAAGCAATCCGATGCGCATATCAGTCGTTGGCGATGTCGGACACGAGATCTTCGACTGCCGTGTCCATCGCCATCACTCCGGGGTCACATAGGCAGCTGTGAGCCCGCCATCGACCATGAAATCAGTTCCTGTGACATAGGAGGAGTCCTCCGATGCAAGGAAGAGCGCAGCTTTTGCCATCTCCTCAGCAAGGCCGAACCGACCCATCGGAACGTGGACGAGGCGTCGTTGCTTCTTGGATTCTGTGTCGAGGAACTTCATGAGCAACTCGGTACGCAGGGGTCCAGGACACAGAGCATTCACTCTGACACCCTCACGTGCGTGGACAACAGCCAACTCCCTGGTCAGTGCGAGGACCGCACCCTTGGAAGCGGTGTACGCAACCTGGGGTGTTGCCGCGCCGACCTTGGCAACGAATGAAGCGGTGTTGATGACCGAACCACCCCCGGAGCGCTTGATCGCAGGGATGCCATATTTACATCCGAGGAAGACGCCCTTTGCATTCACGTTCATGGTCAGATCCCAGATCGCCTCCGACGTGTCCTGGGAATCCCCATCATCGCTGTGCATGATCCCTGCGTTGTTGAACAGGACATGCAGGCCACCGAACGTATCCTCTGTCGCTCTCACCATCGCCTCTGAGTCCGCAGCCGACGAAACATCGGCGCGAACCGCAATGGCCCTACCACCAGAATCGGTAATGCTCAATGCTGTTTCGTTAGCTCCTTGCTCATTGAGATCTGCACACACGACGGCCGCACCCTCAGAAGCGAACAGCACAGCTGTCTCTCTGCCGATACCGGCACCGGCACCGGTGACGAGGGCAACTTTCCCATCAAGACGATTCATATTCCCATCCATCTCTTGTCGATACGATCGCTAGATACGATCAAAATAGCGGACGCGTTCCCAGTCGGTCACAGCGGAGTCGAAGCTCGCAGCCTCAACCTCGTAGAAGCGGGCGTAGTGTTGTTGTACCTCGCCGGTGAGCGCATCACGGACGAAAGAACTGTTCGAAAACTCTGGGATGGCTTCGGTAAGTGTGCCTGGCACAGCCTTGAGGCCCTGGGCTGCGTATACATCGCCCGTGAACATCTCGGGCGGAAGCGTGGCGTTCGTGACGCCATCGATCCCGCCTACGAGTGCGGCGGTGTATGCGAGATAGGGATTGACATCTGCGCCGGGTATCCGACACTCGATGCGGAGGCTCGGACCGGACCCGACGATGCGGAATCCAGCGGTGCGATTGTCGTAGCTCCAAGCGATGTTCGTCGGCGCCCAGGATGCCTCCTGGAACCGCTTGTACGAGTTGATCGTTGGAGCGAACATCGGCATCAGCTCCTCTGTTCTGTCCATCCACCCACCGAGGAAATGCAGGAACACATCTGAGCACTCGATGGGTCCGACCGCAACATCACCGGCAAAGGCGTTGGTATCACCTCGCCACAGGCTGAGATGGATGTGGCAGCTCGACCCCGCTTGGTCAGTTTCCGGTTTCGCCATGAACGTCACGCTTACACCGAGTTGATCTGCGATGTCCTTCATAAGGAGCTTCATGATCGTGTGTCGATCGGCCATCTCGAGAATGTCGGCGTAACGGATGTTCATCTCGTGCTGGCCATTGCCCGTCTCACCCTTCGAACTCTCGACCGGGATACCGGACGCCGCGAGATGTCTCCGAACGGCACCGTTGTAGAACTCCTCTCGCGCCCCCTGGAGAAGGTGGTAGTCCTCGCTGTACCAGCCGATGGGCGTCAGGCCTGCAAAGCCCTGATCTGCAGCCTGTCTGTATGACTCCTCATAGATGTAGTACTCGAGTTCCGAGGCGGCCTTGGCGGTCAGCCCCAACGATGCCAGTTCATCGATCTGGCGCCGCAACATGGACCGCGGTCCCACAGGCACATAACTGCCTGTCGCATCATCTACGAGGTCACACAGGACTATCGCCGTTGCATCCAGCCAGGACGCGATCCGCAGCGTGGCGAAGTCGGGAACCATGTGAAAATCGCCGTACCCAAGTTCCCAGTTTGAATAGGCGTAACCGGAGACCGGCTCCATCTCCATGTCGACCGTCAGCAGGTAGTCACACCCATGGGTGCCCGAGCCTGCCATGTCGTCGAGGAAGAACGTTGCGTCGACCCGTTTGCCGTGAACCCTGCCGTAGTGGTCTGTGAAACCAACTATGACAGTTTCGATGGCTCCCTCTTCCACCGCTGCGGACAGGTCATTGAGATCAATCCTGCCGGGCCGGTCGTCCATTGGTGGTTCTCCTGTAGCGGGGTCTACCGGGAGATTAGTAGTGAAGCAAGGAGCCAGAGCACAGAAGAGCCGTCCGCCTTCCGCTATCCGCCGTCCGCCCTCCGCCCTCTGCGAAGAACCGTGTGCCGGGTTCTGGCCGACAGCCGACAGCCGACAGCCGTTAGCCGACAGCCGACAGCGGTTAGCCGATAGCGCTCTTGGGCTTCGATTACCTTAAGCAATCGTTATCAACTTCCTAAGAACATCTCTAAGAACAGTGGTCAGGACGCCAAATGGTTACTACCGTGTTCGACATACGGATCGAAAAGGTCGGTATGCGGAAACAAAGACAACATGGAGGCCATCAACATGAAACGCAAATCAGTGTGGTTCGCGCTTTTGTTAGCGCTCGCACTCGTCGCTTCGGCATGTGCAGGAAGCAGTGGTGACACTGACTCCGGAGCAACGACAACAGCAGCGGGAGCGGCGACAGAAACGACCGTCGCAACCGATACAGAAACAACCGAGGCACCTGCGACAACCGTCGCACCAGACGCAGGGTTCGTTGGCACAAGCCTCGAAGCTGGCGGCTGTGATTACGGCGGCCGCGTTGACAGCATCACGGCGATCGATGAGTTCACGGTGGACTTCACACTTTGTGGACCTCACCCGGCGTTCCTCGCTCAGATCGCGTTCGGCGTCTTCGGCGTCCAACCAGCTGAGCATCTCGAGGCGACGGGCGGAGCACCACTCGATAACCCGATCGGTACAGGCCCCTACTCGCTCAAGGAGTGGGTCCGAGGCGACTCAGTCGTCTATGCCCGTAACGATGCGTACTACGGACAAGTGGCTCCTCATGAGACCGCCGTCCTCAAGTGGGCAACAGAGAGCGCTGGCCGCTTGATCGAGCTCCAGAGTGGTAATGCCGATGGCATGACCTTCCCGTCCCCGGAGGACTTCGCGACGATCGATGGCGATCCGAACCTCGTCCTGCTGGACAAGCCAGAGCCGAACATCTTCTACATGGGCTTCACCAACACGTTCACCCCATGGGACAACGTGGACGTCCGCACGGCAGTGGCTCTCGGCATTGACCGCCAGCGCCTCGTCGACACGTTCTACCCGCCAGGGTCTGAAACTGCATCTCACTTCACCCCGTGCTCCGTTGAGAACGGCTGTGAAGGTGACGCGTGGTACGACTTCGACGTCGAAGCAGCCCAGGCACTCCTCGAAGGAGCAGGCCTCGGTGATGGGTTCGAAACCAAGATCTACTACCGCGATGTAACTCGTGGCTACCTGCCAACACCAGGCAACGTTGCTGCTGACATCCAGGCACAGCTCAAGGAGAACCTGAACATCACGGCTGAGGTCATCGTGATGGAATCTGGAGAGTTCATCCAGGCATCGTCCGCAGGAGAACTCGACGGCATCCACCTTCTTGGTTGGACCGGCGACTACCCGCACGTGACGAACTTCCTGGACTTCCACTTTGCGGATACCAACCTGCAGTTCGGTGATCCCATCCCTGAGATCTATGAACCGCTCAAGACGGCATCCCAGACCGCATCTGCGGCCGAGGCAGCTCCGCTCTACGTCGAAGCGAACAACGCCATCAAGGAATTCGTTCCGATGGTCCCGATCGCTCACGCTGCAAGCGCCTTCGGTGCGACAGCAACCGTTGAGGGTGCCTATGCCCCACCATGGGGTCAGGTCATGTTCAACTTCTGGGACAACGGAACCGACACGCTCGTGTTCATGCAGGGCAACGAGCCGATCTCTCTGTACTGCTCAGACGAGACCGACGGTGAGTCGCTGCGTGCCTGTGCACAGGTTGTCGAGGCTCTGTACTCGTACACGAACGACGGTGAGGTCCAGCCACAGCTGGCCACCGAGTGTGTGCCGAACGCTGACCTGTCACAGTGGACGTGTTCCCTGCAACAGGGCGTCGTGTTCCACGACGGCTCAAGCTTCGATGCAAACGACGTCGTTGCATCGTTCGCAGCTGGACTCGATGCAGCCAACCCGCTGCACGTTGGTAACAGCGGCGTGTTCGAGTACTACGACTACCTCTGGAACGGTCTGATCAACGCTCCGGCGACAGACGGCTGATTCAGCGATCGACATGACGAATGTGGGGGAGGCTCAGGCCTCCCCCACTCGTCCACGCTGACCGACTAGGAACCAATGCTCAGTTTCATCACACGACGAACGCTTCTTGCGATCCCCGTTCTCCTGGGGATCATGATCGTTGTGTTCTTGCTGATGCGTGCCATCCCAGGAGACCCATGCACCTCGATGCTCGGCGAAAGAGCAACCCCTGAAGCATGTGTGGAATTCAACGAGGCGAACGGCCTCAACGACCCCATCTACGTTCAACTCGGTATCTACATGAAGAACGTACTCACCTTCAACCTCGGTGAATCGGTTCGTTTCTCACGCCCGGTAACGCAACTCCTCATTGAACGTTTGCCGCTGACAACCGAACTCGCAATGTCCGCGCTCTTCATCGCCGTTGCTGGCGGTGTGCCCCTCGGGATCATTGCAGCACGAAAGCACAACACGTTGATCGACAGCGGCACGATGGCGATGGCCAATATCGGTGTGTCGATGCCCGTCTTCTGGCTTGGCCTCATGCTTGCGTACTTCTTCGCCGTTGTCTTGCGGGACACACCGTTTGCGCTACCCCCCGGAGGGCGATTATCGGCGGGCGTGTTCCCTGTGCCCTACTACGAGGCGTGGGGATGGAACCTCACAGAAGGCACCTTCTGGGCAAGATTCAACGAGTACATTGCCAATCATTACATCTTCGATACGTTCATCACCGCGCAGTGGGCGATCTTCTGGGACCTCATCCGCCACATGATCCTCCCTGCGATCGCTCTGGCGACGATCCCTCTTGCGATCATCGCCCGTATCACACGAAGTTCACTGCTCGAAGCAATGAACAAGGACTATGTCCGCACCGCTCGAGCGAAAGGGGCACCTGAGCGTCGGGTCGTCACACGCCACGCACTTCGGAACTCCCTCCTCCCCGTTGTAACAATCATCGGACTCCAGATGGGCCTACTCCTCGGCGGCGCGGTTCTCACCGAAACCGTATTCAAACTCGCTGGCGTCGGTACAGCGCTGTTCGACGCGATCATCGGAAGGGACTACGCCGTCGTCCAGGGCTTCACGGTGATTATCGCGGCTGGCTACGTCATCGTGAACTTGCTCGTCGACCTGTCCTACGGCTACCTCGATCCCCGGATTCGGGTGAAATAGTCCATGGGTACCAAGAAGACCGTCGAGATCCTCGAAGCGAATCTCCAGGACGCGAATCTCACAGAGAAGCCAACAAGCCAGTGGGCACTCACCATCCGACGCTTTCGAGGCCGCAAGTCAGGGATGATCGGACTGAGCATCGTCGTATTCCTGATTCTCATCGCGATATTCGCACCGATAATCTCACCCTACGAGCCGAACGAGGTCCTCATCGGCAAGGAGGACGTGGGCCCTCGCGAGAAGCCGTGCGTGCACATCCTCGGCTGTGACCCGGACCAGCCTCAGCACATCCTTGGTACCGATGCGAATGTTCGAGATGAGTACACGAGGATCGTATTCGGCGCACGGGTGAGCCTCACGCTGGGATTCTTCACCGTAACTCTCGCACTGATAGTCGGCACCACATTCGGCGCGATCGCGGGATACGTAGGTGGCGCGTTCGACAACGTCACCATGCGCGTCATGGATGTGATCCTTGGCTTCCCCTCGCTTCTTCTCGCGCTCGTGATCGTATCGGTCCTTGGCCCGGGGCTACAGAACGCCCTCATCGCTATCGCCGTTGTCAGCATTCCCGCGTACGCGCGCGTCACGCGCGCCCAGGTGCTGTCGATCAAAGAGACAGATTTCGTATCCGCCTCACTTGCGCTCGGAGCATCGGGGCGCCAGATCATCCTCCGCAGAGTCCTCCCAAATGCATTGACACCACTTGTCGTCCTCGCAACCCTCGGCGTTGCAACGGCGATCCTCGAAGCTGCAGGACTGTCCTTTCTCGGGCTTGGCGCCCAACCACCGTTGGCCGAGTGGGGCACGATGCTCGCTACCGAGAGGAACAACGTGTTCACGTCTCCGCATCTCGTCTTCTTCCCCGGCCTGATGATCATGATCACCGTTCTCGGGTTCAATCTCATGGGTGATGGACTCAGGGATGCCCTTGACCCGTCACTGAACAAATGACCGACGTTACGAACGACAAGGTGACCATCGCGCCGCCAGATACCGAGCCGAAGGCTGGAGAGACCCTGCTCGACATCAAAGGCCTCAAGACCCACTTCGACACTCGCGATGGCATGGTCAAGGCAGTCGATGGGGTCGATCTTCACGTCAACAGGGGCGAGGTACTCGGCGTCGTCGGGGAATCCGGGTGCGGGAAATCGGTCATGTCGCTGTCGATCATGGGCCTTGTCCCAAAGCCGGGGGAGGTTGTTGATGGCACGATCACGTTCAACGGCCGCGACCTCGCTGACATGAGTGCCAAGGAGGTACGGTCGCTGCGCGGCGAGCACATGTCGATGATCTTCCAGCAACCCGGGTCTGCCCTCAATCCTGTTCAGAGGTCTGGAGTACAGATAAAGGAAGTGTTCAAGCTTCACAGGAATTGGTCGAAGAACGTTGAACAGGAGAAGGCCGTAGAAAGCCTGGCGAGCGTTGGGATTCCCGATCCTGAGTCCAGAGCCAAGGCGTACCCCCACGAACTGTCTGGCGGGATGGCCCAGCGTGTCATGATCGCCATGGCCCTGTCATGTGAACCCGAACTCCTCATCGCTGACGAGCCAACAACCGCCCTCGATGTAACGATCCAGGCCCAGATCCTCGACCTCATCAGAGACCTCCAGGAGAACTCGAAAACCGCAGTGCTGCTGATCACCCACGACCTCGGTGTCATCGCAGAGATGGCTGATCGTGTGGCTGTGATGTACGCAGGCCAGATCGTGGAAGAGACGGACGTGAGCACGCTCTTCAATGATCCACTCCACCCTTACTCACAAGGACTGCTGGCCTCGATCCCTAAACTCGGTGCACCTACAGACACCCTTGAGACGATCCCCGGGGTCGTCCCATCTTTGATCGATCTACCAGCCGGCTGCCGCTTTGCGGCGCGATGTGCAGCCAGGGTCGAGAACGACCTGTCGATCTGCACGGAACAGCGACCAGAGCTTCTCGAGATCGCACCAGGACACAGCGTACGCTGCTGGCTCCACACCCCGGAGAGTTCTGATGAGTGAACCAACCGATTCGAACGGAACTCCCGAGAGCGAGCAGAGCGAGCCACTCGTCATCGTCAAGGATCTCGTGAAGCAGTTCCCTGTCCACGGAGGCCTTCTGCAGAGACAAGTCGGCACGGTGGACGCTGTGGCAGGCGTGAATCTGACCATCGAGAGAGGCGAGACCGTTGGGCTCGTCGGCGAATCGGGATGTGGAAAGACGACGCTCGGTCGCACACTCGTCCGCCTTCTCGAACCGACCTCAGGTTCGATCATCTTCGACGGAGTCGACATAACGCACCTTCACGGCGCCGAGCTCAAACCCTTCCGTGCACGCGCACAGATCGTATTCCAAGATCCGTACTCATCCCTCGACCCAAAGTCGCAGGTTGGCAATTCGATAAGCGAAGGCCTGAGGCTCCACGGTGTAACGAGCAAGGACGAGCGTCACGAACGCGTCACAGAGATGCTCGAACTCGTGGGACTTCAGGGCAGCCATGCTGGCCGATACCCACACGAGTTCTCCGGCGGGCAACGTCAGCGTATCGGACTCGCCCGCGCCCTGATCCTCAAACCGGATTTCGTGGTGGCTGATGAACCGGTCTCTGCTCTCGATGTGTCTGTCCAGGCTCAGGTGTTGAACCTCCTCAAGGAGCTTCAGACAGAGCTTTCCCTGACGGTGCTGTTCATCGCTCACAATCTCGCTGTTGTCGAGCATGTGAGTGACAGGGTTGCTGTCATGTATCTGGGCCGGATCGCGGAGATCACGAGCAGGGATCGCCTGTACGAGCATCCGCTTCACCCTTACACAGAGGCCCTGCTATCAGCGATCCCCATCCCGGACCCCGACAGGCCCCGCAACAGGCAGATCCTCCAGGGCGAAGTCCCCTCCCCCATCAACCCACCGTCAGGTTGCTTCTTCCACCCGAGATGCCCGATCGCCGAGAAAGGTCTCTGCGACGTCGAGGTCCCCGTGCTTCTCCCAGGGGACGACGGCCCCGACCACCTTGCGGCATGCCACCTGAGGACAGACGCCAGATACCAGACAACAGATACCAGAGCCTGAAAGCGAGGCGCCAGCCGAGCGATCGGTCAGCGAGCCGTTGAACGGTCGATACGAATTGGAGCCCTCCGCCTAAATGCGATTGCGGCCACCACCGCCGCCATCGCTATTGCCGTTACGGGGCTGGCACCCATCGTGCGCCAACGTTGGCTCTGGGCACTCGGCGGGGTCATCGGCATTTTCGCGATTGTGCTGCTGGTGGTCGGAATCATCAACGTTGTGGGATAACGCTCGGACCGACGACCGACGACCGATAACCGGCTCTTCGGAAATGAGCGGGGTCGGTAGGTAGCAACGTTCCCGCGTTTCAACCTCAATCCACAAGCCCTGCCACAAGCGCC
>Ga0164313_10003525_pt1 | contig 13921 bp, 15 predicted proteins | sample GuaBasSedimGuay4_FD_113735 | JGI IMG/M metagenome (GOLD analysis project Ga0164313, IMG submission 113735) | Subseafloor sediment microbial communities from Guaymas Basin, Gulf of California, Mexico - Guay4, Core 4569-4, 0-3 cm | ecosystem: Environmental > Aquatic > Marine > Hydrothermal vents... | reverse complement strand
TCGTATCGGTACAAGCGATGAACATGCCAATTGGAAAATTATTCTACTTTGTACCAAAAACAACTGGAAGAAATCACGCTCAATTAAATGGGCCAGCTCTTCCACAACAAGATTGTTTGTTTAGCGCATGTAATGGAACAACACTATCAGTATTTCAAGAAAAGAATCTTTACGATATTTTCTATAATGATGGATTGTTTGATGCATCCAAAGGACAAGCTACTTTAAATGCAACTGCTGGTATTAACCCAGTAATTTTAAACGCTAGTGGTGTGACTGTTGACACATCATTTGCTACTCAACCAGCTTCGGCTGATGGGTCAATTAGACATCTTACAATGTGTCTTACAGGATTTACCGACGCAGGTGCTGGTAGATTAACTGGACCAGATGGTAATGAAATGGATACTGAGACTTTCTTAGCATCATTAACACTTACAAATGGTGGAACTGCAATAGTAGATTCTAATGCTGATACAATTATTGCGGCTAATGCGTCTATACCTTTTAGGTTAGTGGCTCAAAAATACGGACGAGGTATTGTTGATTACGCTGGTAACATTTGTGAACCAGATGGTTGTCTATTAATAGAGGCTGATATTACACACCCAGCGTGTGTTAGTTGTAGTGCTAGTACTTTTGATGGTTATATTGGGGCTGATAGTGGTGCTGTTACTGGTATGACTGCAGCTTGGATGACATACGCATCTCTAGAATACGCAACTGAAATGGGAGAAGTATCTTTCGAACTTGATGAAGTTGTTGTTTCTGTAACGGAGAGAAAGTTGAGAGCAACTTGGTCTCCTGAACTAGCACAAGATGTTAGTGCATTCCATAACATTGATGCTGAAGCTGAATTAACAGCTTTATTGTCTGAACAAGTAGCGGCTGAAATCGATAGAGAGATCTTGAGAGATTTGAGAGTCGGTGGAGCTTGGTCATTGAGATGGGATTATAATGGATGGAAACGAACTGCTAGCGGTGGTTTCAACGCTTACACTCAAAAAGAGTGGAATCAAACGTTGATTACCAAAGTTAATCAGATTTCGGCTCAAATTCACAAAGCAACTTTAAGAGGTGGTGCGAACTTTGTCGTAGTATCTTCTGAAGTTTCTGCGATTTTCGATGACTTGGAGTACTTCCACGTATCAAACGCTAATCCAGAGCAAGATCAATACAATATGGGTATTGAGAAAGTAGGTTCATTAGGAGGAAGATACACTGTGTATCGTGATCCTTACGCACCAGCTAACTCAATCATCATTGGACATAAAGGTAAGTCTTTATTGGATACAGGGTACATTTACGCACCTTACGTACCATTACAACTTACTCCAACGTTGCAAAACCCGTTCAACTTCGCTCCAACTAAGGGTATCATGACAAGATACGCTAAGAAAATGGTTAATAACCGTTTTTATGGAACGATTACTGTTGATGGTGTAGTTACATTTAATGTTAATGAATTGAGATAATCTTAATTTATAAGTTATATGAAAAGGGTGGGATTTATTTCTCACCCTTTTTTTGTTTTATAACATATTTATTATTATATTAGTAGATTATGAGAATTAAAAAGAAACATGTGTTAATAGAATCTAATTTATTAGATACGTTAAGTGAATTTTCACCACAAGAAAAAAGACTCCTTTTTGTATTAAATAAACAATATGGACCACACGATTATAAAACTTTTAATATATGGGAAGCCTCTGTTTGGTTAATAGAGTTGTTTGAAATACCTTATGATTTAGCCTATGAAATGTCATACACATATTATTATAATGGTGATAAATTATTTGGGGAGGCAAAGACATTAAGAATGGTACAAAATACTACTGAAATTTTCTTTAGACATTTAGGTGAAATGGTGACTAATTTTAAAAAAGAACTAATGTCTAAATACGGTAGTGATGATGAGGTTGTAGGTAATGTCGATATTGACTTTGTTGAGGATGATTATGGTATACATAAAACAGAGGTATCAAAAAGAGAAATTAGAATGTGGGACAATAGTTACGGATTTACTTTATATATCCCACTACGTATATCTGATATGGGTGTTTACCCTAATCGAAGATATTTTTATGGTAGAGAAACTGATCCAAGATTAATTATGGTTAGTGTTAGTTTAAAAGAAATAAAAACACCTATTGGGGATGATAAATATGCTTATGACGGTGATCCTGATAAATTTAATGTAAGTGTGGAAATAAGAGTTGGGAACGATACTAGATCTGGAATAGAGGAGGGTGGTGGTTACATACTTAGTGATTGGATGAGTTTTGAGGTACCAACACCAAAACCACTATCTAAAGAAAAAATAAATAATACTTTATCAGGTATTTATAATGATGTAATGGAAAAACTTAAAAAAACAAAGTTTAATCTACCATCTGGTACTGAACCAATAATTATAAGTAATGATTAATGTAGATTATCTACTTGATTTACTACACTAAATTTTAATTTGGTTGTATAAGTCTTAACCAATTCATTAGAAGTTAACTTAATATCGATATAATATTCATTAGGAATTAACCAAGAAGTATCTAAAACAAAATAATTTTTAAGAAACGCTCTGTTTACATCCTCCCAATCAATAACATTAACTTGTGTTGTACCTTCTCTGATCCATAATCTATATTGTAAACCATCTATAACACTCGATTGATTAATTGTATAAGGAAGTCTGGCGTTTACAAATACTTTTCTTTTATCACCCCTTTTAATTTTTTCATCTCTTTTAATTCCACTTAAAGACACCATATACTCTATGGGTAAAGATTCACTATCACCAAAATTATAATACTCTGTGTCTGGTTTTACTTCAAAATCCAATGTCACATCTGATCTACTAATTCCACCTATATTAATATCTCCCCACGTATCTGTAAATAATACACAATCATCTTCTGTAACAGGTACAAATATCTCAGCGTAATAAACACCTGTGGTGGTTTGTATGGTTTGTGCGGAGGTAATGGCTGAAAATACGTTTCCATCCTCGTCTTTTATTGTTACACTAGGGTTGTTGTCTAAATTGGTTGGTTCTCCACCTATATTGGTGTAAAAGTATAACCTATTAACCTTACCCTTATAAAAGTTCTTCCTGTCGTCTCTAATGGGGTCATTATAAACCGTTTCTAAGAAGGGTTCATAGTACGTTTGGGTATGTCTTGTAAAAAATCCAACGTACTGTGATGGATTCTTAATTAATAACTCTAAATCTCTTTCGAACGCTATACCATATCCATAATTTGTTGTCCCACCAGTTATTAAACTATTAACTTCATCAGTAATGTCCATTGAAATGTTTTCGTTACCTTTATCAAAATGTTGTGTGGTAACGGTAATTCCTGATGGGGACCCAGAATAAACACCACCATCAGTCCAACTTGTAACAGTTGTGGAGTTTAACCAATTACTAGCTGATTGCACAAAAGTTATATTATCTTCTGCCTCAAAACTAAGTACTTGTTGATAGTCATAACCACAACCTTCATCCCATTCTTTATCGACTCTAAATAAAACCAAATCAAATGATGACGTTCTTTGTTTACCATCTAATAATTTTTGTGCTTGTAAATCTTTATCAAAGAATGAACTATTTGTCATTCTTAATGTGTGTACCACTTTGGATAAGTCACCTAATGTACCAGCGGAATACCTAGTTTGTAGATCTGCGACATCAAAATAAAGTAAGTGTCTAGTATAATCAGTAACCGATTCTTTACCTCCATAATAAATCTCAGCAATAGGGTTTCTACCCGTATTGATCTGAGTATTTCTTATAATAGTATTGTTTTTATCAATATATGTTCTAATTAGCATTTTTTCTTTTTATATAAATATATTAATTACTATTAATGTTCTTATTTAATATAGTTTCTAACTTAAATCCCGTAACATTAGTTGTTAATGTACTGCCGTCAGGAGTGTTATTCGGTGCATCTTGATGGTGAACATGTGATGCTACATATTTTTGAACTAATACTAAAAATTCTACTAAAGTATCACCATAAACTAACGGGTGTGCGTCATTATTAATTTTTTCTTGTTCGTCATCAGTAATTAAATTTTCTGGGTCAGCTAATTCAAAAGTATTCGCACCTTCAGCAATACTTAAAAGATTAATTTTTGTTGCAACTACATTAATAACACTAGATGTTGGATCATCCTTTTTAGAAACTTTATTTACTTTAATTATCTTTTTAACTTCAATAGGTTCTGATGTAAATCGTGCGATATTTCCCTCTCCCTTATATATTTTAATTACGTCAGAAGAATCTGAGTTTATTTGCCATTTAGTACCCTTATTTGCGTTTATAAAATTTGTTGCGGCGTTTAAAGCGGATTGTCTAGTTACAATAGTCTCATCCTCAAATCCCACAATTAGTTCACCAGATTTAATATTACGAACTTCAATAAATAATTCTGTTCTAACAACATCGGATTCTTTATACCTTTCTTCTGGTAATTTATTAGATAATACTTCGTTAGTGGTTAAAATAGTTTTCATCTTAACATAAATTACAATTTCAGGAGATGGTGTGATATAATTAATAACTTCCTTATCTACAGTTTCTCTTTTTAATTTCTCCCCACCATATTTTAATTGTATATATCCAATATCTTTAGAATTAAATTCATTATTAGCACCTTCAATAAACTTACCAGCTCTTAACCATATTTGTCTATCTTTTTGTATTATATCTGTATTATATCTACCCTGTAGGGTGACATCTTCATCATTACCATAAGCACCGTCTTCAATCTTAGGGTCTTTTAATTTAACATAACCATCAGGTAATATAGATAACGCGTCTGTATAATTCTCTCCGTCTAATTTTGTCGGTTGTGTTATCAATGGACCAATCCAAAACCTTTTAGTTTTAAATGAAGCTGTGGGATTAGTGTTATTGTTTTCATATTGAAAAACAAATACACATTCTCCAGGTTTCGGTAATATGGATAAATATTTAGGTAATAGTGGGACACAGTTTATTAATGAATCTTCTGTTTCTGTATCATCTATACCAGTAATTTTTACTTTAATTCTCCCAGATTTAGTAGAATCAATAACACTAACAACCTCACCAATTCGTATTATCGGTACAGTTTGTGTATCTCTACTATCTTTACTATATTCGTTAATTCCCATTATTCTTCTCCTTTATATCTTTTTGATAATATTTTATTACCATAATAATATTCTTTTTCAAGTTCTTCTAAATTTTTAGACAAAGTAACTATTTTATCTATAACTGTTTTTTGTTGGTGTTTTAATTCCTCTAATTGCATCTTAATCGATGCATTACTACTGTTATCCCAGTCTATTGTATTATTTACCATACTTTCCATATTATCTAATTATACCTTTACAACCAATTAATTGAGTTGTTGCTCCCACAACTTGTATTGGTCCACCAGCATTACCACCACTAGCCGTTAATTGGGTACCTGGTGGAATTTCAAGTTCAATCACTGCATTCGTTAATAATGCATCAACTATCTCCTCAATCCTAATAACTTCCATCTGAAGGTCAATATTTTTTCCACCACTGGGTAATGGACCAATATCTATACCTATTTCTTTTTTCCTTTCAATTATTTTTGATGCAATATCTATTGCACTTATACCACTTCTATATTTAGTACCTAATAATACTAACCCTTTGGGCAATGCTTTAAGTTTTTTAGGTGGTTTAAACGCGTTTTTAAATAAGGACGCTATTATCCCTATTGTGCCCATAATTGCAGCGCTACCAGCTTTCTTTTTTAAGTCTTCCCCACTAGGAAGGTTGGGTTTTAACCCCTCACCTAATTGTTGTAAATTTTCATTTGGCATAATTATTTTTTTTAATCACAAAACCTACCTTTACTTCCTGATTGTAGATTTATGTTTACGTTATTTAATGAATTTATATTTATACTATCTGCAAACCCACCTAATTTATCCGCCGCCCCTTGTGCTTTCCCAAGTAATTCATTGGCCTTTTCTAATGAATTACTAACCGCTGGTGGTAATAAACTAATTAAACTTTTAAGGTCATAAATATTTCTTTCTTTAAGTTTTTTAGTTATATAACATATAATTAAATTTTTTAATGCTTTTAAAATTAGGGGTAAAAGATATTCATAAATTAATTTTCTAATTAATTCCCCAATTATATCTCTAATAACACATTCATATTCCTTTAATATTTTTTTAATACTTACACCCTTTACTGGTTCACCATTAACTAAAAAATACAACATATTCATTAAAAGTAAATTTTTAGGGGATAAAACTAACTTAGTTAAAGCGATTTGTAGTGATACTATAAAATTGGCTAAAAACTCTGCAGAGGCGTTACCCTTTTCTAAATTTTTAACACCTTCCGTTGATTCATTTATTAAGGTATCTATGGCATTACTATATGTTTTTATTTTACTTTGTAGGTTGGGGGAGCTTTTTATGTCTTTATTAATAGTATTTAATGTTTCAAATGAAATACTACTAGTTTGTTTACCACAACATTTTTTAAATTGTTTTACGCCTAATTTTTTCTCCCTTACAATTTTTTTAATATTAGTAAGTTTTTCTGGGGAAAACTCATAAAAAGAGTCATCAAAAACTACATCACCATTATCAGCACCATTATCAATGTAATCTTTAACTGATTCCTCAAATTCAACAACCTTATTTAAACATTCGTCAGGTAGGGATATTTTATTGGTTAGTGTTCCATATATTAAATCAATTACGTTAGGTATTACTTTATCCACATCAAAAAGTGGGTTTTGACTATTAAAATAATCATTTATGAAAGTTATTAATGTTTTATCTTGGTAACTATCCATTATCCTAACATTAATAACCATAGGCCTTGGTTCAATATCTTGATAATCTACAGAACTAGAAGATTCTATAAAAGCAATCGGACTATCTTCATAGTATCTAAATTCCGCAATTTCTCTATTATTAATTGGGTCTTTCCATATTAGTGGATTACCATTTTCTTGAATTACTTCCCATAGAAAAGCATTCATATCACTATCCTTATCACCATCATAAAATAATTCACCCACTTCGCTGTTGGGATTGGCGGCGAATAGACAAGTTAGGTCTAATTTATTTACTTCTACATTATAACCAAGTCCTGGGGTTCCACTACCCGGAATTGCGGTACCACTACCATCATATTGTATAGTGCTTGGTTGTATCTGGAATAACCACCCAGGAATTTTAGGGTCTATTTTACACGCATAACAACTTTTTAATGATAATTTAAGGTTTAATGTTAAGTCTTTTGCTAAAGGAGATAATTTTTCTACTAACCAATTAATCAATTGCATACGCATTTCATCGTAATTGATACCATTAATTACAGATAAAAGATCATTTAAAAAATCTATAACCGCTTGACTAGGGTTTAAATCTGGTACACCTGGTAAAACATTTGGTATTTCTAGGTTAGGTAAATTATTACATGTGGTTTGTTTTAGAGAAATTAATTCGAAAATCTGTCTTTTTAACCCTTCTATTGCGTCTGAGGGACTACATATAACATTTTTTGTTTTTTCTCCCATGATTAAACATCGTATTCAGTATTATTTTTATTACTTTTTTCTTTAAATAATTCTCTTAACACATCCTTATCTTTTTCTGATATGGAATCGTTAGTTGGACCCTTCTGTTCATCACTTTTATCAGTAACTATCTGACTTTGTAATTTAGCTAAAGCTAATTTTTTATCTATAGCAGTTTCTAATATTTTAAGAGTTTCATTATTAACTTTACCTATCTGATATTCATCGTTCACATCGTCAATCTCCGCCCTTGTCTTTCTTTCATTTAGTTCTTTTCTAGCACTATTCATTATATTCACACAATCATTATAAATTTCTTGCATAAATTCTTGTAGACTATCCTTGTCTAAATTAATTTTGGTTTTTTTAGGTCGACCCATAAGATTTTATTTATCTATAAATATCTAAAAAAGAAAATTTTATATTAATCCATTATCTATTTTATCGTTTTTCAGTAAAACATATATTTTTTTAAACCTTCTCATAGACACTCTAATGTCTTTTGTTGTTAAATCAGACATTTCTCTAATATAAGATAAAATTAAATTTTTATTATATTTGTTACCACTTTCTACTTGTTCAAAAATAGTTTCCCAATTATCTAATACGGTAATTAAAGCATCACCTACCTTTATTTCATTTTCAGATAACTTGTTTTTTTCTCTATTTTCTAGTTCTAATTTTATACTATCTGATATTTCTTCTATAAATTTATCTAATGGGGTTTTATCATTATCTTCAATATTATTGTAGATAAATGAATCCATAGTTTCTACGGTTCTATAAACATCATCATATCTTAGATCAGTTCTAACTTTTTTATCATCTTTAATTAATTGACCCAAAAGATAATGTTTACATATGGTACCAAAGTAAGAATAAGCTTTTTTATTCTTATCTGGTTTAAAATTATGCATTTTAGTCACTAAAAATGATAGCGTATCTGCGTGCATATCTTCAAAAGTATAATCTTTTCTATAAAGTTTATACCGCCTAATGATAGAATCTATCATTTTGTTTAATGGTGCTCTGAGGTATTCGTTGTAAATTTTATTTCTTTCACTGTATGACTCACTTGTTAAAAATTTAACTACTGCTTTCTCTTGATCTGGACCAAAATATAAATTTGATGTACGCTTTCTACCCCTTTTCTTAGGTGCTTCTGGCATTATATATAATTTATACTTCGTATGTTATTTCCCTATCTTCTGTGAAAAAATATTCTTTTTTGGCTTTATTAACCCAAAATTTACTCTCCATTACATCTATTGTGTTTTTATACTCAACAAATAATGAACCCTCTCTATTATTAGTATGTTTATAACCAAGTTTTGGTATCACCATAATGGATATGTCATTATAAGACATTCTTAAAAGGAATTCATATGTAAAAGTTAATTTCATATTAGCTTTTAAACCACCCCACTCTAAGAATAAATCTTTTTTAACGATCATCCCATCAAAATTAAAGTTCTGAACTTTCTGTAATGTATTATTATCTAACATTCCTATAACTTCAGTAAATTCTTTAGCCCAAACACTTTCATTTGTAAATGAAATGAATTGTCCCTTTTCATCAGTTTCATACACTATTGGTAAGAACACCCCAACTTCTGGATAAGCATCAATGTATTCAACACCATTCTTAATCCATATAGGAGATAGTTCATCATCATATTCTACAAATGTAAAATATTCTGTGTCACATTGATCAACACCATAATTAATTTGTGATTGGAAATCATAATTACCTGTTTCATTATGAATAACTTTTGTTGTTTCTTTTAATTCTTCAAAATCATAACTATCTAAAAATTTAGTTAATTCTTTATCATCTGACCGAACTATTAAAACTTGTTTGGGTTTTACCCTTTGATTTTTAATACTCTGAATACAGCCATTGAAATAATGTTCTTCTAGTTTATGAATGGGTATGATTACTGTTATATTATTCGACATAATTTATTTTTTAATTTATATTATTTTTCAGTTACTACTGATTCTTGTTCTTGTAATTGTGTTACCATTGATTGTAGTTCTACCATCCTTTTACCAAAAAGTCTTTCATATACTTCAATAAGAACTTTTTCAGAAGTTTCAACAGTGTACTTATCTTGGTATTCTTTCATACCATTTAAAATATTTTCTGGTAAAGCGTCCTCCAAATACAATCCAACCATAGTTGCAACAACATCAGGAATAGAGTTTAAATTGGCTGTCCATATACCATTATCATTTAAGTTTAGATTACCATTCTCATCAACAGTCCCCATCCATTCTGGTACCATTCTAGGTATTTTACCAATTACTGGTGTATTACATTTCATAGATTCTATTGGGAATGTACCAAACCCAGATAATTCATCTAACCAAACACTTACAAAAGACTCACCTAATTGTTTAGCGAAATCTTTTCTTGGTAACCCAGACATATCTCTAAAAGTTACAAATCTATAGTGTGGGTATTTCTGATAAAATATTTTTACTATTTTTAACAACTCTCTCTTATCTCTAGATGACATAGCTATTGTAGGAACCTTTGGTTTATCACTATTTGTGAAATACTCTGGAATCCCCACAGGAATCTCATCGACATTAATACCTCTAAATATTGACCTAGCGTAATCACTAAGATTTTTATTAGTTGTTATAACATCACTAATGTTAAATTGTTCCCATCCTTCACCTATCTCCAACATCTCAAAGATATATTCATAAGCTTGTAAAAATATTACTCTTTTACAAGGAAAATCCTTAGTTTGTTTCATTACACTGGCGAAAGCTTCTGGTATAATTACAAAATCTTGTGGTCCAACTTGTAGTTGTTGTGATTCTATGGATATGTGAGGTAATGTTGCGTATTCCTCACCTAACCATTCAGCGATACCCATACCTTCTTCATCTTCTCTTAATTTATAATCGTTCTTATCATGTAAGATCTGTGCGTTATAACCAAGATCCCTAAGTTTTTTAACGTGTTCATAAATTGTGGCGACACCTGCGGTTGGGTTACCTTTAGTGTCTAACGTGAAAAAATAAATACCGAAATCTTTGTTTTTAATTTTTTCGATAGAATTTTTAATGTTTTCTAATTGTTCACTCATTTTTATTTTTATTTTATTTTATTATTATAATTCTTTTAATATACCTTTCATTAATAAGGTATTGTACGCCAACTTAAATGGTACTGTGGTATTATTTAATCCCACCATACCCATTTTATTATCAATTTGTTCATTATACATTAATAATGCCCCTATCATTTCTCTATACATTTCATATTTAGTTACGTCTATTTGAGTTCCCAAATTTTCCATTAATGGTAATTTCTCAACAATCTTAGATGTATCCTCATCTACCTCAACGTCTTCAATTTTACAAATGTCTGATAATTTATCTATGTCAAAAAACAATTCTTTCCCACAAATTTCTAATAACAAGTTGTCCATATTTTTTTAATTAAATTTTATGTTAAAATTATTATAAGTAAACCTTAAACATCTTCAAAATCTACTGTTTCTGTATTTAATATTTTTTCCAATATTTTTTTATCATCCAATAACTCTTTTAAATCAATTATCGTATAATCAGAATCACATTCTTTATTATAGTGATTAATCACCTTTATCCCCACTTTACCAGATGGTTTGGTATCTAATGTTGTGGGATTAGCTGTAATTAATATGTCCACATGATCCCATTTCTTTTCAAAATCCCTAACAAAAATTATATTATTAACTTTAGACGATAATTTAGATAAAAAGAATAATGTGGCTGGTTTACTATTATTTAGTTCTTTACTAATTATTATGGGAGTATGTCCCATATCTTCAATAAGGTTATGTAATTGGTTTAGGTGTTCCACAGAATTTAATTTTGTTTCACCAGCGTGACCAAAAACTTCTAATGAGGAATCAACATATAAAAACTTATTTAATTCTTCAGTACCACCTGAAAACTCAAAATACTCCAATAAATCTAAAGTTTTAATATCTCTTTCTGGTAATTCTTCGATCTCTTCTTTATCGTCCTCTAATTCCACAGGAAAATATTTATCATATACAGATTCAAACTTTGTAATAAAGTCTCTAACAACACCGTCTATTGTAATTCCTATTTTCATACCTTTTCTATTATATAAATTCTAAATATGTCTTTTTTTGAAATTAGTTTCATTTTAGAGAAATATTCGATAGCCAAATCCAAAGACTTTTGTTTTGTGGTGTTTATTACCTCACCACTTTTATTTTTTAATAAATATTTATACATAAACTTTACCATTATTATTGTGATTTGTAATACTTTCAAACACATCTTCAATAACTTTTATGATTGGGTTTCTGACAACATCTTCAGGGTTTCTTAACTCAACAGTTCCAAACCCTTCAATATCTTTAAACCTTTCCAATACATTTTCCAATGAACTATCTTTTTTATTTCTAATATCTTTTTGTCTAGCGTCACCCATAATCACCATTTTTGAATTACTCCCTATTCTGGTCATCAGTGTTCTTATGTTATCCATAGATATGTTTTGAGCTTCATCAATTAATATTATAGAGTTATCAATACTTCTTCCCCTAGCGAAAGCTATGGGTACGATCTCAATAACACCCAACTCCATTAATCTTTCCATTCTACTTCTACCAACAATTTTTCTAATATTATCAGTAAATGATTCCATGATCGGAGCCATTTTTTCTTTTAAATCACCTGGTAAGTGACCAATCTCCTCATTTTTAAGTGGTACAATAGATTTAATTAAAACAATTCTTTTATATTTAGATTTATTTTTAACTAATTTTAATGCTTCCGCACAAGATAAAAATGTTTTACCAGATCCTGGTAATCCACTACATATGGTAATCTCATTTTGTTTTATTGAATTAACTAATTTCTTTTGATTTTCACTTTTACATTTTATGTTTATTGATATGGTTGAGAATAGTTTATCTTCTTCTATGTTGTTTCTATTAAGATATTGTTCCATCTCAATTATTTCTTCTTCTGGAATTTCTTTGTATTTTCTTTTACTCATATATTAATAATAGTGTATTAATTAAATATTGTGAATGTTATTTTCTAATATTATCATAATTAGATTCGAACCATTCTATAGTTTCTTTCAAACCATCATATAAAGTGGTAAATTTAAAATCAGGTAGATAATATTTAATTTTAGAATTATCACTTGGTTTTCTAAATTGACCGTCTGGTTTATTTTTGTCATATATAACTTCCCCTTTGAAATTCATTAACCCAACAATAATCTCTACCACTTCTTTTATTGATATCTCTTCAGATGTTGATAATATAATTGGTTCGTCTTCATTATAATTATCTAATACCCATTCTGTTAATTTAGCAACATCTTTATTATATATAAATTCCCTTAATGGTTTACCACTTCCCCATATTGTTAGGGGAGTATTAGTTTCTCTAGCGATATAACATTTATGTATTAAGGAAGGTACTACATGACCATTTTCTATGTCAAAATTATCGTTAATACCATATATATTTGTTGGTATAACTGACTTATAATTTAAACCATATTGTTCTCTATAGGCTCTGATTTGAACATCAGCCATTCTTTTAGCGTAGGCGTAAGCATCATTTGAAAAGTGTGGTGGACCTAAATGTATTTTATCTTCCGTAAGTGGATATTCCACATTATCAGGAAAAACACAAGTAGATAAAAAACAAACTAGATTTTTTATCCCATGTTTTCTAGCGGATTCAATGACATTAGTATTTATCATAATATTTTCATAAAAGAATTCACCTTTATGGTTCATATTCCCACCTAAACCACCTACTTTAGCCGCACAATGAATAACAGAATCCCATTTCTTATCAAACATTTTATTCACTTCTTCAGGGTTTCTTAAATCACAGTCACTGGAAGAAAAAAAACCATATGGGGGTGACCAATGATAATTACAATATGATGAAAAATTATCTTTTTTAAACTGTGACCCCACCAATCCATTACCCCCAGTTACTAATATTTTACGCATATATAATATCCTTTTCTTTATAATATACTAACCAATATTCAATCATTTCATCCAACATTGTCTCAAAACTATATTTTGGTTCCCAGCCCAACTCATTTCTTAGTTTAGTAGAATCACCTTTTAAATCAGTTAACTCTTCTGGTCTCATATGTTTTCCTGAAATAACAACATGATTTATATACTTTAAATCTAATTTATTAAAAACATATTCGCAAAGTTCTTTAACTGAGTGTGAAACACCAGTAGAGCACACATAATCATCTGGGGTATCAGTTTGTAACATCATCCACATAGCTTCAACGTAATCTTTCGCGTGTCCCCAATCT
>Ga0164313_10003524_pt1 | contig 13922 bp, 9 predicted proteins | sample GuaBasSedimGuay4_FD_113735 | JGI IMG/M metagenome (GOLD analysis project Ga0164313, IMG submission 113735) | Subseafloor sediment microbial communities from Guaymas Basin, Gulf of California, Mexico - Guay4, Core 4569-4, 0-3 cm | ecosystem: Environmental > Aquatic > Marine > Hydrothermal vents >... | reverse complement strand
GGCAAGGGTGCCCTCGCCGGTGGCCCGAGCCAGGCATTGGCCTTCGTCGCCGGGCGACACCTCGCCTACTTCCGGCCGGGCTATTACGTCCGGCACCTCGTGCCCACGGGCAGCGGGCTACGCGCTTGGCTGCTGGCGTCGATTCAGGTCGTGCAACCGAAGTTCCCCGTTCCCAAGAACCTCGCCGGGCCGACCAAGGACGCCCTCGGCGCCCTCAAGGAGCACCTCACGGGACAGCAGAAGGACGAGGTCATCAGCCTCGTATCGAAGCTCCTCGCGGCGTCGCCGAGCCTCGACATGAAGAAGTGGGTCGCGGCCATCGACATGAGCGCGGACCGCGTCGGCTTCATCCTCGCCAACGACCTCGAGCTCGCCCTCGCCATCGTGCGCGCGAGCCCCGAGGAGAGCGCTGGCCTCAGCCAGAAGGAGCGCCTCAAAGAGCTGCATCTCTATTCGGTCAGCGAGGAGTACCTGACGCTGCGCGCCAAGCTGGGCATCGCGATAGGCGAGTGACGGGGCGGGTCGCTACCGACCCGTCTCGCGCTTACCAGCGCCCGCCGATGGTGAGCGTCATGGTCCAATCGTTGCGCTCGTCGGCTGAAGAGAAGTGCATGCGGTAGGCGTGTCTACCGCCGAGGGGAGACCGGAGCACGATCGCCGAGGCGCCGATGTAGTCGTCGCCGAAGGCGTCGCCTACGGTCTCGAGGTTCTTGTCGTCCCACATGAGGTTCAGGCGCTCCGCGGTAGGTATCGAAGGGGCGCCGCCTCTCGCCATCTCGGCGAGCTCGAGGGGGGCGGGGGTTTGGTCGTTGGTGCGCCAGACGTGGAAGCGGTCGGGTTGTTCGACGCGGGCATAGAGATGCTGGAGGAGCTCCCGGGAGTCGACCTCGACGGCGAGGCCGAGGAGGAGCAACGGCCCATCGGCCGAGAGCGAGGTGGACATCACCCGCCGGTCGGGCAGCACCACGGTCGCCGGGAAGCCGTGCACCGTGTGCATCGGGACTTCGATGATGGTGCGGGCGATGAGTCGGGCTGAGGCGCCGCCGCCCGAGAAGAGGGCTAGGATGAACGCGGGTTCCGGCTTCCCTCGTAGGAGCCCATCGTAGCCGCGGGCGAGTTCGATGCTGGTCACCGCGAGGCGAAAGGGCCGGCCATTGCCGGGGCCCCGGGCTCGACTCCGGTTCTTGTTGCGACGCTTGCGGCTCACGGGCCGAGGGTAACCTCGACGGGTAGCGTTGGGCTATTCGTCACGGAGCAGCGGGGCTGCTTACCGTGAGGGTAATCGTTTCTGCGGGAGCGCTAGGCTCTTCGTAGGGCGCCACGACGAGGTAATAGCGCTGGCCACTCGCCGCGAAGAACGTGACGGAGGAGCCGACGCCCCCGACCGTTCCCGACGCGTCGTCGCTGCAGACGAGCTCGTCGGCTGAGCCGCACGACGAGGCGTCGTACACGGCGAGCATGGTGTCCTCGCCGCCCACGCTGTCGGCGGTGACGGTTACGTCTCCGCCCCGCGGCGCCGTATACACGTAGACGACGTCGGGGCGCACGGTGCTCGTGCCGCAGCTGAAGGGCGTGTGGTCCGCAGCATGGCCGGCGAAGATGAAAGAGGCCGATGAAGTGATCGGCATGGCGGTCGCGCAGCTCTCGCCGACACCGGTGGTGGGCACCGCTTCGCAATAGCGACTCGGGGTGCAGGTCTCGCCCGAGCCGCATCCTCCGCAGCTCCCGCCGCAGCCGTCGTCTCCACACTCGGCGCCGCCGCAGGAGGGGGTGCAGGTCGAGACGCAGGATCCGCTGCGACAGGCTTCGCCGCCGTCGCAGCTGTTGTAGCACCCGCCGCAGTGGCCGAGGTCGCTCCGCGTATCGACGCAGGAGTCGCCGCAGGTCGTTCGCGGTGATGCGCAGCCGGGCCCCGGGTCGATGCAGGTGCCGCCCTCGCAGTATTCGTCGCCTTCGCAGAAGTTGCCGCAGGCGCCGCAGTGGTCGATGTCGGTGTAGATGTCGACGCAGGAGCCGTCGCAGTCGGTGAAGTCCGAGGTGCACGTCCTCGGCGGTGCGGCGTCCTCGCCCGCATCTCCGGTCGCTCCTGCATCCGGGTCCGTGACGCTGGTATCCGCCCCGTCGATTGGGGTGGGGGCGCCGGAGTCGGCCCCGCGGGACCTAGAGCCGCCACCCCGGCGGCTGTTGCCACAGCCGGCACTTGCCAGGAGAGCGATGAGACCGAGGGAGAAGACGCTGAGGAGGGTGAAACGAGGCATGGGAGGCTCCGGCGAGGGCTATTCGACTCCTCCTACGCGGTTGCCTACGGATCCTTCCCCTCGGAAGGCCCTTTGGTTCCGAGCTGGTCGCATTTGGTGCGGGAACCTCCGACCGGGACGGTTTCTCCGGAAGGGACGTGAGCGCCTCGTGCGATACTTCAACTAATGTCGCGGATCGGGCACTTCCTAGTCGTTTCGATGCTCGTCGTCGGTGCCTGTGGCGACGACGAGGGGACGACGAATCCGGCTCCGGACCCCGTCGTCGCACCCGAGCCCGAGCCCGAGCCCGAGCCCGAGCCCGAAGCTGAGACTGAGCCCGAAGCTGAGTCCGAGCCCGAAGCTGAGGCCGAGCCACGCATTCTCGATTCGGCTGAGGCGATCCAGACCGCTCTCCGGGACGCCTTGGGCTCTCCCCGGGCGGTTTGGGCGTTGACGGACCCTCTGCGCGGCCTCGATCTCGACTTCAACTGGATGATGGGCCATTTCGCCCACACGGCGTGCAGCGAAGAAGACCTCACGACCTGGCTCGGCTGGGCGCAGCAGGACGAGATGTCCTTCTACGACTTCGCCCCGGGTGATCCCTTTTCCTGCGTCGACGATCTCTCGCTCTGCACCTCGTGCCCCGAGGACATCGCGACCTGCGAGCGAGGTTACGTCTTCGAGTTCGCGGTCGATGGTGCGGGGCGAAGGTACCTCTATGGCGTCATCGCGGCCCCGGCCCGCTCCGAAGGGCTCTGGGACCTGACACCGACGACCCTCGATGCGGCCCACCGCGCTCGGGTGAACCTCGGCTCGATGACGGAGACCGGGGAAAAATGCGAGCTACGCCAACGCCTGCTCGCGGGCGAGGTCGCGTCCCTGTGGGTCGAGCACGTGCCGCGGGTCGGTGCCCGGAGCGTCCGACACCTCGAGGGGGAAGACGCGGCCGCGTTTGGTCGCGACCTCGGCGCCAGCTTCGGCCTCGGCGCCTATTGCGACGGGAGTCATTGCGTGGCGTCCGGGGACGGCGAGGCGTTCGGCGTTTACTACACCCGCGGTCGCCGGCGCCGCCGCCGCGCGCGACGACCGCCCCGCATCACAGTCGTCACCCACGGGCCACCCGAGTGTGAGGGCTGCGCGCCCGAGCCTTCGCCGGAGGTCCTCGCCCGAGGATCACGGCGTCGGCGCCGATAGACCGGTGCGTGCTACGGCGCATCGCGGCGCCCTGAGCTCACCGGACCTGGGGCAGGCTCTTTTCGCTCGGGGCGGCGCCCTTCGAAGCTCCGTTCTTCGGCGATGCGTTTTTCGGGGCGGCCTTGAGGAAACAGCCGTACTGCTGGTGTTCGTCCAGGCGGCAGGACCAGATGAGCTCACCCTCGTGGACCGTGATGTCCGGGCATCCGTCGCACATGTTGGCTTCGCCGTCAGCCATCATGTCGATGGGCTGGATCACTGCCAGGGACTGAAAGTGCACCTTCGGCGGCTTGCGCAAGGGGTGCTTGGCGAGGTCGACGGAGTAGTTGCCGAGGGCCTTCCGGGTGCCGCCGTCGAAGGCGGAGAAGCCGGCCATGATCGAGCGCCCCTTGGAGAGCAACTCCGGCGCGGTATAGGCGAGGAAGTTGCCGGTGACGGCGTGGTGACCGACCTGCACGGCCTCCATGTAATTGGGGCCGACGTAGCCGTAGGTCTTGTCGGTCGAGGCGAGGCGTCCGGCGAGGAGCCACTTGAGGCTCTTCGGGTCCTTGGTTCCCCCGAGGTAGGCGCAGGCGTCGTACTCGGGCTCGACTTCGCGAATCTTGTCGACGATTTCCTGGGCCATCAGCGGCTCGGGGTTGTCGTCCATGTCCTTGTAGACGAGCTCGGACTCGACCGGCATTTTTTCGCCCTGGGCGTAGAAGTCGAACTCCTCGGTGCGCATGGTGCGATAGAGGATGAAGACCATCGAGTGCACGATGTCGATGTGCTTACGGGACCACTTCACGAGCTCCGGCACGTACTTCAAGGTATGGCGGAAGACGGTGGAGTTGAACGCGACGCCGAGGCCGCCCTCGTCCGCGACCATCTGGGCGAGCTCGAGGCGCAGAGGCAAGAGCTCGAGCTCGTTCTTGTTCTTCCAGTGGGGGCGACCCTGGCTCGAGTCGACGTGGAAGGTGAGGCCATGGAGCCCGGCGGCCTTGAGCTCCCGGAGGAGCTTCTGATCGAGGGCGACCCCGTTGGTATTGACGACCGGCTTCTTGCCGTAGTCCTCACGGATCATGCGCACCGTCTCGACGATGTGCGGGTAGATCAGCGGGTCGCCGCCGGCGATCGAGATCGAGTCGACCTTGCGGTTGGCCGTGAAGACGTCGAGGTCGGCGCGTACCTGCTCGAGCGTCTTGTCGCTCGAGGGGTCGTTCCGCGAGTAGCACCCTTCGCAATAGATGTTGCAGCGCTTGGTCGGTTCGAGCCAGGCGAGCACATTGTCATTGAGCGACCACGGGAGGCGGTAGAGGTCGTTCGGGCGGACCATGGGGGACGTGTTTTTCACGCCGTTTCCCTAATCGGATTCGGTATCGCGCTGATTGTCTTGGATCAACTGAGCCGGGGCGCCCACGCACGATATGCGAGGACCGTAGCGGCCGACAGGGTGACGAAGGCGCCGACTTGGTGGACCACGGCGATCCACAAGTCGACGTGCAATACGACGGTCAGGGCACCTAGGGTGAACTGAACGCCGAGGACGATGAGGGCGCCGAGGGCGGCCCGGGTGCTCGCTTCCGGCTCGTCGCGACGCCGGGCGGCGAGCCACAGGGCTGCGCCGACGAAGAGGGCCAGCCAGCCGAGGCCCCGATGCAGGTAGTGGATGGCCGGGCCGTGGTGGATGAAGTCGTCCCAAAGCGTCGGCGCGGTGAAGAACGGCCCCGGGCCGTAGCTGCCGTTCATGTCCGGGAAGGTCGCCGAGACGGCGCCGGCGTGGGTGCCGGCCATGAACGCGCCGTAGAGGATCTGGAGGGTCAGGAGCGCGATGAAGCCGACCGTGGCCCAGCGGAACGTTCGGGAGGCGGGGCCGTCGACCGCGTCTTCACGGCGCGGCTGGTGCAGACCGAGGATGATCCAAAGGATCCACTGGGCGGTGCCAAAGGCGAGCAAGAGGTGAGCGGCGAGGCGGAAGTGGCTCACGTGGGGGACGTCGACGAGGCCGCTCTTCACCATGTACCAGCCCAGCAACCCCTGGGCGCCGCCGAGGGCGAAGGCGATGCCGGTGCGCGCGATCAACGCGCGGTTCATCCGGCGACGGGCGACGAAATAGAGGAAGGGCAGGGCGAAGACGACGCCGATGAGGCGTCCGACGAGGCGGTGCAGGTACTCCCAGAAGAAGATGGCCTTGAAGTCGGTGAGGCTCACCCCGGCGTTGACCAGGCGCCCTTCCGGCGAGGCCTGGTATTGGGTGAAGACCTCAGTCCACTCCGCATCGTTCAACGGCGGCACGGTGCCCATGAGCGGGCGCCAATCGACCATCGATAAGCCCGACCCGGAGAGCCGGGTGATGCCGCCGATGACCACCATCGCGAGCACCAAGAGGTAGAGCACGATGAGCCAGCGGCGCACTCCCGCGAGGTTTTCGGAGCGATCTCCAGCGTTCGGCATCGGGGGCAGCGGACCGTAGCCCCCAGAGGTTCCGAGTCAAACGGAGTCGACTCGGGGTCACACGAGGTCGAAGCAGACGACGCCCTCGAGGCGTCCCCAGTTGTTGTCCTCGTGGCATTCGTCGATCTCCCCGTCGGGGTCCGGCACGACGTAGATGTCGACCGCCTCCTCGGGGGCCGTGGTGGTGCAACTGATGGTCACGCACTCGCCGATCTCGATCGGGGTCTCAATCGTGGTCCGACAGAACTCGGGGCCATCGGTGGCGCCCTCGCGGAGTGCGACCACGAGGCCGCCGCCGAGGGGCAGTCGGCCTCGGTTGCAGACGCGCGCGTTCACGGTCGCCATACCGTCACGACATTCGAGAGGAGTCACCCCGCGCACGTGGGCGGTCAGGTCGGCCACGCCGAGGGCCTCGAGGTCTCCCTGCACGTTCTGCCTGAAGTTGTTGAGGTCCGGATCTCGCCAATTGATGCCCACCGCGCTCGTGCGGGGGATCTCACCACGGTCGCCCACGTGGGTGACCGAGTAGGCGTGCTGATTCCAAACGGGCCGGGAGGCCGCCCACCGGTCGAATTCGTCTCGGAGCACGTACACCCCGTTGGTTCGCATGAACGAAATGCCCGGCATATAGGGATCGACGGCCGGACACGAGGAGTCGTTGTCGTGTGCGCCGAGGACGATCTCGGAATGGAAGTCCCCGTCAGCATCGACCACGATGGGCATCTCGAACCATGTCAGCGATGAACGCGGGAAGCTGTACAGCACGTCACCGTCGGCGCCGTTGAAGATCCGGACGAAACACTCGTCGTGGTAGATGACCTCGGCGATGCCGTCGGCATCGAAGTCGAAAACACTCGACCCGGTGAGCCCCGAGCTCTGCTCGTCGACCGAGCGTGACCAGAGGCGACCGTCGGTGCGAGACATGCCGCCGCAGAGAGCAGGGTCACCGCCCGCGAGGCAGTCCATGTCGAACACGACGTACTCCTCCCGCGCGCACGCCGCGAATTCTGCCCGGCCGTCACCGTCGAAATCGGCGACCGTCGGCGGGCCTCCGCGACCGCTCGGGAGCGTGGCGGTGAAGAGACGCGTTCCCTCGATCGTCTCGACTCGCACGTTGCCCTCCCCGATGACGATGATCTCTGCGCGGTCCTCGCCCCCGAAGGATGCGAGGGGAAAGTCGCCCAGGTCGGCCACGGCGGCGAGCATGAAGCGGGCCGTGTCGACGGTGCCAGCGAAATAGCTCTCCATGACGATGGCTCCGGCGGCAGCGTCGTAGCGAAAGATCCCGCGGGAAGAGATGATTTCGGGTTCGCCGTCTTCGTCGACGTCCGCGATGACTGGCATCAGGTCGAAGTTGTTGGTGCCGAGGCTCGCGAGCAGGCAGCCGTCCGCGTCGTAGATGCTGCCGCCTCCAATTATCTCGGGCCGGCCATCGTCGTCGAGGTCGTGAATCGAGGGAGAGAACCCCTGACTATCGATCCCCCGGTGTTCGACTCGGCTGCCCCCAGAGCAGGTCGCGCTGGTCCAGAGCTCGGCGAAGCTGCTCGCGGATGGGTCGTACCGCCACACTCGCAGCAAGCCGCCGACGTTGCCGACGATATCGGCTCGGCCGTCACCGTCGATGTCCCCGAGAGCGAGGGTGCTGGCATTCTGGAGCCCCGTCGCGACGTTGTGCTGCAGCTCGCAGGTGGCGCCATCGATGATGCGGAGCACCTCGTCCGAGCCTCCTCCGAAGGTGGTGAAGACGATCGACGGGTGCAGGGTCGCGGGGTCGAGGTCGAAGTCGAAGTCCACCACGAGGGGAGTGCCCCGCAGGTCGTTGCTCCCCGGGTAAGGATCACCCGGCGGCGGCTCCGTAAACGAACACTGCAGCGCTGGGACGATCGCCTCGATGTCGATGTCCTGGACGCATTCTTCGTTGCGCACCCTGTCCGCCGGCACGCCGTACGGAACGCATGAACCATCTGCGGCGCAATAGGAGTCGGACGCGCAGCCGTCGTTGTCTACGCAAGCCCCGAGTTCTGGCACGCAGGCATCCATGTAGCAGCGCGCGCCAGTCTCGCAGCATGTACCGCCACAGACGATGCCCGTGGAGCACCCGGCGTCGCCGCTATCGGGGGTGACCGCATCGGCGCCCATGTCGGGAGCTGCGTCCACGGGCCCCCCGTCCCCCGGCTCAGCGCATGCACCATCGACACACAGAGACCCCATCGGGCAGTCGTCGCTCGATGCGCATATCTCGCCGGTGTGGCCAGAGCAATCGCAGCCCGTGGCCAACGAGACGAGAAGGAGGGGAAGTAACCAACGTTGCATCTGACAATCATACGACGAATCGCCAAGCAGCCGAGCTCGGTGAGACATCGCAAGTCGCCAGGCTCAGAGCGTGGATCTCGATGCGAAGGATATGCTCAGCTCACCGTCGAGGGGGAAGTCCACGAGCAAGTTGTTCTCCGCGAGGATCGCCGTGCCGGCTGCGGGGACGACCAGCTCGAGGGCCTCGAACCGATCATCGGGGTCGGGGTAGCGCACCCCGTCACCATCATGGGTGATGATGGTCGGATGAGTGACGGAGAGGCCGTCGTCTCCGCCGTAGAGCGTGATGCGTGACATGTGCATGCCGAGGGCGACGCGCTGGGCCAGGAAGCGGAGTTCCGCGCCTGGAAGCCCGATGTCGTCGAGCTCGACGACGTTGTCGCCCTCGACGATCGCCTGCGGGCTCGTCTCGTAGTCCCCTCCGGGAACCGGAGGATCCACGGGTGGGTCTTCCTCTTCCGGCTCGACGGCGCCTTCGAGGGTGATCCAGTCCGCGACGATTGCCTCTTCGTCTGCCTCCCAGGCGGGGCCGCGGTGTGCGCCCCAGGTGAGGATCGTGCTCTCGGCGGGGTCGCCGACGACGACGACGCCGCTCTCGAGGAAGCTCACGTACGGGTAGTCGAGGTCGATGAACACGGGGGCCCGGGCGGCATCCGCGTGGCAACCGTTGCAGCGGTCGTCGAGGAGAGGCAGCACTTCTTCTAGAAACACCTGCTCGGGATCGGCGTCTTCCGGGGCGGGCTCGACGGGGCCCGGGGGCTCGCCGGCGTCGCCGGGGTCGCCGGGGTCGCCCGCGTCGTCCCCCTTCGGGACGTCGCCCCAACCGGGCCCGGTGGCCGTCGCCGCCTGACATCCGAGCCCCGCGAGGCCGGCTGTGAGACCCGCAATGAGCATCGGTACAACTCGAAAATTGACGCGCATGAGGCGCAGCTCCCATCACGAGTGATGCCAACACCGATATTCCAAGAGATCGCGATGGTTTCGCCGGGTTTGGCGCAGTTTGCGCTCTGATTTCGGGAGCCTGGAGCGCTCTCCGTTCTCCCCCAGGGGGGGGCTGCCCCCATTTGACCTCGATCAATCAGGGAGATCCCCCCACTTCGCCCTCGCCAACCGGAGGCATGGATCTGGCAACGCGACGGAGGCAATGAAAGTCAGTCGTACGGTCACCCCAATCTTCGCCCTCACGTTCCTTGCGTTCGGATGCGCAAACACCGACCTCATCGAAGGAGAAGAGGACGGCGGGCCCCTGACGCCCTACGAACGACCGACCTGCGAAGCCTACGACTTTCGAGGAACGGTCTACGACTGCGTCGCCCTCGACCGCTGTACCGAGGACGACCTCGAATACCGTATCGCGTGCTGCGAGTGCGACCCCGCGTATTGCAATGCGGACGACTCCTGCGAGCCGCCCCCCGGCGACGCCGGCGGGCCCGTCGAGCCCCCTCCCGTCGACGATACGCCGGCCGAGAGCTGCATGGCGTGCCACAACGGCTCCGCGCTCAACGACTACACGGGCCCTGGGATGAGCAATCCGCATCCCTTCGTCGGCGCCGAGAAGGTTTATTGCACGACCTGCCACGGAGGAAACGGAGCTGGCGTCGGCAAAGAGGGCTCCCACGTCCCCGCGCCTCCGGAGATCGGAGATGACGCCTACCGCGTCCTCGACGCCCAAGCGTATTTCAACCGTCTCAGCCTCGCGGGCATCGACAAGCTCCCGGACTACACCGTCGACGGCGTCGCCTACACGGCTCTTCAGTATCTGCAGTTCGTCAATCCGGGGGACCTGCGCATCGTGACCGAGGGAGAGGGCTGCGGCACCTCCGGGTGCCATGGGGACGAGCACGTCGAGTGGGTCGTGCGCAATACCACCGGAAACTCGACCGGCATTCTCTCCGGTGCGCGTTATGCCGCGGGCCTCGAGAACGCCGTCCCGGCCCAACAGGGGCTCTGGGAGGACACCGCGGCCGACTACGGTTTCCGGGCGCTCACCGACCCCGAATGGAGTGGTGAAGATGACCTGGTCGGTACCGTCGGGGAGGTCCTCGAGTGGCCCGAGCGCGCCGTTTACGGCGACGACACCGGCATCTACGACAACCCGCTCTACGACGCGAACGAGATGTCGAACCAGGTCCATGAGGCCGCCGACGGGACGAACCACGCGAACCAGATCATCGACGGGACCCCCCTCGAGCACGTCTATATGGAGGCGATTGGCATCACGTGTGGCGATTGCCATCTCAGCAGCGCCGGCGCCAACAACCGCTACGGAGACTTCCGCAGCTCGGGCTGTACCGCGTGCCACATGGAGTACAGCTCCGATGGCCGCAGCCGGTCGACGGATCCGAACGTCAACCACTTCGAGCCCTTCGACCCCGACCAGATCGCTGCGCCGGAGCGCCCCCACATCGACTCCCACCAGATCCGCAACGTCGCGAAGATTCTTCCGGGCGGCGCCTTTGCCCGGGGCATCAGCGACTATGCGTGCGCGGGTTGCCATCAGGGAAGCAACCGCACGGTCTTGCAATACTGGGGCATCCGCCTCGACCAGAACCAGGACGTCGAAAACGGGACGCAGTACCCCGCGAACCCGGTGACCTTCCAGAACGCGGCGGGCGATGAGCGGCTCTATGACCGGATCACCGGAAACAATACGTTCAACGGCCGGGTTCCGGAGCAGCACATCCTCATCGAGGACTACGATGGCGATGGCCGCGACGATACGCCGGCCGACGTGCACCACGACGCGGGCATGGGCTGCATCGACTGCCACGGAAGTCGCGACGTTCACAACGGCACCCGCGGTGACCCCACCAGCGGCAACATCATTTCGCAGATGGACCAGGGTGTCGCGATCGAATGCCAGTCATGCCACGGCGGGGTGAGTGCCTACGCGGCGACGGCCCCTTGCGAGACCTATGACGGAACAAGCGCCGACTGCGCCATCGACCGGCGCGGAAACTCGGTGCGCCATGTCACTCGGGACACGGACGGGAACTACTGGCTCGTCAGTCGCCTCAACGGCGGTCGCCACTTCGTGTCGCAGACCCGGGATACGACGGTCGACAGCGGTCGCCGCAATCCCCTCACCGGGAACTTCATCTACAGCCCCGCGGCGTCGTACGCGATGGGCCGCGCCGACGGGAACCCGGCCACTGGCATCGGGCCCTTGCAGGACGACCCGGACACGGTCGGCCTGGGCTTCAGCCACACCGACGACATGGACTGCGCCAGCTGCCACAGCTCGTGGACCAACAACTGCGTTGGCTGTCATCTGAAGAACCAATACGACGACGACCTGGCCAACGAATTCTTCAGCAACATCACCGGCGAGCGCATCGTGAACTTCCAGGCCGCTGCGGACTTCACCTACATCACCCCGGTGCCCTTCTACCTCGGCGTCAACAGCCGGGGACGGATCACCCAGACGGCGCCCGGGACCGCGGTGTTCTACCGATACGAGGACCTCAACGGCGAAGAGTCAGAGGTCTTCGCGTTCACCGATCGTCAGGGCAACGGCAACAACCCGGGGGTGGGCGGCCGCGGTAACTTCGGTGCCCTCAGCCACGACTCGATGATGGCGCACTCGATCCGTGGTCGCGTCGGAGCGACCACCGAAGGGCCCCGCTACTGCGTGGCTTGTCACATGACCGAGGACGGCCTCGACCAGTTCGGAGGCGAATACAACGCCTTCCGCACGGCGATGGTCGAGGACGATTTCCGGTCCCTCGATTTCGACTTGCTGCAAGAGCACATCGGGCAGAACCCGGGCAACCAGCTCAACTCTCCCCTCTTCGTGCACATGGTCGCGGGCCTCGGCTCCGGTGTCTTCCTCTTCGACGAGACCGGCTGCCCGGTGAACCCGTTGGATGACAACGCCAATCGCCAGTACTGCCCCGACGGCGCACCGGCTGACAACTTCGACCCGGACAACACCGTCTACAACCTCGACGGCCTCGTCGAGGTCAACGGCATCCAAAACACCGCATCCGCCCATCCCGCCCAGGACCGCGACCGGGTCCGTGAGGCCCGGGACGGCGCGCTCAACCAATACACCAGTGGTCCCCTCGGCGCTCGTTCGGTCCAGAGACTGACCGACCCGGCCATCGGGGTCGTCCTCGACAGCTACTTCGACGCCGATGGCACCCCCCAGGGCAACGCCGCCGTCTATCTGGTCCGCTGATATGATCAGCACACGCATACCGAACGCTTTCCTGGTTCTCTGTCTCGTCGTGGCCTCGCTGGCCGCGTACGAAGCGCCGGCGGCGGCGCAGACGAGCAACGCGCTCTTCGTCGCCGCGCCGAGTCTTTCGAGGTCACTTCGTCGCGCCGTTCCCGAGGTCCTCGCTTGGGAGTCGCAGCTGGTCGACGGGCGGGCTTACACGAGAGCCGCCCGGGGGCAGGGGCTCGATGCCGCCCGCGGTCCGGCGCTCCGGCGCTTCGGGCCCCGGCAGGGCGCTGACGTCATCATCGTCGCCGGCGCGAGCACCCGTGGGCACACCCGTCTGCTGCACTTGAGCTACTACCACGGTCAGACCGGTGAGGAGCTTCGCGCGGGGACCTACCGCCTGCGCGGGCAGAAGATCCAGCGAACCGTCCACGCGGCCATCGCCAGGGATCTACAAAACGCCGTGAACCTGAGCCGGCAGGGTAGCCGAAGTGCTCGCGCGCCGATGGTCGCCGACCGGCAACCCGTCGATGACGACGCGGCCACGGCAGAGGCCGTCGCCGAAGTGGCAACCGACCGAGGCCGCGCCGACGAAGACCAGGCGATGGCGGGCGAAGGGGAGAATGGAGAGGAAAACGAAGAGGGGGCCGAGGCGGAGAGCGGACCGAGCGCGGTCCACGAGGCCTGGGAGTGGAGCTTCGACCTCACGGCGGGCTTCGGCTTCGGGCAGCGCGCGAGCACCGTGCCCATGGAGGGGGGGGATGCCCACTTCTCCTCGTCGCCTTTCCCCGCCGTACACGCCGCCTTTGATGTCTGGCTGCGTCCTCAGGCGGAAAGCTCGCTCCGGGTCGGCTTCGGCACCCGCTACTACACCTCGGTGGGCCTCCAGACGGCGGACCTCCTCGAGGATGGCACGACCCGGACGGTCGACACTCGCGCCCAGAACCTGAGCCTCGGCTTCAAGCTCAACTTCCCCTTCACCGATGGCCCGCGAGCCGTACGCATGGATGTCGAGGCGGGCTGGAGCTTTCGCATGCTCGACAGCGAGTTTCAGTTGTCGATGCCCACCTACACGCTCTCGGGCCTCTACGGTCGCTCGGGGCTTCTCTTTCCGATCGGCGATGAGAGCCCCTTCGCTCTCGGTCTCGCTGCGGAGCTCGGCTACATCAACTCGGTCAGCGAAGAGGTCGCCGTGGCCGGAGCGGTCAGCGGCGGCGTGCGCGTCGGCATCGAAGTGCAGGTTCGCTACGACATCATCGCCGACCTCGACGTGTCTATTGCCTACCGCGGGTCCCACGTCTTCCTGCCCAGCGAGCGGGGCGGCGCCATGAGCGACGTCGAGCGCTTCGGCGTGGTGCGGGTGACGTACCGACCCTAGATAGTCTTGCTTTGACGGAGTCCAGCGCGTCCTGCTATTGCCCCGTCGGGGTGTCGAAATGAACGGTCGGTGTTGGGGTTTCGCTTTGCTCATGTTCTGGTCCGGCTGCGGTTCTGATGACCCGGTCGCGACCGACAGCGGTTCAGCGGTGGACGCGGGGACCGACAGCGGTTCAGCGGTGGACGCGGGGACCGACAGCGGT
>Ga0164313_10003523_pt1 | contig 13923 bp, 12 predicted proteins | sample GuaBasSedimGuay4_FD_113735 | JGI IMG/M metagenome (GOLD analysis project Ga0164313, IMG submission 113735) | Subseafloor sediment microbial communities from Guaymas Basin, Gulf of California, Mexico - Guay4, Core 4569-4, 0-3 cm | ecosystem: Environmental > Aquatic > Marine > Hydrothermal vents... | reverse complement strand
TCGATAACCGCGATGAATCGGTTCGTCGTCGTGGGAGCAAGAGCGACTGGCGCTCCGTCGAAGAAGCTACGACGATTTGAACGTCGATTTCATGCTTGGTCAGCGCGCAATCTCGCTGGACACCGACGCGCAAAAAGTGCAGCTCGCAGGCGGCGAAGCGGTTCCCTTTGATGGGCTGGTAATCGCAACCGGCGGCCAGGTGCGTGAGCTTCCCAATCAACCGCGGATGGACGGCATCTATACGCTCCGAACGATCGACGATTCGCTCGCGATTCGTGCCGCGCGTGCCGACAAGCCTCGGGTTGCCGTGATCGGCGCGGGCTTCATCGGCTCAGAGGTGGCAGCATCCGCCCGGCAGTTGGGGCTCGAGGTCACCGTGATCGAGGCCTTGGAAGCTCCGCTCGCACAAAGCCTTGCTCCTCGTGTTGGAAGTATCTTGCAGCAAACGCAGTCGAGCAGGCGCGCCACGCGGTTTCGAGCCTGTTCGCGGCACCCGGTGAGGCCAAGCCATTCGAATCGGTTCCGATGATCTGGTCCTCGCGGGCGGTACGGCCGAAAGCGAGAAGTTCATCGCCCTATACGGCCGAGCCGGCCGGCTCGTCGGTGCCGTGGCCTTCGACCAGTCGCCAAAGCTCATTCAGCTACGAATGCTGATTGGCAGGCGCGGTGGGCTTGATGAGGCGCTGCAGATAGCCGAGTCTTGATGGAGATCGCCCTGGAGCCTCAACGGAGCCGGATCGCGCGTTCCACACTCGACTTCCTCGGCCAACGCGCGCCGTCACGATAGATCCAACAACCAAAGCGGATCGAGCTCCGCAGCGTGTCCCTCGATGGCGAGGCGCGCCAGGTTAATCCAGTCGCCGCATCGGTCTAGAATGGCGCTGTCGGCCGTGGCAACGACGGCGGTAGATGTCTTGAGGGTTTCGTCGACGCGATCCGCTGTCACAGCGTCGAGGCTCGATCCTTTTGCCGCCGCGGTCTTTCGAATGATCTCGGCAACACGACCGGAGTTCGACACGGGGCGGTCGATGTAGACCATCACTTCGGCGGGTTTCATCGATTCGACGAGATCCACCAAGATAGCGACGGCCCGTTCGGTCTCCTGTACCAGGCGATAGTTCCCGTGAAACCTCGCCATGTCGCGGATGCAGGCGTCTCGACCCATTAGCAGAACCCCGCCTGCCAGCGCGACTTCGATGGTGGTGATCACATTGAGGCCATCAATCACCAGGGGCCGGCCCGTCATCGTCGCCGGCTGGCGCTGTTTGGCTGCCCGGTCGTCTCTGGCGGAGTCCGAGCAAGCGCACCTTCCTACAGCCACGCGTTGGCGTCCGCGCAGCTGATACTTGTCCCCGACTAGCTTGATCGACGAAGCTTCCGCGTATCCTCGCGTCCGTAGCCAGCTCAAATCCGACACCGCCTCTTGCAGAGTTGGGATCGCCTCCTTGGAGAAGAGTTGCTCATCCAGAGGATGCGGCCCGCGGTGGCGCCGGGAGTCGCCCATGCCCGAGCTTAACCCTTTCAAAAAGGGGACTGTCCCCTTTTTCTTGAGGCGCAAAACCTGCGCGATTTTGGAGCTTCCCGCAACGGTTGCCGAAGAGTGTGAGGGTCAATGTGTTGTAGCGGGGACTTTCTTGAGTGGCACGTCCCTTGCTCTACGGTGTTCAAGTGTTGGTGAAGAGTATGCCGTCGACCGTTCTTGCAGTTACCGATCTGACCTCTGCGAGCTACAAGCTCGTCGGCTTCGCCGCATTTATTGCGGGTTCCACCGATGGTGAGGTGATTCTGGTTTCCACCTATGGGGGCGGTCGTGGCGGCCAACTCTCCGAGCCCCCGTTGACGCAGTCCGGCAATGGCGACGATTGGCGAGAGCGGCTCGAGGCGAGGCTTCGGCAGGAGGGCCAGCTTCTCGAGCGGCAGCGGCAGTGGTGTGCTGACCGCGGTGTTCGCTGCCGGGCGGAACTCTACGAAGAAGGGTGTTGGCACGACTACGTGTTGCAGAGCGCTCAGCGCTCCAGGGTGGACCTGATCTTGGTCGGCATTCAGCCAATGCAGAGCGCCGACCAAATAGATCCCAGCCAGCTCAACAGGCTCGCCACGAACGCCCCGTGTCCTGTCAGTATGGTCCAATTGCCTGGGCTTTCTGCCTTTTGATCGAGCGTGACACGCGAGCCCTTGACACACGCGGCGCAATTTTCTAGCCACTCACAATGGTCGACACCACCTTGCTACCGGTGCTGAAGGACTACGTCCGGTTCGACGCCGAGTCGGCCCGCCGCCTGCAGGCGATGGGCCCTCGGATCAAGCCCTACCAAGATGCCATCGTGGACCGCTTTTACGCCGCCGTTCTCGACGATCCAGGCGCTCGCGCTGTCTTGAAGAGCGAGAGTCAGGTCGCGCGGCTCAGAGTCACCCTCACGAAGTGGCTCGAAGAGCTGTTTGGCGGCACCTATGACGAAGCGTATTTCGAGAAGCGAGCAAGGATCGGTCGCGTGCACGTGAAGGTTGGCCTCGAGCAGCGGTACATGCTCGCCGGGATGAACATCATCCGTCTGGGGCTTCATGGCGCCCTGTCAAAAGCCTCCGGCGGTGGCCTCGGAGTGTTCGAGGACCACCGGGTGGTCGACCAGATCTGCGACATCGAGCTGGCAATCATGCTCGAAACCTATCGCGAGGATTACGTTCTCAAGAAGACCGCAGAAGCGGAGTCGCTCGCGGTGATGGGGAGGTTGACCGCCGGTCTGGCTCACGAGGTGCGCAATCCCCTCAACGCCGCCAAGCTGCAGCTCGACGTCCTTCGGCGCACGGCCGCCCGCGTTCAAGACGCATCGATACGCCGAAAGATCGAAAGGCGGACCAATGTGGTTCAAGACGAGCTTCGTAGGTTGTCCCTCCTGCTCGACGACTTCCTCAACCTGGCGAGGGCACGCAGGCTCGATCCTGTTCGATGCGATGCCCGTGCGCTGCTCCAGGAGGTCGTGGAGCTTCGCCGCCCGGAGATCGAGTCCCAGGGAGTCGAGTTCGTCGAGGACATTGGCATGACGTCCTGCGAGCTCGTCGCGGAGCGCGACCGCTTGAAGCAGGTCGTCAACAATCTGATCACGAACGCTGTCGAGGCGGTGGCGGACTGCCGTCAGTCGACAGTTCAGATCGTCAGCCGCACGCTCAGCGACGGCACATGGGAGGTCTCCATCATCGACAATGGTCCAGGGGTTTCGCCTGAGGTGGCGGAGAGGGCCTTCGAGTCGTTCGTCACGACCAAAGAGGCCGGCACCGGGCTCGGGCTGGCCATCGTGAAGCGAATCGTCGACCTGCATGGGGGGAGGGCCGAGCTGATCCGGCTTCCCGAAGGCGGCACGCGGGCGTCTATTTGGATCCCAACCGCACCCTAGTCGAAGGTCGCGGACTGGTAGCCCCATTCTTTCACGCGGTACTGGATTTTCCGTTGGCTGATGCCGAGGATCTCGGCAGCCCGTGCGGTGGAGCCATCGACTGCGTCCAAGGTTCGCAGAATCGCAATCCGTTCGAGCTCGGTCATCGTGACGCCGGGAATCAGCGCCATCACCGAGCCGTTTTGAAGGTCTCCATGCGCCGAGGTCGGTAAGTCGTCGCGCTCGATCAAGTCGCCGTCGCACATGACGACGGCCCGTTCGATCGCGTTCTCCAGCTCGCGGACATTGCCAGGCCACGGGTAGATCATCAGGTGCTGCAGAGCGTCTTCCGTCAGGCCCTGAATCGTGCGCTGGTTCTCGGCGGCGTACTTCCGAAGGAACGCGTGCGCCAGAAGAGGGATGTCGCTCCGGCGGACGCGCAGCGGAGGCACGTCGAGCTGCACCACCTTGAGCCTGTAGTAGAGGTCCTCGCGGAATCGACCGTCCTCCACGCGTTGCTTCAGGTTGCGGTTCGTGGCCGCCACGACCCGAACGTCGACCTTCAGCGTTTCATTGCCGCCGACCCGCTCGAACTCCCGCTCCTGAAGGAAACGTAGGAGTTTGATCTGGACGCTCATCGGGATTTCGCTCACTTCGTCGAGGAAGAGCGTACCGCCGTCGGCTTGCTTGAATCGCCCCTCACGCCGCGCCTGAGCGCCGGTGAATGAGCCGCGCTCGTGTCCGAATAGCTCCGACTCCAGGAGTGTTTCGCTCAAGGACGCGCAGTTCAAACGGATGAATGGCTGGTCTTTTCGATTCGAGTTCTGGTGAATCGCCGCGGCGATGAGCTCCTTGCCGGTACCGGTTTCGCCATGGATGAGCACTGTGGCGCGGCTCCGCGCGACCTGCGCGACGTTCTTCATCAGCCGTTGCATGGAGGGATGCTCGCCCAGAATTTTGCCGAGCTGAAACCGTTCATCCACACGCTCACGGAGTTGGGCTGCTTCCCGCGAGAGTCGCGTTCGTTCTAGCGCGCGGTCGACGATTGCGATGACCGCGTCGAGCTCCAGGGGCTTCGTCAAGTAGCTCTCCGCTCCGAGCTTGATCGCTTGAACAGCTGTGTCGATTGTCGCGAACGCCGTCATCACGATGAACGTCGTGTGCGGTGCCATTGGGCGCCCCTGCTCGATCAACGACAAGCCGTCCATGGTGGGCATCTTCAGATCGGTCAGGACGACGTCGGGGTCGACCTGTTCCAGTTGCAGGAGGGCCGTGCGTCCATCGGCAGCGGTGCTCACCGAGTAGCCAGCGTCGTCCATTAGTTCTGCAAGCGCGTTGCGCGCGTTCGCTTCGTCGTCGACGATGAGCACACGGCCTTTCGAGCCTTCGGCGCTCGTTCGATGGGCCACTTCGGGGAAGTCGGATGCGGGGTCAACACTAGTCATGGCTATGTCCCTTTACGGGTGGGGCGCCCACGATGGGCACCTGGGTTTCTAGGCATGCGCGGGGGCATCCTCACCTCCCGACACTTCGGGCACGCGCGCGGCGGCGAGCTCCTTGTACTCTGCGAAAGACACGCAAAGATCTTCGACGAACTCGTGCACGTCGGGGAAGGACTCCCAGTCCGCCGTGAAGCCCCAGTGCAGCTCCCCCGAATAACTGAATAGCGCGATGCCGAGGTTCTGGTTCTGCATCAACGGGACCATGGGAAAGATGGCCTTCATCCGCGCGCCGAGCATGTAGAGTGGGAACGGGGGCCCCGGCACGTTGGTGATGATCAGATTGTACGTGCGTAGCCGCATCGCGGCCCGGTAGAGCTCCGATACGAGCCGCTTGGTCGTGAGGTCGGCCACGTCTTCGATGAGTTCTGCGCCTCCCGTTTGGTTGGACTCCTTCTTCAGCTCGGTGGTTACGCGAATGACTTTCTTCAGTCGTTCCAAGGGGTCGTGCTCGGTCACAGGAAGGTCTGCGAGCAGCATGGCCACGTGATTGCCGACCGAGAGGCCGCCAGCCTTTCTGGTGTTCACAGGGAGAACCGTGCGGAAGCCCTCCATCGAGTCGACGTCCGAGCCTCGGCGCACCAGGAACCGGCGCACCGCCCCCGTCGCCGTGGCAACCACAACGTCGTTGATCGTTCCGCCCAGTGACTTCTTGATCGCCTTCACTTCATCGAGGTCGAATGTGGTCCAGTCGAAGCGACGGTATGGGCTGATGTCGTGCTCGGTGAAGGGTGTCCTCGGAGCCGGTTTCATCCCCGAGCGGAGCACGCTCGAGAGGCCTTGGAAATTTTCTCGAATGCGCGGCATGAAGTGGCTGAGCTTGCGAAGGCCTTCGACCCGGTGATTCGTTTCGTTCAGGACGAGCTGCGCACGGCTTGGAGCGGGGCGTGCCTGCCACTGTTGCGGCTTGCGCTCGACAGCGTCCGGGCTGATATGCAGCAACGCCTCGAGGAGTTGAACGCCGGCGACTCCGTCGACCATGCAGTGGTGCACCTTGATGATCAGCGCGAACGTGTCGTTCTCGACGCCTTCGACAACCCAAAACTCCCACAGGGGCCGGCTTCGATCGAGGTGTTGCGAGAACAGCCTCCCGACCAAACGTTTGAGGGCGCGTTCGTCCCCGGGAAGAGGCAGCCGGGTATGGCGCAGATGGAAGCGCATGTTGAAACGGTCATCGTCGACCCAGACCGGGTGCCCAAAGGCGGGCACCCACTCGACCCGCTGTCGGTAGCGGGGGATCGAATCCAACGCTGCCTCCGTGTACTTCGTGAGGCGATCGATATCGAGGCCTCCGTGCTCGAGGGTGAGAGGCTTCGCGTCGAAGATGAGAGCGGCACCCACGTGCATGGGAGCGGCCTTGCTTTCGACGTCGAGGAAAGTCGCGTCCAGGGCGCTCAAGCGCTCGTAGAATGTGTCCGGCATGGTGGGGTGATCACTAGCAAAATGTGAGCCCAAGGATGCTGCTCAGAATTCGCGCAATTCCGGGAGACTTGAGCCCCGGACTTTGTCATTCGGCGCAAGATTTGCGGTCATGATTTTCCGAGACGCATAATATGCGTCATTGGGCTTACCGACTAGCCCTGGCATGAAAAATGCGTGAGATAGAGTTCATGTCGCAGCTTTTGGTGAAAGACCTCATGACGCAGCCGGTAGTGACCGTGGGCCCGACCAACCCGCTTCGTGACGTGATCCAGCTGATGGAAATGAAACACATTCGTCACGTTGCAGTGGTGGACTCCGGGCGCCTGCTCGGTCTCATCTCTCACCGCGATGTGCTCCGCAGCCAGGAAGGGAGCCTGTCTGGCTCCCTTTCGAGCGAGCAGTCGCACATGAACCGCTGGATCGAAGCCCGATGGGTCATGACGAAAGAAGTGCACACGGTCTACCCGGACACACCCGCGCTGGAGGCCGCGCTCGCGTTGCGCTCGCATGCTTATGGGTGCGTCCCGGTCGTCGAACACGGGGAACTAGTGGGCATGCTGAGCGATTCGGATTTCGTCGAGTTTGCGATCCAGCAGCTGTCCGACCTGGGCGTGTAATCTGGCACGGTGCTTGCTCTGATCTGAGCCATGGCGATCAAGACCATCGTTGTGGGAGTGGACCTGGGAGAGTCAGGCCATCGCGCGATGCAGCTGGCCATCCCTACCGCCCAGGCCACACGAGCAACGCTGTGGCTGGTGCATGCGAGCGAGGTGGGCCTCGAACATGCGTGGCGGGACTTGCCGCTCGGTGCCCGTTCTGCCGCGCAAGCGTTGCGCGAGCGGCTCAAAGGGCGCTTCCAGAATTCGCTGCAAGAGCTCGAAAGTGAACGTCAGCGATGTGAAGATCTTGGCCTGAGTTGCCAGAGCTCGTGCGAGGAAGGTCGTCCTTGGGAGACGATTCTGCGAACAGCGGTGTCGGTCAACGCCGACTTGATCGCTGTAGGCGACCCCGTTGGCGCGATTGGGCTTCCGGAGCGTCTGCTCGGTTCGACCGCGGAACGCGTGGTGCGGCAGGCGCCTTGCTCGGTGCTGGTTTCCTGCGGGCGGCTTCGTGACGACTACACGGGAGCGCGTATCGCCGTAGGGGTCGATTTCTCTGTGCACGGAATCGAGGCGGTTCGGTGGGCGCGCGATGTTGCCAATGGGATCGACGGCGAGGTGGCTCTGCTCTACGTGGTGCCTCACCCGATCACCGAGATCATCATGCCCAGGGAATGGCAGACTGTGCTCGAGGGCCTCGCCTCGGCCGGGCGCTCGCGTCTCGATCAGCTCATCGTGAGTGAGGGCTTGAAGCCAAACACCACAGTGCATGTGCTCGATGGGCCGATTGGTAAGACGCTTTGCAACGCGACGGCCGAGCTCAACGCGGATCTTCTTTTCGTCGGTTGCAGGGGCGAAGGGCGCTTGCGCGGGATGATGCTCGGAAGCGCCTCTCAATACTGCCTTCGGTACTCGCCGGTGCCCGTCCTCACGGTTCGTCCGTAACGTCCGGGCTAGCTCTCGAGAATCGCTTCGAGCCGCTGTTGGTTCTCGTCTCGCCCTCGAGAGGTGTCTAGGCGAAAGTGCTCGGTTGACGCAAGTTCGTCGATCGGCTCGAATTGCCTCTCGAACTCGTCGAATAAATCGGCCCGGGCGTCGCTCTCGTGGGTGGCGACGCGTTCGCGCGAGGCGAGGCGCTCCCGAGTGAGCTCACGCGGGGCGCTGCACTCGACGAGCAAGAAGGGGATTCCGTGTCGGTTCGCCAAACGGCGAGCAGCGTCCCGCATCACCGCGGTGCGGAAAGAGGCATCGAGCACGACCGGGCGGCCGGACGAGAGCACGACGTCGGCAAGGCGCCAAAGTTCCTCGTAGACCGCCTCGGTGGCGCTGGGAGAGTAGGCTCCCGACCATGCCCCACTTCGCATCGACTCGGTTGGTGTACGTCCCATGAGGTGCTTCCGGGTCCGGTCTGAGCTGACTACCGGGGCTGCGAGTAGAGAGCCGACCGTCGCGGCGGTGCTGCTCTTGCCGCTCGCGATCATACCGCCTACGGCGACAACTCTCGGTGGGACCAGGGGAGGGCGTTCGTACGCCAGTGCCAGCATGAAGTAGCGCCGGGCCTCGCGCCGAGCGCGCTCCCTCGCTGCGGTCGACGCTTCGGCATCGTCGGCAAGCAACGACGCGACCTTGCCTCGGACGAAGGCGCGGTAGCTCTCGTAGAAATTGACGACGGAGTAAAGGTCGTAGTCGTTCGACTCACGGGCGTAGCGAGCAAGGAAGCGCTCTGCGAGATCCACGCGTCCATGCCAGGCAAGATCCATCGACAGGAACGCGATGTCTGCAGCCACGTCGCCGTAGCGAAATCGCTCGTTGAACTCGATGCAATCGATGATCGTGATCGACTCGTCGCTACCGAAGTAAACGTGCTCGAGCCTCAAATCGCCATGGCCGTCACGGACACGGCCCGCGTCGACTCTTGCCGTGAATCGATCTTCGTCCTCGAGCACGTGTAGTTGCCACGCTTCGATCTGCCGAGCTTGCTCGGGGTTCAGGTAGTCGCCGATCGACGCTCTAGTCTGATCGAAGTTCTCCTTCACGTTGTGGCGAATCGTAACGACGTCGCCGTGCCGGGATGTCTCCGTGTCGCACCGCGCGCCTTCGTGAAAACGGGATACGTACGAGGCCAGTAAATCGACATGCCTCGGCTCTAGGCGGCCGGCTTGCAGTAGCTCATCTGCCCGTCGTTCGGCCGGGAGCCGGCGCATGTGGACCGCCCATTCCACGGCCGTGCCTCGTCCGGCGATTTCGTGGACGCCCTCGGCGTTGAGCGTGATCGGGACCACATCGATGTAGACCTCCGGCGCGAGTCGCCGGTTGAGCCGCACTTCTGCGTCACAGGCTTCCCGCCGTTTTTCGAGAGTCGTGAAGTCGAGGAAGCCCAGGTCGACAGGACGCTTGACCTTGAACACGTCCGCTGCGCCCAGGAAGACCCAGGAGATGTGTGTCTCGATCAGTTCGAAGCCTGCCGCTTCGAGGTCCGCTTTCAGCATTCCCATCACGTTTCTGCGCAGCGAGGCACCCAGTATACCAATCAAGTCCGCGCCGCCCACGCGCGCGGCTACGATGCATCACGCAATTCTGTCGCGACGCGCTCGATCTGCGCACGGTTTGCGCCGTTTCGCCGGACTTGCCCCAGAACCTGCGAGCTGGAGTGGGCACGGCACTTGCTTCCTGTGAGGGCCTATCACCGGAGGGAACGATGACGACACGAAAGCTAGAGAGTTCGGAGTGGCAGCAGTACTTCGATGACGTTGCAAAACGCCTTCCTTCGATGCGGGTAGGCGTGTCCATATTAGGTGACGATATCGGCGTGCAGCCCGAAACCGAGGACAGCGCCCTCCTGGGGATGAGCTACGACTCGAACGACGAGATTTTCGAGATAGCGACGGCTAACATCTCCCATAGAGTGGTGAAGCCACAGGAAATCTACGTCCGCGAGCAGGCGGGGACGCTATCGAGCATCGAAGTCATTGCTCAGGATGGCACCAAGCAAATCGTAGAGCTCCGGCCGCTTCCCTCGTTGCCAGCCTCCTAAGTTGCAGCTAGGGAGCCCTGACGATGGCGATGACATGGATTCTGGTAGCTCACGAAGCCGGCGCGCGCGTATTCGAAGCCCGCGGACGTGGCAAGGGGTTGGAACTGCTCGACACGATCGAGCACCCTGAAGGCCGAGCGCGTGATCGGGACCTGGCGTCCGATCGGCCCGGTCGTTCGTTCCGCAAGGACAGTGGAGACGCTCGCCGCGCGGCGATGAGCCGCGCTGAAGGTCCCCACGATCGAGCCGTCTCTGATTTCGCGAGAGCCCTTGCCGACCGGCTCCGGCGCGCTCGCGTGGCGAATCAGTACGACCGACTCGTTCTCGTTGCGCCCCCTCGGTTTTTGGGGTTGCTGCGTTCCACTCTCGACGGCCCCACCACTCATCTCGTGGTCGGCTCGATGGACAAGGATCTCGCGATGAAGAACGAGACCGAGCTCGTCGAGCATCTCCGCGACATGGTGGCTGTTTGACCAAGCGCTCGTTTGGCGAGCGCCCGACACGAAAAGGTAAGAGAGATGGCTAACTTTCGCATGCCAGTGACCGAGTACATGACCAGCCCGGTCGAGACGATTGATATTGGGCAAAGCCTGGTTGCCGCGAACGCGCTGTTCTCTGAACAGGGCGTGTCCGCGCTCGGCGTCGTCAACGATGACGGCGAGCTCAAGGGTGTGGTCTCCCGCACGGATCTTCTCCACGCTGCGGTGTTCACCCAGGGCGAAACGTTTCGCGTTCCGGACCGTCCCGTCGAAGAGATCATGAAGTCGCCAGCCCTTCAGGTCTCGCCAGATGCGGATTTGACAGCCGCCGCGAGGCTCATGCTGAAAGAACACGTCCACCGAATCTTCGTAACGAGCGGGGACAAGCCTGTGGGCGTCGTTTCCACCCGTGATCTGATGCGGGCCGTTCGCGAAAAGCGGCTCAAAACGCCGATCTCGGAGATCGCCTCCGGCTCCGTGGTGAAAATCAGGGCCGACGAGACGATTGCATTGGCGGTCGACCGTCTCGAGCTTTCCAACAAGCACGGTCTGGTCGTGGTCGAGGAAGGCTTCCCAGTCGGCATCTTCGATCAGGCCTGCGCGCTCGACGCACGCCGGTTGCCCCCAAGCACCGCCGTAGAAAACGCCATGAACGTTCGCATTTTGATCCTGCCCGCAGGGATGGCCCTCAGCCGCGCCGCAGAGCAAGCGCTCGGAATGAACGTCCGGCGTATTCTGATCGAAGATGACCGCGGCGTAACAGGGATTGTCGGCGGCCTGGACTTCGCCCGCGTAATGGCCTGACCGGCCGCAGTGCCAGTGTCAGGTCACAGCCACTTTTGAATGTGCATTCCTAGCGCTGCGGGCCTCAGTGGGCTTCGCTCTTTTGGCCTCACTCGGAACCTCAGCTCGTGGCCGCCGCTCGATTGGACGGTGAAGGCGCCTTGCCAGGTGCTGCGGTCCTCGTCGCCCTCTGTTTCGAAGGGGATGACGAGCCTCGCGGAGAGATCGGGTAGGCGGCTGCCGAATGTCACGATAGCTTCGACGTCGAGATCTCTTGCGTCGAGTCCGGGGTGATGGAGTGAGACCTCGGCTGAAACGATGGTGCCGACGGTCAGCTCGTCGCTGCTCAAGCCGCCGAAGCGGACACTCTCCATGGCGATTTCGCTCCAGTGAGCGCGGATGGCTTCCGCCAAATCCGCCAGAGCAAACAGAGGACGGTAATTCGATTCGCGCAGCGCGATTGCATCCTGCATTGCAGGTTCATAGAAGTTGTCGGCGTAGTCGGTGACCATTCTGCGCGAAGAGAACTTCGGAATGATACTCGCCATGCTGGCCTTCATCCGATCAACCCATGCCACAGGCACGCCTTCGTCGTTGCGGTCCATGTACATTGGCAGAATCTCGCCCTCGAGCAGAGCCATCGTCACCGCTCGGTCGTAGGCGCTCGGGTCGTGCATCGAAGTAGCTGGCAAGTCGATCACCCAGCCGTTGTCCTCTTGGTAACCCTCTAACCACCAGCCGTCATCGACGCTCAGGTTCAAGCACCCATTCATCGCCGCCTTCATGCCCGAGGTGCCGCTGGCTTCGAGCGGACGCGTCGGCGTGTTCAGCCAGACATCGCATCCGGCTACCATTCGGCGCGCTTCGTCGATCGAGTACCCTTCCACGAAGATCACGCGGCCCGCGAGGTCGGGATGCTTTGTGGCTTGATAGACCCTTTGCAGCAGCGCCTGGCCGTAGCCGTCCGCTGGGTGCGCCTTGCCCGCGTAGATGATCGTCGCACCGGGGTTGGAGTTGAGCAGTTTGGCCAGCCGTTCGGGCTCGCTCAAAAGCAAGTCCGCTCGCTTGTACGGGGCGAACCTCCGCGCGAAACCGATGAAAAGCTGGTCCTCGTCAAGCCGGGAGAGGATGTCTCGAAGTAACGAGAGATCTTCGCGCCTTCGCGTCCACGTCTCGGTCAAGTGGTCTTTGAGCCACTCGACGTATCCGGTACGCAGCTCGCGATGGATCGACCAGATTTCGGCCGGATCGTGCTCGCGCAACCACTGCCAGCGGTCGGGGTCTTCAATATGAGCTCGCCAGTCGTGCCCCATTTCGCGCTCCATCAGCCTTTGCCAACGCGGCGCGAGCCACGTCGAGACGTGTACGCCGTTGGTGATGCTCGTGCATGGCACGTCGTCCGGGGAATCGAACTCGGGATAGAACTGCAGGAACATCTCTCGGGCGACTTCGCCATGCTTGGCGCTGACACCGTTGATTCGGCCGGCGTTTCTCACCGCGAGCGCGGTCGTACCGAACTTGTTTTGTGCGTCGTCCGGTGTGTGGCCCAACGCCATCAACCGGGGCCAGTCCATGCGAAGCACGTGTTCGAACCGCGTCAAGTATGGGCGGACCATCTCCTCCGGGAAGTGGTCATGCCCGGCGGGCACAGGCGTGTGAGTCGTGAACACGGTCGTGTTGCGGATGTACTCGAACGCCTCTTGAGACCTCAGGCCGTGCCGCTGAATCAGATGGGCGGCGCGCGCGATGAGAAGGAAGGCGCTGTGCCCCTCGTTCATGTGGAAAACATCGGGGCTGATGTCGAGCTCGTTCAGCAGTTGATAGCCGCCGAGGCCCAGGATCATCTCCTGCCGCAGCCGGTGAGCGGAGTCCCCACCGTACAAGCGATTGGTGATCGCGCGATCCTCAGGGCGGTTCTCGGGCACATTGGTGTCGAGGAGGTACAGCGGGACCCGTCCGACTTGGAGCTTCCACGCCCGCATCTGCACGGGGCCCGTTGGCAACGGCACCGTGATCCGCAGCGGAGCATAGCGCCCCACCATCACAGGTTCGAACGGTGGGCTCTCGAAGTCGTTGGTGTCGCCGAGGTCCTCCTGGCGGCCGTCACGATCGATGATCTGATGAAAGTACCCGTCGTGGTACGCGAGTCCGACCGCGCACAAGGGCAGATTCAAATCGCTCGCCGCTTTCAAATGATCACCAGCGAGGATTCCGAGCCCGCCAGAGTAGAGCTTCAGGAACCCGGCAAGGCCGAACTCCATGCAGAAGTATGCGATGCGCGGATCCTGCGACTCGGTCGACTCGATCATCTCGCGATGGAGTCTCGTGACGTCCGCGACGTATTCTTTGTCCATCGCCAAGTCCATGAGCCGACCGGGTTTCACCTGGTCGAGGAGCGCGTGCGGATTTTCCTCGAGCTGGAACCAGAGACCCGGGTCGATTCGCTTGAACAGCGCGGCGGCGTCGGGATGCCAGCGCCACCAGAGGTTGGCCGCTATCTCCAGTAGAGGATGTAGCTCTGCAGGTAGCGCGTTGCTCACCATGAATGTTCGCGTGTATGGGGCCGCCTCTTCTCCTTCTTGGACGGGCGGCTTCACGAACAGGCCAAAGACCCCCGAGGTATCCGATGAAACCGCAGGCATCGAAGGCACGCTCAAGCGCTCCATGGACATCTGTTTGCGCCGCGCGGCGCCCGCCGCCAGTGCGCGGGCATGTGCGTCTTCGTAGTGCTCCATG
>Ga0164313_10003522_pt1 | contig 13923 bp, 9 predicted proteins | sample GuaBasSedimGuay4_FD_113735 | JGI IMG/M metagenome (GOLD analysis project Ga0164313, IMG submission 113735) | Subseafloor sediment microbial communities from Guaymas Basin, Gulf of California, Mexico - Guay4, Core 4569-4, 0-3 cm | ecosystem: Environmental > Aquatic > Marine > Hydrothermal vents >... | reverse complement strand
TGATGAAATCTGACGGAACTCTTATAACTCCGGCTGCGGAAGATGACGAAAAAACTGATTGAATTGACGTGTCGCTCTGAGCAAAACGTAAGCGAAAACTGAACAATCTTGATCTCATCCGTGTCGCAACAACGCAAACGGATGTACAAGGCAGAAAATTGGGAGATACAACGTGATGGAGTGGGAACCGGTTTACCGGGTCGCCCTGCTGGGTTTTCTGGTAGGCATTGTATTTGGTGTGGTTGTAAACAAAACAAATTTTTGCACGATGGGTGCGATTAGTGACTGGGTGAACATGGGCAGCAAAGACCGCCTCCGTGCCTGGTTTCTGGCTATCGGTGTAGCGATCCTTGCCAGCCAGACTTTGCAGGCTGCCGGTGTGATAGACATGGGAGAGGCGCTCTACCTGACACAGAATTTCGGCTGGCTTGGCCATATTCTAGGCGGCACCCTGTTTGGCATTGGTATGACACTGTCATCAGGTTGTGGGCAACGCACCCTGGTGAGGGTGGGCGGTGGCAATCTCAAATCCCTGGTTGTTTTGCTCATCCTTGGTCTGACAGCCTATATGACCATGCGTGGCCTGCTGGCATTATTACGGGTCAATGTCATTGAGGCGACCAATGTTGACCTGGCAAGCTCGGGAATCGCCAACCAGGGTATCGGCACCCTGATAGCGGCTGCTGCCGGCCTCGAAAATGTCGCACAGGTGAATATGATCGTAGCGGGCTTACTGGGCGGCGGGCTGGTTATTTATGCGTTCGCCGCAAAATCCTTCCGCGGCAGTTTCGACAATATTGCCGCCGGGCTCATTATCGGTCTGATCATTGCGGCTGGCTGGTATGCCACTGGCGTTATTGGTTACGATGATTTTGAACCCGTGCGCTTCGAGTCATACACATTTGTTGGGCCGACGGCTGATAGCCTGATGTACCTGATGACATTTACCGGCTCTACAATTAATTTCGGTATCGCGGCGGTTTTCGGTGTAATCCTTGGATCGTTCATCTACGTCGTTCTGACCGGTAAGTTTCGTATCGAAACTTTCACCGACCGTGATGACATGATCCGCCACATCAAGGGCGGAATCTTAATGGGTTTCGGTGGCGTGCTGGCACTGGGCTGCTCTATCGGACAGGGAGTGACCGGTATGTCGACACTGGCGCTTGGTTCGTTGCTGTCCCTGGTCAGCATCATTTTTGGCTCAGCGCTGGCCATGAAGGTTGAGTATTACCGTCTCGACGACATATCGTTTCTTGCGGCCCTGCGACAGTCGCTCACGGATATGCGACTGTTTCCAGGTTCACGTCGGACGGACTGATTGAGAACGGTATCGTCTTCGGGAGGCAGGAACCGTCACGATAAAAACCGCGAGTCAATCGATTGGCTCAACACTTTTCCGGGCGCGCGGCCTTGATAATCTTTTCTCTACCTCGACGACGACATAGATGACGAGCCCGACAACAATGATGAGCACCCACTCATTGGCACCCAAACTGGCCGTACCAAAAACACGCTGCATTGCTGGTAAGTAGGTGAAGAGCATTTGCGAGGCTGTCATAGTGACAACGCCGACAAACAGTGCCGGGTTCGAAAACAGGCCACGCGTAAACATCGAGTAGATCAATGAACGGCAGTTGAAGAGATAGAAAAGCTCGCCGAAAACCAGCACATTCACGGCGGCGGTGCGAGCAGCGGGAATACTTTCACCCTGGTACAACTCCCACTGAAACAAGCCAAACGACCCCGCAAACAGCAACAGTCCCACCAGAAGAATTCGCCTGATCAGCGGTCGTGTAAGAATCGGGCTGTTTGGATCCCGGGGACGGCGGTCCATGATGCCGGCTTCCTTTTGCTCGAATGCCAACGTGAGCCCCAACATCACGGTCGTGGTCATATTGATCCACAGAATTTGCAGGGGAAGAATCGGCAAGGTGAGGCCGGCGAAGACCGCGACCAGAATGACCAATCCCTCACCGACATTCGTTGGCAGTGTCCAGGTGATGAACTTGACGAGATTGTCGAACACCCCACGACCTTCCTCCACGGCTGCTTCGATGCTGGAGAAACTGTCATCGGTCAACACCATATCGGCCGCCTCTTTGGCGACCTCCGTGCCGGTTATACCCATGGCGACACCGATGTTTGCCTGGCGCAGTGCCGGGGCATCGTTAACCCCGTCGCCGGTCATCGCCACCACGTGTTGCCTGGCCTGCAGCGCTTTGACCAGGCGCAACTTTTGCTCCGGCGCGACTCGGGCGAAGATCGCGACCCGCTCGACTGTGTCGATCAGTTCCGTATCGGAAAGCCTGGCAATCTCCTCACCATTAAGTACAACGCCTGCCCCGTCGGCATCACAAGCACAATCCAGACCGATTTGCCGGGCGATCGCCGATGCCGTCCCGGCGTGGTCACCAGTAATCATCTTGACGCGGATCCCGGCAGCCTGGCAGGTACGCACGGCGTCGACGGCCTCCGGCCTGGGCGGGTCGATCATGCCCTGGAGCCCCAGAAAAGTGAGTCCACCGGTTACGTCTCGATGAGTTATTGCGCCGCAGTCGGCGCTCAGTTCGATTCGAGCAAAGGCAAGCACGCGCATTCCGGTCGCGGCCATTTCATCAACCTGACTTAATATATCGTCAACGTCGAGATTCACCGGTTGCAGATCTGGACCCGCAGCGTCGCTACAGCGTGCGACGACCTGCTCCGCCGAACCTTTGAGATACAGCAAGCGCGGTTGTCCGGGCTTTACATTATGCAGCGTTGCCATGTATTGCCGTTCCGATTCAAACGGTAGTGTGTCGAGCTGCGGTCGTTCCGTTGTAAGCGCATCCGGCGATACACCCGCCTTGCTCGCCGCCGTCAATAAGGCACCCTCCGTGGGATCGCCTTCGACACGCCATTCGCCTTCCGTCGAGACAAGGCGCGAGTCATTGCAGAGCGCACCCGCCGTCAGGCACTCAAACAGCGCGTGCTGAGTTCGTGGATCCACTGTTACACCGTTCTTACTGAACTCCCCCTCGGGCAGGTAACCGACACCGGATACATTGAATAGCTCACCGCCTGCCATGATTTGTTGAACGGTCATCTGATTCTGCGTCAGCGTCCCGGTTTTATCAGAGCAAATTACAGTTGTACTACCCAGTGTTTCCACTGCCGGTAGTTTGCGGATGATTGTGCGTCGTTTAGCCAGGCGCGCAACGCCTATTGCGAGCGTAATTGTCATGACTGCCGGCAACCCTTCCGGAATCGCCGACACAGACAGGGCCACCGCGGTCATGAACATGTCGAACAAGGATTCGCCGTACAGCATACCCACGCCCATGGTCACGCCGGCCAGGGCGAGAATAATCCACAGCAATACGCCGCTGAAGTGCGCGATTTTTTGCGTCAGTGGTGTCGCCAGAATGTTGGCACTGGCAATCAGTTTGCTGATACGACCCACTTCGGTCTCATCGCTGGTAGCGACAACCACACCGCTGCCAGTACCGTAAGTTACCAGCGTCGACGAGTAAGCCATGTTACGTCGATCAGCTAATACAGTTTCTGGCGGCAATCTTTTGGGGCCTTTGTCCACGGGTACTGACTCACCCGTCAGCATGGACTCATCGACTTGTAACTCTTTACTGCTGAATAACCGAAGGTCTGCCGAGACTTTGTCTCCCGAGTGCAATAGCACCAAATCTCCCGGCACGAGATCGGTAGACGAGACCTTCCTCTTTTCCCCTGCCCGAATTACCGTCGCCTCGCATTCCATATTCCGTGCCAGCGCTTCCAGCGCTCTTATTGCCTTTGATTCCTGCACAAAACCGATAATTGCGTTGATCAAAACAACGCCGAAGATTACGCCGGCATCAACCCATTCCTGGAGAGATGCCGTGATCGCGGTGGCGCCAAGCAGGATGTAGACAAGCGGTTGATGGAACTGCAATAGGAACGAGAGTAATGGACTTTTTCCCTTTTTCTGCGTGAGGATATTGAGGCCAAATTGTGCCTGGTATTGCCTGACATCAGAGTCTTCGAGCCCCCGATCGCGGTCCGTACCGAATTGTGCGAGCACTTCAGAGTCGGGCAGATGATGCCAGTGTTGCGATGGTAGTTTCTGCACCGACCGCTAGGCCTCAACCGTGGCAGAACCGACAATCACGGCAGGTACACCCGAACCTCGTTGGCGTCGATATACTGTTGATTCTTCGACACAGGGGCCGGCTACCAGGAAACTATCGAACATTCTTTCCAATTCTCCGTCTCACTGAGTTTGGCAAACAAACTATTCAAAATCGCGATCGCCATCACGCCGGCTGCTCCCCGTCGACGTTCGCGCTGCAAAACCTCTCAATTAGTCGAGCCGAAACAGCGAGTGAAGGATAAAGTCTCTCGATTTCCGTTTCGTACTTTCTCCATTTGTCAGCGCTGGGCGGTGTAATTGTTGTACGTGATAGCGGCAATTCTCCACTGCGCACGTGCAGTTGTCCCGGATCAATTTTTGCAAACCGGCAAATATCTGTTAATACCATTTGCGGATCGGCCACCAGTGCTTCGTAGGTAACAGAGGTCCAGCGATCCACTGGTAACGATGCCAGTTCTTCAATGATAATTCGATTACTGGCTGACCACTGGAATGCGGCGATTTCTGCCAGCGACTTACCGCGCATCTCACGCCAACCTGGTGGTAACAGAAAACACCACCCCGGCCTGTCCCAGTCTGGCAACTCCTGAAATGTCTTGAATCTGCCGCTTTGCAGCCCAAGTGTCCATGCCTCTATCAGGCTTGCAACGGCCGGCCCTGGCTCTCTGTGCAAATAGACGAACCGTGCATCAGGAAAAACTTTAAGCAGGAACGGAATATTCAGCGCATTGCGTGGTGTTTTTTCCAGCAAGCAAATCGATCGCGGCATCTGGCTAGCCGGCATGTCTAGATAGGGCCGACCGCGAGCATCGCGGAGCAAATAGAGGAAACAACTTCGCAGGAGATGCGCGGTCTCCGCATCCGCGTGAGTCTCGCCAAGCCCACCGGAATCAAATTGCGGATTCTCTGCGCGCAGGTGCGGAAAAACCCGGAATATTGCATGGCTCTCTCCACCGATGGTCCAGAACCCTGGTATTGCCGCCAATTGCTCGAACAGCAGATTGCTTCCTGAGCGCGGTGCGGAAACAATAATGATCGGCGCTTGCAGGACTTTGCCAGGCTCCAGACCTGGGAAAGCGGCACCGATCTGTCGCGCCAGCTGTCTTGGATCCATCTTTACCTGCATTACATACCGTCCCGTACTCGCCGTTTTCTGTCGTCAGTCCAAATCAACGTTGCCGGACGACGACTCCGCTGGAAAACATTCGCATGGAATTTTCATGCGATCTGTTTCGAGGCACGCCTCCGGGCTGCAGGGCTCGCCTGGATGAATTTTTACACTACAACAACAAGGCTCATCAGGAGTCACCCAGTCAAGGATCAAATGAACCCGGGCGTGCTCACCATCATTGCGAACGGAGTGCATACGGCGATTGTTGATCTCAATGATCTCGCCTTCGCGCATATTGATTGTTTCGTTGCCTACTGTAAAAAAGACATCGTCATTGGTCACAACAGGAATATGCACACGATGCGAATGAGCCAGCGAAAAATTCTTATCCTGATGCGGAGTAATCTCGCCCCCCGGGCGCAAACTTACAAGATTGACACGAATGAAATAACCATTACCCATGCGCCCCATCAGAGTTGACGTCTCATAATGATGTGCAATAGTCGCCAGCAGATGTTGCAGCGCCGGTCCAAACAATTCAAGTGGCGGCAGCCTGGTCGGGTCCCTGTGCCGAAAATCAAAATCGTAAACCAGGCCGATTGCCTGTGTGTCCCGGTGCGCTTCATACCGGTCTTGCCTTGTCGTGTCACCACTCCAGTGCTGCGGCGTTAGCTGCAAAATGAGATCCTTGAGCATCGATATGTCAGCGTCGCCAATTTTTGTGAAGTTGCCTTGAAAGTTCATAACGCACCGTGTGACTCGGGATTCGCTGATTGTCTCCTGAAAACGGTTGCTTGGACAGCCCTAAAAATGACGTCGTCGAATAAGTTTTCGGATTGTTTTTGCCACTCAACCTGAATGCACGCAAAATTCGACTCCCAACCCAGATGCAGGGATAATCCAGTGGCGCAGATCGATCACGCCTCTGGATATTGGTTGATAGTCAAAGCGAAAACTACAGTGCAACCCAACTTGCTTCGCAATAAGCGGCTTATTGTCGCTCTGCTTTTTGCGGTCGTCATTGCCGCTGTATTCTGGTCACAATCACGGGTACCGGCACTCAACGAAAAAGCCCAAATGGGCCTGCGCACCAATTTCAGTTCGATAGCATTCGATATATTGTTGCCGGTGGCCGATCATCAACCAGTCGTCGAACGAATCGCCAAAACCACAGTAAATTGGTTGTACACAAACTGGAAAGGCATGGCATTTGGCCTCCTTTTCGCTGCCGCTGCGTTGACCATTCTTGGCTCTGTAAAACAGCGCAGTTTCAAATCCCCGTGGCTCAATACTCTAACCGGAATGTTTGTTGGTGCGCCGCTCGGCGTCTGCGTGAACTGTGCCACCCCTATTGCACAAGGAATGTACGCTGCCGGTGCCCGTCTGGAGACAGCGCTTGCGACGCTGGTAAGCTCGCCAACGCTCAACGTCATCGTACTGAGCATGTCCTTTTCATTGTTGCCGTGGGAGATCGCGTTAGGGAGTGTTATCGCGGTTTTAGCGTTGTTGAGCGCAATGCCATTTCTGGTTCGTCGATACTCGGTCACTGCCGCGGACAGACCAACTTCCTCCGGTGAACTGACCCGATTCGACAATATTAAAACGCCACCACCGGCACCTCCTTTTGATCAGTCCGAGAGTTATGTCGCGGCCCTGTGGTCAGCACTATCGAGTTTCAGTAGAAACCTGCTGTATATACTCTGGCTGGCAGTGCCGCTGATGTTACTAGCTGGGTTACTGGGCGCTGTTGTCATTGAATTGGCGCCGTTCGACCAGTTTTCTGCCATTCAACCGACACTGGCGGTGCTTTTCGCTACCGCACTGGTCGCAACTTTCCTGCCTGTGCCAATGGCTTTCAACGTAATCGTGGTCATGGCGTTGCTATCGAAAGGCATGGAGCCAGCGATCGGCGCTGTACTACTGTTCGCCCTGAGCGTCTATAGTGTTTATCCGGCCACAGTTATCGCAAAGTATATTTCGCCCAGGTTGAGTCTCGCGATGGCAACTGTCGTTATACTCCTCGCGACCACCCTCGGCCTGGTTACCAACAAGATCTTTGACTACAAGTTGGGCGCAAACCAACAGGCGATCGCGGCAGGTCTGTCCGCGAGTAACCAGCGAACTTATCAAGACGCGCTGGATATATGCAGCAGCCTTCCTGACGGGTTGCAATTGAGGTGTTTTTCGAACCAGATCAGGAAGTTCAGCAGCATTGTTCCCTATGCAAGTATGTGCCGCACTACGCCTGCCGCAGTCGATTTCGGGTCTTGCCAGCAATTAGTGGATCTGGTGGTTGCTCAGGAGTTGGCGTTAGAAGAATCCTCAATTAGCCCCTGTGCTGGGCTCAGTACACCAGCAGCAATTTCACGATGCACGCAAAGCTTTATCCTGCAATCTGCTGTACGAAATCACGACATAAGCTACTGCAATCGCCTGGACGATGCGGCAATCACCGGTTCCAACCCGGATTTGAACATTCAGGCAGCTATGCAGAATTGCCGCATACAATTTATCAACTCCAGTTTGCTATTTAACCCGGATGAGTCCGTGTGCAAAACCCTGAGCGGAGCGGAGCTGTCGGATTGTCAAATGAATGCCCGTATCTATCGGATCGCTGACACTCTGGATATGCAGGCCTGCGACAACTTGCCGACCGCCGCACAAGAGCATTGCCGATGGGTCACTGCCACTGCGCTGGTCGGTCGAAGCAATGATACCAGTGGTTGCCGTACACTCGGGTCGCCTGACCTGCGCGCTCGTTGCGAAGAGCACGCGACCGCATGGCGAGCAAGCAAATCCGCTTCATTCGAGCTTTGCTCGGAAATTCAGACAGCCGGGCTGATGACAACCTGCCTGCTGAGGGTCGCAGACCAAAAGATTGAAACTATCCTCACCAACTTTTCGCTCAATCTGCATTCCGCATCATCACCTGTCGTTGAGCAAGACAATGGACTACAGACTATTGAGCCTGGGGCAGCAATCAATGCACCGGAACTCCAGTGGATCCCATCATCTGAAAACACTGAAATAAACGTTTCTTATGCCGAGTATCGTCCAAAGGGGACTATCGAAGAACCAACCATAAAATTTTCCAAACTCCCTGCGAGAGAGTTTGGTATTTCGCGGTCGTGGGATTTTAGAATAAGTGATTTCTTCGAGCCATTTATCATAGGCAAGGGAATAGCGTCGGGTGACTTTAACAATGACTCGTGGCCGGACCTTGTACTGGCTTCTGAGCACGGCGCATTAATTTACAAAAACGTCGGCGGAACTTTCAACTTACTGGCCATAGACCAGGGTGCGCTGGCAAGCAAGAACCTTTTCCTGGTTGCACTGGTTGATGTTGACGGCAATGGCACACAGGATTTATTTGCCTCGGCATACGGCGGCGAAAATTTCTTGCTACTGAATAACAGCGGCGATTTTTCCGCCACGGAATTGATCCATCTTGATGGCAGTCATCGATTAACTTTGTCAGCTGGATTCGCAGACATCGACCGGGATGGCGATATCGACATTATTCTCGGTAACTGGAGTAGTGGCGTAGAAAAGTTATTTGCAGCCGAGACGTCAACCAACGCGATTTTGTTCAGGGAAGGTGACACCTACAGAGCGAAATCGATGGATGACGTTAAGGGCGAGACAAATTCCGTATTAGTCGCAGACATTAACGACGATAATATACCTGACCTTCTTTTTGGCAACGATCGCCTGGTTCCGGATATTTACTACATCGGCACCGGCGACAATCAATTGATGGCACTAAACCGTGACCAGAACATTGTCCCGGTAACTTCTATGTTCACCATGAGCCTGGATAGCGCAGATTTCAACAACGACCTTAAGACCGACATATTCAGTACCGACATGACTTTTGCACGCAGCTCACAGGACGACTACTGCGAGGCTATTCTGGAGGAGGACGCAAAAACCCGCTGCAAAGAGATTCTTGAGGCCTTTGATGTGTTTTCGACCGGCAGCGCAGCGAAATGCAATACCCTGGCCGCACAGGAGGACATTCACGAGTGTTTTCTTGCCCTTTCTGTCAAGGCCGCGAAGACACTTAAAAGTAGTCAGTACTGCGATAGCCTGCCGGATAAGGCCGGCCCGCTCTATTCATTGTGCATGTATATTTCAGCACCGATTCCGAATGAAGAACGCATCAATCAGGACGACTTTTTGCCACAAGCGCAACGCAATGTCCTCCTGATGGGCAACGCTGTTGGCTTTAGTGACGAAAGCCTGCGGGTCGGCGTTGATTCTAGCTTCTGGAGCTGGAACGCCAGGGCTGCCGACCTGGACAGCGACGGCTGGCAGGATATCTACATCGGCAATGGCTTTCACTTTGGTGACAGTTTTTATGAGGTGCAACCAAATATTCTGTATCGCAATACTGGCGGCGCAGGGTTCGAAAATGTTGCGACGGCGTGGGGTCTTGATGACCGAATTAATACGCCCAGTTACACATACCTGGATATCGACCTTGATGGTGATCTGGATATAGTTGCCACGGGCGTGCTCTCACCACCTCGTATCTATGTAAATCAACATTCACAGAATAATTCAATTACGTTTTTGCTGGAGCAGCCCGGGGAAAATTCATTCGCCATCGGAGCCAAAGTAACGATTCGCTACGGAGGCGCAGATAAACTGCAACAACGTAAAGAGATAAAACTAAGTGGCGGCTTCATGTCATTTGACAACACGGCAGTTCATTTCGGAACTGGCCCGTATGATTCCATTGATCGATTTTCTGTAACCTGGCCTGATGGTCACGTTACTGACCACGCCATAAGCCTCCCTGCGAATCGATTTTACCGGCTGCGGAGAAAACCTTGAAGCGTATAAATCGGCCATAGTTCTTGTTCGTGACCCGCTCAGTCAAAAGATATTCGAAATACGCAGCGTGGGCGAGATGCCGAAGCCTATTCGGATGCGACTGGCGGTTAGCGGTTGGTGCACGAATCAACAATTCGCGGCTAAAGCCGCTCCTACGAGACCCTGCCAGTCGGCGAGAAACTGCTAGCTCCACTGACATATGTAGGAGCGGCTGTTTAAACTAATGTGCTTATGTAGCAGTTTGGAGAGAAGCACGGGAGCGAAGACGCCGCGAATAAAATCCTGATATGCGACCCAAAATCATCGGCACTACACTGCCTTTCTATCGCTTATGTTTAAGCAATCGACATGTTGCAAAAACATGTCTACGCAATCGACGACTACTTTTTGGCCAGGTATATTTTTCCCACAATTATGTCGAACTGCAAGTCATTGCTTTTCATTACATTAAATTTGTAATTAAAATAATTTTCAAACGACAGCCAAATTGATTGACAGTTTGATTTCGCTTGTGAAACTCTGCGCAAACTAATGACAAAGGCAAACCTTCCGTGAGGGAGGGACGCAAAGCCACCGGTCTCATTCCATGCAGACAGCGGAGTTTCCATAATGAATTTTCTCCTTAGTATTACGCCCTCTCCTGTTCTATCCGCAATATTGTGGATCGTACTCTTCGTCGCTGCACTGTATTTTGCGCGACCAACAGCGCACAAACTCATTCTTGCGACGGGCAGCTCGTTACACAAAATGTTTCGCACAGCGTCGTTATCAGCGATAAAGGCTGAAGCGGCACTGGCAAACAGAAACAGAGAAGTACTGCTGGCAGCCGGTCGCGAGGCAAAAGAACGAATCGTCGAGCGGGAATTCGATCGCATCAATGAAACTGTCCGCAAGGACCTGGCGAACTTCTCTGCATTGCATCGAAACCTGAGTGAGTCGATCAACCGTATCGAGGAAGATCACAGGGAGGCAGTCGATGTTCCGCCGGATCCACCGGGATGGGTAAACGCGGTCGAGGCCGTTGCTGCGATCGACTCCAAAGACAGCCGGGTTGGCGTTGGTGGCGTCTTGAGTGATATCCACAAATCACTGGTTAAAGCACATAAGGAAGCCATGGTTGCTTACCACGAGGCCAGTGGAAAGCGTCACTTTCTATTACGCAAAATGCGCCCGGAATGGCGGCAGATCCAACAGACTCTGAGCAAAGTTGGCAAGAACGTCGATAGTCTGCTGGGCCGCTCGGCAACTATTGACCGCCACATGCAGGAGTACGAGGACATCGTCAAAGGAGAGGATCGGGCTGTTTCGGTGCTTTCATCGTCCTCGTTAGTCTACTTCTTTGTCTCAGCACTGGTCATGTGCGTTGCCATTGGTGGCGCTACGATCAACTTTGCGCTGATCGCCCGGCCGATGGCAGAGATGGTCGGTGGCACCAGCCTGATCGGTAATTTCCGTACTGCCGATATCGCGGCCCTCGTCATCATCCTGGTTGAGATTTCCATGGGCCTGTTCCTCATGGAGTCACTGCGAATCACGCGCCTGTTTCCGGTTATTGGCGCGTTACCCGACAAAACCCGGGTGCGCATGATCTGGATTACTTTCACCATCCTGTTTTTACTTGCCAGCGTGGAAGCTGGTCTCGCCTTCATGCGTGAAGTGTTATTGCACGATGAACTGGCAACCAGCGCACTCCTCCGTGGCGATGGCGCCGAGGTGATTGCCAATAACTATATGTGGATAACGACTGCTGCGCAGATGGGCATGGGATTCATACTGCCGTTCGCGTTGACGTTTGTTGCCATTCCCCTGGAAACGTTCGTACATTCGCTGCGTACGGTAGTTGGCCTCCTGGCGATCGGCGCTTTACGCATCACCTCGTTAATCCTGCGGCTGCTCGGCAGCGGCTCTCGCTACGTTGGTGTGCTCGTCGCCCAGTTGTACGACCTGCCGCTTTTCATCCCGTTGTGGTGGGCATCGCGGGACAGTAAATCCGGCCATTCCGGCGACAATGATCTGCGAAAGGTGACGTCATGAAAATTGTCAGTTTGGGTATTGCTTGTATTCTGCTCGCCAGTTGCTCGCCATCGCAACCGAGAAACTCCGGTGTCTATATGTTGATCGATACATCCGGCACTTATCGCGAAGAGATGCAGAAGGCTGAGCAGATCATTCGCTATACGCTCTCTCGACTCGATGCGACCGATTCTATGGCCGTCGCCCGGGTCGATACCGGCAGCTTCAGCGAAAAAGACATCGTCGCAAAAATCACTTTTGATGACCGACCGAGCACGATTAACCGACAGAAACGCGTTTTTGCGGAGCAGATCAAAACCTTCGTAGAGACGGAAAGTTCGTCACCCTACACCGACATCACAGGTGGCTTGCTGCAGGCCGTGGAATACCTGAACGAAAAAGGACCAGCGGCAAAGACCATACTGATTTTCTCCGATCTTAAGGAAGATCTTCAGGACGGCTATATCCGCGACATAGAATTTGACCTTGATGGCTTCAACATCATTGCATTGAATGTCACAAAGCTGCGTTCGGACAATATCGATCCGCGGGAATACCTGGCCCGACTTGATCACTGGCAGACCAAAGTCGAAAAGTCCGGTGGCCGTTGGCAGGTGATCAATGATCTGGAGGGACTTGAGGGCCTTCTATAAGCGAAATAGGTGACCTGTCATTGATCGGCCGCCAGTTTGTGCCGAAGTCGACGTAGCCAACCCGCATCAAGATGCGGCAGGTGTTCCAGCGCCAGCTGCGCATCGCCATCATCGCGAAAAACGGTCCTCCACAGGTCGTGCAGGCTAATTCCGTGCGCCGGGCGGTCGATCAAATCAAAAGTATCGCCACATTGCAGAGCACCTTCTTCTTCGACTCTGAGATACATGCCCATCCGCCCACTATCAAGGAACCGTTTCGGAAAGGATTCATCGCCCATTCGAATGCCGAGCTTGAAGCAAGGAAGACGTGGTTGCGTAACCGTGACAATGGCGGTACCGATTTTGTAACGGTCGCCAATCGTCACCTCGTCTTCAGAAAAGCCTGTGACCGTCAGGTTTTCCCCAAACTGCGCATCTTCCAACTCATCGACACCCAATTCTTTCCCCCAATATTCGTAGTGGTCCTGCGAATATGCATAGACTGCTTTGTCCCTTCCGCCATGCACGGTCAAATCTGCCTGACCGTCGCCGGCGAGATTCAATGACTTAAGCTCGACAACGCCGTCTACAGGCGACTTGAAAATCCCCGTGGTCACCGTTTTCCCCTTGAAAATGACCTCTGCCGGCCTGCCAACACATACCTGAACAATCCGCATAATCATCCTGCCAGCCTCCGGCTCCAGAGCCTCTTCCGAGCGTTCTTGCCTGCAATCCCTTGCATTCAGATCGCTCGGTTGCACTTACGATCCCGCCTGTGGAAAATAGATTCTCACACCTTATTGTCAGGCCACTGGAGAATCGGGATGTCCAGGCTTCTTGTTATATTAGCAACATTGACTTTGATCGCGTGTAATTCGGAGCCGGTTGCCACAACTCAAACCGAAACTGCCGCACCGCAGAAGTCACAACTGGCGACAGTGCTCGACGCTCAGCCCGAGAAAGTCAAAGCGCGTTATCAATATCGTCACCCGCAGGAAACACTGGAATTCTTTGGTATTGAGCCTGGAATGACAGTCATGGAGGCACTGCCAGGTGGTGGCTGGTATTCAAAGGTCCTCTTGCCCTACCTTGGCAAAGACGGGCATTTGATTGGCGCCGACTATGATTTGGACATGTATGCGGCGTTTGGTTTCTACGACGACGAAAGGTTGGAGAAATTGAAGACCTGGGTCAGCGAC
>Ga0164313_10003521_pt1 | contig 13926 bp, 12 predicted proteins | sample GuaBasSedimGuay4_FD_113735 | JGI IMG/M metagenome (GOLD analysis project Ga0164313, IMG submission 113735) | Subseafloor sediment microbial communities from Guaymas Basin, Gulf of California, Mexico - Guay4, Core 4569-4, 0-3 cm | ecosystem: Environmental > Aquatic > Marine > Hydrothermal vents... | reverse complement strand
TCGAGCTCGAATTCGCGCGGAATACGCACCGCCTGGTTGCGGCCGTTTCTAAATAGTCGGACATGTCGCTCTTGTTCGATCATGGTTTGGATCTCGATTCAGGCAGATGCCTTAGCATATGCCTGAGAGCTATGCCCGTCAACTTCTGTTTGGGGGCTTGTGTTTGGGGGCTTATTGCTGTGTTATATAGCTACTCCAGATAAAAAATCTGACCAATAAAAAAACCCCAACCCTTTCGGCTTGAGGTTTGTTGCTGGTGGAGGCGGGAGTGACTCGGGCCGTCCATGGCCCTCGGGGTTTCACCCCGCTGATGGCGCCCAAATCGGCTGTCCTGCCGATTTGGCGGGTCGCTCTCGGCCATGGCCCAGGCCAGCTTCTCGACCTTTCCTGTCTCACCTTCTCCTGCCCTTCGCGACAGACGCACTTCCTGTGCGCCACCCGCAGCGCAATAGCGTTCAATCTTGCTGCTTTGACCAACAAACAACCCCCACCACTATCGCGGTGAGGGTTGTTTGTTGGTGGGGCGGCGGGAGTCGAACCCGCGTCCGTCAGTCCACTGCTATCGCCGCTCCAGGGGGGGTTGAGGCCTTAGGTAGATGAAGCGCTGGACGCATAAGCAGGCTCCAGTCAGATGGCGCTCTACTGTTTCTTAGGCAGCAAGTGCGTAGGTGTCTTCTAAAATGTTTAATTGTTCTGTATTCAAGGATGCTTAATTTTCTTTAGTGTTTGCTGTGTTGGGGCAGAGCAGGCTAATGGGTACTGCAAATAATTTGTCACCAAAGGGCAAAATGGTTTCGCCATCGTAAAACACCACGCCAGCAGAGAATTGTTTGCCGCAGGCATTTTTTAATTTGTTTAAACCTTTAAAGTCGCTTTGTGTCACGGATGCGGCGGCTTTAATTTCTATCCCCGCCATTTGTCGACCCTGTTCGATAATAATGTCTACTTCTATCTTATCTTTATTACGGAAGTGGTAGAACTTTAGTTCTTCATCGTGCCAATCGGCATATTTCCGTATCTCCTGGTAGATAAAAGTTTCCAATAATTGCCCTAATAGTGCTTTATCTTGCCAAAGAGTTTGGCTGTTGACGCCCATGAGGGAGCAGGCCAGCCCGGTATCGGCTAAGGAAACTCTGAATAAGTCCGAGTAATCCCTTAAAATAGATTCACTCTTCTCGGGGACAAGACCATGGATCAAATCAGCTTTGCCGAAGCCGAATATAGCCAGAAACGCCGTATAACACGCAGAGAAAAGTTTCTAGCGCAGATGGATCAGTTGATCCCATGGAAAAAGCTGGAAAAGAAAATCAAACCCCACTACCCAAAAAATGGTCAGGGCCGCCAGCCCTATCCGCTGCCCACGATGTTGCGCATTCATTGCATGCAGTTATTTTATAACTTGAGTGATCCGGCCATGGAAGATTCTTTGTATGAAATCGAATCGATGCGACGCTTTGCCGGCCTTCGGTTAAGCGACTGCCTACCTGACGAGAGTACCGTCCTGAATTTTCGTCACTTACTTGAGCAGCATAAGCTCGGGGAAAAGTTGTTTCATGAAATCAATCGGCACTTGAAAACCCAGGGGCTTATTCTACGTGAAGGCAGCATTGTCGATGCCAGTATCATCTCTGCCCCGACATCCACCAAGAATAAAGCCCGCCAGCGTGACCCCGACATGCATCAGACAAAAAAGGGCAATACCTGGCATTTTGGTATGAAAATGCATATCGGTGTTGACGATACTCTGGGGCTGATTCATAACATCGCCACAACACCCGCCAATGTCCACGACATAACACAGGCGGATAAGCTCCTTCATGGCCAGGAAGAATGCGTTTGGGGTGACGCTGGCTACCTGGGTATTGATAAGCGTAAGGAACATCAACATCGCCAGGTCGATTGGTTTATTGCGATGCGTCCTGGCAAGCGCCGTTTGCTAGGTAAGAACAGCGATGCCGCTAAAAGCGAATTCACCAAGGCGCAGATACGCGCCAAGGTTGAACACCCCTTCCGCTATATCAAGAGAGTGTTCGGTTACGACAAGGTGCGTTATCGAGGACTCGCGAAAAACACGAATCGATTGCACTTATTGGCAGGGTTTACGAATCTTATGGTGGCTAAGAAATATTTGCTGACATAGGGAAGGTACGTCTGTTATCCGCCAAAAGGCGGATAACAGACGTAAAATGGCCGAAGCATTGTCATATTAATGGCCGCAGCACGCGAATATTTTGTGAACCCGTTAAAGTGCCAGGTTGATCAGAGGTTCCCTAGATCAACTTGATGTACAAGGATGTACAAATGCCGCGGGCGCAGGCGACTGCATGGATGCAGGAGGTAGAGCAAGGTCAGGAACAGTTGCCGAAAGCGCAGGAGCGGCCAGCCCAGAGATACTAGAACAACTCAAAGCCACCGCTGCTTTATTTCCTGATTCGCTGGTTGATTCTGAGTTGGGTGAGGTGCCGGAGGGGTGGGAGGTAGCTATGGTAGGTGATTTGTTTGAATTACACCGTGGTTTTGATTTGCCAAAAAAAGATAGAAAAGACGGAGATTACCCTGTCTTCGCAGCAGGTGGCTATCATGGGCAACACGCTGAATTTAAAATGGAGCCTCCAGGAATTATTACTGGGAGAAGCGGGGTCATAGGTAATGTTTATTTGTCTTTGGAAAAGTATTGGCCTTTGAATACCACATTGTATGTGCGTGAGTTTAAAAAATGCGGGCCATATTACACCTATTTCTATCTTTTAGGCTGTGATTTAAATGCAATTAATTCTGGCTCAGCAGTTCCAAGCTTAAATAGAAATTTTGTTCACACGCTGCTTTGCTTTATCCCCAATAAAGAATTACTTAATGAATTCGAAAAGGTGGCAATGCCTTTTTTTGAAAAAATCAAGTGTGGTGATATTGAAGCTGAAAAACTGTCCTTATTAAGAGATTCGTTATTACCAAAACTCCTTTCCGGTGAACTCATTGCTGACAACCGACTAGCCCACTCAGCAGTAGTAGCATGAAGTTTAAATTCCGCAGTAGTCAAGCAGCATAACCAGCGTGCAACTGTTTATAGGGTTTAGTGATGGTCGAGACTAGCGCTGAGGCGGCAGGGTCGCCGGCCATTGAAACTGCCTGGGTTAAGCCACCCCAGGAAATCGGTGGCCTTGATCATCTGGGGGTGCAGGCACCGGGCATTGAAATTTACGGCCAGTTGTTGCCAGGCATTACCAATGTTACCGATCGAGCGCGCTATTACTCGTTTTACCCCTGGTTGTTCTGGCAGTTTGAGCAGCGGGGCTGGCAGCATCACGACCAATGGCAGCCGATGCTGCGAAGAGCGGATTGTCTGTTTGGGCTTATCGCCTTTCGTCACGGGGTAGTAAGTGCAGACAGCTCGGACGACCACGGTGCTGCCGTGGTGGGCTCCAATACGCTGTCTGCGGTTGTGCGGGAGTTGACCGAAGGCACTGTGGTGACGCTCTCTGACTATGCTCATGGTGACTCGGATCGGGCTGGCCGTTATTTTAAGAACCTTCATGGTGGTTTGGGTCAGTATTATTTTGGTGTGCTGTCTCTGCTGGGGCTACTGACCGGTGATAGTGCGAGTTCGGCAAAACTGGTTAAGCCCACTGGCGTGGCCCTGGCTGAGGCGTTTGATGGCGGGGTGCCGGGTGAGCAGTTTATGGCGCTGTTGGCAGCCGACAGGATTTCTGTTGTGGATCTCGATGCGCTGCACGGGTTTTGCCCCTGCGGAATCGGGGCGAACCTTACCGAAAAGCAGGTCTTACTGGGGCTGATGATCCGGGGCAATGCAACCGGTGATATCAGCGGGGCTGTGGCCCAAACTGGTGAGAATTCGGATCAGGTTGAGGTGCGTAGTCGGTCGCTGGTTTGGCTACAGTGGCTGGTGCGTGAGGCTGTGAATGAAGGTGAGAGCCTCGACGTTCGGCTATTTCGTAAGTTGGCCTACACACAGTGTGGGGCAGGTAAGCGGGCGCTATCCACCCCCGCTGATTTGGTGCCGATAGCCAGGCAGTGGCAAACCTATCAGCGTCATGAGTGTTTCTCTATCGCGGTGCAGGGACTATTTAATGCACTACTGCGCTGTGTTGATTTGCCCGGCCTGGGCAGCCCGTTCCCGAGTAGTGCGGCGTTGAGCGAATGGTTTTGGCAACAGGGGCCGGGTAGCCAGGTTTTGCCCGATGAGCCTCTCTCTTTACAGCAACTATTGAATCAGCAAGCCGACGAACTGCCAGTATTTGATGACTGGGCAGACCCCGGCCACGAAATGGTGGCACTGGAACGGCTGGTTGAATTGTGTAACGGGTCGGGAGATGCGGCGACAATTACCGCCCTGTCACTCAAAATTCTAGCTGCGCTTTGGCTGCGCCCAGAGAATGAGGCTGATTATGGGGCGGTGCAATTTCGGCCCCATTTTTTGGAGAGCAATTACCCCATTAACCTCGACAGGTTTCGCCGTGATTTAGCTGGACCCATTGCTGAAATGCCGGTGGCAGCAGCGCTGGCGCTGCTGACCAAAGAGTATTGCCTGGACACGCATCAGCGGGTGGCGCTGCGAAAACTTGCTGCTCAGGGGCAAGATACGTTTCGTTTTCGACTGACGGAAACTGGACTTAGGTTGAATCAGATTCCGTTGGTGGCTGAGACCTCACCGAGATTTGTGCAGACAATGCGAGTGCTGCAGGACATTGGCGCGCTGAGCAAATCAGATGGTCGCTTAGAGGTTGGGGATGTTGACTTGACCCAGTGGCTATCATGAGCGGACGGCTGTCTCTGTTTGATGTGCTTAAAGAGGGTGGATACGAAGCCTGCCTGGTGTCGACATTTAGCCTGGATTTTGGTTTTTATGAAGATGTCATGCTGCGGCGGATGTCGACGGCCGGGGTGCGACACCATCTGCTGTTTGTTGATGCGGGCATGTGCCAGCAGGCGCTGGCCAATCGCGCGCCGCAAAAGCTGGGGTTTCAGTATTCACTGCTGCCGATGGTCTGTAACGGCGCATTTCACCCCAAGGTGCTGCTGCTACTGGGCAAGAACAAGGGGTTAATGGCGGTGGGTAGTCACAACCTGACGCTGTCGGGGTTTGGTCAGAATCTGGAAATTACCAATGTGGTGCGGTATGGCCGGGACCAGCCGGAGCAGGCTGGGTTATTTGCTGAGGCTTTTCGCGGCTTTCAAAGTTGGTTGGCCGATTACGGGGCGGCGGTGCCCGCATCCATCGCGGAGGGACTGGATAAAACCCTGAGCCTCTGCCCCTGGTTGGAGAAGGCGCTAGCTACTAATAACACGGCTGCTGAGGCCAGGTTTTTGTTCAGTAGCGCTGCCACGCCACCCCTTTGGCAGCAGGTTCAACCCATATTACCCACTGCCATCGACCAGGTTGTAGCGAGCGCGCCATTTTTTGACCAGAAGCTGGCTTTCTTATCCGTACTGGAACAACGGAGTAATAGTCCACCGCTGATTGGCATACAACCGGACCAGGTTAACGCGCCGGTGGCGCTGGCTGAAGACCCACGATTTACAGTGGTCGACCTGACTAGCTTCCCCGCTTTGGACAATGAGTCGCGAGCGCAAGAGGATGATCAAAAGGCGGCTAATCAATATCAGCACGCCAAGTGGATATGGATAAAGGCCGAGACTGGGTCTATTTTGATTTCTGGCAGCGCCAACCTGAGTGCACCTGCATGGCTGGCGGAAGGTGCTAGCAAGAATGCGGAGGCGGTGCTGGTGTTGCTGGGGGAAGGTGCTGAACAGGCAACAACAGCACTCGAACTGGATGGGTTAGCGCACTGTAAACGGGTCGAGACGATTAAGCCCTGGAGTGTTACCACTGCTGAGTCACCGGCTACAGGCCGCGGTGGTTTACTGTTGGTGCCATTCGAGCAGGGTGAGTATCTGCCGCTCGATATACCGTCTACGGAACAGCTGAAAATCTGGTACGAGTTGCCACTGGAGCGTCGTGAAATGCTGGCGTTGCAGCCGGTAAATGGTCTGTGGAATTTGAAGCAGGCCGATTTGCGGGAAGGCCGTGTGCTCATGCTCCAGCGGCAAGACGGCCCGCTCCAGGCGCTATTGCTGCACGCCTTAGCGCCCTTACGTGAGCGAACGCTCACCGGGGATCAGCAGAAATTTAAGCTGGCTTTGGGTGCTTTGCAAAGCTCGTCACCAGATATGAAGATGCTGTTCACCTGCCTCGAAAAAATATTAAAAAATAACGCCGATCCGACAGCCGCTTTAAGGGGCCACAGCAGTAGGGAGCCGAAAATAACAGCGGACAGTGAAGATGGTGGCAGCCTGATTGTTGAACTGGAAGGCCCGGTGACTAGCTCATCTGGACCCAGGCTGCGGGCTGCGCGGGGCGATCTGGCGCAGATGCTGGATGCGGTGATACAGGCAACCCGAGATCGTGCTGGCTTGAGCAACACTGCTTTTGGCGAAGATGACCAAGGGCGCAACGAAGAAGAACTTATCGATAGCGATGATGAGAGCGGGCCACCGGCTATCACCACCGCGGTGATCTCAAACAGCGATGAGGTGGCGTTCTACTGCCAGCGCCGCTGCAAAGCACTGGTAAGGAACATCCGCAAGATGGTGGGTGGACGACGCTCGGGTGAGGAAAAGATTGCTTTATCGCCCCACGTTTTAGTCTGTATCAGCCTTGTTCATCAGCTCTATGGTTATCGGTTAAGCGAGACTCAAACCGTACCTTGTGTGGCAGAGGAAACTTTGGGGGAATTGGAACAACTCCTGTTTAGCGACTTTTTTAACGAGAAGCAAAAGCTGGTTGTAGATGAGAATGATTGCCTGGAGGCGATTGAGGAATATGGCCAATTATTGGCATATGCTACCTGGCTAGTTTTTGTTACCGGCAAACAAGTCTCCCCAGCGTTGTCGTTGTCGTCGACTTTGGATGAGCATGAAGTCCATAACCAGGGCAATGCGATTTTGATTTTCCTGGCGCAACGGCTGCTATCAATGCCGCGTGTTCATGAGATGGTGGCCGATCTGTTAACGGATTTCGGCGAGCAAGCGCAACGATGGCTGGCTGGTCTATATAGGGTTGCTGAGCAGTTGAGAGACAATAAATCCCCGGCTTCGCTGGCAGGGCATTTGTTGGCCCGGTCCAGCAATGGTGGTTATGTGGGTATCTGTCTGGCTAAAGAACAGAATGAAAAATCCCTACGCGTCGTACAGATGGCTAAATCAAAAGGTTACCTGCATGAGTTTTTGAGTTTAGTTGGCGCCAACTCAACTCCTGGGATGCAGGGGCAGTTACCAAAAACCGATTGAGAGTATCTTTAGCGAGGTTTTTTTAATGGCCCCTGTTTAATATTCCCGATTGGACGGTTGAATATTCCTGATTGGACGGTATAGTTTTCCCTATAGGACGGGTTTTTATTCCAGATTGGGCGAAACCCGGAGGAGGTCATCGCATGCACTACAGTCGTTACATCAAACCCCAGCTTGAGGCGGCGCTTTTGGATACGCCGGTGGTGCTTATTCATGGGCCCAGACAGGCGGGCAAAACCACGCTCGCCCAGGAGCTGGTCGGTGATCGGTATCACTACGTTACCTTTGATGACGACACCGAGTTAGCTGCCGCCAGGAACGATCCTTGGGGGTTTATTGATGGGCTGCCGGGCAACTCTGTTCTGGATGAAATCCAGCGAGTACCGGAATTGTTTCCCAGCATTAAGCGAGCAGTTGATCAGCAACGTACACCGGGGCGGTTTTTGCTCACCGGATCGGCGAATATTCTGGCGATGCCGAGGTTGACGGAATCGCTGGCGGGGCGGGTGGAGGTGGTGAAGTTAAGGCCGTTATCTCGCTGCGAAATTGAAGGTAGTCGCGCCGGGTTTTTCGCTGATGCTTTTGCAGGCAGGATTAACGCAAATTTCAAGGCCCGCCTGGGGGAGTTACTGTTTGATTGCGTGGCGGCGGGTGGGTTTCCTGAGCCGTTGCAGCGAACTGATACAAAACGGCAACGGGCCTGGTATGCCAATTACTTGAAGGTAATGGTGCAAAAGGACATTGCCGAGTTCGCCAATATGCACTATGCCGATGAGATACCGGCGCTGTTACAAAAAGCAGCTAACCATACGGCGAGTTTGTTTAATGTTGCAGAGATCAATCGTGGTCTGGGTTTTGATGTTAAAACCACCCGACGTTATCTGGATTTGCTGAAGCAGCTATTTTTGATTGAGACGCTACCGCCCTGGTTTAGCAATCGCAACAAGCGGCTGATTAAGACACCTAAGATGCATATCGCTGACACGGGCTTGCTCTGTGCTTTGTTGAAAACCAATAAAGCTCAGCTGATGAAAAATAGAACCTTGATGGGACCTGTTTTAGAAACCTTTGTTTACGGTGAATTACGTAAGCAGGCAGATTGGTATGGTGAAGAATTGCAGTTTTTTCACTACCGCGACAAAGATCAATATGAAGTCGATTTAGTTGTGCAGAACGAAGCGGGGAGTCTGATCGGCATTGAAGTGAAACTTGCGGCGTCGGTTAGTGAGTCGGACTTTAAAGGCATGAGGCGGTTTCAGTCTCAACACCCCGATAAAGTAGTCGGTGGTTATCTGCTTTATGACGGGGAGCGAACGCTATCGTTTGGTGATGGCTTAAAGGCAGTGCCTATTCAGGCTTTGTGGGGACCGGGAAAATGATCACAGAAGACCAACTAGAGCAACTCTGCCTCGACTGGTTTCAATCCATCGGTTACGACTACATCTGTGGCTACGATATTGCCCCCGGCGAGCCAGCCGCTGAACGAACCGACTATCGGCAGATCCTGCTGCACGACCGGTTGCTGGCCCAGCTGGAGGTGATTAACCCTCAGATTCCGATATTGACTCTGGAGCAGGTGGCTCGGCAGCTCACCAGGCCGGAATACCCAGTGCTGATCAAAAACAACAAAGCCTTTCATCGCTTGTTACTGGAGGGGGTGAAGGTTGAGTACAAGGACTCCGCTGGTAAAGAGAAAACCGATTATGTGAAGTTGATCGATTTTTTCAATGATGCCAACAATCAGTTTTTGGTGGTGAATCAATACACCATTACCGGCAGCAAAGGTAATCGCCGCCCGGATGTGATGGTGTTTGTTAACGGCTTGCCGCTGGCAGTGTTGGAGCTGAAAAACCCGGCGGATAACAATGCCGACATCTGGTCGGCTTTCCAGCAGTTGCAGACTTATAAAGAAGAGCTCCCCGAGCTGTTTATGTTTAACGAAGCGCTAGTGATCAGTGATGGCCTGGATGCGCGGGTGGGGTCGTTAACGGCGAATAAGGAGCGGTTTTTCCCCTGGCGCACAGTGAGCAGTGAAGATGACAAGCCCCATTTTGAGTATTTTTTAGAAACCCTGGTGAAAGGGTTTTTTGAGCCTGCACTGTTTTTAGATTACATCCGCCATTTTGTGTTGTTTGAAGAGGACGACGGCCAGACCATTAAGAAGATTGCGGGTTATCACCAGTTTCATGCGGTGCGGGCAGCGGTTAAAGCAACCGTCATTGCAGCGCAGCAATCGGGTAATAAAGTAGCGGAGCCCAGGGCCAACTATGCGAGCAAGGGAGAATAAAGGGGACGCTTCCCTTTAATTTCGGGATTAAAATGTGCAATGCAATGCCCCCCGTTATTCTGAATTGCGGGCCTTATTTGACGAGTTCTGTCGCTTTGCCGAGCGGCTGGGGGACGAGGTGCAACGTAAAGACCTCAAGCTGTATACCGCATTCAAGCGCGTTAAAAACGTTGTCTCGATGGTGATGATGGTCGGCAAAAGAGACTCCAGGCTACAGGTCTACCTCAAACTCCCGGCGACATAGCGCAGGGCAATGCCTTCAGCCGCGAGATGAGCGCAGTTAATCAAGGCATGGTGCTACCTAGTGCTACTGCTTTGTGTTTGTCAAAACGGCCAATAAAGCGGCCAAATATTATGATAAACTATTTTAATGAAGATCAAAAGATAATAAAAACAATGTGATATAGCTTATTGAAAGCGGCCATAATCAGGCCTTTTGTGCTGGCTGTAACAGTGGCTTGTGAGCAGACAGGTAAGGATGACTGGTGGCGACTTCAATCATGGCGGTGGCACCTTTTATACCGGGTGATCAATCTCTGGCTGAATCTGATCTGCCGGATAAGGCGGTGGCATTAAGTGTGGCGGCGAGTGCTTTGGCTGCTCAGCTATCACCCATAACCCTGGCCACCCTTGAGCGTTACATGCGGGTGATTAACTCCTATTACTCTAATTTGATTGAGGGTAATGCAACGCGCCCGGCAGAGATCAGGGCGGCGCAGCGGGGCGATTACAGTAGCAATGGGGCTAAGCGGGATTTACAGCGGGAATCCCTGGCACATATGGCGGTGCAGCAGTGGTGTTATGAACAAAACCTGAGCCTTGATGCGCTGTTTCAACCCGACTTTTTCTTAGAGCTACATCAACAGTTTTATCAGCGTATCCCTGAAAGACTGTGGTGGATTAAGGATGAGCAGGGCAACAAGGTGGATCAGATTGTGCCTGGCCAGTGGCGCACGCGCGGGGTTTTGGTGGGGCAACATGTGCCGCCCGAGCCGCAGGATTTACCGGCGCTGATGGCGCGTTTTTGTGAAACCTACCACCCGAGCCGTTTTAAAGGCGACCGTAAGCTGGTGGCGATTATGGCTGCCCACCATCGCTTTGCCTGGGTTCACCCTTTTATGGATGGCAATGGCCGGGTTGGACGTCTGTTCACCGACGCAGCACTTAAGGCAGTGGGGTTGGACAGTTGCGGAGCCTGGAGTTTAAGTCGGGGTTTGGCAAAAACCGCCAGCCAATATAAGGCCTTGCTGGCCGGGGCCGATAGCCCCCGTCAGGGCGATCACGATGGCCGTGGTGGGTTAAGTGAAAAAGGCTTGCTCAGTTTTTGTGATTACATGCTGGATACGGCTCTGGCTCAGGTGGCTTATATGGGCGGCTTGCTCAAGGTCAATGAGCTGCGAAAACGTATAAATGCCTATGTGCAGGCGCGTAATGACTACCGCGTTGTGGGCATGGGTGACACGCTTAAACCAGCGGCGGCACTGGTGCTCTATAGTGCTTTTGTAAACGGTGAACTCGAACGAGCGCAGGCGCTGGAGTTATGCGCTATGCCGGTAAGAAGTGCGCGGCGCTTATTAAGTCAGTTGAAAGCCGAAGGTTTGTTGAGCGAGACCAGCAGTAAATCGCCGTTGCGCTGGGAGATACCTGAGCACGCTGAGCCGTGGTATTTTCCTGAGTTGGCACCGTTGGCCTAACAAACGGGTCTTAAGGCAAATCAAACAAGGAATAGTTTATGTCCAACGAAATACTGATTTTTGAAACTGAAGGCAAGTGCATTGAGGTGCAGTTGGATGGCAAGCATGAAACCATCTGGCTGAGTCTGCTGCAGATTGCCGATCTATTTGGCCGTGACAAATCGGTGATTTCTCGTCACTTACGAAATATCTTTAAAGACAACGAGTTAGATAAAGCGGCAGTTGTTGCAAAAAATGCAACAACTGCCGCAGATGGCAAAACCTATCAGGTTGATTATTACAATCTGGATGCCATTATTTCAGTCGGTTATCGTGTTAACTCCAAAAAGGGCACCCAATTTCGTCAATGGGCTACAGCGCGTCTAAAAGAACATTTGGTGCAAGGGTATACGCTGAACGAAAAACGCTTGCTGCAACACAAAGACCAGCTTCATCAGCTGGAGCGAACATTAAGCCTGTTTCAACAGCATGTGATTGACCAAACAAGCCTGCCGGAGGCGCAAGGCCTGGTAAGCGTGATTGCTGATTACACCAATACTTTCGTATTGCTGAATCAGTTTGATAGTGAAAGATTGCCAACTACTGATTTTGATGAGGATATTCGCTACCAAATCAACTACGACGAAGCCCGCACTGCTATCGCCTTGTTGGTAAAAGATCTAATTACCAAAGGCGAAGCAACTGAACTGGTTGGCAATGAAAAGGACGATAGCTTTGCCGGTGTGCTGGGGTCAGTGGTGCAGAGTTTTGGGGGCGAATATTTGTACCCCAGTATTGAAGCGCAGGCGGCACACTTGTTGTACTTTACGATTAAGAATCACCCCTTCAGTGATGGCAATAAACGCATTGGCGCGTTTATGTTTATCTGGTTTTTGCAGCGAAATGAGCACCACTTAAAACAAAGTGGCGAATTAAAAATTAACGATAATGCTTTGGCGGCAATTGCTTTATTGGTGGCGCAGAGCGACCCCGCACAAAAAGAATTGATGATTCATTTGATTATGAATTTAATCCGTTAGTCATAGGGAAAATAACAATGGGTAAGGCCAGTAAACTCACCTTTCAGAATGGCATGATCAAACAGTTGATCGCTAATGGCTGGTTGCAGGGCAAACCCGAAGGCTACAACCGTGAGTTGGCCCTGTATGAAGAGGATGTGCTGGCTTTTGTTAAAGACACTCAGCATGAACAGTGGCAAAAGTTTTGCGCCCTTTAGAGAGGCCGGGCCAGGTCTAGATTCAATGTCTCTCACTTTGGTAACTGATCAAGCTGCCACAAAACGAAGAAACAGGGCGGGAGCTTGCAAACCCATTAAACTTAACCCGATTAGTCTTAATCAGCGAGTCTGATTACTCTACATTTTTGACCCCATGATATTTTATGCCTAAAACCTACCAGCCGCCCTATACCACCACCCCGGCCATCATTCGGCTGATCTCTGACATCAGCGAACAACTGGGGCGGTTGGCAGTTCTTTCTGGCGATGTGGAGGACGAAAGCAGCCTACGCCTGCGCCGCATTAATCGCATCCGCACCATTCAAGGCTCGCTGGCTATTGAGGGCAATACTTTAAGCGAGGAACAAATCACTGCGATTCTGGAAGGCAAGCGGATTATTGCTCCGCCCAGGGATATTCAGGAGGCCCGCAATGCCATTAAAGCCTACGAACAGTTTGAGCACTGGCAACCGACGAATGAAAAACATTTACTGCAAGCTCATCAGCTTTTGATGGTTGGTTTAATAGATGATGCTGGTCATTATCGTAGCGGCAATGTAGGTGTCATGAACGGTGATGTGGTCGTACATATGGCGCCGCCCGCTAGTCGCGTAAAAAAGCTGATGGGCGATTTAACAGGCTGGTTGAAAACGACAGATCAACATCTCTTGATTACCAGCTCAGTTTTCCATTATGAATTTGAATTTATCCACCCCTTCGCTGACGGCAATGGCCGTATGGGGCGCTTATGGCAAACGTTAATAGTGAGCCAATGGAACCCATCGTTGGCGCAACTGCCGGTTGAAAGCATGGTGCATGCGCATCAACGCGAGTACTACCAGGCCATCAATATAAGTACCCAGCAAGCCGATTCAGCGCCTTTTATCGAGTTTATGTTGGGCGTGATTTTGGAGACTATTGATAGCAGTTCAGGCAAAAACACCCGGCAAGTCGGCCAGCAAGTCAGCCAGCAAGTCGGGAGTCTGTTAAAAGTACTTCAAAAAACACTGGACCCTATGAGTCGTAGTGAGTTACAGGCAGCGTTATCCCTGAAGGACAGGGAATCTTTCAGAGAACGCTACATCAAACCTGCCCTGGAAGCTGGTTTGATTGAAATGACTATCCCGGATAAACCCAATAGCCGGTTGCAGCAGTATCGGCTAACGAAACAAGGGGCAAATGTGGTTGCCGCTTTCAAATAGCCGATACTTTATTTTCGAGAGGCTAAGAGCGAGAGGCAGGGCCAGGTCTAGATTCAATGCCTCCCACTCTGGTAACTGATCAAGCAGCCACAACACGCAGAAACGAGGTGGGCTTGCGAAACCATTGACTGGAAATCTCATCGTAGTCATGGCACTGTTTTTGGGGGAAAGGTCAAGGCGCTGGCGCTTATCAAGTGGCTGAAAAATACAGCTGGTCAAAGC
>Ga0164313_10003520_pt1 | contig 13930 bp, 6 predicted proteins | sample GuaBasSedimGuay4_FD_113735 | JGI IMG/M metagenome (GOLD analysis project Ga0164313, IMG submission 113735) | Subseafloor sediment microbial communities from Guaymas Basin, Gulf of California, Mexico - Guay4, Core 4569-4, 0-3 cm | ecosystem: Environmental > Aquatic > Marine > Hydrothermal vents >... | reverse complement strand
GGACCCGTAATATTGTCCGACTCCAGAATATACGAGTTCATTTTCGCAACTGTTGGCCAACCATCGGTGATGGTTAGAAGATATTTTTTAAAGGGTGCATTATAGGTCATGGTTACACAACCGCAATTGTTGTTCCAGTCCACCAGCGGCTTTATTTCACTATAATCAGCAGTCCAGACAGGATTGCCATTTTTGTCATACCCTCCAAAAAATTCATACTTCGACATGTCATTTATATTTTGAATGGAAGGCGTAACCCGGCACATATAAATCTGATCTCCACTTATCCAACTCAGGTTTGCCTCTCGTGGCAATTCGTCCTTAACTACCGCACCCATGCCCACCAGATAAGCCTTACCATCCGGAGAATATTCCATGTTTTTACCAAAATCAACAAAATGAGGTGCCCCCATCTTCACCGGATACCCCCACATGCCGGTTTCTCCGAAAAGAGAATTTTCAGGGGTATGTGGAGTATCCTGCCAACTTATGCCATAATCTGTTGAGGTCCGGAATCCGACCAGGGGTCCGAGCCAGGGCCAATTGTAATCAAATCCTCCGATTGTTGCAGTACCTGCCGGTGCCAGGCAGTAGGTGCCATAGTACCAGATACCATTGTAAACCAAACTTCCACATGGATAACGTCCATTGTAAGGCGCCGGATCGCCGTTATATTTGCCAAGGCTGTAGATATGCATGTTAAGAGGATTATCCCCAACCATAACCGCCTGCCCAGTGGTGGCCTGCAAACCTATCTTTCCCTCATTTGTATACACTTGTTCTTTGTCGTAATTAAGATGACCTGATTGAGAATGATCCCAAGAACCATCCAGCCGGGGACATCTGCCATCAGTCCAGGGTGAGTACATGGTGTCATTAGCAGCCCAGGAGGGATACCAGGTATCTGCAAAAGAACTACCGTTTTTTAGTTTATAATGCCGGTAGCTTTCTGTCAATGCGACACCCACTATCTCTGTGGATAGTTCAAAGGGGCAATCCTCAGGTGGCTCTGACACCCAAATCCAGGGATCATAACTATGTTCCTGTTGTGCAAAGAGTACAGAAATCCCAAAGGAAACTTGAACAAAGACTGAAAGAATACACTTATTCATCATATTGCATTTAAAATTATTGTTTTCAACAGCAGACAAACTAAGAGTACCCTGGTGACAAGGGCACTCTTAGCACACCAACTTTAAACTACTAATAACAAACTTCGATAAACTATCTAAAGCATGTTACTAACCATAGCCCAAAGATTGCCAAGTCCCCTACCGCAATTGTGAAATAGAGGCAGGGAAACAAATGGACGCCTCAAAAGGAGGCTTGTGGTTACCATCTGGATGGTCAGAAATGGCGAACCCGCAGTGATGACAGCAATCTCACCGGGCCCAACAATCCGGCCGGTTGTATATGCCATGGTTCAGCAGGAGAATAATATGTTGCTCCATCAGATTGTATATTGGACCTGGTAAATCTTCTATTTTCCGGGAGCTTATCGTCACCGGAAAGCCGGTTAATCCAGAGATTCATCACCTCAATCTTCAGTTCGTTATTTCCGGGTTTGAGAAACGAGGTAATGTCAGCCCTGAATGGCGGCTTCCATACCACTCCGGCCGTGCGGCCATTCACTAATATTTCAGCCAGCTCATGCACATCGCCCAGGTCCAGATGCACACGCCGTTCTGACCTTAGCCAATCGTCCGGCACATGAATTGTTTTATGATAGCTCCCGGTTCCTGAATAGTACTTCACCCCTTCGTCGGTATGCTCTGTCCATGAAATAAGTTCTGCCAGTCTGACTTCTGCAGGTGCACCCCATTCCGGATCAAATTCCACAAACCAATCACCCTCGAGTACAAGAGGAGCAGGCACATTATTAACCTGAATCAATTCTTCTTGTCCCTCTCTTCCCGTGAGCAAATAGGTTCCATTCTGCCAGCAATGAATGGTGGCACTATTATCTGTAACAGCTACCACATGTTCAATGGGTAGATCGGGATATCTTTCTTCATCTTTCCTTATCAATGATACAAAAGAACCTGAACCAATATCCTTATCAAAGACAACGAAAAAAGAGCCTCCTGGAGGCAGGAAGAGAGGCAGGCTGGTTCCGCCATCCTCTGTTTTGTAAACAAACTGTTCCTCTATGGTTCCATTCGTGGGATCCCAGATCCGGGGTGTCCGGTTATTTACCCGGAAAAGGCATTCGGTGCTTACAGGATTCTTGGTTTTATTTCTTACAAAATAGATATCCGAATGTGTTGTTTGCCGGTGAATAAAATCGAAACCGGAGGCAAGATCTGAATTTTTACATATAAAATCGGGACCTACAGACTCAAGTTCAAGCCACTTTTGAGGAGTATATCCCCAGATTACCTTACCCTTACCATACCTGTTTACCTTAATGGTAGTACCGTTACAATCTCCCCACATTTTACCGGCCAGTTCATGAAGTGCTTTTGTCTTGCTTGCATAATCACTAAAACCCGGCACATCGTATGGTTTGGGTCCCATGATGGTTGCTCCTGCTGAAACCAGCTTCTCCAGTTTATGCAAAACCGAAAGGGGCATATCATTTTTCTCAGGCAGGACAAGGATCCGGTAAGACATGCCGTCCGGAAGAATGATCCTTCCATCCTGAACGGACATGCGGTTCAGGATCACATCGGTATTTACCACATCGTATTCGTAACCGGTTCCGAGTCCTTCAATCGTTGGTTTTTCAGGAACATTATGATACATAGGCCAGAAGTTCGGTGCCTGGTCGCCATAATAATATGCAACATCCGCCACATATAATCCCTGCTGAAGCATATGGCAACATCGTCCGAGATAATCCATAAAGGGCCGTGCTTTTGACCACCAAACAACCTTTGGATTCATGTCTACACCTGCATGATAGCTTCTTCCCGGATATCCTTCCTCAATCGGTGAGTGGGAGTAGCCGTGATAGGTAACCCGGTTAAGTCCTTCGCAAAAGGCCCTGTCCACCAACATCTTACGCGCAAAAGGCCCATCTCTCCAACGCCGCCATGTTGTCCACGACTCAGCATCAACATAAGGTTTGCCATAGATATGTGCCGCACTGGCAATTTCCTTGATCAGAAAAAGATTCCTTGGATTTCCCATCCAGAATTCACCACGTGGAATTCCGACATTTCCCAGGGCCTTGAGTGCATCCACCGGACAGGTTCCCCAGATAGGCGGACCGGGTCCACCCGCTTCGGCTACACGTGTAAGCCCGTATTCAGCACATAATTCGGTACCGGTTGTATAATGGCTGAATATAAGGAGATCACTGACAGTTTTCTTGTAATCATATCGAAACCGCTCACTCTCGGCCTCATCATTGATGGTCCATCCCATCAATGCCGGTAACCAGGGCAGGGGATCATACCCATGGTGTTTCTTGAACCAATCACTGAACTTTGTAGTCCACTGAATACCTTCATGAAGCTCCATACTGTCGTCAACCAGGGATTTCAGCGGCGAGTCGGGATCTCCACCTTTCTGCAATCCGAGTCGGTTGATGATGTATTCAAAATGGAACCGGGTGGCCTCGGGATCAAGGAAATCGATGAACAGGCCTTTTGAATTGGGACTTGCGGCGATCAACTGCTGCCCGTTATTGCTGCAAACAAACCGTACTACATGCCAGTCCCCCGCCGGAACTTCCCATACCAGTTCTCCATCACGGTACTTTTCGGTAAGGTTCAGTACGTCGGAAAGATCAGGAATTACCATCTCCTTCGAATCGGGCCATGCCAGGACGGCTATGTCAACGTACCAGGCGGGCAGACCATCGGGTCTTTTCGGACAATCGGGGGGAACATCCGGGAATGGAAGATTCTGCCGGACCTCAGCCGGACCTTTAACAACAACTTCTGAGGAGAAAAGATTCTTACTCGCCATTTCAGGGGGCACCCAGGTACCGCCGGAATTCCATCCACTGGCACATACCAGTCCCAGGTCCATTTCCAGTCGTCTTGCCTCCTTAATGGCATGATGTATAAATCCGACCGATTCATCACCCATGAAGGGGGGACCGGCAGGAACGAATCCGTCCGGATTTCTCATGGCCTCCGTATCCCACATCAATAACCCGCCAAGCCCTTTATCCCGGGCCTCTTCCAGGTCACGGGTCAAGCCGGCATTCGATACATCTCCATTCAACCAGTTCCAGTAGGCCCTGGGCCGGGCTTCTTTGTCGGGATTCTTGAAGCCTTCTGCCAAATCCGGCTCCTGTTTGACAGGTCCGGCACATCCCGAAAGTATGGTAAAAGCGAAAACAAAAAGGACATTTTTCATTCGAATAAATTTACAACTTGCTGAGAAAAAAATAGTTACCGGATTTTGCCTTGAAAACATTGTGGTTGTTTTCCTGGCGCAGGAAAGTAAGCTCTTTCGATTCAGAAGCTTCCATTCCATCAACTTTTATATCTTTTCCAGGAATATATACAGTAGCAGTATTGTTAACAGGAATGGATACTTCCCATTTAAACTGATCCTCCTCAATTTCCCAGTTACTTGTAATATAACCGTAATGGGACTCGTACCTGCATTTCACCCAGTCAACACTTTCCACCAATCCCGGACGTAGAATAATGTTTTTGAATCCTGGATTTTCAGGATCCCATTGGATTCCGGCCAGGCCGCGATAAAACCACCCACCTATATACGGGAAGCAGGAGTGTATCTGTGAATAGTATCCATTCCATTGTTCCCAGCATGTTGTGGCACCTTTTTCTATCATGTACCCCCAACCCGGATAGCTAGTCCGGTTAACCATAAAATCTATCAGGTCATTCCGATCGTTTTCAAGCAGGTAATCAAACATGATCTGTGTGCCTATCATTCCCGTGTTCAGGTGCCCCCCATCCTTCACCATTAATGTATGAACATACTTTTCGAACACATCGTTTTCCAGCTCCACAGGAGTAACACCAGTTTTCAAGGGGTAGATGAGATAAGGCTGTTCCCCGTTCGCATAGGTCGTGTCCGCAGGATTGAACCAGTTTTCATGCAGGGCCTTCTGTGCGGTGCTAAGTTCCTGATTGAACTCCGCAACATCATCCGTGTGACCAAGGATGGATCCTACCTGTATCATAATCTGAAGAAGGTGAGTCCGGTAGCAATTATTAAAAAAACGCCGGGAGCTATCGTCCACCCATTCGCCTTTATCCATTCCTCTGCCGGGAGGCACCCAGTCACCCAGGTTATCCCACTTTTCACCTGGGAATATATCCTGGAGCACACCGTCTTTACTGTGAGAGCCAAGGTATTCAATATATTTCTTCATAAATGGATACCCTGTTTCGAGGAGTCTGACATCCTCATAGAAGAGGTAGGTCTTCCATGGAACCATAATACACATTGCCCCCCAGGCAGGCCCGCCTCCGGTTCCATGAGGGGTGGGTGCGACAAAGGGGACAAAACCATCTTCTTTTTGTTCGTCCCACCAGTTTTCCGACCACTTGCTGTAAAGGGTAGAGGCATCGAAATTGAAACAACCCACATCCATGATTGTCTGCCCGTCTCCATAACCAAGTCTTTCACGGTGCGGACAATCTACTGTCTGTCCCCCCAGGTTCAGAGCACGGTAAGTCCATCGAACCATTTTATGTATGCGGTTGTAAAGCTCGTTGGAACAAGTGAATGACCCGGTTTCAGGAATCTCCGTTTCTACGGGAATGGCAGCAAGGTCATTTTTTTCAGGCATATAGCTTATTCCTTCCACCAGTACGTAGCGGAAGCCATGGTAATTGAATACGTTGGCAAACTCCTCCTCCTTTCTCCCCGCGGAGATAAACTCGTCACGTTGATTAAAAGTGGAAAATCCCCGTATTTCCTGCCTGAGACGCCATGATACCTCCTCATCCCTGCCGTCAAAATCTGCATAATGAATTGTTATTTTCCGGCCCGGATCAAGGCCACGGAATCTCATCTTCATCATACCGGTAAGGTTTGTGCCAAAATCGACCAGAACAGTTGTATCGTTCAGCCTTTCGCAGGATACCGGGGCAATCTCAGCAAGCCGGGTATTGTTCCGGCATTTCTGGGCTGTACATGGTACGTCTGCTGTTTCAACAAATACGGCAGGCTTCCATCCATTGATTGAGCTTTCATTATCCCACCACTGCCTGTCGGTCAGACGTGCATCCACAAGTTCTCCTCCAAACTTTCCCCAGCGCCATTCGCCTATGCGGGATCTTGCACTTGGCTTTGTCTCCCAGGAATTCTCCGTTCCAATACGCTGCTCCTTTCCGTCATTAAACTCCAGTTGCGCCCGTACGACCGGACTGTTGTGTTTAACTCCGGGCAGCCCGGGAGTATACCATCCTGTCCCCATCCAGATCCCGATGCTGTTCTTTCCCTCTCTAAGGTACGCGGAGACATCATATGTCTGATAGTAGCTTCGTTTGCTGAAGTTTGACACTGCAGGTGCAAGCACTTCATTGCCTATTTTTTTTCCATTGATATAGAGCTCAAAGTAACCCAGGGATGCAAGGTAAAGGCTTGCCCTTTCAGGTACCCTGTCCAGCATAAATGAATACCTGTAATAAGGTGCGGTAACAGAATCCGGTGAACCGATCCATTGAGCAGTCCAGTCTCCCTTTTCAAGAAGTCCCATTGACCAGTATGCAGGATCACTCCATGATGATGGCCTGCCGTCTTTATCCCATACCCTTACCTTCCAGAAGCACTCTGTACGCGATTGAAGAGCCTTACCGCTGTATTCAATAAGCCTGGATTTACCTGATTTAATCTTACCTGAATCCCAGAGATCACCCTTCTCTTTTGCCAGTTCTTCCCTCGAACTTGCCACAAGCAGGTGGTATGCAGTTTGTTTCTGTCCGCGTATGTCTGATATCATTTGCCAGCTCAACTGTGGTTCCGTCTCATCAATTCCATTGGGATCTGTGAGATATTCACAGCTTAGATTTTTGACAGCCATCGTTGCTTCCTGTTTGCATCCTATGAAGCTTGTTGCTGAGAGAAAAAACAGAAAATAGTATAATGCATTAAAGCGATTCAGATTTCTCATTCTCAATGTTTTACAAATTTGACACTTTAATTTGTGCCACAGTAGCATCTGCATAAATCTGGTTCCAGTTTTCATTGCAAAAGGCATGAGCTTTCTCTAGCGGATAACCGGTTGAAACCGGTAAGTTCAGGTTTGATATTCAAATACCTTAATCACCCAATACATCTTCATACTTCGCAATAATTGCATCACCCTTTTTAATGAGATCATTTGCAAGCGGCTCAACCTGATGCTTATCCAATATGCTCTTTACAATTCTATTAGCTTCAGCAGGCATTTCATTGGCATCCATCTCCAGCAGGTCAAGTTTTTCTCTTTCCCAGAATGTGAGCTCACCAGTCATATAGTTCAGAGTGTGAGGATGCGTAAGAAAATCATGGCCATGCCCAACTTCTTTAACCGCGTCCAGACCAATCCTCTCTTCTGATATTACAACTTCATGTAAATAGTTTTTACTGCAATCCCACATGTAGGAATCAATAATAAACTGTTCAAATGAGATTCCTTTAGCAGAATCAACTGATCCCAGTCCAGTTACGATGTCTGATCCGCCCATAATTCCTGTGAGTTGAGTAGCAGGGATCATCACTCCTGAAATTCCACCTTCAACCTTTTTACCCCATCCACCATCCGCGACAAGAGATGGGAGATTGTATCTTTCTGCCATTTGTGCCAGACCGATGCTTATAAAACTCTTATCAACTGAACTATAGTTAAGGCTGGCTGAAGTCATATTCATTGGTGCAGACTCGGAGCAATAGATGTGGGGTGCACCAGGTGCTGCCATTTGTGAGATGACAATACTTCCCAGATTTTCAGTATTGGCATTTACCATCATTCCTGCCACAGGAACAGGAGCAGACACGCCACCTATTGACATGGACATGGAAGCAACCGGTATCCCGGCTTTTGCCAGTTCTACCTGCGCTTCAATGGAGCCTCTCTCATAGGTTAGTGGTGCGATCGGGCAGGCTATTACAGAAAAGAGGGGACGTTTTCTCAATTCTTCTTTTCCTCCTGCTATAAGAGCCGCCAGCTCAATCTGCACTTTTGCATCTTCAGCACTTTGTGCTGTAACACCCTGCACATGTTTGGTAGTATTTTGCATGGTCAACCACAATTCATGTGGACCATGGGCATGAGGTGTAACATCTCTTGCGGTTAAGGCCGTCCAAAGAAAATCAACTGTATCAACTGCATCTCCAAGTCTTGTAAACTCTGCGATATCCTTACTGGTAGAATCCCGATACTTTCCAGCGTCATAATCATTAACAAAAACTGCAAGTCCGCTGGTAGTCACCCACGGATATGTTTCTGTAGGAACCCTCAGATCACGTCCAGGATCGCGGGCGCATAGTGTAAATTCCTTTTGAACGCTCTCAAGAGCCTGGTTAACCATCTTTTCAGGAATTTTGGCAACCATCGCATTGTAATCCACACTCGCTCCGTTCTTCTCAAGTATTTCAAGGACTGGCTTGCTGTGAACTTTTATACCAATTTCCTGCAGGCTTTTTACACTCTGAGCATGAATCAGATCCATCTCTTGTTGGTTTAAGAAAACTGTCTTTGCCTTAGCCATTTTAATACCTCCTTTTAATTGTTAAACAATAATGATGCTTCTGTTTTCGGGCCATTCTATTTGTAGTTCCTATTTATGGTCGTTCTAACAAATCCGGATATCTTCCTTTGATGATAGCCTGTTCTTCACCATTCAACTCTCCAATATCTATGGGGATATCCTGCGGCCTTGTACCCTTCTGGTTGAGCCGGTTCATCAAACTCCAGTTCCTAATGGGTTCACCTGCCTGTGGGTCGGCTGGTTCTATAGCCTTAAGATCATAGCGTGTATAATCAATAACTTTCTCCGGAGTGTCTTCTTTCCAGTTCCTCAGAAGGGCCAGCCTGAAATCCTTGTTCATGAACCACCGGATCTCCATCTCGGGATCTGAACCGCATATGCCCGATCCCCGCTGGACAAAGCGATAGTTGATGCTGTCGTTATTCTTGAAGTGCTCCCTCCAGAGCAATCCGAACTCCCCCTGGGTGATGCATTGTGCATCCGGCCACCGTTTGCGCATTTCGGTGAACCAGATTTCAAGACCATCCAGTCCGTTGCGCCCCTTGTATCCATATATTTTTCTGGCCTCGACCAGCGACATTTCCCAGCAACAGGTTACCCAGGCGAATCCATTGAGCTCGAATCCACGGTCGAAATGGGCGGCTGTTGTGGCAATCATCTCTCTGGTCCCGCGTTCTGTGCCAAGGCGTATCACCGTCTCTATAGGCCCCACCCCCTGCCGACTACCACACCAGTCATCATTGAATCGTCTTCCACCCGGATGCATCGCGTTGATAAAATCAACGGTCCAGCCATCCAGATTAACGATATCGATGATGTCGTCCTTATCCTGTGCAGGTTTGCAAAAATGCTCCCGGGAGGGATAGTATGGATATGATATGGATCCCTCCCCATCCCCGTTGTCCACCGCGTACTGGCTCCAGATATTGCCCTGGCAGACATGGATCCCCTCCTTTTCGGCCAGGTAGATCAGATTCTCTGCTGAGAGAAAACCTGCGATTACACTTTTGGGACGGTATCCGTCACCAACCATCCCGGACACCAGCTGCAATCCATCATGCAGATCCCTGTTCACCTGCTCCCGCGAATTATACATGTTGGCAAAATACCCTCCGGGGATAAAGGTGATCTCATCCCCGTATTTTTTATGATAAGAAACAATCAATTCCCTGAGTTCCCTGTAATTGGGTCGCTGATCATTCAGGGCGCGCCAGCTGAATGCCCAGGTCATCCTGGCTCCCGGCCAACCTTTCTCCACCGCTTCCCGGAAAACACTGGCTTCCGCCGGGGTATGAATGGCCGATTCATCCTCACCGTTGACTTCATCCCGAGAGGTTTCGATCTGATTGACACGAACCACAGTATTGAAGGTGAAAAAACGCTTACCCATTATTTGAGACCCGGATGCTGCTTTTGGCTTATTGCTTCCACAGGAATACAGGAAGATCATCAACAGGGCAAGCAAATAAATTCGAACCTCTTTCATTAATCTCAACTTTGAAATTTAGTGCACCTTCTTCGGCCAAACTCTGAGAACCTGTTTCCCTTCCTTCTGTTCATTGAGTGGGCCGGGGTAGGGATTGGCTAAATTCCGGTCATTGCCAAAATAATCTCTGTCGAGCTGGTAGGGATTTCCCTCAGGGTCTTTGTAGGGTAAGTTCGGAATTTTTGCCTTACCCAGCATTTCACTCCTGACGAGCGGTCCTTTGTGCCCGGCCCATTTCTTATGAAAGCGCATCCTGATAAACCAGGCATCAGATCTTTCTTCGAGTTCGACCCCGGGATTAAAACCCGGTTCAACCAGTGGATTTTCCTCGTGCACAGAGGGCTCTGCCCCGCCGAGAAATACATTACCCGACATGTAAACAGGTAAGTTTACCTTATTATAGGTTGCCAGACCGAAATATGCCTGGTTGTTTAGTTCTTCGGGGATACGTTCCGGCCATGGCGCAGGCTTCTCCTGGCTGAGGAAAATATTATTGTAATAGCGCATATCCCCTCCGGGGAAGGTTTCCATACCGGCTATTTCTGTGGAATGGGCCTTATGATAAGGGGTGATACGTGTATTGGGCCAGGCGATTACCCGTCCGGCAAACAGGTTGTGGACATAGGCTCCGCCATGAGATATATCGTTGAGCGAGTTAGCGGAAAGGAAGAAGTTATGATCGATGAGGAAGGGTCCGTGATTAACTTCCAAAAACAGGTCCTGTGTAGCCTCATTGTCATGCAGCAGGTTGCAGCTAACACGCGCTCCCTGGGCCATCCAATCCAGCCAGATCCCACGCCACGTGCGATAGATGTGGTTGTGACTGATGATGGTATCAATGGCACCATGGATCTTGATCCCGCCCATTTCCATACCGCTAAACAGTCGTCGCATGTGGATGTCATGGATCTCGTTGCCGCTAATGGTGCTGAAAGCCGCTCCCATTGAGCCGACTACCCCCGCTTGCTCGCAATGGGAGATATGGTTGTTGCGTACCAGATGATGGCCGATGTTTTCCCGCGACCAGCCGTGTTTCAGAGCCCGCTCAATCGTCTCCACATATCCATTGGATGAGCTGGAGGACATATTGTCAAACTCATCACCATATTTGCCAAGAGTAATGCCCGAACAAACCGAGTAACGGATGGTGTTGTTCTCGATGATCCAGCCCCTGGACCAGTGCGTACCGATCAGACCGATTTGTTCTGCGGTGGGAGGTGCCCAGGGAGTGGCGGCATGCTCCATCGTAAAGCCTCGAACGCTTATATAGTTAATGCCCGGTTCCTCCGGATAAAATACGGCCTGACGCACATTAACTTCAACATCTTCCTTATTCGGATCCACATCTTTGAACTGGGCCCAGACAGTAGTGTTCTTTTCATCTACCCTGCCGAACCATAAGGGATTTTTTCCTGCTGGTTCCAGCACCTCGTTCTGCGTCGCTGTCTCGTAAAGCCAGTGCCCGTTCAGGTACACCGCACCGGCATGATGCTCACGCTTATTAGATCTGAACCAATCGCCACTGATCAGCGTATTGAATGGGTTAAAATCACCGAAGAAGCTATTGGAAATGCTTACCTGCCAGGTATCCTTTTGTAGGTGTTTCCAGCCTTTAACTACTTCTGATCCTTTAATAATCACCTGCTCTCCTAAAGCGGCCTGGTAAACGATTCGTCTGTTTTTGCTGATTCCACCGCGTGGTGGATTGATACGTTCTCTAAAGATTCCCTGGTGGACGGTGATCGTATCACCCGATTGGGCTACTTCCGCTGCCCTCGAAATCGTTTTGAAGGGTTTCGATATGGTTCCCGGATTAGTGTCAATGCCGGTGACCGACACATGATATTCTTTTGATCCAGCCGGGTTCGCAAGCTGACCAGCCTCCTTATTTCGCTTATTTCCTTTCAGTATATTGGGGGGCAGGATAGTACAGAGTGCTAAACTCCCGACTCCAAGCCCAAGTCTGCCAACAAATTTCCTGCGATTAATATTGAATCGATGTTTCATATTCTGTTCACGAATACATGAAATACGCTAAAAGCAATAGCCCTTAGCATGATATGTCCCCTACTGTTTTGGTGAAAAAACAAGGGAGGTTATTATATGGCAACAGAACTGGGGGTAAATATCGTCTGAAAGATATATCATAGAATACACTTATTATTCTTCCCATGAGCCATAACGGTACAGGACAACACCCCAAACGGGCACTAAACAGTAGTTTCACACTGGCCGTTACCATCGGAGGCATCATTGGCCTGGGCATCCTGCGTACACCAGGGGAAGTTGCTTTGCTTGCACCAAATCCCTTTTTATTTGTATCCCTGTGGTTGGGCGGCGGACTGTTTGCGCTCTTATGCACAGTCGTAGCAGCAGAACTGATTGGCATGACCCCCCGATCGGGGGGAAGCTATTCGCTGGTAAGAAGGGCCTACGGACCATTCCCTGGTTTCGTTATTGGCTGGGTTGACTGGTTGAGCTTCGTTGCTGACATAGCCTTGAAAGCTGTTGTGGTCACCGAATTCGCTACCTTGCTTTTTCCGGCAGTGGGTCAATGGCAAATACCTCTGGCCATCATGGTTTCAACTGTTTTCGCAGCCCTGCAATTGCGGAGCATCGCAATGAGTGCTAAAATCCAGCAATTTGCGGCTGCCCTCATGGCACTAATCGTTGTGGGATTTACACTGACTCTGGTATTCGCCGGATCTGCGGTGGGCAGTGATACAGCTCTGGCTCATCCTGCATCCAGGGGACTAGGTGGCTGGAGCATTGTGATCGCTGCTCTTATATATACCTACGATGGCTGGCTGTATGCAGCCTATTTCACCGGTGAAATCAAGGGAGATGGCAAGGCTTTGATTCGCGCAGCTATTAAAGGGGTCATTGTTGTCATAGTACTTTATGTGTTTCTGGCTGCTGCATTGGCCTGGAAAGTTCCCCTGGAAGAACTGGCCGGCAACGAATTAGCCCTGGCAAAGGCCCTGGAAATGGTGGTTTCCCCACTGGCTTCAACCATTGTGCTGATTGCGGCTACTATAATGACCCTGGCCCACCAGAATATACTGTATATGAGTACACCCAGGATCCTTCAGGCCATGGCTGTGGATGGCCTGGCTATCAAACGCGCCGGGCAAGTCTCCAGGGGTGGCAACCCGGTCTTTGCCGTACTTATATCCTGGGGCCTTTCGGTGGGTCTGATCCTCATAGGTGGATTTGCATTTTTGCTCCACCTTACCGTGTTTTTTCACCTCATTGTATATGTAATGCTTATCGCAGGGGTCTTTATCCTGCGCAAACGCCAACCGGACACGGATCGCCCCTACAGGGCCTGGGGTCACCCCTGGAGCACGCTGATCTGTTTACTGGGTTGGATATTTTTTACTCTTTTCCAGACTGTGGCAGAGATCGAAACCGCACTCTATGCTGCAATTATGTTAGCCATATCCTGGCCTGTGTACCGTCTTATTGTTAGAAAAAAAATGAGAAGATTATGAGTAAAATAGTAGTCCTGGGCTGTGGGATCGTTGGAAAATACATGGCCATCGATTTGTGCCAGAATAGCAACTATAAGGTCATAGCAGTTGATGTTAACCGGGAGGTCCTGGAAGAGCTGGCCCGTGAACATCCCATCCAGATAAGGGTGGAGGACCTCTCCACGGAAGAGGGAGTCCTGCGCGCCATTGAAGATGCGGATATTGTCATCGGTTCAGTGCCTTACACTGTTGGAAACGCAATGCTCGAAAGGATTATTCGGGCAGGCAAAAACATCGTGGACATCTCTTATTTCATGGAGGATCCCTTCGACCTGGACGAGCTG
>Ga0164313_10003518_pt1 | contig 13932 bp, 12 predicted proteins | sample GuaBasSedimGuay4_FD_113735 | JGI IMG/M metagenome (GOLD analysis project Ga0164313, IMG submission 113735) | Subseafloor sediment microbial communities from Guaymas Basin, Gulf of California, Mexico - Guay4, Core 4569-4, 0-3 cm | ecosystem: Environmental > Aquatic > Marine > Hydrothermal vents... | reverse complement strand
CTTAATTCTTAGGCGGCCAGGGATAAGATTACGCTCATATTCTGCCCACTGAGCTCGTCCTTGTGGGCTAGTATTAAGGCTGGCAATAGTTTGAATAAGTCTGTTCTTGGCAAACTGACCAGTTTGAGGGTTGGTAAATATCTGCTGAATATCGGTACTAACATTTTTCCCTTGAACCATATCAAAAAGCTCATCGGTGCCAACTTCAACACCGGCATTGTCAAAAACCTTGGCAAATGCTTTCTCTACAACTAGAAATTGCCACGCCTGATCTCGTAATGAGCGCATTTCAACTTCACCGGGGCTTCTGCCGAAATTATTCTGGTAGTTAACCTTTAAGGTTTCAAGTATCTTCTGGTACTCTTCTACATCAACGCTTTCGCCTGCTATTTCACCAACAGACCTATCATTCCCGTTTGAAAAAAATGAATCTTTTAAATCGGTAAACACAAACGCCAAAATAGCAAAAGAGATCATTCCGACAACGACCTTGCCCATTTTGTTTCTGAGAGTATTCATTAATGCCATATCAGCAATTTTTATTGTTCAAAGTTACTTCCACCGCAGCCCATATCCTTCACAAAAATCCGTTTAGTAACTTGACTGTTTAAATGGTATTATTTATTTCAAGACCGCAAAAATAACCACTTCTAATGAAATAAACCAACTAGTTGTTAACCAGTTAAATAAAAAATTAAGCTCGTAGGAAATTAAGGCTCAAAAAATGGAGCATCTTCTTAAGAATTGGACTTTACGCTGTTATTAGAAGCTCTACAGAATTGATCCTATAGTCTTCAATTGACAAAATCTTGGCTTGGTGTTTCCCTAATTGTACTACTTCGTTTTCTTCTGGGATATTTTCAGTAATTGATAATATTAATCCGCCCAAGGTTTCATATTCGCCAATCGGTAGATTCCAGTTGTATTCCTCATTTAGATAGTCTATTTCCAGCCTGGCACTAAGATGATAGCAATTTTTGCTCACATTCTCTTCAAGAAGCACCTCTGTATCATGTTCATCTTCAATCTCACCAATTATTTCTTCAATAATATCTTCTATGCTCACAAGTCCGGAAGTACCACCATATTCATCAACAACAACCGCCAGACTCTTATGCTCAGAAATAAATTTGAGCATTAAATCACGAGCCATCATTGTTTCAGGAACAAGAAATATCTCTTTGATAATTTCCTCTATCGTACCAGGTTTTTTAAATAGTTGGATGGCATGGCAGTAGCCAATAATATCATCAATACTGTCTTTATAAACTAATATCTTGGTATGTCCACTATCTATAAATGTGTTCCGCAGATCATCCAGTGAATCTTCATTTAAGTCAATAGCCGAAATTTCTGTGCGAGGAATCATACAATCACGCACACGCAATGACTTAAACTCCAGGGCATTTGAAAAAATCTGTTCGTCAATATCAACAATAGCATCACCTAGATCATCATCGCCACCAATGTTTGATATGTTCTTTATATAATTATTTAAATCCGTGAGTCCGTAAACAGGCTTCGAATCATCATATTCCATTTTTAGAATGTTCACAATCACCCATTTTGATAAAAATGTAATAAATAGTGTGGCCAGATAAAGGATATAATAAATTATCTGCATTGGTATGGCTAACAACCTCAGCACCCTGTTAGGGTTGATAATAAAGAGGCTTTTAGGTAAAAATTCTGCAGTTATTAGCACTAATAATGTTGCTAATAAGGTCTGCTCTAAAAGCAATACTATCGGGCTGTTAATTGCAGTTGGGGTGATCTTTTCCAAAACAGGCACTAACAATTTGGCCATGAAAATACCATATAATACCAACGCTATATTATTACCAATAAGCGTGGTGCTTAAAAATTTATCCTTATTATGAACAAAGTTTGAAAGGATGCGACTGATTAAGTTCTTGTCTTTTGCCTGAACCTCAATTTGTAACTTATTAGCAGAGATAAAAGCTATTTCCATGCCTGAAAAAAAGGCTGAAAATAGTAAGGCAACTAAAACAATATACAAATCTGATAAATCAACCATTGCGGTCCATATATCGCTTGGCACGGCGATTTAATTTAGGCTTGCTCTCGTCTTGTTTTTTCTTAGCCTTACGTATTTGCTGATACAACAACAGGGCTATTGAAATCATGTAGATATAGTAAGCATTAGCAAACCCATAGTAAATGGTTTGATGTATGGCTACAATAAAAGCCACGATACTTAACGAAAGGACTATGATACCAATTAGGTTTCGTTTAGAGTTATTCTCCTCCTTCATCATCTTCTATTACGAATACTCCTTCGGGTTGTTTTAACGACCACGACGAAAAGTCTTGTTTAGCTTTAAGCCCTGTGCCGGTTATTACTTCCTCCGGTGTCTCAATTTTAACAAATTTTTCTGTACTTACGTCACCTGCAACAGGATCCCAAAACAGTTCTTCAGTTTTTAAGGTCTCTTCATTCTCCATATTATGGATAATTACATTGCCTTGAGCCTTCCAAATCTTCGTTTCATTACTATAATAAGCATAATCAGCCTCTAACGTTGCCGATACCTCCCCGTCTTTTTTATAAAAGGTAATAAACATACCTTCAGGCACTTCTCTATCTTCATTCTGCAGGTTATGGAGTTTCTTGGTTTTTACAATGGCCTTAACCCTGCCGGAATCTGAATGGAATATTTCAGCATTCTCCAGTGTTCTCATAGGCCCCTGATAAATTACTTTTTCGCTCTGGGTAGCTGTTTCACTATCACAAGAAAACAATAGGATAAGGCCTAAAAACAATAAAAGTGGCCAATGCGTATTTGCATCAGTCACTTTTACAATATAATTCATAGTCAATTTTCTGACAATATTAGTCTCTCGACTGTAAAGCTACTTTCTCTTTTATCCAACAGCCAACTGTCATAATCTGCCCCTTTTCATAATCATCTGTAAAGATTTCTACTTTTGAAGGGAATTGCGTTTTAGCACTATGCATCTTCTTAGTATTGCCAGCTCGCTTATACATTTCATAGGCCGCAATAAAGACTAATCTGTCTTCTACCTTGTTCTCCATTCTCTTACACTGCTCATAACTATGATAGTATAAATCTCCAATGGCTACATAAGGATCTTTATTAGCAGGATCGGCAGATATAGCTTTACGGTAGTTCTGTCGAGCCGAAGATTTGTTATTCCTCTTCACCTCCATTTTACCCATCTGAATATATATGTCAGCCTTTTGAGTTCCATCTTCGGTATAACTCAGGGCTTCATTATAATATTTTTGTGCACAACCATAATTTCCCGCAGCAAGACACTTGGTTCCTATTAGTTTAGCCAATCCATAATTTGGCTCTAAAACTTGCAACTGTTTAGCTATATCAAGAAATAGTTTTGAGTCTGTACACTTACCAGTTAACATAAAGCTGAACATTCTTTTAACCAACTTTATATCATCCGGTGAGGCTTGAAACTTGGGCCCCATGGTATCATGCACAAAACTACAATCGATAACGACAATCTCTGTTAAAATCTTATCTATAGCATTTTTTTGCTTCATTATTCTATCAGTACTGCCACCTTTCGCTTCAAGTGCATTTATCTTACCGTCAATTACCTCTGTAATGTTGGTATACCTTTCTAATACTTGCTCATCGGTAAGATTCTTCTTAGCCAATTTATTCATCTTGATTATATTCATATAAGCAAGAAGGTTTTGATCCATAACTTTTGACCCCGATATACTATAGGTCTCGTCAAACATTTCAAGCAACCACTCAGATTTACTCTGATCTCTAATATAAAATTTATATGCCTTGAATATCTTACGGTTCATCACATTGATACTATCGTTGAAATATTGCATGCGCATATCATACATCCACATTAGTGAATCAAGATAAACAGATTTTTGGCTTGCGTCCTTCTCGACCTTAGCAAGGTTATCATAGATCTTAGAGCCATTTTTATAGATAGACGAGTTCAAATCAGGGGCATTGGTAAGCAACCATTGTAATGGCGCCACGGCACCTTTATAATCTCCCATCTTAACAGCATCTACATAAAGCACATTCTTTTCTTCAGCTGTTGCCCTGTCTTCAGGCCAATTCCAACCTGGCTGAGCCACTATTGTAAATGATATTGTAACCAATAATGACAATGTGGTTAATACCTTTTTCATCTTCTCTTTCACTTTTAATTAAACTTTGGTCTTAGGAACCACCTATTATCGTTAAAAGTGGCACCAAAATAAACCTTAAAAAAATCTTCTTGTACTAAATTGTTATCAGTGGTACCTCTGCTTCCAATCATCATGCCAAAATCGAGGCTAGAAAACCGAGATACCGGTAATGTCCATCCAAAATTAATGCCAAATTCTTTAATTTGTGTATCCGACAGCCAATAAGGCTTTTCTTCATACGTTACCCCTACCCTAAAAGTTATCCTGTTGAAGTAACTTTTAATGTCCATAGCATCATTAATATACTCACCCCCCAGTACATATTTTTTGCCTACAGTAAACTTATCCGGACTGGCGGTTATTGGCACTTTTAGTGCCGACCAATCCTGCGTTTTATAATCAAACCCGATAAGCCATTTATTCGGTTTGCCGAATGATATGCCTGCTCCTATTGTTGCAGGGAGACTTAATGTGTTCGGTGTATTATTGGCTAATGTATCTGAAAAAATGACAGAATTACCAAGCGTTCGCTGTTCTACTCTAACAAATTCTTTGCCTTTTACATCTGCTTGCAAATCATAGATAAGCCCAAGACCTAACTGATACTCACCAATTTTGTGTGTGTAAGCCAGGCCGGTGCCAATCGTAAAATCACTTACAGATTGCCTCTGTAAATACAATGCTATATAGGACGGGTTACCGGCACTTGTAACTGAAGAGAATTTCTTCTCATAGCTACTAAATAAATAAGACCCTTTAATTCCAAATGACAAGCCTTTAAATATTACTCCTCCTACTGAAAAATTTAAAGCAGTAATTCCTCCTGTTCCTTCATTTAATACAACTACTAAATCAGGTGCATTTGTGTCGGGTGGTAAGCCATTGTACAAAAATGCATAATTTACTGATGAATATGGCTGCAGCCCCATTGAGAAAGACCATTTGCCTGAGCGAATAGGAAAGGCCATGGCTAGATGGCTTAGATTAGCACTACCGGCAGAATATGATTCAAAGCCATCCTGGCTAATATTTTTGGTTTCTGCCAAGATCCCGGCAGAAAATAAAGCAAAACGGTTATAGTGAAGTAGGGCCGGGTTTGTATTGTTTAAATACCAGTAAGATCCATTGCTAATTCCTAACCCTCCCATACCCATGGCAGCCGGAACTGCAGGATCTATGTAATCACCAACACCAAGAATAGAATATGTTGAATAGGTAGTTTGACCCATTAACCTACCCTGAATGGACAATACTAAAATTAACCCCGTGAAAATCAGCCTCTTATACCTTATCATTAAATTTCAATATTGCATATAATTTCTCCAACTCTAAATTCGGAAGCACAAAAATGTCTAATTCATTTATTTAATCAAAGAAAAATCTGTTTCCAAAGCAAATAATTACCTTAAAATCAGGGTATTGAATAAATTATTGCTGCAAATAACCAACTATTACATGCATCGCTGCATCAACAGCCCTACTTCGCGCGCCATTTTTCGTTAACTTTTCGAGCTAGCCGTAATGCATCCCTGATTTTAGTAACGGAAGATTGGCAGTAAAATTATGATTCACCCGTAAACACATCTGCCCGTCAGAACTTAGCGTACTTAACAGATAATTAAATTTACCACAAATTTAAAAGTAAGCCCTTAATGATTTACATTTGAAAACTCTATCACATTTTTTTACGAATTGATGAGATTTTTTTTCTTAATTTTAAGAGATGTTAAATAAGTGGCTAACATTTGCAAGCTCACGATGGATTATTGTGGGCTTAATTATTCTAAGCAGTATAGGAACTGCTTCCGCAAATGATATAACCGTACAGGCCACAGAAGAAGATAATATAGAACTAGCTGAGCAACAAGAGTTAACTCAAAGTCAAGATCAGGAGGTAATCCCAGGTGACCCACCACATAACCTGCCGTCAATTTGGTCGGTTATACCGTTTGTGTTATTGCTTACAATGATTGCTACCGGACCTCTTTTCTATGAGCATTTCTGGCATAAAAACTACCCAAAAATAGCCGTTATTTTAGCTGCTGTGGTGGCGCTCTATTATGTCTTTGGATTACATAATCAGCACAACCCTATACATGCTGTTTTTGAATATTTTCAGTTTATATCCTTATTAACAGGTCTGTTTATAGCTTCCGGGGCTATAATGATTGGTATTGATAAAAAAGCTACGCCAGCACTTAACAGTGCAATTTTATTAGTAGGAGCGATTATTTCTAATGTTATTGGCACTACCGGAGCATCTATGCTGCTCATAAGACCTTATTTACGGGTCAATAAGCATAGAATAAAAGCTTACCATATAATCTTCTTCATCTTTGTTGTAAGCAATGTTGGTGGCTCACTTACACCAATTGGTGATCCGCCATTATTTTTGGGTTTTTTAAAAGGTGTGCCATTTACCTGGACGCTCGTTCACAATTTCGCACCCTGGGCCTTCACATTGATAATTTTATTGGCATCGTTTTATGTTTTAGATAAAAAAAATAAGTTTAGCCGGCATCCTCCGACCAATATAAAAAACAAAATAACCTTAACAGGCTCAGTAAATTTTATTTGGCTAGCAATTGTTGTCGGGGCTGTTTTTTTAGATCCTAATGTGGTTGATTGGGTTCCGGCAATTCATTATGATGGTCAAAAATTCTCGTTTTTAAGAGAGATTATCATGCTTAGCGTAGCATTTCTTTCTTACAAGACAGCTAGTAAGGAATTGCTTAAGAAAAATGATTTTAGTTTTGAGCCAATAAAAGAGGTAGCCTATATTTTTATAGGGATTTTTGGCACTATGATGCCGGCTCTGGAACTTGTCGGAAATTATGCCAAATCTCCTGAAGGTGCGGCTTTAATAAATCATAACACCTTGTATTGGGGTACCGGATTGTTATCAGGTGTGCTTGATAACGCACCAACATATTTGAATTTCTTAGCTGCAGCAATGGCCTCTGTTGGCAGTGACATTAACAACATTAGTGATGTCGGGCAGTTTGCCGCCAATGGGTTCCCTGATTCAAGCTTAATGTTGAAGGCGATATCGGTGGCCGCTGTATTTTTTGGTGCCATGACCTATATCGGCAATGGGCCCAACTTCATGGTTAAATCTATCGCGGAACAATTAGGTATTAAAATGCCTTCTTTTTTCGGTTATATCATCAGATTCTCTATCCCAATATTAATACCTCTGTTTATATTGGTGTGGATAGTATTCTTCTATTTTGCTTAATCTAAAACCCAAGCATTTTAATTGCTGTAAAAGCAGCCTCTTCACCTTTGTTGCCATGCTTGCCCCCTGCTCTGTCCAGCGCTTGCTGAAGAGTATTGGTAGTAAGCACCCCAAATATTATAGGTTTGTTAAATTTAAGACCAACATTAGTAATACCATTGGCTACCGCATCGCAAATAAAATCGAAATGACGGGTTTCTCCTTGAATAACACAGCCAAGACAGATTACAGCATCGATGTCTTTTTCTGAAGCCAGATACTGTGCGCCAAGTGTTAGTTCAAAACTACCCGGCACATAATGAATATTAATGTTTTTAGCCTTTGTTCCATTGTCAATAAGCACTTCGTAAGCAGCCGACAATAATGAATCTGTTATCTGGTCATTCCATTCGGATACGACGATACCTATTTTCTTGCTTTTCATAGAGACCATGTTCTTATCACTATGGTCGCCAAGGTTTTTTAGATTACTTGCCATGGTACAAAAATAAGACCTTCATGAGCTTAACCCAATTTTATCATTCAAAGCATCCAGGATGTTAGCAAAACATTATGACTCATTAATAAAAAAAGGACAAGAATACCTTCCTGTCCTTTTTTTATTAGAATAATTTCTTGTTAAGACTGAGTCTCAATTAATGCCTTGTACTTTCTGGCATTATTATATTCAGGTGTGTTTTTATACTCATCAATGATTTTATCGTATTGCTCAATAGCCTTGTCATTTTGCCCATTTAACTTATACGCCAACGCTGCTTTAAGCAGATAAGTAGGTGTAAATTCTTTATTTGACTTATACGATGCTGCTTTATTATAGTAATCAGCAGCTTTAACAAAGTCATCTGATTCCATATATGCATCTCCCAGTAAACTATATGCTCTTGCCTGAAGCAAAATATCATCGGAACTGAAATCCTTTAAAAATGGGATAGAGCTGTTATAATTTCCTTTTAGCATATATATAGCACCGGCATAATAATTCGCTAAATTCCCGGCTTTAGTACCACCATATTCGTTTATGATATCAAGAAAACCAAAACGGTTACCATCTCCTCTTAAAGCCAGATCGAGGCTGTCTTGTTCAAAATAATATACAGCCTGAAACATCTCATCCTGAGCCAGCTCATTCTGATTATTCATGTAGTATTTATATAAGAAACCACCTGCAACAATTAACGCTACCACTCCTAATACTGAAAGCATTAGTGTCTGGTGCTTTTCAACAAATTGTTCTGTGTTTGATATCTGCTCTGCCAAAGCCTCGGGCTTCTCGAGCATGTCGTGGTGTTTAACCTTTTTACCTTTCTTCGCCATTCTCTTCAATTTCGGGCTGCAAATGTAGCAAATTTATATTTGAATTTTATACTATCCTCTTTCAAAAGGGTAATCTTCCTGAGCATACACATATTCGAATGCATCTTCGGCCTTTGGGAAGTCTGATTCCTCGGCAAATTTTACACTATCGTCAACAATCCCCTTTATTTTATCATTTAATTTCTTAAGACCATCGTCACCAACAACTTTGTTCTTAAGTAGAATAGATCTTACTTGCTCGAGTGGATCAAGCAATTTATACTCCGCTAGCTCCTCCTTAGTTCTATATTTAGCCGGGTCTGACATTGAGTGACCTTTGTAGCGATATGTTTTAAACTCAAGCAATGTTGGGCCATCACCTTTGCGAGCACGAGTAGCAGCTTTGGCTACTGCCTTATGAACATTCTCAACATTCATGGCATCGACTGATTCAGATGGCATTTCATAGGCCTGACCCAGTTGAGCCAGATCTGTAACATTTGATGTTCTGGAAACTGATGTACCCATAGCATAACCATTGTTCTCGATAACAATGATCATCGGCAATTTCATGGTCATAGCCAGATTTAACGCTTCATGAAAAGCCCCTTGTCTTGCTGCTCCATCACCTAAATAAGTGATACAAAGATTATCTGTTCCCTTATACTTTTCAGCAAAAGCAATGCCGGCACCAAGCGGTACCTGGCCACCAACAATACCGTGGCCACCATAAAAATGGTTTTCTTTATCGAACATATGCATTGAGCCCCCTCTGCCTTTCGATAGGCCTGTTTCCTTAGCAAACAGTTCTGCCATTACCTTTCCCGGATCAGACCCAAGAACTAATGGGTGCGCATGATCACGATAGGCTGTGATGTATTTATCACCTTTTTTTAGTGCTGAGACAGAGCCCGCCGCACATGCTTCCTGGCCAATATATAGATGGCAAAACCCTTTGATTTTCTGCTGACCATACAACTGACCAGCCTTCTCTTCAAACTTCCTCATCAAAAGCATTTGCTCATACCAAGTGAGATAATCCTTATCCGAAAATGTAGATTTGGCAGGACTCTTTTTTGTTCTTTTTGTACTTGTTCCACTTTTTGTGGAGGTTATTTTCTTAGCAGCCATATAGATACTTACTTTAATTAAATTTTGAACTTGCAAAACTAGCTATTTAAGTTTTGATTCTCTTTATCAGAGTTTGATATTTGCTTCACCTTTATGATATTCAATAGTTTATCCTTATTCAACTTCAAAAACTTTGAGACTGAACAATTTACGTTTGAGTCTGGAATAAACTGTATTATAGGCAGAAATGGCATGGGTAAAACCAATATTCTCGATGCTCTTCATTATTTATCAATAGGCAAGAGTGCCATTAATCCGGTCGATTCTGCAAACATTAAATTTAATCAGCCTTCATTTTATATAAAGTCTAAGATAAGTCGTTTGGAAAGCCTTCATGAGATCTTGTGTACTGTACAGGTTGGCAAAAAGAAAGCACTAAAAGTAAACCAAAAAGAATACGATAAACTGAGTGAACACATTGGCTTTATGCCGGTAGTAATGATTAGCCCCAATGATACTAGCTTGATAAATGTTGGCAATGAAACTCGCCGAAAATTCTTTGACAGTACAATTAGTCAACTTGATAAATCGTATTTGCTGAATCTTGTTCGCTATCAGAAGGCTCTGAAACAGCGTAATTCGTTGCTAAAACACTTTAGCATGACAATGAAAGTAGATCAAAGCCAATTAGATCCTTTCGATCATGAACTTTTAACTCTTGGTAAGGAAATCCATAAAGCAAGAGAGAAATTCTTAAAGCCATTTGTCAAGCAATTCAACAAGCTATACAAAAAACTTAGCGGCAACCACGAAATTGTTGAAGTGATTTATGAAAGTGATTGGCAAAAAGAAAATTATAATGTAAAATTTCGTCAGGCCATAAAACGTGATCTTGCCTTGCAAAGAACAACCGTAGGAATTCATCGAGATGCATATCATTTTAATATTGAAGGCAAGCCAATAAAAAGATTCGGTTCACAGGGGCAACAAAAGTCATTAATCGTTGCCCTTAAAATTGCCCAGTTTGAAGCGCTAAAAAAAGCCACAAAGGTTACTCCTGTATTATTACTCGATGATATTTTTGATAAGCTGGACGATCAGCGAATGGCTGTTCTATTGAAAATGGTTTGTGACAAATCTTTCGGGCAGATTTTTATTACCGATGCCCGACCCGAAAGAACTTTGGCTATGCTAACTGAAAACAAGCTAAGCGCCCGTATCTTTACAATCAAAGATGGGGCCGTGGAGGAAAGCGAAGATTATGAACCGAAAAAATAAAAATCCTTTTGTTCGTAACAAAGAAGCGACAAAGCTCGATTCTGCTATTGAGCAGATGTTTGAAACTTATCATATAAAAAACAAGGCTGACAAAACTACCATCATCACCTTATGGGAGGAATTAATGGGCAAAACCATTGCCACTCGAACCTCAAAGATGTTTTTTAAAGGAAATGTGCTCTACGTCGAGCTGACTTCTGCCCCGTTAAAACAAGAATTAACTCTCTCTAAAGAAAAAATTATGGTAATGCTTACCGAAAAGGTAGGCACTGGCGTAATTGAAGATATTATTTTTAGATAATACATAGATAATCTGAGTTTAGAGCAATCCCCTTTTTAACCGCAAAGTTCGCAATGTCCTCGCGAGGAACGCTAAGAAAATTATTACGCCTCTTAAGGTAATGGAACAAATTGTTACGATAATGCCGGCTTAATATTTGCTTCCCATTCTCAGTAAATCAGCATAAACACCTCTGGCCGTTACTTCTCCACCGGCTCCGGCTCCCTGAATAACAATAGGTTGATCACTGTAACCTGCCGTATAAATTTCAAATAGGGCATCAGCATTTTTTACATTGCCAAGTGGCGAATCTAAAGAAGCCTTCACCAACGAAACTTCTAATTTTTGGGAGGGGATATCTAATTCACCAACATATCGTAGTACTTCACCCTCTTTAAGCGAATCTTTTAATTGAGCAAAATACTTATCAAGGTCATCCTTTTTATCCATGAACGAAGTAAAATCATTTTCTTGATTCAACTCCTCCGGAATTAAATTTTGTACCACTACATCATCCAGTTCTGACTGCAAGCCTAATTCACGTGCCAGAATAATTAGCTTGCGAGCCACATCCAATCCGTTAAGGTCTTCACGAGGATCCGGTTCTGTAAGTTCAAGTTCTTTTGCTTCTAAAAGAATTTCTGTAAAGGATTCATCTCTTACAGAATAATTATTGAATATATAGCTTAATGAGCCGCTAAAAACTCCCCGAATTCTTTGTACAGAATCTGCTGAGTCTTGTAGGTGCTTTAGTGTGTCAATAATTGGTAAGCCGGCGCCAACATTGGTTTCATAGAAGAAGAGTCTGCCCGCTTTTTTGCAACTTGATCTGATGTTTTGGTAAGCTGAAAATGTTCCGGAATTAGCTTTTTTATTTGAAGCAACAATATCGAATCCACGCTCCAGGATTTCTGGATATTGATCAGTCAATTCTTGCGATGAGGTATTATCAGCAATGACAATATTTTCAAGGGCAGAATCCTGAAGATGATCAAGTATTTCATCAAGATTGTTCCCTAGTTCACTTTTAGCAAGTGCCTCTCGCCAGTTTTTATCTAATCCCGTTGTATTAATAATTGCATTTTTTGAATCCGCAACACCTATAACATTGATTTTTAAGTTTCGTCGTTGAACAATCTCATCCGAAGTAGAGGTAATTTGATCTAATAACTTGCCTCCGACTGTTCCTTTGCCAATAGCAAATAAATTAATAGTCTTTATGGTACCAAAAACCTGGTTGTGGACCACATTTACTGCTTTTTTAAGATTGTTATTATCTATAACCAATGAAATATGGTTACCTGAAATGCTGTTGCTGATCAGGTGCATCCATATCTTGTTTCTACGTAAGCCGAAGATAGCCTTTTCAAGCGAATAGTTATGTCGGCCAACAATGGCAATAATTGCCATTTTAGTATTCAGTTTTATCTCTGAAATTGATGCAGCTTCGAGCTCAATTGCAAACTCTTCTTCCAGTACTTTTTTTGCTTTTTCAGCATCTTCAACATCTACAACAAAGCCAATACCCTGCTCAGAAGATGCTTGCGATATTAACCTTACACTTATATTATACCTTCCCAGGGCACTGAAAATCCTGCCATCAATGCCAATTTTTCCTGCTATATCGGTGCTTTCTATGGATATCAAGGCTACATTCTCAATCACCGAAACAGCTTTAATCCCTTTCCCTGAACCGTCTTTATCTATCGTTGTACCCTCATCACATTTATCAATGCTGTTATAAATTTTTAAAGGAATTCCTTTAGACATCAGTGGATCTATTGTCTTAGGATGCAGAATATTTGTGCCAAAGTTTGCCAGCTCATGAGCCTCTTTATAACTCAACCGACTTATCAGTTGGGCGTTTGGTACATACTTCGGACTTGCTGTAAAAACACCACTTACATCAGTCCAGTTTTGCACTTCACTGGCATCAATAAAATTAGCGATCAACGAAGTGGTCAGATTACTGCCATTCCTGCCCAGGGTAACCGTCTCATTTTTCTCATCTGAAGCAATGAATCCGGTAATAACAGGGATTTGTTCAGGTCTTAGTGACTTAAAATATGCCTGGGTAAGTTTTTCTGATAATTGGCAATCAATATCCTGATCTGTTAAGCCATTTTTTATTTTGAGTAAATTTCTGGCATCAACAAATTCTGTGTTTAGGCCCTCCTGAAGCAGAATGTGCGTAACCAGCTTAGCACTAATAATTTCACCAAAGGAGACTATCCTGTCGGTTAATTTGTCAGAAGCAATTTTTAGTGTTTTAACTGAATCTAAAATCTCTCTCAGTTCATCATAGAGGTAATCTAAATCCAATCCATAGCTTTTATTATCCTGGAATTTGATAAAATCTCTAAAGAGGGATTCAAAATCATTTCCCGAGCTGGCTAAATCGTACATTTTGATAAGCAAGTCAGTACTCTTACCCCTGGCAGAAACAACAACGGCAATATTACCTCGACTTTTCTCTTCCTTAACTATTTCAATTACATTTTTAAGTGGTTTGCCATTGTCTAACGACTTGCCCCCAAACTTTAAAACTTTCATCTCAACTAATATTTTTCAATGCTATTATCAATTTTATCTGCCCAATCCAGAATT
>Ga0164313_10003517_pt1 | contig 13933 bp, 14 predicted proteins | sample GuaBasSedimGuay4_FD_113735 | JGI IMG/M metagenome (GOLD analysis project Ga0164313, IMG submission 113735) | Subseafloor sediment microbial communities from Guaymas Basin, Gulf of California, Mexico - Guay4, Core 4569-4, 0-3 cm | ecosystem: Environmental > Aquatic > Marine > Hydrothermal vents... | reverse complement strand
TTCACCGCGTGAAGAAATGTCAGATTTCGCACCGCGCATCACCACCATGAAAATCCACGTCGACAAGATTCGTGACGTAATCGGAAAAGGTGGCGCGACCATTCGTTCGATCTCTGAGGAGACCGGCGCTTCAATTGATATCTCCGACGATGGTACGATTAAGATCGCCTCAGCAGATAGCGAAGGCAGTGCTGCAGCATGCAAGCGTATCGAGCAAATCACCGCTGATATTGAAACCGGCATGATCTACGAAGGCAAGGTTGTTCGCCTCATGGATTTCGGTGCATTCGTGAATATTTTACCCGGCCGTGATGGTCTGGTACATATTTCGCAGATTTCAAACGAGCGTGTTAACAATGTCAGCGATGAGCTGTCTGAAGGCGACATGGTCAAAGTCAAAGTGCTGGAAGTAGACAAGCAAGGCCGTATCCGCCTGAGTATGAAAGCACTGCTGGAAGAGTCAGACTCTTAAGAAATCAGCTTGATATTGCAAACTAAAATTTAAATTAATTTATTATGGTAATCATTAGACTATCTCGAGGCGGTTCCAAGAAGCGTCCATTTTATAGCATCACTGTTGCAGACCAACGTCGTTCTCCGACCGGTCGTTTCATCGAACGTATTGGGTTTTTTAATCCGAATGCTCGCGGTAACGAAGAGAAACTGCGCCTTGATCTTGAGCGTGCCCAGCATTGGGTAAGCCAGGGAGCTCAACCCAGCGATCGTGTTGCTGAGTTGATCAAACAGGCGCAAAAATCCGCAGCAGCAACGGTTGCTGCCTGATTTATTTCAGGTGGGCATGTGATAACACATGCCTGAATGCAGATAGACGATACACCGGGGTGGCAAATGAAAGAACAGCTTGTCATCCTGGGTAAAATTGTTGGCGTACACGGCGTTCAAGGCTGGTTGAAAGTATTTTCATATACTCGACCGGTCGAGAACATATTCCAATACGATAACTGGCAATTGAAACGCGATTCAGGTGAATTAATTTCCCGGCGCGTCACCGGCCATAAAGGGCAGGGTAAGAGTTTACGGGTACAACTCGAGGGTGTGAGTGATCGTAATCTGGCAGAAAGCATGGTTGGGCTGGAAATCAGTACCAACCGTGCCCAATTGCCGGATTTGGATCAAGGCGAGTTTTACTGGCGCGATTTAATCGGCTTAACCGTCAAGGACACGCAGGGTACTGAACTCGGTGTGGTCACTGATATGATGGAAACCGGCTCAAATGACGTACTTTTACTCACCGACAGCAATGGTAAATCGCTGGCGATACCCTGGGTACCGGATGTAGTGGTCGAGGTTGATATTGCACAGTCGCTATTGGTTGCTGACTGGGTACCTTTGACTTGATGCGTTTGGACTTAATGTTTTTGAAGCCATGCTCAGAGTAAACATCATCTCTATTTTCCCCGGGATGTTTGATGCACTTGGATATGGTATTGTAAGTAGAGCGGTTGAAAAACAGACGCTCGAAGTAGTTTTGACGAATCCTCGTGATTTCGCCAGGAATCGCTATCGAACGATTGATGATCGACCTTACGGTGGTGGCCCCGGCATGGTAATGATGCCTGAACCACTTAGTAAAGCGATTGATACCGTCACTGGCCCGAATAAATCCGGACCGGTGGTCTATTTAAGCCCGAAAGGGCGGCGTATGACGCAACGTGATGTTGAGTTATTTGCTGGAATGAATGAAGTAACCTTGATCGCAGGGCGATATGAAGGCATTGATGAGCGCATTATACAGACGCGTGTCGATGATGAGCTTTCGATCGGGGATTATGTACTGGCGGGTGGCGAATTCGCTGCCATGGTAATGATTGAGGCAGTCGCCCGTTTATTGCCCGGGGTGCTGGGGAACGAAGATTCTGCTGAGCAGGATTCGTTTACGTCCGGAATGCTGGACTATCCTCATTATACGCGGCCGGAATGTTTTGAAGGTTTGAAGGTGCCCGGAGTATTGCTTAGCGGCGATCATAAAAAGATCGATGCATGGCGAAAACAACAGGCACTGGCAGTAACAAAAGAACGTCGTCCGGATTTATTGGTAAATTCTGATGATGAAAGTAAACTAGAGACTGACGTGGAGACACGAAAAAATGACTAATATTATTGACACTATTAACGCTGAACAGATTAAATCTGATATTCCTGATTTTGGCCCAGGTGACACCATCAAAGTTAACGTTTTGATCCGTGAAGGTGATCGCCAGCGTATCCAGGCATTCGAAGGCGTCGTAATCGCCAAGAAGAATCGCGGCCTCAATTCTTCATTCACAGTTCGCAAGATGTCTTCAGGTGAAGGCGTTGAGCGCGTATTCCAGACGCATAGCCCGTTGGTACGTGAAATTGAAGTGAAACGCCGCGGTAAGGTGCGTCGTGCTAAGTTGTACTACCTGCGTGAGCGTACGGGTCGTTCTGCACGTATCAAAGAAAAGCTGTAAAGTTTTTCTATCAGATCACCGACTGATTCATCGGCTCCCGAAGTATTTCCGGAGCCATCATCACCGGTTGAAAATGCAGCTTGGCTAATTTTACGCCAAGCTGCTGTTTTTTAGCTCAAGGCTGTTTTCTAGCTCAAGGCTGTTTTCCAGCTCAAGGCTGTTTTTCGGCTTAAGTCCACTAGTGAGCATTTTCCGCTGTCGCAGATCCGCAGTGTATTATGTTGCGTTCAAGTGACCCGTGTTGAAACTTTAAAGTATCCAATTTTTCTTATGAGGGTTCATATGATGTCGTTTTCGCGCCTCATCCCTCTGTCAGTGGCATCTTCGCTTGCTGGCGCTATTCTGGCGCTAACTATTCCAGGCACAGCGCTTTTAACTACATCAACCGCTCAAGCTCAAACTACCCCCATACAGGCATTACCCACCGCGACGGGTATTTCTGAGGTAGACATCGAACAACTCAAGGTATCACGCCTGCTCATTAAAGCAGGGGCGATAGACTTAGCATACGATTACCTGCAAAAACACCCACCCAGAGTGGCGACCGCCGCAATATGGCAGGCATGGGCAGAACAAAAATGGAGCCTTTTAATTCTGCAGCAAGACTGGCAGACACTTAAAACAGATGCCAGAGGCTTGCCCGCCAGCTTTGGAGCGGATGCCTCTTTCGCTATTCCTTACGAAGCCAGAGCACTGATAGAGCTACAAGATTTCAATGCCGCGCGCCGCTTACTGCAACCGGCACTTGAGCTTGATGCGCTTCCCGTCAGGCTACAAAAGTTGATCCGCGAACAGCTTATTTCTCTGTATCGCGCGCAGGGAGATTACGCAAATGCAAAGATTGAGGCGATACGCTTCCATGATGAATTTAAGCCTCAGGATTCTGCCTGGTTTATTCAACGCGCTGTTATCGAATATCTGTCAGGTGACGCGGTCGGGGCTGGCCGGTTACTGGCAGCGGTCAGTTCAATCGAAGCCAAACTCTTACAGACACTGTTTCGATTCGAAGCAAATGAAATTGATATTGAGGCACTAAACAAGCTCATCAATCGACAATTGTCGAGAAAACGCATTGCGCTGCCTGAACAAAAAATGGCGCAAGGCATTCTGGCAAAGGTCAATCAAAACAGCAGTGAAACGGCCCGGATAGCGCAAATAGAAGCCCTGGAACGTTATCTGGTACTCAAAGGTGAAGATTTGCACGCAGATGTGATTCAATTCACTGCAAATGACCTTAAAACGGCCTATCTCGACTTGTCCGATCTGATGATCAATCAGGCGCTGATGGATCCGACACGCGCCAGCTTGAAATTCACGCTGGCACAGCAGGCAGATCTCGCTGGCTTACGATCAAAAGCACATGCCCTGTATGCAGATGTCATGCTGGACAAGAATGAAAGTGCATTGCGCATTGCAGCCAAAAATGCCTTTGTAATTAGTTTAATCGAAAATGACCAGTTTCCCCTACTCACGCATGTGCTCGGCAAACAACGGGCTTTGGGTGGTTTTGATTTGCTGGACAGCACCAGCAGTGCAAAAATTCTTAATTATGCGCTGGAGCAGGGTGATATCGACCTGATTTCTTCTATCGCACCCTATCTAGACGCCGCGCCAAGCAACGTAAATAATCAGGACTGGACGCTGCAAAAAGCCCGTATCGATATTTTTGCCGGCCGTTTTGAACAAGGCCGGGATAAAATAATCCTCTGGCTCAATCAGGAAGCCACCTTGAGTGGAGAGAAAGTTGACCGGGTACTACAACCCGTTTTCGATTTACAAGCCGTAAGCCAGAACGAAATCAGCCTTGAGTTGCTGGATTTGATCAGCACGCAAACAGATTCAAAAAGGCACAAACGGGAAATTCTATTCTGGAAAGCGCAATCCTATGACGACATGGGTGAGTCAACCACTGCAGCAGAACACTTTTTGCGTTCAGCAATGGTCGAAGCCAATGGCTTCGATCAATGGGGGCATTCCTCAAGATATCATGCTGCATCCACACTGATGGAGGCGGGTCAATACGATGACGCCCGTCAGTTATTCGACAGTTTATTACTGATCACAAAAGATGCAACACGACGCGCAACGATTAAGCAATCTCTTCAGCGTCTCTGGTTGCTCGAAAACCATTCATCCTAGTTTAAGCGCACCTCTATTTATTCATGAATGAGCATCTCGAGTCTAATATTTTCGATAGCTGTGTTGATAAACCATGCAATAGAACAACTATTACAATGATTTATCGCCTTGCTCTCGGAAATATTGAATCTCGATCTGCGCCATCCAAAATTAATAGAGATGCCCTTAAGACCTGACATCTCTAGCGCTATCTACTGACTTTATACAACAAATTATGCTTCAGTTTTTCACACGTTTCCTGCCCTTCCTCAGCTGGTCTAAACTGATTTCAAAAGAGTCACTTAAGGCAGACTTAATTGCAGGCATCACCGGCGCGGTGATTGTGCTGCCGCAGGGCGTCGCCTTCGCGACTATCGCCGGCCTGCCACCCGAATACGGTCTATACACCGCCATGGTCACACCCATTGTTGCGGCCTTATTCGGATCTTCATTGCATCTTGTCTCCGGACCGACGACGGCTATCTCAATCGTTGTATTCTCACTGGTCAGCGAACACGCTGATCCCGGTACGGTGGAATTTGTACAAATGGCCTTAACGCTGACTTTCCTTGCCGGCGTCTATCAACTGGCTTTTGGCCTTGCTCGTATGGGGGCGCTGGTTAATTTTGTGTCGCACACGGTCGTGATTGCCTTTACCGCTGGTGCTGCCATATTAATCGTCACCAGTCAGCTAAAGCATATACTGGATATTTACGTGCCCAAGGGAGAGTCATTCCTGCATACCTGGATGGATTTGTGGCAGGGGATTGGACAGCTCAATATATTTGCGCTGGCGGTTGCCTTGATCACGTTGCTGGCAGCGATACTACTTAAGAAATTCTGGAGAAGTTCTCCAAACCTGCTCATTGCGATGGTTCTCGGTGGTTTTATCACCTATTTTCTAGGTGCAGAAGCCAAAGGGATTAAAATGGTCGGTGAAATACCTGCTCATCTTCCCCCCTTATCGATGCCGGATTTTTCATTCACAACATTGAAAACACTGGCCCCAGCTGCCTTTGCTGTGGCGCTGCTGGGTTTGATTGAGGCGGTATCCATCAGTCGCTCGATTGCATCCAAATCTAATCAACGCATTAGTGCCAGCCAGGAGTTTATCGGCCAAGGGCTGTCAAATGTGGTCGGGAGCTTTTTCTCCAGCTATGCCGGCTCAGGGTCTTTTACGCGTTCCGGGGTTAACTATGCGGCCGGAGCGCGAACCCCATTATCTGCGATATTTGCTGCCTTGATATTGATGGCAATCGTATTGCTGATTGCACCTTTAACTGCCTATTTGCCAGTGCCGGCGATGGCCGGTGTGATCCTGGTAGTGGCCTATAATTTAATTGACTTCAAACAAATTAAACACGTATTGACCAGCAGTAAAAATGAAACCACTATTTTGCTGGTCACATTTTTGTCTACCTTGTTCCTGGAGCTTGAATTTGCAATTTATATTGGTGTATTGCTGTCCCTGGTCTTGTTCCTGGCACGAACATCGACGCCTGAAATAGTGACGCTCGCGCCGGATGTTGATACCCGTGATAATAAAAACATACTGGTTGATGTCAGCACTAAACCACTGAATCAATGCCCGCAGCTGAAAATCATTCGTGTAGATATGTCGATCTATTTTGGCTCATTGAACTACATACAATCGCATCTGGCAAACGTCGTAGAACAGCAGCGTATTCACCACATTCTGATTATTGGTACCGGTATCAATTTCATCGATTTAAGCGGCTCTGAAATGCTCGCAACCGAAGCACATAGGCTGGAAAAACTCGGTGGTGGATTATATTTTGCAGATTTAAAACCCAGCGTTTATGAATTTCTGGGCAAAAGTCACTTTGTGAGCGACCTGGGCAATACCCATTTCTTTGACCGCAAGCGCGATGCTTTAAAATTTATCTATAGCAAACTAGATAAAGATAAATGTAAGCAATGTACGGCTGAGGTTTTTACGGAGTGTCACCAGTAGAATCTTCTGCTCCTTTAATTAATATATCTTTCACGACAAGAACGATTGGGTTATACCTCCGACTATTCCAGGCCATAGCGGACGTAACAACCAATATTTCTTCCTCCAAAGGTTTAACTGAAACATTATCCGGTGCAAGCTTAGCCATATTTTCAGGGACCAATGCGACACCCTGGCCACAACTCACATAAGCAATTTGTGAGGCAACAGATCTAACCTCATGAAAAATTCGTGGGCTAAATCCATATTCTCTGCACACTGAAACCAGCATATCAAAATAGGCCGGGCTGACCTGTCGAGATGACATCACAAACTGTTCCGGCTCCAATGCACCAATCGGGACGCGGGAATACTTGTCTAATTTATGATCTTTCGAGATAGCAACGGCAAGCCGAGCGTTCGCTAAGACATGTGTCTCAATACCTGATTTAGTCTCGCCATCCAGCCTGACGAAAGCCAGGTCTAATTCGCCTTTTTCTAGTGCGGGGATTGCTTCAACACTGTCAATTTCCCGCACATAAACAGTGAGTTTTGGATAACGCTGTTCAAGTGCATTAAGCAGTGGTGGAACGGTTTCCAGCATGGCTGAAGTAATTGCACCTATCTGCAAAACCGCCGTCTGCCCACGAACAACTTCCCGCACAACATTTTCCAGCTTCTCCATCTGTGAAGCGAATTGCTTAACTGCAGGAACAATGGCTGCACCTGCAGGTGTTAATTTTGTGCCTCGTCGAGAACGTTCAAACAGCATTACTCTCAGTGATGCCTCCAATATCTTAATTTGCTCAGTTAATGCCGGCTGCGATATACCAAGCCGTGAGGCCGCTCTACCAAAATGTAGTTCCTCGGCTACCGCCAGATACATCCATAACTGTTTAAGCAACCTGAAGTTAATCGTGCTCATGTTCTGTACTCACCATTATCATGATAGGTTATTAGTATCATAGCGTTTGATTATAACGATTTAACATATCAGTGGGCAGGCTGGATAATAAGAAAAATTCACCGGAACATTCAATATGACTCAAAAAATGTCTTTCCTTGATCGTCTGTCTACACTGGACACAAATACCGTTTCAGATGCGCTGGATTTTCTGGAGCTGGACGGCGCAACTGTTGGAATATGGCCGTTGTGGGATTGCTCGAAAATTGTAGGGCGTGCTAGCACAATTAAATTAGGGCCGAAGACAGACAGTCACCCGAGCGTGCATTTGATTTCACCTGTCATTGACGCAATATTGAGCGATGACAGGGTACTGGTCATATCCGGCGGCACCAGAGGCATTTCCTGTTGGGGTGATATTTTGGCCAATGCTGCAAAACAAAAGCATATCCGGGCCACCATTATCGACGGTTATAGCCGCGATATTGAGGGCAGTGAATCGATAGATTATCCCGTATATGGTCGTGGCATCACCATGATCAGTGCCCGAAATAGAGTGATTCAAGTTGATTCCGGGTGTCCCGTTGATGTGGCAGGCGTTACTGTCAGCGAAGACGACTATGTTATTGCCGACCGTTGCGGCACCGTGTTTATTCCCGCCGAAAAAATTGAAAGGGTGCTTAATTTGGCCGAAAGAATTGAAGCGCGTCAATCGGGCATGCTTAAAGCAGTTCGTTCCGGCATGTCGGTCGCAGAAGTCATGCACGATAAACAGTTTGAAGCCATTCAAAGCAATTAAAATCTGCCCAATCAGAGCATCCCAATGACAAAACAAACTTCCACACAAGAGCATGAAACCCTTGATCTTATCAAGCTATTTACAGGACTGGATACCGCCGGGGTGTCTGACGCATTAGACAAAATGGGTATTCATGGTCAGGCAATGGGCATTATGCCCTTAGTAAACTACTCAGCAGTGACTGTTGGCCCCGCTTTTACCGTGAAATACATCCCTGCAGGCAAACCAGCGGGCACAGTGGGTGACTATATTGATGATGTCAAACCAGGCGATTTCGTGGTCATTGATAATGATGGCCGCACGGACTGCACCGTGTGGGGTGATATTCTTACCCAGTACGCAGGCATCCATGGAATTGCGGGCACTGTCATTGATGGCGTGTGCCGTGATGTAAACAAGGCGATTAGGGACAACTATCCATTATTTACAGCAGGTCGATTCATGCGAACGGGTAAAGACCGTGTTGAAGTTGAATCAGTCAATAAGCCAGTATCTATCGGTACTGCTAGAGTTGAAGCTCAGGATATTGTGATGGCAGATGCAAATGGCGTGGTTGTCATTCCCCGTAAATATGTGCGCCAGGTTGCGCAAGCAGCACACAAAATAGAGCAGATTGAAGCTGCAATTCGAGAAAGAATTGCTTCTGGTGACAGCATTCGTAATGCACGTGAAAAACTTGGATACCACACATTGCAGAGGAAGGAATAAGATGAACGAGTACCTTCAGGAAACAATTGAGCTGGCGGAAAACCTCGGCACTTCTACACTTTACGAGGCTTCAGGCATTAAAAATAGTGCACTGGCTCATGAGATCAGGCCGGTGTGGGATGGCGCTGCTATGGCGGGATCGGCTTATCCAGTGGCCTGTGCACCCGGCGATAACCTTGGAATTCAGATCGCGTTAGAAAATGCACCTTCCGGCAGCATACTGGTCGTTACAACCGATCAATTCGTTGCTGGATATTGGGGAGAAGTATTGACCGTTGCAGCACTAGCCGTAGGCATTAAAGGGCTAGTCATTGATGGTGGTGTTCGGGACATTGCAGCCTTACGTCGTCGTCGCTTTCCGGTATTTAGTCGTGGTATTTCAGTGTGTGGCACGCATAAAGACACGTTAATTTCTGTTGGCCATGCAATTCAAATCACTGGCACGCCAGTACAGGCAGGGGATCTGGTGATTGCCGATGATGATGGTGTCGTGATCCTTCCTCATCAATGTGCTCTGGACGTTATTGAGAAAGGCAGGGCGCGTGAACAGAAAGAAGCAATCATGATGAAGCAGTTGAGCGAAGGTAGAACAACGCTCGAATTGATGGGTCTTACCGTCTGGAGAGACAAGCTATGAGCCCGAATACAAACAATGCATCAGTCATTAAATCAGCCCGGATGAATCGATTTCTTGCACGTTCACAACCATCTGAAACTTACAAGGTCATCGACCGCATCGTCGAAAAACGGGCTTCAGGTGAAACTGTAATATCGCTCTGCGCAGGCGAGCCTGACTTCGATACACCTGCGCATATATCTGCAGCTGCGATTGACGCGATCAGATCCGGCTATACACGGTATACACAGGTGGCCGGATTGAAAGCCTTGAGACAGGCCGTCGCCAGAAAGTTTCAGGAAGAGAATGACATTCCCACCCACTGGGATGAAACAATTGTTTGTACCGGTGGAAAGCAGGTTCTCTTTAATGCTCTTTCAGCCACGCTTAACGAAAATGATGAAGTTATTATTCCTGCCCCTTTTTGGGTGAGCTACCCTGAGATGGTTGAGGTATGCAGCGGCAAACCCATTCCCGTTCCGGGAGATAAGGACAATGCATTTAAGCTGACGTCTGGAGCGCTGAACGGGGCGATTACGCCTCGCACAAAGTGGCTGATTTTAAACTCTCCGTCGAACCCGACCGGCGCTGTTTACAGTAAAGCAGAATTGCTCAACCTGGCGGAGATTTTGAGAAAACATCCGCAAGTAATGATCCTCTCAGATGACATTTACGAACACCTGGTATTTGACGGGCTGTCTTTTCATACAATGGCCCAGGTTGCACCCGACCTGAAAAACCGTATTTTAACCATGAATGGTGTTTCTAAGGCGTACGCAATGACGGGCTGGCGCATCGGATTTGGTACCGGCCCAAAATGGCTAATTGAAGCCATGAGCAAGTTGCAGGGGCAACAGACATCAGGTGCTTGCAGCATTTCTCAACACGCAGCGTTAGCAGCATTAGAAGGCCCGAAAACATTTATCGACAATTCAAAGTCAGTCTTCCTTAAACGGCGCGATGTGGCTGTCAAAATGTTAAATGAAGCACCGGGATTAAGTTGCAGGACACCATCGGGCGCCTTTTATATATTCGCAGATTGCACCGGACTATTGGGTAAAACAACCCCCGCAGGCAAGTTCATTGAAACCGATGAAGATGTTGCGAATGCATTACTTGAAGAAATCAACGTTGCTGTCGTGCACGGCAGCGCCTTTGGCATGGGGCCGTATTTGCGTATAGCCTATGCTTTAGATGATGATTCCTTAAGGCGTGCTTGCGGCAGCATACAATCTTTTTGCCGCTCACTCACCGGCTAACGCAAAGACGATAGTGTCACTATCGTGGCGGTTTGAACCATTTGTGAAAGAATACAACAAACATGAACCAACTAGTAAAATTTAACATTCCTCTGAAAGTTGATGGCACTCAGCTAAATGTCTCCGCTATCTCCCGGAAAGCAGGCTCAGGCTCCAATAGAAAAGAAGCACCGATTATGTTCCTGCACGGCTTTGGGTCCACTAAGGAGGATTATGCTGATATCGTGAGGCAAACAAGCCTGATAGATTACCCATTTTTGGCTTACGATGCACCAGGCTGTGGTGAAACTGACTGCCCGAGGCCGGACAAAGTATCTATTCCATTTCTGGTGCAGACGGCGTTAAAGGTTTTGGAACATGAAAAAATAGATCGTTTTCACCTGGTCGGGCACTCCATGGGAGGATTGACCTCACTGATGTTGGCTCATCTTAATCCTGAGCGAATACTCAGTTTTATCGATATTGAAGGCAATATCGCACCTGAGGACTGTTTTTTAAGCAGGCAAGTTATTAATTATCCTGCATCTACTGAAAAAGAATTCTTTGAGCACTTTATATCGCGCACATACCATTTACCGGGGTACTCCAATCCTCTTTATGCTGCTAGTTTAATGTACAAAGTGCGGGCAGAAGTAGTTCCCGGCATATTTGCATCTATGGTTGAATTGTCAGATAGTGGTGATCTGATGAATGATTTTTTAAATTTGCCTTGTGCGAAAATGTTCATGTATGGCGAACAAAATAAAAATCTTTCATATTTAAGCTACATAGAATCGAAGGGGGTCAGGCTATCCGAAATATCAGAGTGCGGCCACTTTCCCATGTACTCTAATCCACCAATGATGTGGCGTGAAATAGCCGATTTTCTGAATCAGGGAACCTGAGTTATTGCTACTTAACTCAAAACCTGCATTTGATGCCCGATGGCCTCACCGAATATTTAAAATTTGTGCTGCCTGTGCCGGGCTTGCCGGTTCTCGACCCAACTCTCGTATGACGCGTACCGCACGTTCGACCAATTTCACATTGCTCGCAAATTCACTCTTGCCGAGATATAAATTATCCTCAAGGCCTACCCGGCAATTGCCTCCCTGAGCCGTCGCCTGCGCAACGATATCAAATTCAAACCGGGATATGCCAAAAGCGCTCCAGCGTGCATTATCCGGCAGCAAATTCTTCATCAGTGAAAGCACCTCTGCTGTCGCAGGCGATGCATGAGGAATCCCCAGACAAAGCTGGAACATAGGCGGGTCGGTAATCAAGCCTTCTTTAATCAGTTGATGTGCAAACATGATATGCCCCGGTTCAAACACTTCAATTTCTGCCTTCACTCCGAGTTCCTGTATGCGCGCGGCCATGATACGTAAATGTGAGGGGGTATTAACAAAAATGACTTCTCCAAAATTGAAAGTACCGACATCCAGCGTACAAATATCCGGTTTGAGTTCTTCGATATGGATCAGTCGTTCCAGCGGTTGAACTAGCGTGGTTCCGGGCCCGCCTGTGCGAGGGTCCATGTCACCTGGTACAAACCTTGCCCCTTCACTGGTGGTTAAGTTAATCAATACCTCACTGCCTGAATCGCGAATGCGTTCAACGACCTCGCGAAACAGGGCAGGATCACCGGAGCGCATGCCCGTTTGCGGATCCCGCACGTGGATATGCGCAATGGCGGCTCCGGCTTTTTCAGCCGCGATACAATCATTGGCGATTTGCTCTGGGGTGATCGGGTAATCCGGGTGTTTTTGGACATTGGGGTGGCCGCCCGTGACGGCGCAGGTCAGGATAACTTGGTTGGACATAATTATGTTTTATGGGTGATCGAGTTTTAGGAATGGTTTAAAAATAGCTACCGGCCCAGAGTATGGTTAGCGGTAATGTGATGAATGATATCAGCGTCTGCAGGGTAATGATCGCTGCCATTAACGGTGCATCGCCCCCCATTTGCCTGGCCAGGGTAAAACCGGATGCCGCGGTTGGAACGGCTCCAAAAAGCAGCGCTATCATGGTTTCAGTCTGGCTCAGACCAACCCAGCGGGAAAGAATAAAAATGACGATCGGAAAAACCAGCATCTTTCCCAGTATGGATAAAATAGTCGGTTGTACAGTAGCGGCCATTTTTCGTACCCGAATATTGGCGCCAACACAAAGCAATACAATCGGCAGAGCTGCACTACCCAATAATTTGGCAACATCGTGGATCACCGGAATGTCCCTGGCGCCTAAACTATTTGCTATTAATCCCAGGCCCACAGCAAGCAGCAGGGGGTTGCGAGCCAGTTCCCGGGCGATTGCGAAGAACAGGTTTTCCTCGTCCTCTCTACGCAACATAATCGCCAGCATCGGCACAATCGTAAGATTGGTGACGGGGATCAGCAGCGCCGAGCCCAAAGCAGCCAGTGCAAGTCCTTCAGCCCCATAAAGTCGTTCTGCAACCGCCAGTGCGATGAACGTATTGTGTCGTGCCGCACCCTGCAACACTGAGCTGCCCGCTGCGGGATTTTCACTAAACCGGTTCATCAGATAGCCAAAGCCGAACGCGGCGCCAAACCCACCTAAAATAACGATCGCATAGTCTCCCACCAGGCTCGCCGTAATGCTCATGGTTGACATGTTGTAAAACAACAGCGCCGGGATCAGCACCCAGTATACCAGCCGGTCATTTAAGTTCCAGAATTCGAGGCTGGGAATGCCACCACGCCGCAGGCTATGGCCCAGTAGCATCACCACAAAGATAGGGGCAATCGAAAGCAATATCGTCAACATTAAACGGAGCCGGATTCAAAAATTAAAGAGCATGGCCGTAGCATAAGCCATACAGGTAGCAGCGAATTGTAAGCGCTAATTACTGCACAGTCATCCGTAAAAAGGGGGTGTTGAGCGCTTATTTTAAAGTGCGAGAGCGCTTCCAATTGGCCCCTGGAACCAGCGAACCGCCTGCATATATTGATGGGTCAGGGCGGCAATGATGAAAATCACCAGGCTGACTAGGGAGCGCTGAACAAATCGTAATTGTTTCAGTCTGGCTGAAATAATTACGATTTGTTCAGCGCTCCCTAGTTAGCCTGGTGATTTTCATCATTGCTGCCCTGACCCATCAATATATGCAGGTGGTTCGCTGG
>Ga0164313_10003516_pt1 | contig 13933 bp, 6 predicted proteins | sample GuaBasSedimGuay4_FD_113735 | JGI IMG/M metagenome (GOLD analysis project Ga0164313, IMG submission 113735) | Subseafloor sediment microbial communities from Guaymas Basin, Gulf of California, Mexico - Guay4, Core 4569-4, 0-3 cm | ecosystem: Environmental > Aquatic > Marine > Hydrothermal vents >... | reverse complement strand
TGGCTGTTTTTAAAACTGGAGAATTTATCAACGGCATGCTCTTTTGAAGAAATGTTATTGATGAAATAATCCCAGTTTTCAGTTTCCTGCATCTGGCTCTCAAGTGGTTTCATGATCAATGATTTCTCTTTGGACGGACAAACATCAGCACAACTGCCACAACCTGTACAATCAAGTACACTTACCTGGATGCGAAACTTATAAGCTGAAAGTTTACCTTTTACATTAAGTAAAGTTGCTCCTTCAGGTGTTGCTGCAGCTTCTTCTTCGTCAAGTAGGAAAGGCCTGATAACTGCATGAGGACAAACATATGCACACTGGTTACACTGAATACAATTTTCAGCTTGCCACTCGGGCACATTCACTGCAATACCTCTTTTTTCAAAAGCGGTTGTGCCGGGAGGAAATGTTCCGTCTTCACGGCCTAAAAATGCACTTACCGGAAGGTCATCTCCCTTGAGGTGTTCAATTGGTTTAACAACATTGCGTACAAAGTCGGGCATGTCAGCATACGGATCATCCTGCTCTTTCTCCTCAATTTTTGCCCATTCTTTCGGAACTTTAATTTCAACTACTTCTGCCCCATTATCAACAGCAGCAAAGTTCATATTAACAATTTCATCTCCCTTCTTGCCATATGTCTTTTTGATGAATGATTTCATCAACATTTCAGCTTCTTCATATGGAATTATTTCAGCAACTTTAAAGAAAGCCGCCTGCATAATTGTATTTGTACGGTTACCTAATCCAATCTCTGATGCAATTTTAGTTGCATTGATCATGTAGAATTTGATATCGTTTTCTGCCATCGCCTTTTTCATATGGTCAGGCAGTCGATTTTTCGTTTCTCCCTCATCCCAGATACTGTTCAACAGGAATGTACCGCCTTTCTTCATGCCTTTCAGCATATCGTACTTATTTAAATATGCAGGCACATGACAAGCAACAAAATCAGGTGTTCCAACAAGATAAGTAGAACGAATCGGCTTATCGCCAAAACGAAGATGGGATGTAGTAATACCCCCTGATTTCTTCGAATCGTATGCAAAATAAGCCTGTGCAAATTTATCTGTTGCTTCACCAATAATCTTGATCGAATTCTTGTTGGCCCCCACTGTACCGTCAGCGCCCAGTCCGTAAAATTTTGCCTCATAAGTACCTTTTGGAGTAGTACTTATCTCGGGTAATAATGGTAATGACTTAAATGTTACATCATCTACTATACCTACTGTAAAGCCGTTTTTTGGTTCAGGAAGTTTGAGGTTTTCATATACCGATATGATCATGGCAGGAGTAGTATCCTTTGAACTTAATCCGTATCTGCCACCATAAATTTCGGGTGCGTTTTTCTTATTATAAAAGATTTCTTTTAAATCCAGATAAATGGGTTCTCCATTTGCCCCGGGTTCTTTTGTCCTGTCCAGTACAGCTATCTTTTTCACTGTTTTAGGAAAAACTCTCATAAAATATTTTTCTGAGAACGGGCGGTATAAGTGCACAGAAATCAATCCTACTTTTTCACCTTTACTTATCAAGTGGTCAATGGTTTCACGAATGGTATCAGTAACTGAACCCATTGCAATAACTATATGTTCAGCATCTTCAGCTCCGTAATAAGTAAATGGGTGATATTCGCGTCCGGTTAATTTTTTAATCTCCTGCATGTATTCTTCAACCAAATCAGGAATAGGATCATAAAAACGATTTGAAGCTTCACGGGCCTGGAAATAAATATCAGGATTCTGGGCTGTTCCGCGAGTTACAGGATTTTCAGGGTTTAATGCATTATCTCTGAACTTCTGAAGATCGTCCCAAGGGAACAAATGATTCAGGTCTTCATGCTCAAAATATTCCACTTTCTGAATTTCATGTGATGTACGAAACCCATCAAACATATGTATGAATGGAATCCTCGTCCTCAGTGAAACGAAATGAGCAATTGGGGCAATATCCATAATTTCCTGCACACTACCGGTTGCAAGTATAGCAAAACCTGCTTGCCGTGCACTCATTACATCACTATGATCACCAAAAATTGATAGCGCCTGCGAAGCAAGGCTTCTTGCGCTTACGTGGAAAACAGCGGGTAATAATTCACCCGATATTTTATACATATTTGGTATCATCAGAAGCAGCCCCTGAGAAGCTGTGAAAGTGGTAGTTAATGCCCCTGACTGAAGAGAACCGTGCAAAGCACCGGCAGCGCCACCTTCCGACTGCATCTCAACAACACTAACTGTTTCATTAAAAATATTCTTTTTTCCATAGGCCGAAAATTCATCAACATATTCAGCCATTGTTGAAGATGGTGTAATAGGATATATTGCAGCTACCTCACTGAACATATAAGCCACGTGAGCTGCAGCATAACTACCATCACATGTAGTGAATCTTTTCTTTTTATCCATAATATTTACTTTTAGAAAAGCTTTTTATTTTTTTGAAATTTTTTGCGAAAGTACTCAATTAAGCTGTCTTTAGTGACGAATTTTCAGACAATTATTACGGACGTAATAATTTAAAACGAATATAGATTATCCAACAGTTCTTATACTGCTTTTTGTCTTAATTTTACGCTTCAAACTTTTGCATATAAACAGAAATAACAATATATTATGAACCTGAAAACGAAATATCTTGGCTTAGAATTAAAGAATCCTATCATTATCGGTGCAAGTAACCTTGTAACAGATATAGGTATGCTGAAACAACTGGAAGAGGCAGGAGCTGCAGCCATAGTTTATAAATCTCTTTTTGAAGAACAAATACAGTTAGAGAATTTTACCCTTGAGGAAGAAATGACGGGTTATGATGACAGGAATGCCGAAATGACCTCATTATTTCCCGGTGACATTTATGAATCGGGTCCTGAAGAATTCCTGATGCATTTTAAAGATGCCAAAAAAGCATTAAATATTCCATTAATTGCAAGCCTTAACGCAGTTGAATATGACACATGGAGTGAGTATGCTAAAAAACTGGAAGATGCCGGTGCTGATGCTCTTGAGTTAAACCTGTATAATAACCCAAAGGAGTTTGAAATGGAGGGGCGTGCCATTTTAAACGAAGAACTTGATATTATTGAAACCGTTAAAAAAACAGTTAAAATACCCGTTAGTGTTAAATTGAGTCCGTTCTATACAAACCCTTTATTTACGTTTAACGAAATGGATAAGAAAGGTGTAGATGGATTGGTATTATTCAATAAATTATTCCAACCCGACATCAATGTGAATACACAGGAACTCTTTTTCCCATACAACCTGAGTTCTGAATTTGACAGTAGATTACCCCTCAGATATGTAGGAATACTGTATGACGAGATTAATGCTGACATATGCGCTAACAGAGGATTGTTTACCGGAGAAGATGTTATTAAAATGATCCTGGCAGGTGCTAATTCAGTTGAAGTTGTTAGTGCTGTATACAAACATGGCCCAAAGCAAATCACTAAAATGCTGGAAGATATGGAAATATGGATGGCTAATAATCAGTATGAAAATCCGGATGAGTTCAGGGGTAGATTATCAAAGAAAAATATTGATGATCCATTCGCCTACAGGCGTGCTCAATATGTTGATATCCTGATGAAGTCATCAGAAATATTTAAGAAATACCCTATGCATTAAACTGATTTATTGATTCCATTTCAAGCCCCTAACTGGATTAAGTCTGTTACTTAATCCAAATATTAGGTTTAAGATTTAATCTTAAACCAGTGTGGAAAGATTAATAATCTTGAATAAAAACAAAATATTTATTATGAAAAACAAAATATTTTTATTCAGTTCAGTATTAGTTTTGAGTGTGTTGCTGACATTTCAGCAAAGTTGTAAAAAAGAGGAGGAAACACCAACCGAGGAGTATTTGAATGTCTCTTTTCCAAAATTAACATTTAAGCATGATCTTTATTACAGCATAGATTATGATGCCCGCTCAATTGAAATGGTTATTGACCAGGATTTGGATACGGGAACAATTACTGGCTGTATTCTTTTCTCTCACAAGCAGGGTTCTCTTGATTCGCAATATGATTTGGAAGCTAAAGGCAACATCCTCTGGATGAAATTTAATACTGACTTTGAGTTGAAAGACGGCTGGAAGTACATTTTAACAATTAGTACAAGTTTGAAATCCACTTCAGGGGAGAGCCTGGAGCAAAACGAAACCTTTGAATTGCGAACAACTTCAAAACATCTAACTAGTTCTTTAGATGATAAGAAAACTACCGGAGGTCGTGAACAACGTACATTAATAGCCTGCATCAGTGACGTCCATATGGGAGATCCAAGGGCTGTTGAAAATTACTATAGCTGGTTTGGTAAAAATGCCGATGCACTTGTGAATTTCCTGGAGTTTATTCGTAAAAATGATGATGTAAAGGAATTGGTAATTTTGGGAGACCTCTTTGATGAATGGATGGTTCCTTACACAGTTTCTCCTATCGATCCTGAATCGGGCATTAACAATTCGGATGATTACTTTAAAGCAATTGCAAATTCTGAAACTAACAAGCCAATATTTGATAAATTAAGAGCAATTGCAAATTCTTCAGAAATTGACCTGTTATATGTACCCGGAAATCATGATATGCTATTGACTCAATCAACGCTCGAAGAAATTATTCCTGGAATAATATGGAAGGGTGATTCAACACGAATTGGGAAATATCACCCTGTCGATGGAATTATTATGGAACATGGCCATCGTTATGATTTTTTCAATTGTCCGCAGCCACTTGTAAACCCAAGCCATATTTTACCACCGGGCTATTTTATTACACGTTTATATGCAGCAGGCCTGGAATCAAGTACACTTGATCTACACAAAGAAAAGATGTCAAACAAAGGTTCTGCTGAATTCCTTACGGCATGGAGTCTTGCCATACTATACACATTAAATGATTTTAATATGGATATGCCAGACCTGAATGCCAACAATATTCTTATGGGTGGTATTGATGGTTATACAAATCCTTTCTCATTTATTGGTGCACAGAATATGTATGCTGCAAATATTGAAGACCTTTGGCCGCAAACTCAGGCCATCAATGAAGTACCTGTTCCTTTAACAGTTTTTGCTGCACTCCTGAATGGCGCTGAACTATACGATGCTGCTTTAATTGAGTATATGCAACAATCGACAGCATTGGATCCTTATAAAATAGTTGCATTCGGACATTCCCATGATCCGGAACTGCTGGTACATCCTCCCGGGAACAAGTTTACAAGTATATATGCCAACACCGGTTCCTGGATCGACGAAGATCAGTCAAGTCATGATGTAAGAACTTTTCTGACGGTTGAGCCTGGTGAGTGGTCTGGTTCGGAATTGGATGTTGTTATGTTATATCAATATAACCTGAACAGTGATAGTACCGGGACTAAGTACAAGCCTAAATTTATTTCAGAAGAAAGCATTGATTTTGCTAAGTAACGGGGCAACTGAATTAAGTTACAAAATCTAACCAGTAAGTGGTAGTCTTCTGCTTAATTACATTTGATTATTCTTCTTCAACAAACTGAAAGTTCTTTGCAATAGCCTGTTTTTTAACGGCTTTAATAATGGCCTGATCAAGCATATTGTCAGTGTCTTCACCACGCTTTTCGGCCACATATTGTTCACGCTTCTTTGACAATGAATTGATTTCCTTTTGCACTTTTTTGCGCTCATCTTGTTTATCAGCTATGTACTGTTTCTTTTCTTTTGTGGTCATATCTTTCATTTCATCTGGCAGGTCTTTAGTTGTTATTTCTTCTATATCAAAATCGTCATCTTCGCTGGCATCAACTAAATCCCATTGAGAGTTTTGGTAAGCCGATTTACTTTTTGAGGATGCTCTTTTAAAGGCGGCTTCTTCACTTAATGAATACGCATTTGCATCCTGCTCAGCCTGACGCTCAAGCAAAGCACTTCCGCTGGAACCATAAGCAATATAAGTTTTATTTAAGTCATTATTGAGTTTCATAATCCTGTCATCGTAAGGTGATTTGATGTAAACATAGCGGCAATCCTGATCGATATTCATGTAGTCGCCGCCGCTGATATAAGCGCCATCTTTCCAGTGTGTTTGCACTCCCTCTTCGAAGTTGCCACAAAAAATGGTATTAACGGTAATATCTTTCTCATGGGCAGTTTTGCATACTTCGCGATAACTTATATTACCCTGGTCAAAGGGTTCATTTCCCGCAATAAAAATCAATTTTAGGTCTTTGGGATAATCTTCCCAATCGAGTTCTTTTAATGAAACTCCGATGACCTGACCACAGTATTCACTACCACCATTGGTGCGCAATGAGAAAAGCTTTTCGGAAATAAGGTCCAGATCACCTGTAAAAGGTGTTACCAGCCTGATATAGCCTTCACGCATTGGTAAGCGGTCGTTGCCATATTCATATAAGGCAATTTCGATTTCAGGTGTTTTACCATCGCATTTTGCTGTTGAGAGTTCGTTTACAACACTCCAAAGTTGCGATTTAGCCTGATCAATCAAACCATCCATACTGTTACTTGTATCGAGTATAAGAGCTACTTTAATAGAAGTGTTGGTTGCATGCGTTTGGAAAGAAGTAAAAAATAAAACGGCAAGGCCAATTATAGCCAGATGTAATTTTTTCATGATTCTGTTTTTTTAGTTCACACTAAAAATTCAAAACATATGCCAAAGAGTGGAAAGTAGTTGGATGAGATGTTAAAATTCCTTAAGTCCAACTGGATTAAGTTTGTTATTCCATGTCCGTTTGTCAATAAACTCACAGACTCTTCCAGATCCTATGGACGATGGAAGGTCTTACTCCACCCAAACCTCATCAACAAATATCCAGGCCGGGTTTCCGGCACCCTTATGCCATTCAGGACAAAATGCTTTGTTTTTTGCGAAAACCCTAATATATCTTACTTTTTGTTTTTGAATTCTCATCTCAAAATCTTTTATGATGCCACCATCTTCTTTTTCATCAATTTTATTTTCAATTACGCCTAATTCCTTATAGTTAACTCCATCAACCGAAACTTCGAACTTTACCCATTCAGGCATAAAAATCCATGAGTTCTGATCTTGTAAAAAGCCTGCTCCAATTTTTTTAGCATACTGAACTTCTCCTAAATCAATTGATGCCTCCAAATCTACACCCCAGTAGCCCTGCCAGTTTCCCGTTGTAAAATTAGCTCCTCCTCTCAGGGTATTTACCAACGCCATATCTCCACCTGCTGTGTATTGTAAACTATACGGATATTCAATTGTCACAGACCTGCCTGCAGGGATTCTCACAAATTCAGCTTCTTCCATAAAACTGTTTTTTCCGTTTAAATGTGCTATCGAAACTAATTTTGTAGTTTCATTAATTTCAATATTTCTCTCATATCTGTTCATTGCAGGCTCATCAGTATTTGTTTGATAACCCCATAATACTTCAGCATCTTCGTAGAGTTTATCAATCTCAACGTTTAAAGCTTCGGTAAATGTTTTAGAAGGCGCTTTAAAATAAGGAACAGGTGTTATTAAATGTTCCGTTATTTTTCGAACCGGACGATTAGAAGGCACCAAACCCCAGGATTTCTTGGGATCCTTTCCCATTTTGAATTCTAACACACCGCCATTCATTATCATATCGTGTGTTATGAATGATTTGCTCCAGGGTTCGCCATTATAAATTACCGAGTGAATATAGATATTGCTTTCTGAAATATTCTTAGCACGTACTTCAAATGTGTTTCCGTTTTCAAGATTGATTGTTAAGGTATCGAAAAGTGGTGTACCTATCACATATATATCGCTTCCGGGGGTGACAGGATAAAATCCCATAGCACTCATAACATACCATGCCGACATTTGTCCACAGTCCTCATTTCCACTTAGTCCATCAGGTTGATTTGTGTATAGTTCATTCATGATTTGCCTAAGTAGTTTTTGCGTTTTCCACGGTTTACCAATATAATTGTACAAATAAGCCATATGATGACTGGGCTCATTACCATGTGCATATTGACCTATCATACCCGTAATATCCGACTGGTGGCGGCCTGTCAGTTCAGCATTGGAAGTAAATAATTGATCCAGTTTTTTATCATATTCATCATCACCGCCCAGCATTTCAATATGCGTGTTAATATCCTGAGGTACAAAGAAATTATATTGCCAAGTATTGGCTTCGGTCAGCATGAAATTTACTTCTGCAGGATTAAAAGGTGTAACAAAACAGCCATTGCTTTTACCCCTGAAAAACCCCGATTCTTTGTCATATATATTCTTGTAATATTGCGCCCTTTGGGTAAACTCCTTATAAACTTCATCATTCTTCAATAGTCTGGCCATCTCAGCAATACACCAGTCGTCATAAGCATATTCGAGTGTTTTTGAAACGGAAGATCCTTCTTTATCTGCAGGGATGTATCCCTTTTTTCTCAATTCCTTTAAACCGAACTGATCTGCTTTAGCTGATGCTTGCATTGCAAATAATGCATAATCGGCATCAAATTCAGTGATTCCTTTTACATAAGCATCCAAAATAACCGGAACGGCATGATAGCCGATCATACAATTTGTTTCGTTAGCGGCCAATTCCCACACGGGCAGTAATCTGTCATACTTATACATATCGAGCATAGAAAGAATAAAATCATTTGTACGCTCTCTTTCGATTATATTGAATAAAGGATGTAGGGTTCTGAACGTATCCCAAAGTGAAAAAACCGTGTACATATTGAAATTCTTACCCTTATGTTTTTTCAGATCATGACCCCGATAACGACCATCTACATCAGAATACAAATTGGGAGCTAGCATGGTATGATACAGAGCAGTATAAAATATTTCCTTTTGCTCTTCTGTTCCGCCTCCAACCCTGACTTTATCTAATTGTTTAGTCCATTTTTTTTGAGCAATTAATTTTACAGAATCAAAATTCCATGAAGGAATCTCAGTTAGAAGATTGTTTTTTGCTCCTTTAACATCAACAGCAGATATACCTACTTTTACATATATAATTTCTCGCGAATGCGTTAAAAAATCAAAATAGGCCTTCAGGTTCTCTCCCTTTGCAGATTTCGCACCAGGCTTATCAACACCATTCGTAATTATGCCGTATGAAGTGAAAGGCTGGGAAAATTCAGCATAGAAATAGACATACTGATCATCTGCCCATCCATCAGTTCTTCTTAATCCGGAGACGGCATGATCATTTACAATTTTTATTTCTGAGTTGATTATTTTTTCTGATATTACGCTTTCTTTTAAATCGACTATGATATGCGCCTGATCTGTTTTTGGAAATAAGTATTTATGAAAGCCGGCATGTTCAGTAGCTGTTAAACCCACAAAAACATCATAGTCCTGAAGATGAACCGCATAGTACCCGGCCTTGGCCATTTCCATATCATGCGTAAACCGGGATGCATAACCCGAATCGGGATGCTGGGCAGTTCCGGGTTCTGTTTTAACATTGCCAACCATGGGCATAAATCTGACATCACCATAATCACCAACTCCGGTTCCGCTGAGATGGGTATGACTAAATCCAAAAATGACACTATCAGAATAATGATAACCAGAACAGCCGTCCCAACTGTCTTTCCTTGTATCAGGACTTAGCTGCACCATGCCAAATGGAACTGTTGCTCCCGGATATGTATGGCCATGCCCTCCCGTTCCAATAAAAGGATTGATATAGTCAAAAGGCATTTTAGGATGCGGTTTGCTGCATGCTTCGATTAATAGCATAGCTATCAAAAAAACAAAAACTAAACTTTTCATTTGAATAAAATCAAATCGATTTATGCGCTTTTTCATAAATATTCATACATTACTTTATAACAAGTTCTGAAGGATTCTCTTTTATTTCTCCTTCAACAAAAACTGCAGCTTTAATAATTGTACCTGAAGAAACTTTAAAAGCACCATTATATTTAAAAGATGTATTTACAGGTGTAGTTCCATCAACTGTGTACCTGATTTCAGGTTTGTAAATTTCTGACGACAAAGTAACACTGAATACATCACCTACGGTATCTTTTTCAGTTACTATATCAACTGCATATGAACCAGGGCAATAATTATAAGCCTTTGCATCATAATATTTATAATGGTGATTGATACGTCTTTGGAAATCAGGCCAGTTTTTTGTTTCTGGCTGTGCCCAGTTTACTTCAGCTAAAGCTGCCATTCGTGGCAAAATCATATATTCAACTTCTTCAGGTGAAGCAATATATTCTGTCCAAACATTAGCCTGGGCACCAAGAATATATTGAGCCACCGCACTACTTAACTCTTCAGGTATTGGTTCATAATGATACACCTTTTTAAGGGGAGTATAACCTCCTATTGCCAGTGGCTGAAACTCTGGATTCGCCTGGTAATGATCAAAGTAACAATGAGAACCTGGAGTCATAATCGCATTATGTCCCTGCTGTGCAGCAGCAATACCCCCCTCGGTTCCCCGCCACGACATAACTGTGGCATTAGGGGCAAGTCCTCCTTCCAGGATTTCATCCCAGCCAATAATACTTCGACCGTGACTGTTAAGGAATTTTTCCATCCTTCGTATGAAGTAACTCTGCAGTTCGTGTTCATCTTTCAGCCCTTCCCGCTTAATAGTTTCCTGGCAGGTTTGGCACTCCTTCCACCTTGCCTTTGGAGCTTCGTCACCACCAATATGAATATATTTTGAAGGAAACATATCCATGACTTCAAGCAATACGTTTTCCAAAAACTCAAAGGTTTCTTCTTTGGTGCAATAAATATCGTTAAAAACTCCCCAGCGAGTTGCAACTTCAAAAGGACCGGGAGTACAAGCCAGTTTAGGATATGAAGCGATGGCAGCTAATGAATGACCGGGCATTTCAATCTCAGGAATTATTGTAATCTGTCTTTTTGCCGCATAATCCACAATCTCCCTGATTTCATCCTGCGTGTAAAATCCGCCATACGGTTCACCATCGTATTTAAAAGGTTTTTTACCCCCGTGACCAATTAGTGTTTCTTTTCGCCATGCTCCAATTTCAGTAAGTTCCGGATATTTTTTTATTTCAATTCGCCATCCCTGATCTTCGGTAAGATGCCAATGGAAGGTATTGAACTTATAAAATGCCAGAAGGTCTATATATTTTTTGATAAATTCGACTGGAAACATATGCCTGCAAACATCGAGGTGCATCCCACGGTAATTAAAACGAGGTTTGTCGGTAATAGCTACACAAGGGATCTCAATTTCTGATAATTGATTTTTTTCATATACACTTAGCGGAAGCAATTGCAAAAGTGTTTGCATACCCCAAAACAGTCCCTTTGGAGTATTTGCAAGCAGATCAATTTTATTTCTGTCAACAACTAAAAGATACCCTTCCTCTCCTAATTCTTCCTTATTTGCTTCTATGTGAAAAATGACATTACTATGTATATCTTGCGTATTATTCATAAGTCTGATTTCCGAATCAAGCACCGTATTTACACGAATCTGATCAACGAAAAATGAAGCGATCCTTTTAACTTCTTCATTATCATCAATAAGTATTTTTGCATGAGTGTTAAAAAGAAACTTGCCTTGCCGGTATTCTATTTTATTTGGTTTCGGGATGATATTTACTTCCTCAACCATTTTTTTACCACAACCGAAAAAAAGAAGAGCAACAAGGATACTTACCAGAATAACATATTTCATTATTTAGATTTTAGGCTCTTAATAATATGATTTACTATCAAGCATTTGATTTTTGCCATCCTGAAACAGGGCATAATTAAATCCGGGCTGCAGACAATATGCTCCCGTTTCTCCCCTCTTGTTAACTGCAATAAAACCAACCTGCCTAATTTTGTTTTCAGGAACTTTTTTAACTATTCTTTCGACAGCTTCCTTACATGCCTGCTGAGGGCTTCGTCCGTTGCGCATTAATTCAACCACAAGAAAAGAACCGACCGTTTTTATAACCAACTCACCCATTCCTGTTGCCGTTGCTCCACCAATTTCATTATCAACAAACAGGCCCGCACCAATTATTGGCGAGTCACCTACCCTACCCCTCATTTTGTATCCCAGGCCACTTGTAGTACAGGCTCCCGCTATCTCTCCACTCTTGTCAACTGCAAGCAACCCAATTGTATCATGAAATTCATTGGGTTTATTTTCCCAGTTCAGCTCAGGCTCATATTTAGATTCCTTTAACCACTCCTTCCAATCCTTTTCCGTTTCTGCAGTAAGCAGGTTCTGTTCTTTAAACCCATTTTCCAAAGCAAACTGCAAGGCCCCTTCTCCTGATAGCATTACATGAGGTGTTTTTTCCATCACTAATCGGGCGACAGAAATAGGGTGAACAATACTTTCGAGGAAGCAAACTGAGCCTGCATTTCCATCCGGGCCCATTATAGATGCATCTAAAGTTACATGACCATCCCTGTCGGGAACGCCACCTAATCCAACGCTCCTGTTATTTGGATCCGCTTCAGGTATCTTGACCGCCGTTTCTACCGCATCAACAACACTGCCTCCATTTTCCAATACCTCATTAGCAGCTGTATTAGCATCAATTCCATGTGACCAGGTAGAAATAATTACTGGTAAAGATGGCATTTCCGGATGGAAACCGGGAAATAATGTATTGGATTTTAAAGCTCCGGGAACCAGACTCAAAACTCCGGCAGCAGACAGCTTTTCTAAAAAATTTCTTCTGTTAATCATTGCTTATTACTTTTGAAGGTTTATAGCCATTTATACCGTAAAATGCAATATAAAAATAACTGAATACAGGTATTATAAACGACAAATGTACACCATATCCGTCAGCCAACATGCCTTGAAAAACAGGAAGAATAGCACCTCCAAGTATCATCATCACCAATAAGGATGAGCCCTGGTTCGTATATTTTCCTAATCCTGCAATAGCCAGGGTGAATATATTTGACCACATAATTGAATTAAATAATCCGATAGCAATAATTGACCACAATGCCACAGCTCCTGAATTCGTTAATGCTACTATTAAGAGAATAATATTTATAATTGCAAACATGTACAAAGTGCGATTTGGTAATGATCGGCCAAAAAAAAATGCTGCTAAGTTGACAAGCAGAAATACACCATAAATCAATGCTGTTTCAAAACTTGTTGATATACCAATTACAAAAAAGGCTGCGACAGGAATTAAAACCATCCCAATAAATTTAAGTTTACTGTTCTTAGTTTTACTCAGTGAAATCGCTCCTAAAAATCTGCCTGTCATTTGACCTCCCCAGTATATGGCCACATATTTACTTGCTTCAACTTCTGTTAAACCGCCAATTTCATCCAGGCCCAGGTAACTAATCATCATGCTGCCAATACTGACTTCACCACCCACATACATAAAAATGGCAATCATGCCGAACACCAGTTGTCGGTATTGGAATACACCAAACCCGGTTTGTACTTCTTCAGGATTTGTAAACCGAGGCAGATTGGTTGCTTTAATCAGTCCTGCCATTAAGAAGAAAATAAGTGCGAAAAACAAATAGGGAATCTTAACTGCATCAGAATCGGAAGCATCTCCAAAATATTTAAAAATCAGATATCCACCAATTACAGGTGCAATCGTTGTTCCAAGTGAATTAAAGCCTTGTGCCAGGTTCAAACGTGATGAAGCAGACTTTTCCGGGCCTAATATCGCTACATAAGGATTGGCAGCTATTTGCAATAAAGTAAAACCAAGTCCCATCACAAAAAGTGCCGATAAAAAGAATCCATACATATGAAACTCAGCAGCAGGATAGAAAAGCAGGCTTCCCAATCCTGACACCAACAATCCTAAGATTATTCCCTTTTTATAACCTATTTTGTTGATGGGATCGCCATAGATTACTGAAACCATAAAATAGATTACTGAACCAATAAAATAGGCTCCAAAGAATGCAAATTGAATCAACATTGCTTTAGTGTGGTTCAGATCAAAGACCTCCTTCATATAAGGA
>Ga0164313_10003514_pt1 | contig 13942 bp, 10 predicted proteins | sample GuaBasSedimGuay4_FD_113735 | JGI IMG/M metagenome (GOLD analysis project Ga0164313, IMG submission 113735) | Subseafloor sediment microbial communities from Guaymas Basin, Gulf of California, Mexico - Guay4, Core 4569-4, 0-3 cm | ecosystem: Environmental > Aquatic > Marine > Hydrothermal vents... | reverse complement strand
TGCCGTGAACTCCTCCATATTCCTCGCCAGGTCAACACCTTTAAACATGGTGACTTCATGCGTGTCACGGAATCCCGTGTAAGCCATGGAAATCCCGGATGTGCCATCAAGGCCCAATACCGGGCCGTAATTACGACGAGGTAACAGCAAGCTGGTTGCACCATCGGAATGACCCAGGTTAGCCCGGACCAGGTTGTCCGGAACCTCGTCACCAATCACGTTGATGAACCAGGAGTTGAAGACCTGCTGGATGGGTTCGGGGTTGCCTTTATATAAGGAATGGGTGGGTAGAAGCAATGCGTTGACCTGGAACTCTTCATTGAAAATGTCAACCACGTCCAGTGGGTTGACCGTCATGCCCCAGCAGGCAACACTACTACAGCCGAGAATTATACCGGGCGCACCAGGCGGCGTGACACCGTTGATATGCCATTCTTCACCGTCCCGGTTGAAGACCAAATGACTCTCGTGCCAGATGGCCGGTGTATCCATGGTCAGGTGCGGGTCATTGGCAATCATGGCATTGCCGCTTTCGGTATGTTCGCCTGAAATCAGCCAGGCGTTACTGCCGTTGGGCTCTTCTGTTGATTGTAAGTATTTATGCATCAGGGGTGCATTGTCGATATTCTCACGGATCTTTTGCGCCATTCGCAAGGTCTTATCGGACACGGTCCGATCACCGATATATTCAATCCTGGATTTTTCCTTACCGCTCTTACCGGCTGCCCCGGTTGTGGATTGTACTGATGCACCAGGACCCGGACCAGCGAGGAAAGTCGGATCGGTTACACGGTCATCCGGTGGGGCTGAACGGTGGGTGTCTTCGAAATATAAAGCCTGCCCGTCAAAGCCGATGGCTTCGCCATAGGCAACGTAGGTGCCCAGCGTGATGGTGGAATACAAATCATCAAGTCCGAGTGAGAAACTGGCTGCCAGGGCCTTGGCGACGAGGACACAGTCGAGTGGCGTCCAGGGATCAACCTTGGTTAATTCCAGTCCCACATACTCCGGCGGCAATGGGTTGTTCGCCAGCCAGGTGTTCACACCGTTGGAAAAAGCCTGCAGCCAGCCTTTGGAATCGGCATCCAGCGCCATCCAGGTTGTGGTCGCTGCACGACCCATGCCCAAAGTCCTCAGTTGTACATCGGAGCCCAATGCGGCCTCACCCACTAATTCGGCTGCCCGGCCAGCAATACCTTTGCGGGTGAAGTCCATCTGGAAGAAACGGTCGCGCGCTTGCAGATAGCCCTGCATAAAGATGACATCCAGTTGGGATTCACCCTTGATCGTGGGTATCCCATATTGATCCTCGGTCACCGTGACGGTGCCAGTCAGACCTGGAAAATTAAAATCTTCAGCCCAGGCCGGCTGGATAAAAACAAGGAAAATGGAGAGTAAAAATATTCGAGACAGGAATGGAGTAAATGAAAAACGAACAGGCTTATACATGAATAGACCCTCAGTTTTGGCTGGTGTTTTGGCCTCTTATGGGCCAATCCGCTCATAAATATACACTTTGAAGACTGTTATACCAAATAGAAAAAAACGCCCACTGGTCTACGCCTTCAGGCCGGTAATGGGCTAGCTAATAAAATCTTCCCTGACCGATTGCCCCGTTACAAACCTGGAACAACAGCCGACCCCAATGCACGGTTGTCGAATTATCATACGGCAGAAAGCATAAAAAATGGAACATTAAATTGCAGTAATTGACTTAGATCATTTTTTTACGGTGACATTTTTTGTTCATTTCACCGTCGTGGCGGTCATTTATTTTTTATCTTTCGTGGAAAAAACCTATGAATGATTGCTAAACTGCCGCAACTCCAGGGAGATCAAAACAACGTGTCAAGCATAGATATTCACGCATATCACAAGCTCAGCCACGAAGATGCACTGCATGCCGCAGATGAATTATCGATCGACCTGTCGGAGAAATTCGGTATCAATTATGGCTGGGAGGGCGAGGTCATCCACTTCGAACGTCCCGGTGTCCACGGCCAGATTCTTGTGCAGGATAATGAACTCAGGATCCAGGCCAAGCTCGGGTTTATGCTGATGATGTTAAAAGGCCCCATCGAACAGGAGATCTTTCGTTACCTGGAAGAGCATTTCGGTTGTAGCTTCGAAAAATCCTAAAACGGTTCTTTATCAGCGGCGAATAACCGGCCCATAACTTCACTTTCCTCGCGCCAGATCGTCTCTACAAATTCTGTGCCATCCCCCATCACCTGAAATGCGGTCAAACCCTGCTCCAGAAATGATTGCAACAAACCAAAACCCGCAGCCCGCGCCGGACCCCTGAGTGTGCGGATCAGTAATAGAACCAGGCGATGATGAACCAGTTCATTGAGCTCCAGCCCAAGACGGTGGATAAGGTCAATCTGTCTTTTACGATCTGATGGACGCCCGCATGCACGGTAAATTTCTCCATATCTGTCCGTATCCAGGTGATCCCAACCAAACTCCATCAAGGCCCCGGTCATACTCATATCGAATTCCAGGCTCAACGACTGGAGTTCAAAGGCCTCGGCCAACACCCGCAACATATCATCGCGTAACATCCGCGCCATGATGGGCAAGACGCGTTCCATCTCCTGATCACGTTCACGAAAATGAAGACCGCCATAAAGCTCAGCGAGGAAAAATTCACCGGCAGCAGCATAACGTTGCTGGCTGATCAGACCGTCGTAACTGCGTGCCAGTCGTGTGCGTTGCCAGTCCTGTAATAGCTCAAGCTCTGCCAGCGGAAATCCGGGTTCGTCAAAGCGCGCCGCAAGTCTGTGACTGTCGGCCAGGGCCTGCCTGAGATGTTTGGCATGTGGTTTCAATCTGTTTGTCTCTATATTAATGAATAAATCCATTAACGAATATGGACTCAGACTGGTTAATTGCAACATGCCCCGCTAAAATCCAGTCCTGCAATCCAGGTTTAAAACGTATGCTCACAATACATCAGGCCAGTACTCCCAAACAAAATGGCTCAGCCCCTAAAATCGGCCTCGCAATCGCAGGCGGTGGACCGGTCGGCGCCATTTATGAATTAGGCGCGTTACACGCGCTTGACGAGAGCATTAAAGGCGTGCGACTGCATGAGATTGATGTCTATGTTGGTGTCAGTTCGGGTGCCCTGATAGCCGCGGGTCTCGCCAACCGGATTTCGACGTCTGAATTGTGCAGAATTTTCATTGGTCAGGATTACGCCAGTTTGAAATTCGATCCTGCACATTTTCTGCGACCTGCCTACCAGGAGTATTTCCAAAGGGCCGCCAAGCTGCCTTCAATCCTGACCGATACCCTGTCGAGGCTAATCTTTCACCCGATGAGATACAGCGTCTCGCAATTCATTGGCGAACTGTCCAAAGTGATACCCAGCGGTATTTTTGACAATGAAGTAATTGCTGATTTCCTGGAACAGGCTTTTGAAATAACCGGACACGGAAATCAGTTCGACGACCTTCAGGCAAAGCTATATATTGTCGCCGTTGACCTCGATAGCGGTGCCGCAGTCCGCTTTGGCAGCGAATCACACCGTGACGTCACTATTTCACGTGCTGTACAGGCAAGCGCTGCCCTGCCGGGGCTCTATCCACCGGTTGAAATCAATGGACGTTATTACGTCGATGGTGCTTTGCGGCGAACATTGCATGCCTCGGTTGCTCTGGATGAGGGTGTCGACATGATGATCGGCATCAATCCACTGGTTCCATTCGACATCGATGCAAAACACCTGAATACACAGGGTCCCATTCAGCAACTCATTGGTGGTGGCTTGCCACTCATCATGTCACAGACATTTCGTGCCCTGATCCAGTCACGTATGGAAGCCGGCTTCAAGAAATATTATCACAGTCACCCGATCGCCGATCTCCTGCTGGTTGAACCGGATCGTGGCGATGAAGAAATTTTCTTTACCAACATCTTCAGCTACGCCAGTCGCAAAGCACTATGCGAACATGCCTACCAGGTAACCCGTCAGGACTTGTATGCCCGTCGTCATGTAATTGGCCCGATGCTGGAGAAGCGTGGTATGTCACTACGACTGGATTTGCTGCAGGATGAAGGACGCAACCTCGAGCAAAGTATCTGCGAAGGAACTTCAAGCCACGCTTCGGTGGCGCGTAATCTTGCGCATGTCCTTGACGACCTGGACAACATGCTGTCCAACGGCCAGGCGGGCTAACCCAGTACAGCCAAGACCTTTTTCGGTGTCATGGGTAGTTCAAACAAGCGCACTCCAATCGCGTCAAAGACGGCGTTGGCAATGACAGCGCCCATGTTGACGATGGCTGGTTCGCCCCCGCCATGGGGCTCGGGATCTTTCGAGTCGATCAGTATCGTCTCAATCTCAGGTAGTGTGGAAAAGACCGGCAATTCATAGCTATCAAAGTTGAGGTCAAGGATCTTTCCTCCACGAAAGCGTTGTATTTCCATCAAGGCATAACCCAGACCCATGGTGATACAGCCCTCCACCTGAAGCGTTGCACCGGCGGGGTTCACAACCAGGCCCATATCCTGTGCGCAGACCACGCGTTTCACCGTGATTCGCCCGTTCTTCCGGTTCACTTCCACCTCAGCCATGGTCGCCACCACCGTGTCGGCATCAATACCACAGGCCACACCCACACCACGACCGCTCGGTCCTACGGCAGGGGTCCAGCCAAACTTTTCAGCAGCGGCTTTGAGAACCCCGAGAAACTTCGGGTCGCTACAGTTTTTCAGACGGAACTCCAACGGGTCAACCCCGGCTTTTGCTGCCATGATGTCGATGTGTTGCTCGCGTGCAAAGACATTGGTGTTTGCCCCCGGTGCACGCCATGCACCAGTCCTGAAAGGATGAGATCCAGGTGGACCATTCCAGCCACGGCTGTGTGCGACAGTCTTGTGATGCGGGATGTCGTAATGAAGCGCACTACCCCGTGCACCGGCGAAAAAGACACGGTAGTCCCAAAAGGCGGGTGTGCCGGTTTTGGTTATCCCGGAACGGATTTTGACGATAGCTGCCGGTCGATAGGTATCCCAGAAGAACTCGTCTTCGCGTGTCCAGGCAACCTGTATTGGTTTTCCAACAATCTTGGCCAGTCGCCCGGCCTGCAAACCCTGCGGACTGCTGCCCTTGCCACCGAACCCCCCCCCAACGAACGGCGTAATGACCCGCACTTTGTTCTCTGCAAGCCCCAGTTCTGAAACCAACTGGCCCTTTAGCCCGAACGGGCTCTGGGTCGATGCCCATACCGTCAACTTGCCATCTTCCATACTGGCGAGCGCCGTATGTGGCTCAATGGGTGCATGGGCCACGTAGGCGTTGTAGTAGGTTTCCTCAAAAACTTCTGTTGCCAGGGACTCGCCTTCAACCAGGTCGCCAGCGCTTGCCATCGGGTCACCATCGGGTGCCACACTCATAAGGTGATCATAAATCGTGCTCTCGTTCGGTGTTTCCCCGACCGAACTATACGTGGGCTTGAGAAGCGCGACAGCACGGTCGGCCACATCACGTTTTTCGTGCAAGACCGCCACCAGGTCCTCATCCCGCACCAGACGTACACCTTCGATGGCCTCGGCAGATGATGAATCGAGCTGTTGCAGCTTTGCACCGTGTGCCGGTGGACGCAGGATACGGGCAAAAAGCATACCTGGAAGACGAATATCCGCCGTGTATTGCGCTTTGCCCGTTACTTTTTCATGAGCATCGCGCCGGCTGAGTGCTGTCCCCATTACTTTGTATTCTGAAGCTGTTTTAACCGGAGCAGCCGGCCGAATTTTGCGCAGTATTGCCTGGCCCTTGGTCAGTGCAGCATAGGAAATATTGCGGGTTTCATCGGTCCGGTCGTAGACCACGCCGTCTTTAACTTGCAGTTGTTCGAGCGGCAAATCCAATTGCTCATGTGCGAGTTCGAGTAACACCCTGCGGGCCTGTGCCCCGGCAGCACGTAACTCGGGGCCGAATACGCGTGTCGTCAGAGAGCCCCATGTTCCACGATCAAAGGGGCAAAGGTCGGTGTCACCCATTACCATGTCAATCATGTCGACCTTTACATCGAGCTCATCGGCCAGCATCTGCGGCAGCGATGTAACAATGCCCTGCCCCATTTCTATCTTGCCGGTGAAGCATGTGACGCGCCCATCTTCCCCAATACGTAAATAAGCATTAAATGCCGGTGGGGCGCCCGTTGTAACCAGCGCTTCGGCCCCGGAAAAACGTGGCGCAGTGGTAAAAAGGACCACCACACCGCCGCCAACACTTTTCAGGAATCCACGACGGCTGAAGGTCTGCGATTTATTATCGGCGGACATCATCTCATTTACCTGATCATCTTTGTTCATGGTCATTTCCGATTAATCCCATTTTTTCCGGCCTGTTCTTTCCGGGCGACGGAATGCACCGCCTCCAGGATGCGTTTATGGGCACCGCAGCGGCACAGATTGTCATCGAGCCCCGCGACAATATCCGCTTTGCTAGCTGCCGGATCATCATTCAGTAAACTGACGGCCGTCAGGATCATGCCGGGTGTGCAATAGCCGCATTGCAGGGCGTCTTTGTCAACGAATGCCTGCTGAACCGGGTGTAACTTGTCGCCTGTCGCCAGACCCTCGATAGTGGTCAGCTTTTTATTCGCGACATCACTGATCTCCATCATGCAGGCCCGTTCGGCAGCACCATCGAGGAGTACTGTACAGGCACCGCAAACGCCCTCACCACATCCATACTTGGTTCCGGTCAGGTTCAGATCTCCACGCAGGACCCAGAGCAAGGATCGGTCAGACTCAGTTTTCAGCTTTACCGGTTTGTCATTGAGGGTAAATTTAATCGATTTTTTCATGATGATTTCCAGGTGCTCACGTTAATCCAGAGAAATACTTCCGTTCCGGTGTCAACCATGACATCAAAATGCCAACTGAAAGGGTAACACGCCTAATGCTCCAGGTATTCGATCGCGTTGCTAGGGTTCAACTGGCCATGTCCGACTGTGATAGTATCTTGCATCTCAATCCCTTGTCACAAACTGTGTAAACACTGCCCCAGACTCCTTCAATTCATGATCAGACTAGAAAACGCACATAAATATTTTGGGGAAAAAGACAACCGCTTACATGTTCTCAAGGGTATCGATCTCGAGATCCAAAAAGGAGAAATGGTGGCGATCATGGGCTCATCCGGATCGGGCAAATCGACACTATTGAATATAATTGGCATATTGTCCCGCCACGACAAAGGTAAATACACCCTTGATAATCAACTTATCGAAAATCTCAGTCAGAAACGCGCGGCATATTTTCGCAACCACTTTATTGGGTTCATTTTCCAGTCCTTTAATCTGCTGCCTTTCAAGAATGCACTCGAGAACGTCTCCTTACCGTTGTACTACCAGAATGTAGGCCGGAAAAAACGCAACAGGAAAGCCGCTGAATTTCTGGAAATGGTCGGTTTGTCAGAACGCGCCACCCACATGCCCAACCAGTTGTCCGGTGGTGAAAAGCAACGTGTCGCCATCGCCCGGGCACTGATCACCAACCCCAGTGTCCTGCTCGCGGATGAACCGACCGGTGCACTCGATAGCATCAACAGCCGGGAGATTATGAATATGTTTAAAAACATCCATAGCACCGGCAGAACCATTCTCATTGTTACCCATGAGAAAGACATTGCCGATAGTTGTGAACGTTTAATCTATTTGAAGGATGGCTGTATCGATACTAAAAACTCCATACACAAAAACAATCGTTTTATTCACCCTTCTCCCGCAAACGGGCATGACAAAGCTTAGCGCGTGGATATATTGAAATGGGAATAACCGACGCCTTACAAGAAATATTTTTCGGCTTGCGTAACAACAAGCTGAGAACTTTTCTGACCGGTTTTGGTGTCTTCTGGGGTATCTTCATGCTGATCCTGCTATTGGGTGCCGGCAAGGGTCTGCAAAACGGTGTCGAACAGGAATTTTCGTCGAATGCACAGGACAGTGTCTGGATCTACGCACGTCGTACCTCTGTTCCTTATGCAGGTCTGCCGACAGGTCGATCCATTCGTTTTAAGCAGGCAGACCTCGATGCACTGCAACGGGAAGTACCGGAAATACTGTTCATCTCAGCAGAAAACCCGCTGAGATGGTCCGGTCAGGGCAATACTGTCAGAAGCAAAACCCGCTCTGAGGAATACGGTGTATATGGCGTTACTGAAGACTACTTCAAAATGAAAGGCCAACAGGATTTACTTGAAGGCCGCAAACTCAATGACCTTGATCAGGGTGAGGTTCGTAAAGTTGCAACAATCGGCTCTGTCGTCGCCGAAAACCTGTTCCCCGGTGAAGACCCTGTCGGACAGAGCATCGAAATCAACAAAATACCGTTTACAGTGGTCGGTGTTTTTCATGATGAAAGCGATAACGGCAGACAGGCTGAGCGTATCTATATCCCCATGAGTTTATATCAGCAAACTTATGGCCGTGGGGATAAACGCTTAAGCGTCCTGACCTATCGACCCAGGCCGGAAGCAGATCCCTATGAAGTGGAAGATAAAGTCGTGGCACTCCTCAAAAAGCGTCACAAAATCTCACCGGATGATCGCAGCGCAATTCGTGCAAACAATATCTTTCGTCATGTGGATCGTTTTAATTCACTATTTGCCGCCATCAACAGTTTTTTGTGGTTTGTCGGTATCGGAACACTGACGGCTGGAATCGTTGGGATCAGTAACATCATGTTGATTACCGTCAAAGAACGGACCGTGGAAATTGGTATTCGCAAAGCGCTGGGTGCAACACCCAACAGCATTGTCAGGGCGTTACTGTTTGAATCCGTGCTGGTAACGGCCACAGCAGGCTATCTGGGACTCGTTTTTGCGGTGGGTCTTTTGGAGGGTATTAATGTACTCCTGACTTCTTCCGGTGCACAGTTGTCCTATTTTAAAAGGCCTGAAGTTGATTTCCGGATCGCACTGACCTCCATCGTCATCCTTGTCAGCGTTGGAATGCTCGCCGGTTTGGCGCCGGCGTGGCGCGCTGCAAGAATCTCACCCGTGGAGGCAATGCAGGACGCATGATAGATTTTGATCGCTGGCAGGAAATTTTCTTCACTCTAAAACAGCATAAGCTGCGTACGGTGTTGACCGCCTTTGGTGTGTTCTGGGGTATGTTTATGCTCGTTATCATGCTGGGTGCTGGTAAAAGCCTGGAAAATGGTACAACCCAGGATTTTGGTGGACAAACCGATACGGTCTATGTCTGGACAAGAGGCAGAACGCAAATACCTTACAAGGGTTTGCGAACAGGACGACGTATCAGACTCAATGATGAGGATATGGTGGCGATCCGCCGGTTACCCGAGTTGGATCTTTTTTCCACACAAAACTCGCTTGGTGGTTGGCAATCCAACCAATACATCGTACGGAAAGATAAAACCGGTACTTTTAAAACCATCGGGGTAGAGCCGGAATCCTTTCAAATTTCAGCCTATACCCTCGGTGCAGGCCGCAACATTAATGACAAAGATTTTGAAGACCGGCGCAAAGTAGTGGTTATCGGGACCTCGGTTAAAGAGGTTTTGTTTGAACCCGACGAGGATGCCGTTGGCGAAGAACTAAAGATCGGTGGGATAAACTTCGTCATCGTCGGTGTATTTGAAACGACATCAAGAAACCCGGGAGAGTCGGAAAAAATCATAATGCCAAACTCGACCATGCGCACCACCTTCAATCAAATGGGCTGGATAGGCCACATAGAAATGACACCCGCCGCAGGATATGACTCAAGCCTGTTGGAAAAGAAGGTTCGCGCGCTGATTATGGAACGTCACAGAGTTCACCCGGATGACGTCGGCGCACTTGGCTCCTTCAATATGCAAAAGGAGTACCAGAAGATTCAAAGCCTGTTTACCGGTATAAAGGTTTTCACCTGGGTGGTGGCCATTGGCACTATCTTCGCGGGCGTCGTTGGGGTCGGTAATATCATGCTCATAGTCGTTAAGGAACGGACCCGTGAAATCGGCGTACACAAGGCACTTGGTGCAACGTCATGGCATATCATAAGCACCATTTTGCAGGAAACCCTGTTTCTGACATTTGTTTCCGGATATTTCGGAATGGTTGCTGGTGTATTTCTGCTGGAGAATGTCACAAAAATGCTCGAAGCCTCTGGTGGGGATGGCATGTTCGCCAGGGCCCAGATTGACTTTCAGACGGCAGCGATCGCGCTTGTTACACTTGTTCTTGCGGGGACGCTCGCAGCGATCTTACCTGCCAGTAAAGCAGCAAATGTCGATCCTATCGTGGCATTACAGGATGAGTAGTGTTTCTTTAACGGAAGCCTTTAAAATTTAACCAAACATATAAGACATTAGTACATACAATGAAAAAAATATTCCTGATTTTCATCGCACTTCTCACCATTGCATTATTTGTGGGTACTGCGGTATTCCTGTACCAGAAGTCGCAGGAAAAACCGGTGGTTTTTGAAACGGCTTCCGCCTTTAAAACGGACATCGTCAAAAAGACGGTCGCGACCGGCAGTATCAAGCCGAGAAAAGAAATTGAAATCAAACCGCAGGTTTCAGGTGTCGTTGACAAGTTATTTGTTGAAGCCGGTGACGTGGTTAACAAGGGTGACCTGATTGCACGGATTCAACTGATTCCGGACATGGAACATTTAAGTGCCGCTGAATCACGATTGGAATCCGCACGTATCAATTTGAAAAACGCCCAGCTTGAGTATGAACGTCAGAAAGTGCTGTTTGAGGATGGTCTGGTTGGTGAAATCGCCTTCAAGAAATTTCAGCTCAATTATGAACTTCAAAACGAGGCGGTTAACGCGGCAGAAGACACCGTTGACCTGATTAAAGAGGGTGCATCCAAGAAGAGTGGCAATGTAGCCAACCTGGTGCGCTCAACTATCGCCGGCATGGTGCTGGTTGTACCGGTTCGCGAAGGTACATTTGTAACCGAAACCAATAACTTCAACCAGGGAACAACCATCGCCAATGTTGCCAATATGCGTGACCTTATTTTTGAAGGCCACCTGGATGAATCTGAAATCGGGAAAGTCAGGGAAGGTATGGAGTTGATCTTGAATGTTGGCGCGATTTCCGGGCAGACATTTGATGCAAACCTTGAATACATATCACCCAAAGGCATGGATGATCAGGGCACTATCAAGTTTGAAATCAAGGCAGCCGTTGCCGTTCAGGACGACCTGTTCTTGCGTGCTGGCTATAGTGCCAACGCGGACATCGTATTAGACCGGCGCGAACAGGTGCTTGCCATTAACGAAGGCAATCTCATCACCGAAGACGGCAAGACTTTTGTTGAAGTCGAAACAGGTCCCCAGGAGTTCGAGCGAAGGGAAATACAAACAGGTCTTTCGGATGGGATTAACATTGAAGTACTTGATGGTATTACGGAACAGACCAAATTCAAGAAATTGGCGCAATGAATCATGAACAGTGCAAACAATGTCAGCGACATTTTCGTGCACATCAAGAGCGGATTGATTTTCTCGAGCGGCTTCAAGTAAGCCCGTCGAAAAATGACGCCATGGCTTTGTCAGGCTGTTTTTGTCGCCTTGATTGAATACACCAATGGTACATGCTGTCCTGATTTTGAAAGAAAGAACCTGCCTGCCTGTTTTTCCTCCAGTCCCTCGAAGCAGTTGTACGGACTGTAAGGGAATTCGTTTACATGCTCTATGCGCAGGTTTATTTTTAACAATGCATTGATAACATCACTGAGCGGATGAGACCAGACGGCAACACTGGCTTTCTCCCCATCACTGTTTTCCGTGTAGGTCGCTTCTTCTTCGACATCCGGTTGGTTGTTATGAAAATAAGAGTAGCCGGTCACCAGGTCATATACCGGGTGAAACTCAGCCATGTAAAAAGTCCCGCCTACTCTCAGGCTTTTATCGATTGTGTTTGCCCATTTATCCAGGCAGGGAAGCCAGCATACTGCGCCGTATGAAGTAAACACGATGTCATGATCCCCGGTGGCGACATCGGCATATGCATAGACGTCTGAACATATAAATTCAGCATCGAGGTTTGTTTGTTTGTTTAGTTTATTTGCCTGATCAATAGCCGTTGACGACAAGTCAACTCCGGTAGCAATTGCACCCTTTCTTGCCCAGGAAAGTGTATCGAGTCCAAAGTGGCATTGAAGATGGAGCAAGCGCTTCCCATCCACATCACCCAGTTCATTCAATTCGATTTCCCGGAGTGAACTGTTGCCAGCCAGGAACGCTTCCATGTCATAAAACTCCGACGCCACATGCGTTTCTACACGCTTGTCCCAGGCCTTCTTATTTAATTCAAAATAGTCCATGAGAGACTCCCGGCGTTTATTGACAATGCTGTCATAATAAGGAAACAATGGCTCATTGTATTAGATAATCATTCGGGGTTCGACCGGGTCATTTTGCATTAACCGGACCATATTTTTGGCCTGACACTTGTATTTGGGGAGGACGCGAAACGCTTCAACTTTACGATGCCGAAGGATATCCCGATGACAACAACGGAACGTGCCTATACTTCACCAATCTGGTATACACCTTGAAGAACCTGAGATAGCGCATGCTTTTGAGGGCAGGCGAATATAACTGCCCTTGAATGATTGAGATCGCACTTCAATAACCGCCGTGCCACCATCTTCAGCCGGGTCAAACAGGATCGTGGCCCGGCCATTGGCCAGTTCAATTATGGTGCTCTTATCGGGTGTCCCATACGACTCGAGCAAGACTCCGCCCGTACCTTCATTTACATGAGAAAAGTAAATACGTTCGCGACTGGAGTGAACCCGGCGACCGGCTTTATCGACAGCGATTGCCTCGATCAAAATGAGGCCATCATCAAGACGTTTCGAACTCAGCCTAATATTGGCCAATTTGCCGTATTTATTCTCGGTGTAGCTGATTTCAAGCCTGTCAGAAGCAACTTCCTTGCCCGCTGACATGCCTGTAACACTCAACTCGTTAATACCTTGTTCTAAACTCACATCCCAGAACAGGCCTGAAGCTGGAAACAGTGTCAGGTCTTTGGTTTTTTCTTCCAGTGCCTTGCCATTGAGTGTTAACTGCGCGGAATCGGTATTGCAGTAGACACGAATACGTTGGGTACTGCCTTTCTTGCCATGACGCTCTGCCCAGTTGTGACCGTAAATATGGCAAAAGGCCGGATCTGTGGTCCAGTAGCTTTTGAACACCCAGTAGGCTTCTTTGGGTCGTCCCTGCCGGTCAACCAGGCCTTTTTGGTTGATATATGGAAGTGGATTTTCCGGTCGCAAGGGGGTGGAAAAGTCCTTGAATGCCCACTGTGCATTGCCACCAAAATTTGGCAGTGATTCGGATACTTTTAGATGCCAGTCAAACAGGTCGACAATATAACTTTCGCTCCAGTCGCCACCCTTGGCAACACTGACCACACCCGACTGATTGACCATTTCAGTCACGCTCAATTGACCACCTTTTAAGCCATCACCACCCGGTGGATTTGAATTACTCCTGCCGACATGACTCGAACCGCCGTATTCCATATGTAGCAAAGCCGGGTATTTTTTCTGTGCATCCTTGAGGGCCGCTTCATACTGATGATATCCACCACCATACCAACCAGCCCAAATCGATGGCGAAAATACATCCACAATATCCGAGCCCGCGTAGTATTTGCGTATCGATGTCAGACGGGATGGATCCATTTCATGGGCGATATCGTTCAAATGCTGCAAATACGCATTCAATGCAGCCTCATCACCACCACCTTCAAAATCAGGCTCCCAGTAGATTTCATTGCCAAGCGACCAGAAGAACACACTGGCATGGTTGCCGTTCTGCATGATCATCTCGCGCAACATTGATTCGGTGTTCTCTTTCCATGTTTCATCACCCAAACCACCACGACACCAGGGCAATTCGTCCCATAGAATCAAACCAAGTTCGTCGGCTGCCTGGTAAACTGCCGG
>Ga0164313_10003513_pt1 | contig 13942 bp, 14 predicted proteins | sample GuaBasSedimGuay4_FD_113735 | JGI IMG/M metagenome (GOLD analysis project Ga0164313, IMG submission 113735) | Subseafloor sediment microbial communities from Guaymas Basin, Gulf of California, Mexico - Guay4, Core 4569-4, 0-3 cm | ecosystem: Environmental > Aquatic > Marine > Hydrothermal vents... | reverse complement strand
CACTATTACACCGCGGCACATTGGTGCAACCTACACAACTACGAATTACTAGAATCTTGCAATCAATGCAATCAATGCAATCAATGCAATCAATGCAATCAATGCATACAATGAAATCACACCCTCAACTCCTGTCAGGTTTTATGGCCAGTATCACAATCCGAAATCTTGATAACGATGTAAAAACCCGGTTGCGTATTGCTGCTGCAAGGCATGGTTGTTCTATGGAAGAGGAAGTGCGCCGAATATTACGTCGCACCCTTACATCAGAGGACAGTGCCGGTCAGTTGGGAACACGGATACACAAGCGGTTTGCGGAGCTTGGTGGTCTTGATCTGCCAGAGCCTGATCGGTCCGCCCCGCGTGACGCACCAGTTTTTTCCGACCCTGACGAGTGATTCTTCTTGATACCAATATACTGTCCGAGTTGATGCGGGCTGAGGTGTCAAAGCAGGTGATTGCATGGCTCGATCAACAGGCTGTCTCAAGCCTTTTTATCTGCGCAATAACCCGTGCAGAGATCGAACTTGGACTTTGCCTGCTACCGGAGGGCAAGAGAAAAGAACAATTGAAGCAAGCCGCGCAGGAAATGTTCGATGAATTTTCCGGCAGATGTTTACCTTTTGAAGAAAGCTCGGCCATACATTACGCGCGATTGGTTGCTCACCGTCAAAAAACTGGTCGCCCAATCAGCGTTGAAGATGCCCAGATTTCTACCATAGCACTGACCCATAGCATGAAGTTGGCAACCCGAAATACCAAGGACTTCACTTCCATTGAAAAACTGAAATTGATTAACCCCTGGAATCTGTCGATTCCACGACCATCAGAATAAAAGCCCCGACTAACCAGAAACCTCGCGTTATATTTCGTTAAAAATGATTTTTTGTAAATCTATCCTAATGTTTTTATTAGCATTTATTTCATCAGAAAAATGAACGAATTTAGACGAACAACTTACTGGAATAAGCGACGCTCCCGGTTTATTTTCTTCTATCGGTAAAAATAGGCTTTTTTATCTGCTTATCAAAAAAAAGCCAGGCCAACCACAATGCATAGATTTCCTTACAGATATTAAAGCCATCTGCCATATTTTCCAGACTGGCATGCGCTTAAACTTGCCGTATGCCACAACCACGCAACCGCCAAGTATCTCTGCAAGACACGTCCTATTACCACTACATTTCCCGATGTGTACGGCGTGCTTTCCTGTGTGCGTCTGATTCAGTAACGGGTTTTGCCTTTGGAGAAAGTGGCGGATGTCCGGATTCTTCTCCAAAATTCTTATTTAACAATTCAGTTGATTTAGTATCACTATTTGATACTATAGCAAGTTGAAAACAAAGCACGCCAAAATCCTTAAGGCGATCTACACGCGGCCAACCCCAGCCAGCATTAACTGGCGCAAGGTTGAGGGTTTAATACTCGCCCTACGCTTTCCCTGGCACAGGCAGAGAGCATCAGGAAGTGGTTTGAACACTTAGGAATCAAACCATGAGTAATAACTTTTTGATTATAGATAATGTACCTGCAGTCATTACCTATGACCCGGAACTTGAAATGCTGCGTGGCGAGTTTGTCGGTCTGAATGGTGGCGCGGATTTCTACGCCAATGATGTAGAAGGATTGAAACGCGAAGGCAAAATCTCACTCGATATATTTGTAGACGCGTGTAAGGAAGATGGCGTTACGCCGTTTCGTATTTATTCAGGCAAATTTCAAGTTCGTGTGGGAAGCAAGACTCATAAAAGCATTACGATGGCAGCAAAAACATCTGGCCAGTCCATAAACTCCTGGGTTGTTGAAGCCCTGGAAAAGAAGCTGCTGAAGAATTAGGTGACAAGGTAGCCTAATAAATTACTGACTCCGTTTTACCACGCTAATCGTGTTGATGGCCACCCGGCCCATGAACGTGACCGTGCTCGGTTTCTTCCTCACTGGCGTCACGAATCTCGGTGATTTCCACATCAAAGGTCAGCGTCTCGCCTGCCAACGGGTGATTTGCATCGACGTCTACGTTGAACCGTCCCATCTTGACCACGGTAACCTGTACGGGGCCCTGGTCGGTCTGCAGGTTCAGAACCTGACCAACAATTATTTTCCCAAGGCCTTTAAGACGCTTAAGAGGAACACGCTGAATATTGTTCTCTGCCCGCACGCCATAAGCTTCTTCAGGTTCGACCGTTACGCTGAATTTGTCCCGAATGGCGTGTCCTTCCATGGCTTTTTCAAGCCCGCTGATGATATTGTTGGAACCATGCAGGTAGGTCATCGGGTCACGGTCTTTTGAGGATTCCATTTCCTCACCTTCGGTGTTCTTTAAGGTGTAATGAAAAGTTACGACCTTGTCTTTTTCGGCTTGCATATGCATCTCTCAATCTGGTGAAACCTGAGATTTCATTATAACCCGTGATGGGTGCAATGTTCCGGTGTGTGCGCTAAGGTTTCTGTACAGGGTAATTATTTGGTGACAAACAGCATGACTAAAACCGGACTACTGATTTTGTTGACGCTTTTCATGATACCTGCCTGGGCACAGCTGGATGAAAACACCACGCTGAATGAAGAGGCCCTGCTGGAAGAAGAGCTTGAACCAGTAGTCAGCCCGGTGGTGGATAACCCCATCGAGGTAACGATAAAAGAATGGCCTGTCCCCTGGAAGGACAGCCGTCCGCGAGACCCGGATGTGGCACCCAATGGCGTTATCTGGCTGGTCGGGCAGGGTGGTGATTACGCAGCACGGTTTGATCCGGCCAGCGAAGAGTTCACACAGAAGGTGCTGCCACCCGGCACTGGCCCGCACAACCTGATTGTTGATCGTGACGGGTCCCTGTGGATTGCAGGTAACCGCCAGGCTTTTATCGGCAAGATGAATTCTGTGACCGGTGAGCTGACCCGCTTTACCATGCCGGATGACACTGCACGCGACCCACATACGCTGGTGTTTTCAGGCAGGAATGAAATCTGGTTCACGATGCAGTGGAGCAACTATGTTGGACGCATGAATAAGCGCAGTGGTGAGATTGCACTGGTACCAATGCAAACTGAGAAGGCCCGGCCTTACGGCATCAAGATGGACTCGAAAGGTCACCCGTGGGTTGCATTACTGGGTACCAACGGGCTTGCGACCATTGATCCGGGAACAATGGAACTGAAGGTTATTTCTCTGCCACGTGATGATTCACGGATACGACGACTGGCCATCACCCGCGATGACATGGTCTGGTATACCGATTATGCGGGTGGTTATTTTGGCCGCTATGATCCGGCAACCGGTGAGATCAGCGAGTGGCTGGCGCCCAGTGAGAAGTCCGGGCCTTATGCCATGGCGGCGGATGCGGATGGCCGGGTTTGGTTTGTTGAGACCTGGCCGGATCCCAACCTGTTGGTCGGGTTTGATCCGATTACTGAGATGATTTTTAGTATTACGCCGATTCCCAGTGGTGCGGGGGCTGTTAGGCATATGGTTTTTGATCCTAATAGGAATAGTTTGTGGTTTGGGACAGATACTAATAATTTGGCGCAGGCGATTTTGCCTTGAATTGAGGGTCGCTACGTGCATTCCTGGACGTTATCGTAACCAGCGGAGCTGGCCTCTCCTACGGGGGCGTGGTGGTTTTGCCATAGTTTATTTCACGGTGATGGTGATCTTTTTTGAGATGACTGGTGCTTTGTGCGGTATGTGTGCGTAATTTCCTAACACGAGCTGTAAAGTATGTTTGCCTGGCGGCAGGGTGAGGGTGGTTTCTGTTTGGCCTCCACCAAAATGTCGGACTTGATCGCTCTTTGGTAAAGGGGCGTCCATCGGTGGCAACACATCCACGTCGATTAATAAGTGGTGGTGACCGGTTTTGTCTTTCTCGACGCCGGCGGGTGCTACGCCCATACCGCGCAGGCCGAACTGGATGGTGAATTCACTGCTGACCACGTCACCGTCTTGCGGGGTGATGAAATACAGGCTTGGATCGTCACCTGCGGTGGCCAATGCAGGAATGCTAAATATTAGTACCGCGTAAATCAGAGCTGCTAACTTCATTTTTCTTCTCCTCGTTTAACCGTCATTCCGGGCTTGACCCGGAATCCATTTTCCTTGGCAACACAGAGCAAATGGGCCCCGGGTCAAGCCCGGGGTGACGTCGATTAAGCCCGGGGTGACGTCGATTAAGCCCTGGGTGACGTCGATTAAGCCCGGGGTGACGCCGATTAAACCCGGAGTGACGTCGATTAAGCCCGGGGTGACGCCGTTTCGTCCAGAGTGGCGCATTATGCCGGGGGCGACAACTGCTCCTCTACCCATCGACCGACTTCGTCTTTAAGTATAGTCAACGGAACCGAACCAAGCGCCAATATAAAATCATGGAACTCCCGCAGGTCAAAATCTGCACCCAGCTGCTCTTCTGCCTGGTGACGTAATTGCCAAATGGTGTATTCGCCCAGCTTGTAGCTCAAAGCCTGTGCCGGCCAGGAAATATAGCGGTCAATTTCCGTGGTGATTTCGTGCAATGACAAAGCCGTATTAGCAGCAAGATAATCCTGAGCCTGTTTACGGGTCCAGCCCTTGGTGTGCACGCCAGTGTCGATAACCAGGCGGCAGGCTCTCCACATTTCATAGGTAAGACGGCCAAAATCCTGGTAAGGAGTCTCGTATATGTCCATCTCAACACCCAGTTTCTCGGCATAAAGCGCCCAGCCTTCACCATAGGCTGAAATGTAATCATTGCGTCGAAACTCCGGTTGGTCACCCTGCTCCATCGCCAGTGCGCCCTGTAAGTGGTGGCCCGGTGCGGCTTCATGCAAGGTTAACGCTGGCAAAGTATATAAAGGCCTGCTTTCAAGCGCATATGTATTGACCCAGTAATAGCCACCACGGTGTGCCGTTAACGGTGAGCCAATATAGCGGCCGGCGGTATAAAAAGGTGCGATATTCTCCGGCACCGGCGCAACGCCATAAGGCTGGCGGGGCAGCTTGCCAAATAGTTGCGGCAGACGGCCATCCACTTTCTTGGCGACATAGGATGCTTCCGCCAGCAACTCATGCGGTGTTTTGGCGTAGAACTGCGGATCAGTACGCAGGAATTGGATAAATGCAGCCAGGTCACCGTCAAATTCGACTTCCTTGATAATGGTTTCCATCTCGGCACGAATGCGGGCCACTTCACTCAGGCCCAATTGGTGGATCTCATCAGCGCTCATGTCCACCGTTGCATACAGGTAAATCTGCTCCTGGTAGAAACGTTCCCCGCCCGGCAGTTCGCTTGCGCCGAGCGTGGTGCGGGCGGCCGGGAAATAATCATCTACAAAGAAGTCCAATAAACGCTGATAGGCAGGTACCACACTCTCCATGACGACAGCGCGCGCCTCTTTCAATAACTCTTCTTTAGTTTCACCACTGATGTTCTTATTCAAATTTAAAAACGGTTGGTAGAAGGTGCTGCGCTCCGGATTCTCAACCAACTGTTTTCTGATCGGTACTTCACGCCCATCCAATATCACGCGTGGTTGCGTCATGCCGGTGCGCAGGCCCTCGCGCATCAGTGTGATGTACTCGTCCATAACGATCGGCAATTCCCTCATACGCGACAGGTAGTTGCGATAGTCTTCTTCAGAGGCAAAATCGGTCTCCTCCCCCCAGCGTGCCCACGACAGGTAAAAGCCCCAGTCACTGTTAAATGGAATCAAGTATTCACGGGTTTCATAGCTTGCGAGGTATTGATGCATTTGCCGCTCAAACATGCGGTAGTTAATGCAGTCCTCGCGTTCAAGCCTGTCACAGGAGATAGTGGCCAGTTCGGCCTTGATCTGTTTCCAGAATTCATAACGTCTGCGTTGGTCTTTCTCGCTGACGTGGGTAATCTTGCCTTCATACCCCTGCGGGCCCTCATTTGATTCATTGGCACGGGCGAGTGACGGAAACTCCTGCATGCGGAAATTCCAGTCTTTCTCCAGCAGGGCAGTGAACGCCTCCCCGTCATCCGGATGGTCATCTGCACCAACACTGAAAGTCAGCAATGCCATACACAATAGAGCTATAAGTTTTTTCATATTATTACCTTCAGGAAACCAGGAAGCCCTTCCAATAAGGGTCGTCTTGCGGATCCACGCTGATGGTGTTCTCACCGTAAATCCTGGCCCAGCCTTCAATCGATGGAATGATTGCATCGAAATCACCAACCCGTGTTAAAGCTTCGATTCGCCCGGTAAACTGACTGCCGATATAACTTTCATGGACAAACTGATCACCTTCGGCCAGTTTTCCCCGCGCTGCCAGCTGCGCCATGCGCGCTGATGTACCGGTGCCACAGGGCGAACGATCGATGGCCTGATCGCCATAAAACACCGCATTGCGAGCATCAGAACCAGGTTTTTGAGGTTTGCCGGTCCATTCGAGATGCGTTAACCCACATATTCGCGGATCTTGCGGATGGATAAAACTGTATTTCTCATTCAGCCGCGCACGCAGCAGTGGACTGATACGCAGAATATCACTGGCGGACAGGTCTTCGAGATCAGGGTAATGGGTTTGCGGATCAATAATGGCGTAATAGGCGCCGCCGTAGCCCACATCCGCTTTGAGTTCCCCTCCCAGTTCCGGACAATCCACAGTCAAATCGCGTGCGTGCAGGTAGGAAGGGACATTTATGAGCTTGACCGACTTCACCTTACCGTCCTGCTCCGTATAGCTGGCCACGACCTTACCGGCCGGAGTCTCCAGATGCAGTTCACCCTTAATACGCGGTTTCACCAGGCCTTTCTCAATCGCGATGGTCACCGTGCCGATGGTGCCGTGGCCGCACATAGCAAGACAACCGGAAGTCTCGATGTACAGGATGCCGATATCACAATCGGGCCGGTTACTGGGGTAAAGCATGCTGCCGGACATCATCGCGTGGCCGCGTGGTTCGTACATCAACGATGTGCGTACCCAGTCGTATTCATGCAGAAAGTGCTCACGCTTATCCAGCATGGTCTCGCCCTGCAACGGTGGTTTTCCACTGACGACTACTCGTACGGGATTACCGCAGGTGTGCGCGTCAATACAGTGAAATGTGGTCGCTTCGGGCCTGCTCATTTTCTCAGGCTCACTTGCCCTTAAACCGGTCAAAGCGGAATGGCGTGAGATCTGTGGTGGTTTCATCGCCCACCACCAGGTCGGCAATGTGACGGCCGGTGGTGGGCCCCTGGGTCAGACCATAATGGCCATGGCCAAAGGCATAAAAGACGTTGCGATGACCAGGTGATGCCGAAATGATCGGGGTTGAATCCGACATCATAGGTCGCTGCCCCATCCACTCGGTCGCGTTTTCGGTATTGAGCCCTTCGAGATAATCGCTGGCATGTTTGAGCAATACCTTTGCCCGCTGGTAATCGGGTTCGGCTTCCAATGCTGCAAACTCTGCTGTTCCGGCGACCCTCAGTCCATCATTCAGCGGTGTCATGACAAAAACCCGGCTTAGCGACATGACCGGGTAGTCCAATTCAACACCAGGATTGGGGATCATGCTGCTATAGCCACGTTTTGCGATCATTGAAACCTTGTAGTCGAGTTGCTTTGCGATCAAATTTGACCAGGCCCCTGCGGCAACCACCAGTTTATCTGCCTTGATGTTCTTGCCTGACTCTGTCCGCAGACTAACGCCTTGATCATATGCCTTCACCTGGGTAACTTTATCCTGAATCCATTCCGCACCATTGCCAATACAATGTTCAGCAATTCGAGCGGTAACTTTTTCCGGATCCAGTAACTGATGCCAGTCCGGCATCATGATCGCCACACCCTTGTCCAGCTTCAGGCACGGCACCAACGCCCTGGCTTCATCCACACTAAGCCGCTTTGACTCGAACCCCAAACGGGCCCGCAAATCCCTTTGCCACTGATCACCGAGATATTCCTTTTCTGTGTCATAGACATGAATAGCGCCTTTGGATCGTCGCAGATGTGCTGAATCTGTTGCTGCAAGTATCTCATCGTAATCATTAAACGCCGTGCGCATTAATTGTGTTTGTGCCGTTGCAATTGCCTCTACTTTTTGCATCGAACTGACACGCCAGAACTTCCAAAACCATGGCAACAACCCCGGTATGGCCAACGGTCGAATGCGCATCGGACCCAGCGGATCCAGCATCCAGCCGGGCACTTTCCAGATCATGCCAGGGTAGGAAAATGGAATCACGGATGACCTTGAGATACAGGCAGCATTTCCGGAACTACAGGACTGTCCGGGTGGGACACTATCAATAAGCGTCACTTTCAGCCCTTTCCGCTGCAAGTGCCAGGCACAGCTTGCACCGATAATACCCGCACCGATCACCACGCAGTGTTGTCTTGAATCGTTCATCTCAACTTAGTACATCCAGGCCGTTAACCAGTTTTTCCAATATGGTAATGATCTCATCCAATGCCCTGATTGCGCCAGCACCATCGCCGTCTGCAACGGCTTGCGCGAGACCGCTGTGTAAATGTGCCGATAGCGGCAGATCGAGACGATGGCGGTGCAAATACCACAACCGCCGGCACTGGCTGTGCATAGCTGCCAGTGCTTTGACAAGGTAGCGGTTATAACAGGCCGCTTCCAGCAATTCATCCAGGCGCCGGTCGAGACGAAAAAAGCTCTCCAGGTCATCACCGGCAGTGTTCATATGCGATGCCAGTATCTGCAGGGCCTGGCGTTGGTCCGGGGTTGCGCGCTCGGCAGCCTTAACGACCATCAGTCGCTCCAGCACACGACGGGCCTCAACAATCTGCAACAGGTCGGAACGACGTAAAGGCGTAACCATCAGACCCTTGCGCGGCAACACCTGTAACAGCCCTTCTGCTGAAAGTCGCTGGATGGCCTCACGCACTGGTGTTCGCCCAAGACCGGCTCTTTCCATTAAGTCTCGTTCGGCAACCAGTTCACCAGGTGGAATTTTGAGTGTCACCAACTGCTCTTCCAGCAAACGGTAGGCGGTCTCTGCCATGCTGCCATGATCAGACGTCTGGTGAGTGGCGATACTCACAGGACAGGTCTGCTATCCAATGCCTGGGCAACGACTTTCCTGACAAACGCATCCTCTGCGTCATCTAAACCGAGTCTGGGCGATCTCACACGTGCGCTGCCGACGCCAACGATCTCCTCCACCAGTTTGATCTGCTGAACAAACTTCGGACCAATATCCAGGTGCAACAAAGGCAAAAACCATTCGTACAGCACTCTCGCCTCATCCCACTTTTTGGCACGCATCAGATCGTACAGGTGAACCGTTTCATGCGGAAAAGCAACCACCAGTCCCGCGACCCAACCTGTAGCGCCCAGGGAGAAACACTCGTACGCGAGATCATCAACCCCACAGAAAATCGTAAACCGATCACCCAGCCTGCGCCGAATCTCCGGAATACGGCGTGTATCGGTTGAAGATTCCTTGATCGCAACGAACTTGGGATTTTCAGCCAGTTTTTCAAAATCTTCCGGCAATAGGTCAGTACCATACGCCACCGGGTTGTTGTAGAGCATTACCGGTAAATCCGATGCTGCAGCAACCTGATTGAGATAGGCCAGGGTTTCACGCCGATCACTTGGATAGCGCATTGGTGGCAGCAACATGAAGCCATCCACTCCGATCTCCTGCGATTTCACGGCGAACTCACATGCCTGACGTGTATCAGATTCAGCAATGCAAGCCAAAAGGGGAACACGTCCCGCCACCTGGCGATGAAAGAACTCCGTCAACTGTAGTTTTTCCTCCTTGTTCAGCGTGGCATTTTCGGCCAATGATCCTTGAATTATCAGGCCATGCACTCCTGCATCCAACTGAAACTCAAGATGTTCGGCCATGGCATCGAAATCGAGGCTGAAATCCTCTTTAAATTTTGTTGTTAAGGCAGGATATATCCCTTCCCAATTAATTGTATTCATTGATTATTCCAATTTGTTACTGTTTGATATATCACTAATATATTATATTTTAACATAGAAAAACTGACACTGGCACCCAGCCAATTTGGTGAAAACCACGGTTAAACTCGGTTCGTGGTGAGTATTTTGTGCCGAATGGGATCAAAAAACGCTGATTTTTCAGGTAAGTGTTTAGGGACATTGGTAAGCTGGAGAGTGAAGTAATGACAGCCTTAATTACAGAAGAGGATTCATGAACAACCGGCGCATACTAAAGATGACTCAATCTACAATCTTTTCTTTCTTCCTGCTGCCCATATCAGTACTGGCAGCGGGTGGTACGGATGAGCATGAAACGAAGCACAGTTTCCATCCCAATGTAATTGGTTTATTCCTGGTAGTACCGGTGAAGACCGACGGGATTCCGATTTTACTTTCGGTATCGAATACGAGCGACGCATTAGTGAATCATTTGGAGTGGGTGGCGTCATTGAGCGCGCTTTCGGTGACCACGACTTCTGGGTGTTCGCCGTGCCTTTCGCCTATCACACAGGGGCGTGGAAATGGTACGTGGCACCGGGAATGGAAAACAAGGACGACCACAAAAATGAGTTTCTTGTCAGGATAGGCCTTGAATATGCATTCGAGGTAGGTGAGTACGAGCTTTCACCGCAGGTTGATGTTGATTTTGTTGATGGTGAGCAGGAGTATGTTATAGGTGTCGTGTTCGCCAGGGGTTGATTAGTCTTTCAGTTATCCACTTTCTCTTCTAATGAATTTTATTGAACACTAATCCCATGTAAAGCCCACGGTCAGACCCGTCATGCGTACGTCATATACAAAAAACTCATCGTTTGGTAATTTATCCTCAAAGTCGACATCCATAACGCGAAAGCCCAGCACCACGGAATTTCCGCTTTGGAGTTTTCTGTTAAAATACATTTGACCATTCCAGCTGTGATTAGAACCACCCAAGCCAATATCACCTTGCAACATGAAGCTCCATTTGTCTGAGATGGGTTTTTCGTAGAAACCACCCAATAGGAAATCGGTAAAGTCAGGAGATGCTCTTTTGACCAGCTTGGGATCCATCGGAAGGTTGGGTTTCCAGGTCAGTGTTGTATCCAGCTCCATATAGCGGGCACCGATTAACCAACCTGCAACACCATTGCCAAGGGCTGTTTTTCGCCCGTAGTAAAATTGATAAATAGGCTGCTTCAGGTCGGTGCTGATTGTTCCGCCTAGCGGGGCGCTCACGTCATCGGGTGAAAGCGAATAGTATTGTAAATCTGCTACAAAAACATTGCGGCCCCAGTCACGCCTGAAAGCGACAGCGCCACCAATATTCAGTGAACTCAGGAGATCACTGAAGCTCAGATCAATATCTGATTCAATTGGGCCGATACCCACGGTGCCGTCAATTGCCTGGGCCCACAGGTATGCGGTTATCTGCCAATTGGCTTCAGAGGGGAAATCTTGATCCTGTGCCTGGGCAGTCTGTGCCAAGGATGTAAATACCATCAATGAAACGACAGCAAAGTTCTTAATCAACCTGCTTATACCCATTTTGAAATCTTCTTTTCGAAACTGTTGATCTAAGCATTATAAATCATAGAAAGGGAATCTTATATATGCACACAAAACTGCTGCATTGCGTTCAAGAAAAGGATTTTCTGATTAAAAAAGACCCGACAGATTGATCTACCGGGTCTACATATCTGGGCAGGTGTGTGTCAGATCAGTTACTGCGAATCTTGATAGACCCGTTGACGGTATCGACATTCAACCTGGCGCTACCGCTACCAATGCTGCCGTTTAGATCGCTGCCGACGAAGCCCTTATCAGTCTCCAGCCCAAAATCCCGGGCATTGATGCTGCCGTTCAAGGTATCAGCGCTGACATCCACATCTGCATTCTTGGGCACTCTAATGGTTACGCGACCATTGACTGTCTCAGCCTTTACTTTCTGCTGACCTTCAAGCCTGCTAAAAGATGCTTCGATACTGCCATTAACCGTCGAAAAGCTGGCATTCGACGCAAGATCACTGAGATCCAGATCACCATTAACCGATTCAGCCTCCACCTCACCGGAAACCCCGCTTACCTCAACATCACCGTTAACGGTCTCAACCGAATCCAGGTTGGTAGCTGCTGGAACCATGATTTCATAGGTGACAGAACCGCCATTTCCACCCCAGCTATACCAGCTGTCAGAGTTCGGAAGGTCCGTTTCAATCACAATGGAGTCTGCGGTATGGGTAATTTCAACCTCTATCCCATCCAGCGTTTTCTGGTTGTCGGCCTTTTTGATAGCAATAATTTCAACTGTATCACCGCTGCCACCTGTCACGGTGACTGATCCGTTAACATTTGAAACACTTAGACGGCCACCGTCGTTGAGCGGGAAGGAATAGCTTTCTTCCTTGGTTACTTTTGCGCTTAAATTACCGGATGCAACCAGGGCAATGGCCAAAATCATTGTTCTTAACAGCATTACAAATCTCCGTTGAACTCGTTATAAGTAGTTTATATGATGGTTTTGATGATTGCGGCTACCAAGTGGTTTAAACCCCCAAAAAATAAATCCAGGGAAAGCCGCATACTGTAGGAGGGGTCAGCTTCGCTGACCGCGACCAAACGAGAACAGAACAAAATGAATTCCATCCAAAAACCAACCCTGCGCCCAATCCAAAAAAACGACATTGAAATTGTGTCGGAAATCATCCGAACTGTCATGAAAGAATTCAAGGCTGTGGGTTGCGGATACTCCATCAGCGATTCAGAAGTCGATGATATGTTCACTGCTTACTTACCGGAGGGTTCGGCGTTTTACGTGGTAGAAAAGGACAACCAGATTCTCGGTTGTGGTGGCTATGCACCGTTGACCGGTGGGGATAAAGAAACCTGCGAATTACGCAAAATGTATTTCCAGCCCGAATTGCGCGGTACAGGCATGGGCGCACAAATGCTCAAGCTTTGTCTCGATGAAGCGCGCCGTGATGGATACCTGCATTGTTATCTTGAGACGATGGAAGGGATGGACAAAGCGCGTAGCTTGTATGAGAAGCATGGGTTTGAGTATCTGGATGAACGTATGGGGGATACGGGGCATTCCAGTTGTGGGACCTGGATGTCTAAGGGGTTTGTTTGACATTCGTGCTAATCGATCCGCGGCGACACGGGGTTTACCTGCTCTCTTGGGGCAAAAAGGGCACAACGTCATCCCGGGCTTGACCCGGGATCCATTTTCTTCGTCATCCCAGGCCCGAACCTCGATCCATTTTTACCTGCGCAAACAGAAAACAAGAGCAAATGGGTCCCGGGTCAAGCCCGGGATGACGGTGCCACTTATGGAAACCTCTTCCCCCCATGTCGCCGCGGATCAAATAGCACAAATGCTATCGAACAGGAAACAAAGCCACCGGCTCAGTCTCACCCATCATCTGCTGGCGCACCAGTGGAACTGGCGGGCCACCGTAGCTTAAGAATTCATCATGGAATTCACGCCAGGCTTTTCGGCCGCCGCGGGTGGCTGTCCAGTCATCGCGCAGGCGTTTGATCATCAATTTGCCCATGGTGTAGTTCAGGTAAGCCGGGTCATAGGTACCGCGCGCTGCCTGTTGAATAGCCGTGCCCTCGCTTTGGAAGCCCTCTTCCATGAAAAACCGCTTTGAGTCTTCAACCGACCAGCCCCTGGTATGCAGACCGATGGTGGAGAGGAAGCGTGCATTACGCAGCAATGCATTGCTGATCTGGCCGATGCGGGCTTCCGGGTCACCATCCCGCAGGCCGGCTTCGATCATCATTTCTTCGGTGTAATGCGCCCAGCCTTCAGCATAAGCGTAACCGACAAATACACGACCATAGAAAAATGATGCGCGATTGGCATGCAGGAAATTCAGAAAATGACCGGGCCAGACTTCATGAACCGAGGTAAACAACAGGTCGGCCTCACCGGCGATGTAATCGGCCTGCACTTCTTCAGACCAGGCTGGGTTCGGTGGGGATATGTAATAAACCGACGGTTGGTTTTTCTCCCAGGCACCCGGAATATTAATATAGGCAGAATT
>Ga0164313_10003512_pt1 | contig 13943 bp, 11 predicted proteins | sample GuaBasSedimGuay4_FD_113735 | JGI IMG/M metagenome (GOLD analysis project Ga0164313, IMG submission 113735) | Subseafloor sediment microbial communities from Guaymas Basin, Gulf of California, Mexico - Guay4, Core 4569-4, 0-3 cm | ecosystem: Environmental > Aquatic > Marine > Hydrothermal vents... | reverse complement strand
CAGGCCCTGAAGGATGCAAAAAAACACAAGATCCGGGGCCAGGACGTGACTCCTTTCCTGCTGAATCGAGTCAGCGAGCTGACCGGAAAATCAAGCATGAAAGCCAACCTGGGGCTGCTGTTAAATAATGCCAGGATTGCAGCCAGGGTAGCTGTAGAGCTATCCAGGATATAAAGCAAAACCACTCAGGGGGAGGGGGAGATTGTCACTGTGGGATGGATCGTATATGGTGGGGAGGGGGTTACCGTGGGTGTGAAAGTCACAGTAGGTGTGTGTGGATCTCCAACCACAGAAAAATTGCCTGAAATGTAATAATCCAGTCCCAGGAAGATCTGAATTTGATAATCTCCCGGCAGCCACAGTTCCGGGGCCGGATCCCAATCGGTGTAGCCAATACCGCCGCTGCCGCCGTTCCAGGGCATGCTTTCATAATGCACCAGCTCATTTTCCAGGTACCAGAGAGCGCTCCACTGGATGTCATCCTCCATCAAGGCGTAGCTGAAAACTGCATAGAGGTGGCCCACCGGGTTGGTGAACTGGATCCCGGGGCCGATAGGATTGTAATCATCATCGAGTCCGATATTAGAAAGGACCAGCGGGCTGAAGGCGGCTTTTGCCGGCGGAGTGAGCTTTCCCTCAAAACGAGCTTCCACAGCCATCGGAATGTGTGGCGTAGAACTGGGCTGGGGAGTATAAGATTCGGCCGGTGTGAGGGTAATGGTGGGGGTCTCAGTGATGGTCGGCGAGGTCGATGCGGATGGGGAGATGGAAGGTGTCAGGCTGGCAGGCCGGGTAGGTGAGGGACTGATGATCGTGTAAGCTACAGGCTCGCCGTAAAAAAAGACCAGGATGCCCAGGATAGCCCAGAATAAAGCCAATACGATCAGCCACCAGCCCCGTCTTTTCTGGTCCTGGCTGAGATTGAAAAATTTGATCTTGCGGCTGGCCAGTACTGTTTGGGCGCCGGTGATAACACTGATCAGGAAAAAGATCCCGGCCAAGACTGTGGCGGCGATCACACCAGCACGGATATCCAGGTTCACTGGGCACGCTCCGACAAGATCACCGGATTGGTTAGTTTTCCAATACCTTCGATCTCAATTTCCACTGTATCGCCGGCTTCCAGTTTGGAGACCCCTTCCGGGGTTCCGGTCAGTAGTACATCGCCAGGCATCAGGGTCATAAAGGATGAGGCAAAAGCGATCAGCTGCTCCACCAGGAAGACCATTTCCCGGGTGGAGGCCATCTGGCGCAGGTCGCCGTTGACACGGCAGGAAATGATGGCGTCGGCTGTATTGAAATCGGTCTCGATCCAGGGTCCGATGGGGGCGAATGTGTCAAAACCTTTGCCCCGGGTCCAGAGCAGGTCCTCGCGCTGGAAAATCCGATCGGTAACGTCGTTGGCGATGGTGTAGCCCAGGATGTGTTCTTTGGCCTGATCAGGTTCTATCCAGCGCCCGGCTTTGCTGATCACTACGACCAGCTCAGCTTCGTGCTCTACCTGTTTGGCCTGGGGAGGTAAAATGATCGCTTCTCCGGGTCCGATCACAGCCGTGGGCGGCTTAAAGAACAGAACTGGTAATTCAGGTACAGCGTTATTCAGTTCAGCGGCATGAGCGGCGTAGTTGCGGGCAACGCAGATGATCTTGCCGGGCTCGACCGGGGCCAGCAGTTCAACCTTATCGAGGGAGGTTTTAGCTTCCCCGCGCTGGAAGGAACCGAAGATATCGCCCTTGATAGGCCCGACCTTATTTTCCAGCAGCCAGCCGTAGCCGGCCTTGCGGCGAGGGGTTCTGTATCTAATGATTTTCATTCAGAATGAGTTTATCATATGGGGGGAAGGTTTGGCAATTTACGAGGCGTAAATTGTAAGTTGTAAAACGTAAATGGATGAATACTTGCTGACCTCAAGTCGCCTTACATCTTACAACTTACCACTTACGGGAAGACCGTCCCTTTCGATTATTTTTCCTTTTTGGTATAATGTGTACAGAAACCCGGGCGGTTAGCTCAGTTGGTTAGAGCACCTCCTTTACAAGGAGGGGGTCGTTGGTTCGAGTCCAATACTGCCCACAAGAATTGCTTGACAAATTCGGATAACGATTTTTTGCTTTAGGGAATGATTAATATAGGGGGAGACGGCAACCCTGCTGCCTGTCGGATCGGTAGTAAGCTAGGCCACCAAGGCTTCACCGCGGAACGCTCAGTGCCACGTACCACGCCCGGTTTGTGTTAATCGGTTCGATGAATCCAGAAGAAGGTCGTCTCCGTCCACAGATACTTGAGCGTTTCAGTTTGCGGTTCTATAATTTATTCTGAACCCTGCTCGAATGAGTGCCCACCTGCGCTTGAAATGAAAGGAGACCCCATGAATACCTCCGAGGCGAGTCATCCCATATCTTATCTTCTGCTGTTCTTTGTCGTCTTCGCGCTCTCGTCCTGTAAGTACCCACCCCCGACTCCAATTGACATACCAGATGGAACCTGCACATTGGAGGACTACTTTTTGTTGCGCTTGATAGAGCCAGAAGACGGCGCCTTCGCCTACGCCATCGAATCCGTCGCCGGCAGACCGCCGAATTTACGCTGGGCTTTAGCTGCGGAGTGCACGCCGGGTGGTTTCCGCGTTGTGGTGGGAACCGATGAAGAACTCAACGACGTGGTGATCTCTGCGGAGGTCGATTCTGAAGTGCGCCAGTTTCAGATCGAAGTCGATTTAGAAGTAGAAAGGGAATACTATTGGACGGTCGAATTACTGGCTGGTGAACTTGCGATTGGGAATCCGCCACCGTTTATGTTCCAAACGCTTCCCGTCCCGGAGGGGCAGATGGGTGTGATTTTCGGGCGTGTGTGGGAGGACGAATGCGATTTTTCAAGTGGTCTCATTGACCCTGATAACCTGCCGGAAGGCTGTGTCGTTGTGGAGGGAGGAGTCCTGGCTGACGGCGTACGGGATGAGGATGAACTTGGCATTCCCGGCGTAGAGGTGCGTGTTGCACATGGCAAATGTCCCCCGACTGGTTATGTTGGTCTGGCATCCTCCGGCCCGACTGACGAAAACGGCTATTACTATTACTTTGGACCCGTAGGAACGTATTGTGTCACTGTCATCCCGGAGGATCCTGGCAACAATGCTATCCTGTTCCCGGGGACGTTCTCATATCCTTTAGATGAGAACCTGCCCTTAGGGACAGCGTATACCGAGGTGACGATTGAAAGCGACGGGCAGATCATTGAAGGCATCAACTTCGGCTGGGATTACGTCATCCCAGAAGGTCAGCCGGGTGTGATTGCCGGGCGTGTGTGGGAGGACGAATGCGATTTTCCAGGTGGTCCCATTGACCCCGATAACCTGCCGGAAGGCTGTGTCGTTGTGGAGGGAGGAGTCCTGGCTGACGGCGTACTGGACGAGGATGAACTTGGCATTCCCGGCGTAGAAGTGCTTATCGCCCAAGGCGAATGTCCCCGGTCTGAGACCGGAGTGCTGGCATCCTCCGGCCCGACTGACGAAAACGGCTATTACTATTACTTTGCACCCGTAGGAACGTACTGTGTCATTGTCCTTCCCGAGGACCCTGGCAACGATGCCATCCTGCTCCCAGGCACGTTTTCATATCCTTTAGATGAATACCTGCCCTTAGGGACAGCGTATACCGAGGTGACGATTGAAAGCGACGGGCAGATTTTTGAAGGCATCAACTTCGGCTGGGATTACGTCGAGGATGATACCCGGAACGGCATCGACGACAGTGTCAGCGAAGGCGTAGATACCGCAGAACTTGAATTCCTGTTCAGTTGTATCAGCCCCCCCGAAGATGCCTGTGAAAATCATTATGGGAGCGCGAGTCAGCAATGTGCGTCCATTGATGAAAAATATCTGGATAAGTGTCCCCAAAGTTATCAGGGTCACCAGGCTATAGGCGTCTGCGATGTAGATATGGGTCACGACATATTCGTGGAGTGGGTTCCGTACGTGGTTCCCCCAGCTATAAATCCCGTAGGAGAATGTGAAAATCTCCTCCAAGGCACCTGGTCAGATTTGTATACACCATGACAGGCTCCGATCTGCTGCCGGATGAAATATCACTTTTCCTCAAGTTAATTGTGCCCATTCTGTAACAGGTGGCAATCTGACCTCTCTGCCGGTCACCCAATGTATTTATTTTCGAGTTTGTCACAGTCGGCCGCTACCAGATCCATCTCCGGCGCCCTAAGAAGCTCTACAAAACATACCGGGATTCCTTACTGGACCCCTGTCCAATAATCTCTATGAAAACAAACTCAAAGCTATTGGTTTGAATCCAATTCAAACCAATAATTCTAAAGAACCGTTGTTCGTATCGACAGCAGTTTTATTTGTATATAATAAAATTATCAGAGTCCAGGAAAATAATCATTTGAAGGGGAGGAATATTTTGCTTAATTGGAAGAATCTTGATAAGTATGACAAGCTGTTTGTCATCTGGGCCTTCACATTCCAGATCATCCTCATTCTCCATTTCGCTCTTCGGAAACCTTTCTTCGAGAGTTATACAGTGAAATATGGCTGGCTAGTATATGCCCTGTGCATCCCGGCTGTGATCATCAGTATTATTCTGATGCGGGCGGGAAAAAGCTGGCATTTCTGGCTAGGGGGATTTCTGTTCCTCCTCTATGCGATCTTTGGGTTTTATATAGATTATGTGGCCCAGATCCAATTCCGAAACCCATTCAATGTTGCGGTCGGTATCCCTTATGTGATTTTATACCTGGGAACAGTGATGTTCTACTGGTGGCCGCTCTGGCCTATGAGCCGCCGGTTATGGGGAGGGTACACCATACTGTATATAATTGCCATGATTTTGAATATCCGATCTCATTGATATTGTTTTGGGATGGCAGTTCAAGACCTGTCCAATACCCCCCACACTCTCAATTAAACAGCTGTAGAACTTGAGCAGGGGTTAAATATATTTCAGGGCAGGCTCATCGATTTTAAGATATTAATTTATCTAACGATGGGCTTCTATATCCTGAGCATTTTTCTTTCAACGCTCCTGTTATTTCAAAACCAGCCTTTGATTGGAAAATTTATTCTGCCCTGGTTTGGCGGAATGAGACAGTAAATAATTCCATGGGTTGAAATTGATCGGGGCATTCGATTTGATCAAAAACCTTTATGAAAAGACAAGTAAAAAACAGGGGTTTGTAATTGGGGAGTTATTATGCTATTCTAATAAATACACTCCTTTATTTAGTTCAATTCAATCCCAACCCCTCATCGCAGTCTCAATAAACTCGGCCTTGGGTTTTCAGGCAGCCACCATTCTTCATTCCGGTCCTCATGGGGTCCGCTCTTATCGGAGGTAATAATGAAGGTATTTCATGGAAAGATCATCTCTCTTGACTCTGACAACCACATCTATCAATACCTGGTGGAAGACCAGGGATTGATTACCTATCTTGGGGATGTTTTGCCTCCTGAGTACGGGAACGGGACTCCGATAATCGAATTGGGGAACAAAACCCTGATCCCGGCATTCGGGGATGGCCATCTGCATTTTTCGAACTGGGCCTTGTTCGCTGCCTCTTATTTTGATGTCCGGGAAGCCAAGGATATCCCGGAGATCCAGGAGATTATCCGAGACTTCCTCGATAAAAAAGGAAATCCCAAATTAATAATAGCTTTTGGGGTATCAAAGCACAGTGTCAGTGAAAAGAGATTAATTAACCGTTTGGAATTGGACCAGGCTTGTCCAGATATCCCATTGGTGATTGTTTGTTATGACGGCCATTCTGCGGTATTTAACAGCGCCATGCTGGAAAAGTTTCCCGACGCCGTACAGAAGTTGCCCGGATTTTACAAGGAAGATGGCCACCTATTTCATGAAGCTTATTACGAAGGAGTCGATTTTGCGACATCGTTAATCCCACCTCTGGACCTGGTCAACAGCATCCTGAAAGGATATGACCTGCTGGCTGATTATGGGATTGGAACTATCCATGCCACCGAGGGCGTTGGTTTTCCCAATGACCTGGATATCACCCTGGTCAGTTTGATCGCCAAAGCCCGGGGAAAGAAAAATAGTTTTCAAACCCGATTATTCTTCCAGACCATGGATGTTGATAAGGTCCTGAAGCGGGACCTTCCACGGATCGGCGGCTGTTTTGCTACAGCCCTGGACGGCTGTTTTGGAGCCTGCGACGCCGCCCTGCATGAGCCCTACAGCCATGATCCGGGTAACAAGGGCATTCTTTACCACACGGAGGAAGAGGTATTTGAATTTACCAGGAAAGCCAACCGGGCCGGTTTGCAGATCGAAATGCATGTGATCGGGGATGCGGCTGTCTCCAGGGCCGTAAATGCCCTGGAAGCCGCGTTAAAGGATTTTCCCCGGGAAGATCACCGCCATACCATCATTCATGCTTGTTTGATCAAACCTGATGATCTCAAAAAGATCGCTGAACTGGGAATCGGGATCACCCTGCAGCCCGGTTTCCTGATCAGCCCCCTGGAGCCGGTTGAATACCTGGAAGAGATCCTGGGAGACAGGATCTATGGCAGTTCTCCCCTGAGATCGATTCTGAATGCCGGGATTCACCTCAGCGGCGGATCCGACGCTCCCGTAACACACCCTGATCCGATCGAAGGCATCTACGGTGCCTGCAACCATCCCTATGATCCAGCGCAATCGGTCTCGATTGAGGAAGCTTTACGCATGTATACTTATGAAATTGCTTGGACCAGTTTTGATGAAAAAGAACGGGGCACTCTTGAAGAAGGTAAAGTCGCTGACCTGGTAATTTTGAATCAAGACCCCCTGGCACTGGATCCCGCGGACCTGCTTTCCTTAAAAGTGGAAAATCTCTACCTCAGCGGAGAAGAATTCCAGCGCGGGATGGGTATTCCGGGTATGCTCTGGAACAGCCTGATCGGGAGTAAAGTCGCAATTTGATCTTGATGGAATTTAGTACCACAAAGAAATCCACCCATACCAGGTGGATTTCTTTTTTTTGATGCTGAGACCTCGGAGGTCTGAAGTATCAGATGGGTATGTTAACCCGCAATCCCATGGTCCGCAAAGGAAAGCTTATTATTTCACAAGTCCTATGTTTAAAACAAACGGCGCATCGGAAGATGCGCCGTCCAACCAAAGCTTGGTTTGCCAAATGAATTGTATTGCTTTTAAATTTTTACAAAAATTGTCTTCAGGTCTTGCAAGCGCCAGCTACCTTCTCCGCCGACACGCACGTCACGGCGTTGGAACAACTGCCAGGAGATCAAAACCAGAACCAGGTCGATGGCGATGAAAATTCCAAACCAGACCAAGTTGAGGCCATCCTCGATGGCCGTGGCCGTCTCCAGGTAGGTCAAGGGCGAGAAATCGGCAGCCCGTTCCAATTCATCGACAACCCCTGCAAGCAGAGTGATAAAGAAACTGGCAACAACCAGCATTCCGGCCAGCATGCTGGCCGTTCTGCGAGCTGGCAGCAGCATACTGAAGAGCAAAGACAGGGTCGTGAAGAACAGCATGATGCCAAACAGGGAAATAAATGGCAGCAGCAGTTCAAAAGCCGGGAGGGTGAAATTCTCAGACCAGGTCATGGTCAACAGCAGCGAAGCCCAGGAGATCAGCAGCAGGATAATGATAACCAGGGTGTTGGCGAGGAAACGACCCCAGAAAAGAACCGTGCGGCTAACAGGGTGGGCAAGAATCAGGTCGAGGGTGCCGCCCTCTTCGTCAAGGGCCAGCAGACTGGCGCCCGCCCCTGTAGCAAACAAACCGATGATCAAGGGCATAAATGAGAAGTACTCGACATCCAGCCAGCCGATCGGGGTATTCATCGCGCCCATATTGAATATCTCTGCAAATTCTGGCATCGTTGCTGCGTATGCATTCATCATATCCATCATTTCATTACTGCCAGCCATCATATCGAATAAAGAACCCATCATAATCGCCAAGGCAGCCAAGCCAATCCCCCAACCAATGATTGCGCCACGTGAGTTGCGTAAGGAATAACGAATTACAGTAAACATTTTATTTGTCCTCCTTCCCATTGTAGTAAGCAAGGAAAATCTCTTCCAGGCTGGTGCGCTCGGTCTCAAAATCGTTGACCGGATACTTCGCCAGGGTCTTGATCAGGACATCCATTTGGCCTTCGACCTGCAGCAATATGCCCATACTATCGTCCTTGGCGATCAGCTCAACCCCCGGAAGCTTATAGAGTTCCTCAGCTTCGGTAGGCTGTTGGAAGCGAATGCGCACCTGGCGCATTGAGCGGTGGAGCAAATCGGCGGTCACAGCCACTTCGACGATCTTACCCTCGCGGATGATCGCGACCCGGTCGGCGACGGCCTGCACTTCACTGATAATATGCGAGGAGAAGAAGACCGTGGCCCCATTATCCTGGGCTTCAGCCAGCATGCGTAGAACTTCTTGCTGCATGAGCGGGTCAAGGCTGCTGGTGGGCTCATCGAGAAGCAGCAATTCTGGTTTATGCATTAAGGCCTGAACGATACCAATCTTCTGCTTATTACCTTTCGAAAAGTTTTTGATCGGAGATATAAGTTCCAGTTTGAGGCGTTCGGATAATTCCTCGATGAATCCCCAGTCCGAGCGATTGCCGCGCAGGCGGTTGAAAAAATGGAAAACCTGTCTGGCGGTCATATTCTCGTCCACGTGCAGTTCCCCGGGTAAATAACCAACTCGCTCCTTGACAGCTTCTGGTTCTTCTTGCGGGTTAATTCCCAGCATACTAATCGAGCCATTTTGCGGGCGGATCAAATCCAACATGCAGCGGATGGCGGTGGTTTTCCCTGCCCCATTGGGACCAAGAAAACCAAAGATTTCGCCACAGTTAACATCAAGATCCACACCCTTAAGCGCTTTCACCCGGCCGTAGTTCTTAACCAATCCTCGGATTTCAATCGCTTTTTGATTGCTCATTTACCTTCTCCTATTATTTCTCTTGAAAAATATATCATTGTTGGTAAAATATCACATAACGACAATAAACATAATTTATCCGGAATTCCACGTCGCAATAATTTTACTCTATTGCCATCCAAACAGGCGGAAAAATTTGGTGAGACTTCCATAACTTTAGCGTTGTTCTCATTATTTTCGATCATTATTTAGCGATAGATCTCACAAATCCGAATATGCAATACGATTTTTCCATCCTCCAGGAGGAGGCGGAAATCGATCATGCAATTTAATATATCTTTAAAACAATAATCAGGTTATTATTTTAATATAAAAGGAGGACACGATGAGAGACGAGAAGAGTGTATTCCAACTGTTTGGAGAAACATCTGCTTCCATTTATCCCCTGTCTCGGGATGTCATGCGCCCGCTTTTCGAAGAGTATTTTTCCGAACAGCGATTTTATCAGCCTTTATTCCTGGCCTATAACCTGGGACCTGAACCGATCTCCGCTGATCTTTTCCAATTGAGGAATCCTTATGCGAACCCCGACTCCGTCCAGGAAATACTGAAAGATGCTGCTGCAGCTGGCTACCTGGAAAAAACTGGAGAGGGTGAGTTCAGACCTACCCAGAAAGGATCCTCTACCATTGAAGCTGTGCATAAAGCCTTTTTCAGTCATGTAAATCAGGTGAATCAATTCCCTATCGAGCAATTAAAAGAGTTGTGCTCACTGATGGCTAAGCTGGTGGGTTCCATCAACCAGACAGACCTGGGTGGTAGGAAGATCTGTTTCGATGCATCGTACGGAGGACATATCCAGGTTGAACCGGGGACCCTGGCCCAAGTCGACCAGCTCCTGGACGATCTGAATGCTTTTCGGGATGATGCCCATATCGCTGCCTGGACCCCGGTAGGTGTTGACGGCCATACCTGGGAGGTTTTGACCCTTGTCTGGAATGGTGAAGCGACTACAGCTGAAACGTTGAATGAACGCTTGCCATACCGTCAGTACACTGCAGAGGATTATCAGGGAAGTCTTGAGGATCTGGTTCAGAGAGGCTGGATCGAAGAGGGCGTTGAAGGGTACCTGGTAACTGACGCAGGGAAGAAGATCCGAGATGAGGCCGAAGCAGTTACGAATGAAAATTATTATAGGCCCTGGAAAGTACTCACTGATTCCGAATTGACCAGGCTAGGAGACCTGCTGAAAGAACTGAAAGAAACCAATTTAAAAATGGTAGAAAACGATGATTAAGAAATAATGGGGGGAAGAATTTCTCCGCCTGGATCAGACTCATCGATCCAGGCTTTTTATTTGTCGGGCATTGGATCGATATGAAGATGAAGAGCTCCCTGCAAGAGGATTCTAAATAAACCGGGGGAGATCCATTTACTTAGCTATATTCTTTCTTGGAAAAATTCATCGTTGGTGTACAATTCATAAATTGGAATTTACTGGTATTTTGGAGAAATAAATTATGCAATATCGTAAAATGGGATCATTGGATTGGGAAGTTTCTGCTCTGGGATTTGGCGCTATGCGCCTGCCATCCCGCAGGTTCAGCCTGATGGGAGCGGATTTTGAGGAATCCCAACGGATTATCCGCTACGGCATTGATCGCGGCATCAATTACATCGACACCGCCTGGCCCTACCACCTGGGAGAAAGCGAAAAAATCCTGGGAGAGATCCTCAAGGATGGCTACCGGGAAAAGGTTAAATTGGTCACCAAGCTGCCCATGTTCCTGGTGCGGAGAACCGAGGATTTTGAGCGCTTCCTGAACCAGCAGATGAAACGGCTGCAAACTGATTTCCTGGATATTTATCTATTTCATTCTATGAATGCTGGAGCCTTTGAGAAGATGAAGCGCCTGGGTTTAATCGATAAAATGGAAGAAGCCCAGCGCCAGGGGCGCATCGGCCATATCGGTTTTTCCTTCCATGATACCCAGCCTGTTTTCCGAGAGATCATCGATTATTACGATTGGGATATGACCCAGATCCAATACAACTATATGGATACCGCTATCCAGGCCACAACAGATGGTTTGGAGTATGCCCACAGCAAAGGAATCGCCGTGGTGGTGATGGAACCTGTTAAGGGCGGCACACTGGCTAATCCGCCTGCTGAAGCGGTTGAAGTGATGGATTCCTCTTCTGTCCAGCGCACACCTGTGGATTGGGCCCTGCAGTTCATTTGGAATAAACCGGAGGTAGCTACCGTATTGAGTGGGATGAGCAATATGCAGCAGGTAGTGGAAAACTGCGACAGCGCTGAACGCTCGGGGATCAACTCACTCAGCGGGGAAGAGAATGAAGTGATCGACAGGCTTGCCGGGATCTACCGCAAGAAGATCCTGGTGCCCTGCACTGCCTGCGAGTACTGCATGCCCTGTCCTCATGGGGTGAATATTCCCCAGAATTTTGCTATCCTGAATGCCTTGTCGTTGGAGCAGAGCGGTATCCGACGGTTTCAAACCCGCCGCAGCTACCGAAAACTGGTTGGCGACCCGGATCAGGTCAACAAGAATAATCCCAATGGCAACGGGGCCATTTGCACAGAATGCGGCGTATGCGTGGAAAAATGCCCCCAGGAGATCAATATCCCGGTGGAATTGGAGAAAGTCCATGCTATCCTGAGAAAAAGAGAACCCATATCACAGCATTTTGACTGAGGGTAAACCGTTAGATGGCAATACTATTCATCTTTATTTCAATTTTCCTGGCTCTGCTGATCTCCATTTCCTGGACCACCTACAAAGGTTCGCCCTGGGTGCCAACTTCGTTTAAGATGGCCCATAAAATGCTTGATCTGGCTGATATTCAGCCAGATGAGCTGATATATGACCTGGGTTGTGGTGATGGGCGGATCGCTGCCTTAGCGGCTCGAAAATATCAGGCCAGGGTGGTGGGAATAGAACTGAATCCTTTTCTTTGGTTGTGGTGCCAGCTCGCTATCACGATCCTCGGTTTACGAAGCCGAATAAAAATAGTCCTGGGTAATTTCTACAACCAGGATTTGAGCGATGCAGATGTAGTGGTTTGTTATCTGCTGCCTAATACCAACAAAAAGTTAGAGCATAAATTACTGCGCGAGCTACGCTCCGGCACCCGGGTAATCTCCAACACATTCCTTTTCTATCAAACCTGCCTGGCAAAAAGGGATGGCAAAGCCTTGTTATATATTTTCGCTCCGGAAAATACGCAGGTTGAGTTCATAAAAAGACAGCTTAGATCTTCAGCTGAAGATCAATGATAATTACACCAATAGAATATTGATTTTCCCTAGACTTGAGGACATACTGATGGATAAAAAAGAATTCGATGTTTTATTAGAAAAATATGCTGAGTTGGCAGTTAAGATTGGTTTGAACCTGCAGCCAGGACAGCGCCTCTTTATTTGGGCTCAGTAGCTTGAAGTAGCCCCTTTGGTCCGGGAAGTTGCCAAAGCTGCCTATCAGAACGGGAGCAAACTGGTCTCAGTCTTATGGAACGATGATCAGCTGAATTTAACCAGGCTGGAAAATGCCCCCCGGGATTCTTTTGAAGAGTTCCCTACCTGGAAAACAGATGCCCGGTTTAACTCTATGAAACGCGGGGATGCGACCTTGTTTGTAGCTGGACGTGATCCAGAACTGTTTAAAGGACAGAACCCAGAACTTGTAGGAAAAGCCGCCCGGGCTTATAGTGAACATTTCAAACCGATCATGGAAATGGTCGCCAGGAATTCAGCTCAGTGGTGTGTAGTTTGTCCCCCGACACCGGATTGGGCGGCAGCGGTCTTCCCGGATTCCCCTCGGGAGGTTGCGGAATCTAAGTTATGGGATGCAGTGATCAAGACTTGCCGCCTGGACCAACCGGATCCAGTTAAATACTGGCAGGGTTATTTTGACCAGATCATGGTCAGGGGAGAATATCTGACGGCGAAGAAATATACAGCCCTGAAGTATAGAGCACCAGGCACAAATTTGACCGTTGGTTTGCCGGAAGGACATCTCTGGATCGGTGGTTGGGATAGGACTGAAGGTGGGATTACTTTCGCTGCCAATCTGCCTTCAGAAGAAGTCTTTACCCTGCCGCACCGGGATATGACTGAAGGTACTGTAACGGCAACCAAACCCCTTGTTTACCAGGGCTCATTGATCGAGGATTTTTCTTTGACTTTCTCGGACGGCAAGGTTGTTGATTTCAAAGCAAAGAAAGGGCAGGATATTCTTGAGAATATCCTGGAGAGCGATCCAAACGCAAGGTACCTGGGGGAAACAGCTTTGGTACCTCATGGAACGCCCATATCCCAGCTCGGTTTAACGTTCCTGAATACCCTCTATGATGAAAATGCTTCCAACCACCTGGCCCTGGGCAATGCTTACCGCTTTAATCTGAAGGGTGGAACAGACATGTCTGAAGAGCAATTTGCAGCTGCAGGGGGCAATGAGAGCATCATTCACGAGGACTTCATGTTCGGCTCCGGCGAAATGGATGTAGATGGAATCCTGCCTGATGGCGCAGCTGAACCTGTCATGAGGGCAGGGGAGTGGGCTTTTGAAGTGTAGATGGATGTAGTATCCTGACGGAGTAAGTGGAAGGAATGGAAGGTCCATTTGCTCCGTCGCAAGTGTGTTTTATGAGGGGGATATCAATCTAAATCTGAGTTTACATAACGCGTAATATCAGGCTGGACTTGTCTGGACAATTTGGTATTTATGCTATGATATATTTATTATCCGTTCTGAGCAGGCTTTTTCCGGATCTTCTTTTGGAATGAGCAAGAGACCCCAAAATTACAATTATTACAGGTTTCCATTCACAGATTATTTAATCGTAGGATTAGGTTCCGGGATTATTTTTGCATATATGTTCATTGAAATTTGATCAGAGGTTGCATTCATTGATCAAGTTGGTCAAGCTGAATGTAACATTTTTGCCAGGCAGTTCGTTGTTATAGTAAGGAAGTCAAAGTTCCTGGCCATCAAATGGTTCATTGATTGTCGATAATTCAAAGGAGATCACAATGTCGAAAAAAAATAAACT
>Ga0164313_10003511_pt1 | contig 13946 bp, 10 predicted proteins | sample GuaBasSedimGuay4_FD_113735 | JGI IMG/M metagenome (GOLD analysis project Ga0164313, IMG submission 113735) | Subseafloor sediment microbial communities from Guaymas Basin, Gulf of California, Mexico - Guay4, Core 4569-4, 0-3 cm | ecosystem: Environmental > Aquatic > Marine > Hydrothermal vents... | reverse complement strand
GCTGCGTACCTGGCAACGGGTGTGAGTGGCAATGCCGTCTGTCTGCATGCGTTGTTGCAGATGCGTGGCCAGTTCCTCGTCCACCGGTGCCAGAATGCGCGGTGCCGCTTCCAGTATCATCACTTCACTGCCAAAGGTTCGGAATACCTGGCCGAGTTCCACGCCAATAGGTCCGCCACCGATAATGACCAGTTTCTCCGGAATATGGTCGATGTTCAGAATGGACTTACTGTTAAACACACGTGGATGTTCGATGCCTCTTATGGGCGGCAGGGAGGGTATTGAACCGGTGGACAGAATGGCCTTTTCGAAGTGAATCTCCTGCGCAGTGCCATCTTCGGTTTCGATCATGGCACTGCGCGGTCCCAGCAGGCGGCAGTGTCCGAAGGCCGTCTTCAGTGTTGCCAGCTGTGTCGCATTCTGCAGTGCGGCCTCGCTGCGGCGTTTCAGGATGGCACGTTTGCGCTGCAGTACCGCTGACCAGTTGGTGTGTACATCCAGGCCTGGCAGGCACAGACCAAAATCGGCCGCTTCACCGATTTCGCGCAGGCGGCGCGCAGTCTCGCGGAATATCTTGGACGGGATACAGCCTTCAAACAGGCAGGTGCCGCCCAGTCCCGGCCCTTTCTCGACCAGCAGGACCGACTTGCCGGCGCCGGCCAGAGCCATGGCAGCCGGCGTGCCGCCCGGTCCGCCGCCGATGACCAGATATTCTACCTGTTGTGGCGTCATGGTTACTTCCTCAGTGCGTTGTCCAGCGCCAATTCCGAATCTCCGGCATGTCCTCGCCGTGTGCGGTGATGTATTGCTGGTGTTCTATCAGTTTATCGCGCATCAGCCGCTTCAGATAGGCACCTTTTGATTCCAGCCCAGCAACCCGGTCGATGACGTCGATCACCAGATGAAAGCGATCGAGCTCGTTGAGTACCGTCATGTCGAATGGGGTCGTGGTGGTGCCTTCTTCCTTGTAACCGCGCACGTGCAGGTTGTGGTGATTGTTGCGCCGGTAGGTCAGGCGGTGGATCAGCCAGGGGTAACCGTGAAAGGCAAAGACAACATGTTTGTCTGTCGTGAACAGTGAATCAAAGTCGCTGTCATCCAGGCCGTTCGGATGTTCTTCTCTGGGTTGCAGGGTCATCAGGTCGACTGCATTGACCACGCGAACCTTCAATTCGGGCAGGTGCTCACGCAGTATCTTGACCGCTGCGAGAGTTTCGAGCGTGGGGACATCGCCAACGCAGGCCATGACGACGTCGGGTTCACTGTTAGCATCGCTGCTGGCCCATTCCCAGATGCCGATACCGGCGTGGCAGTGTTTAATGGCGCTTTCCATGTCCAGCCACTGTATTTCAGGTTGTTTACCGGCGACAATCACATTAACCCGGTCACGGCTTTTCAGACAACGTTCTGTGATACACAGCGCGGTGTTGGCATCCGCTGGCAAGTAGACCCGCACAATACTCGCCTTCTTGTTCACGACATGATCGATAAAGCCCGGGTCCTGGTGGGAGAAACCGTTATGGTCCTGACGCCAGACATGCGAGGTAAGCAGTATGTTTAACGAGGCAATCGGCCGCCGCCAGGGAATTTCCTGACTCACCTTGAGCCACTTGGCATGCTGGTTAAACATGGAGTCGACGATGTGTATGAAGGCTTCGTAACAGGTAAACAGGCCGTGCCGACCGGTCAGCAAGTAACCTTCCAGCCAGCCCTGGCAGGTGTGCTCGGAAAGAATTTCCATCACCCGGCCATCCTTTGCCAGGTGATCGTCATAATCATAAGTCTCCGCTTCCCAGACACGGTTAGTGACATCAAGCAGAGCACCCAGGCGGTTGGAGACAATTTCGTCCGGACCCATGACACGGAAATTCTGCTGTTCGGCATTCAACACCATGACGTCGCGCAGGTAATCTCCCATCTTGCGAGTGGCCTCGCCGATGGCATCACCGGGAGCGGGAAGTGCCACGGCATAATCGCGGTAATCGGGCAATTTCAGATCATGCAACAGCAGACCGCCATTGGTATGCGGGTTGCTGCCCATGCGCCGTTCGCCCTGTGGTGCCAGTGCAGCCACCGCGGCAATCAAGCGGCCATGCTCATCAAACAGTGTCTCGGGCCGGTAACTCTTCATCCACTGTTCAATGATGCTGATGTGAGCCGGTTTTTCGGCCAGTTGCGAGATGGGCACCTGGTGGGCGCGCCAGTAGTCCTCAAGTTTCAGGCCGTCGATTTCCTGCGGGCAGGTCCAGCCCTTGGGGGTGCGCAGGATGATCATTGGCCAGCGAGGCCGCATGATCGCGTGATTGCCACGGGCTGCCTGTTGAATCGTGTGAATGTCATCCATGACCTGGTCCAGCGTTGCAGCCATGGCCTGGTGCACGGCCTGTGGGTCGGCGCCCTCAATTAAATAGGGTGTGTAGCCATAGCCGCGAAACAGGTTCAGTAATTCATCACCGCTGATGCGTGCCAGCACGGTCGGATTGGCGATCTTGTAGCCGTTCAGATGCAGGATCGGCAGTACCGCACCATCGCGCCGCGGATCCAGAAACTTGTTGGAATGCCAGGCGGTGGCGGCGGGACCGGTTTCCGCTTCACCGTCACCGACCACACAGGTAACGATCAGGTCCGGGTTATCAAACGCTGCGCCATAGGCATGGCTGAGCGAATAACCCAGTTCGCCGCCTTCATGAATCGAGCCGGGGGTTTCCGGGGCGGTATGGCTGGGGATGCCACCGGGGAACGAGAACTGTTTGAACAGCGCTTGCATGCCGGTTTCATCCCGGGTGATATTCGGATACAGCTCGCTGTAACTGCCTTCGAGATACGTATTGGCAATCAGCCCGGGGGCGCCATGGCCCGGACCGGTGACATAGATCATGTTCAGGTCGCGCGCCCTGATTACCCGGTTGAGGTGGGCATAGATCAAATTCAGGCCGGGTGTGGTTCCCCAGTGGCCCAGCAGGCGTGGCTTGATGTGTTCAAGTACCAGGCGTTGCCTGAGCAGGGGGTTCGCCATGAGATAGATCTGGCCGATTGACAGGTAGTTGGCTGCACGCCACCAGGCATCGATCAACTGCAGTTCATCAGCGGATAGCGGCTGCTCTGTAATAGAAAAATGCGATGCAATCATGAGGCGATTCCTGGTCTGTGCTTATTGTAAAGATCAAGGCTATGTTTGGCGATCATGCCTTCCTCGTCGGTACCGATGACCCAGGCCTGTACCGGGCTGTTTGCCTGGCTGATGCAGGTGCGGCCGGCGTTATTGGCGTCCCTGTCCAGCCTCAGGCCGAGCCATTGACAGCGTTCGCCGATGGCGGCACGAACAGGGGCGGCATGTTCACCGATGCCGGCAGTGAACACCAGTGCATCCAGTCCTTCGAGTGCCGCGGCCAGCGAACCAATGGCGCGCACGCTGTGATGAACAAACTGCTCGATGGCCTGCCGTGACCCGGATGAATCCTGTTCCAGCAAGGTGAGCATGTCATCACTGCTGCCGGAAACACCCAGCAGACCGGACTGGAAATACAGCAGGTCAGATACCTCGTCCGGCTGCATGCCCTGTTGTTGCAGGTACAGCACCACGGTCGGGTCAATAGCGCCGCAACGGGTACCCATGGGGATGCCGTCCAGCGGGGTAAAGGTCATGGTGGTGGCGACACTGCGGCGCTGGTGCAGTGCACACAGACTGGCGCCGTGGCCCAGGTGTGCAACAATAATTTTCCCGTTCGCTTGCTCCCCCAGATAGTCCGGTAGCACCGACGCAATGTACTCGTATGACAGTCCGTGAAAACCATAACGGCGTACCGCCTCCAGTTCGGGCAGATCGGGCAGGGCGAACCGTTGTTCCACCGCTGGCCGGTCATGATGGAAGGCGGTATCAAAACAGGCGATCTGCATTAGCCCGGGTTGCAGCCGTTGCAGTGCGGCAATGCCCTGCAGACAGGGCGGTTGATGATTGGGTGCCAGTGGTATCAGGGTACGCAAATAGTCAATGACATCATCACTGACCAGGGTGGGCTTGTACAGACGTGCACCGCCATGTACAACGCGGTGCCCGGCTACGGTGATTTCGAGTGGACTGGGCTGCGTTGCCAGCCAGTCGAGCAGCCGCTGCATTGCCTGTTCGTGATTGTCGGTGGTAACCGTCTGCACCTGCACGACCTGTCCTTCACCATCACTGACCTGAAGCCGGCCGTCTCCGCCAATGCTGTCGAGCTGGCCACGGTACAGTGGTTGCAGTGACTCATTCAGTCGGTAAATAGCAAACTTGAGACTTGACGATCCACTGTTGAGAACCAATACGACCGGGTCAGCTGACCTTGGCATGGCGTATTACAGGCCAAAGTGAGGGTGGCCCGGTGTCAGCTCCATCCAGGAGACGGCATCAAACAGAAACCACTGCAGTAAAACAAATCCGGCAATTGCCAGCAAGGCCATGATGATGGCGGCAAACAGCGCATCTGCAAAGCTGTCAACCTCGAAGCCAGGTACCAGATCGGCGGTCACTTTCACCATCAATGCATTGATCAAAAGCGCAAAGATGCCAAAGGTCAGGACGGTCAGTGGCAGTGTCAGCACCCACAACAGGGGACGGATTACAGCGTTGATTGTGCCCAGTACCAGTGCGGCCAGCAGCAGGTCGAGGCCTGAACGAACATGTATGCCGGGCACCATCAGGATGACCAGACTGAGGCCCAGTGCCGTTATCAGCCAGATCAGCAGCAGACCGATTAGCATGGCAGATGTCTCATGTTCATACGGGGATTGTACACTTATCAATTGGATCCGGGTGTAACCTGGATGACAACGTGACTCCTGAACAAGCGGGTATCGAAGTCATGCTGCTGAAAGCAGGTATACTCTTATAAAATAACCGGGGAGGGGGTTCTTATGCAGACCAGTACCACACTCGACGAAATCCTGGAGCGCTTGCGCGCGACGCAACAGGAGGTTGATCGCCTGCTCCCTAGCAATGTTCGAGCCAGTGCAGCGCTTCAGGCTCGAAGTGCACCAGTCCTTCCAGTACGCCCGCGGCGTAGTTGCCGTTCATCTCCATAAGGTTGCCGCGTGCGAGGTACAGGCGCTCTGCCAATCCCTGCTCGCGCACGCTGCGCAAGGCCTCCTCACGTACTTCCTGGCGGGCGTTGTGCACTAATACTGCCTGCAGGCCAGAGGTTAGCGCCGGCAGGTCGTTGCCACTGTCGCCGGCGAACACCGTATTGCCTTCATCGAAGCCTTTGCGCGCCATGAGGAAGCGAATAGCGTGGTACTTGGTTGCGCGCCGGGGCAGTATGTCGAGCAGGCCGACATGCCGGGCCTCGTCAATGCTCCAGATCAGGCTGGTACGTATGTCGAGCCGCTTCAAACGGGCGTCCATCTCTGCCAGCAGCGCGCCATGGTCAGTGTCCATCGGGGCGTAATAGCTCAGTTTGAAGGTGTTCTGCTTCTCCGGCTCCTGCAGGGTCAGGGTGCCGATATCCTCAAACAGTGCGGCCAGTTCGTCGTGACGACGCCCTGCCCAGTCCGGGGCGATCTCTTCCTCCCAGGCCTCCCAGGGTTGCCATTCGTTATTGTGGATTTCATAGAGGGTGGTGCCTACATCACCGATCGCATAGTCGGGCACTGGCAGGTCATAATCGTGTATGGCCTCCAGCAACAGTCCCTTGTGGCGGCCACTGACATAGGCCAGGGTGAGTTCCGGGCGTTTGGCCAGCATCCTGAACAGCGGCCGCGCCCGGGGCGATTCATCCTGGTTGCCGTTGGGTAGCAGGGTGCGATCCAGATCACAGCACAGCAGCAGCTCAGTCACGATTGTCCCCCCGCAGCAGCGGTGTGCCTTCCAGGGCATGATGCCCGATCACGGCAGCGGCCGCACTCCAGCCCTGATGGCGGGTGCCGCCGGCGATGAACGTCCGCCCGTTCACATACTCCGGAAAGCCCCACGGTTCGCCGTCCATCGGCAAGGCATTGGCACGGTGAATGCCCGCCAGGTAACGCTGTGCCTCGTCGCGCTTGCCGCGCGTTGCCAGATCGGCCACGTAGAAGCCGGTGACCATGGGCCACAAACCGGCGTTGTGAAACTCGTAGGGCTGGTTCTTGAAGGTATAGGAGAAACTCATCTGTAAATCCTTCCAATCCTTGTCCACCGGTTCGATCACCGGGTAAAAGGCAGGCAGCAGGGCCATATCATCCGGGACGACCGCCTCATCGACGATGAACGCATCCACACGGGCGCGCTGCCCCTCGTCGGCCACCTCCAGCACGGAGACCAGTACATTGGCCAGGGTATCAAAACGGTAACCGTAGCCCTGGGGAGAGAAGAAGGACATCCAGTGATGTCCGGCGCAGTGCGGCGAGGCCGCCTTCCTGCCCTTGCGGTAGAGGACTTCGTGATACACGTCATCGGGCTGGCCATCGGTATCGTCGAACCAGTAGTTGTCGCGAATCATGTGCTTGAGACGCGTGGCCTTTTCTTCCAGGACATGATCGGAGGAGCTGTGCAGGTGGCGGTGGACGGCACAGAGCTCTTTCAGTGCCTGCAGGTAGAGCAGCTGGTCGTAGAGTACATAACCGTGGTGAATGTACTCGTCCGCCCAGTCACCGGTCTGGGGGACATACAGCAGACCCCGGTTATTGAACTCCCACGCGCCAAGCAGGAAACGTACTCGCTCCATGACGGGCACCATATCACCAAGAAATTCGTCATCGCCGCTGGTTCGCCAGTATTGGCAACAGCCGATGATGAACCATAAATCGGCATCCACCCGTCCCGTGGTGCCACCATAGCTGACACGCCCGGCCGCCGTATCCACATTGCTGGGGATTTCACCATGCGGTCCCTGGTGGCGGGCCAGGGTCGACAGGGTATGGCGTAGGCCGCTAACCAGTTCCTGATCGCCGGACATCAGCGCGGCCAGCCCCAGGATTACACCATCCCGGGCCCATACGCGTCGGTAGTTATCGTGTTGCGAGGGACTGGCGAGAAAGCCGTCTTCGCTGTTGCATTCATGAAGCAACGCCAGGGCACGTGTGTAGCCTTCGTCAAGGTGTGCCTCGTCAGTCGTTGTGTTGTTCATGATGGTGACCCCGCGGCATGATTCGGACTCGGGACCGCCAGATCAGGATCGTCGCTCATGAAGCCTTGCCTCCCTGATAATGCATAATCACCGCCAGTGCCGCCGCAGCCAGCCGTGCTATGGGCGGGTCGGAGCGGGATGGCAGCATGATGGGCACTTTGGTCCCCACCACGATTCCAGCCAGCGTCGCGCCAGCGAGGTATTCCAGATCCTTGGCCAGGGCATCCGCCTTGCCCTGTTGCACCAAGTCGACGCCGATGGCGGTGGCCCCGGTGTCGCTGTTGGCCGGGGTGGTTGTCTCAGGGTCCTTCATGGGTTTCCTCCTCGTCGAGGATGCGTTTGTTACGGGTTTGTTCCCGGCCGACTGAGCAGCAGTTCCGCGGCCACCATGCCCAGATAAATACCCGTGCCTGGGGATTCTTAATGGTGTTTCACAGCTTGCCCACCTTGCGTACGGTCAAGCCCACGGCCAGCAGTGCAATACCATCAAATAAAAGACTGATGCTGACATACAGCCCCACCAGCCACAGCGAGGTGGCCGGCCAGCCATACAGAAACAGCATTGCCAGCACTAATGAAGTAATACCATTAAACAGCATCCATCCCCAGCCACTGGCAGGATGAATCGACTGGGCCATGACGAAGCTGCCAAAGGCATCCAGCAACAGATATACAGCCAGCAACAGTCCGACGGTGGCAATGCCGGGTAAAGGATAAAAAAGCATCAGGCCACCGGTAATGAGCAACAGGGCTGGCTTGATCCAGTCCATAACGCTGCGTGCATTGTATTTGTAGGTGTGAACTGTCCAGATGGCTGCGCCCACGATCAGCATCCAGGCCACAAAGATAACCGTGCCCAGCGACATCAGGCCCGGCAGGAAGAAGCCTGCCGTTCCCAGGATGATCAGCAAGATACCCGTGATCAGGCTAAAAGAGCCAAACTGGCGGGTTAATTTCTCATTCGTCACTGTTTTAACCATATTATTTCTCCTTGTGTTTCTTTATGAAAGTACAGACAGGTTAGAGCAAAGAGTCCATGGACGATGCAACTTGTGTGACAGATGTCCGCTATCCATGGCCATGGTTTTGCCACAGCGGTGGCGGCAGCGCTCCAGCCTTGTATTGGTAGAGTTGCCTCGTGAATCAAGGATCCGGCGGCCCCGGAATTATTTAATGCTACCATTGTCCATTTTGCGACACCTTATTCAGGGGATAGCAATAGCATTCTATACGCGACGTGCTTTAACACAAAGAAGAAGACTTTATGGGTAAACCCGAGACATCAGAAGCAAAAGTGTTTGGTCTCTGGAGTGCCATCTTCCTGGGTATTGGTTCCATGGTCGGTGCAGGGATCTTTATTGTGATTGGTGAGGCTGGCGTGATTGCGGGCAACCTGGTCACGATTTCGTTTCTGATCGGCGGAATTATTGCGTTGTTGTGTGGCTATTCCCTGAGCAAGCTTGCCATCCGCTATCCCAGTCGCGGTGGGATTATTGAATATCTGGTACAGGGTTATGGCGAGGGGGTCTTCTCCGGCTCACTGGGTATTTTGTTTTATTTCGCACAACTGGTGACGCTTGCTGCAGTGGCCAAGTCATTTGGGGCTTATGCCGCAACCTATATCAATAGTGGGGCCACTCCTTTTTATACCAATCTGTTTGCTATTGGTGTTCTGCTCTTTTTTGTCACCATTAATCTTGTCGGTGCCGCCATGATTGCCAGGGCAGAAAATATAATTGTTATTGTAAAATTTACTGCATTGATTGTTTTTACGATTGTCGCACTGTTCTTCGTCGATTTGTCCAATCTGGCGATTGGTAAGGCTCCAGGGGCTGTTAATATCTTTTATGCCTTGGGTCTTACCTTTTTTGCCTTCCAGGGTTTTAGTGTTATTACCAACAGTGTCGAGGATATGCAGGATCCCGAACATACCATGCTGCGATCCATGTGCTGGGCAATAGGACTGGTTGCCGTGCTTTATATCGCCATTTCCATTGCTGTGTTTGGTGATTTGCCACTGGATGCGATTGTCAGGGATAAGGACTTTGCCCTTGCCGAGGCTGCAAGGCCTGCTTTCGGGGTATGGGGATTCAAGATCATGGCGGCGACAGCGTTGCTGGCAACGGCATCCGCGATCAATGCCACGCTCTATGCCGTAACACAGATAAGCTACACCCTGGCCAAAGACGGGGATCTTCCCGAGGTGTATGACTACAACGTTTTTCATAATACGGAAGGACTCATTATTTCCGCATTGCTGATCATGCCGATGCTCCTGTTTTTAAATCTGGGTCAAATCGCCACTATCGCGGCGATTGCCGTGCTGCTGGTTCAGGGATTTACCCATGCCGGGCACCTGTTTAAGAGCAAAGAGACCGGTGGCCATCCTGGTTGGATTCTGGCGGCGGTCGCTGGATCGTTTGGTGCTGCAGGGCTTGCAATTGTTTATGCATCCGGGACCATGCCGCACATACTCTATTACATTGCCAGCCTGTTTTTTATGGCGTTCATTTTCGAGGTGTTACTGCACCTGCTGAATGACAGGACGGTAGAGAAGCAGATTATTACAGACATCGAAAAGCTGGAAAGAGGTATCTTGAACCGGATGGATTTCAAGTGAAATATATGTTCTGGTCTACTGTGTAATGGTTTTGTTTATGTCTCCGACGGAAAAAATATACGTCGCTGGCTGAACAGCAGTTCCGCGCCCACCACGGTCAGGTAAATGCCGACGATCCAGTACAGGCTGTGCCGTGAGGATTCCCACAGGAAGACCAGCAGCGTTATCCAGGACAGCAGCGACAGCGCAAGGCCTGTCAGGGGTACGGCTGCATTCATGCTGATTATTTTACGCAGTTTCCAGGCCGAGAGATTGATGGCGGTGAAGATCAGCAGAAAGGTGGAACTGGCAAACGATGAAATGACGGTCAGATTGGCCAGATTGACGAAGGTCAGGGTGCAGGCGGTGATAATAATCAGACTGAGCCAGGGAATATTATTCTGCTTGCGGCGGAATCCAAACGCCGGGGGCAGGGCATGCTCGGTCGCCATCACCATGCCAAGACGGGCGGTGCCAAACAGGGTGGCATTGATCGCGGAGGCGGTGGAAAACAGGGCGGCAAGACCGATCAGCAAAAATCCCGCGTGGCCAAGAAACGGCCGGGCCGCCTCCGCCAGGGCATACTCGCCATATTTTTGAATCTCGTCAGGTGACAAATTGCCAACGGCAACAATGGAAACCAGCACATAGATGCAGATGGTGATGCCAATTGACCAGAGGATACCGCGTTTCAGGTTGTGCTGCGGGTTTTCCATTTCGTTGACCGCGTTGGGGATCAGTTCAAAACCTTCATAGGCGACAAAGATCAGCGCGGCGCCCATCAGTACCCCGGAGTAACCCTGATTAAATACTGGCTGCAGGTGGTCGGGCCTGGCGTAGAACAACCCGATGATGGCGAACAGCATCAGGATTAATACCTTGATGGTGACAATGAGCAGTTCACTGCTGCCGCTGGCCTTGACGCCATAAAGATTGACGCCCAGGAAGGCCAGCAGTACCAGCGATTCCAGCAGGTGATGCATCGGCAGGCTGCTGGCGTCACCCAGCATGGCGGTGCCATAGACACCGAAGGTATAGGCATACAGTGCCATGGTGCCAACATAGCCGACCAGCAGTAGCCAGCCACCGATGCCGGCAAGATTCCGGTTTTCAAGGGCATGCTCCAGATAGGTAAAGCTGCCGCCATCGGACTGAAAGTGCAAGCCTAGACTTGCGTAGGAAAGGCCGGTTAGCAGGGCGATGAAACCGCCCAGGATAAAGGCAGCGGGTGCGGCATGTCCCGCCTGAGCAATGGCGAGTCCCAGCACCGAGAAGATGCCGCCACCCACCATGCCGCCCACCCCCATGGCAATGACCTCTTTCAGGGTAAGGCGTTCAGGAGTGGTTTGTATCATGTCTGCCTGTCGTCTGCTGCCTGTATGGCACAGTCCGCATCATAACAGCGCCGCAGGCATTTGCTGTTGTGGCTGTCCCATTTCAGGATGTTTCGTTTTGTGTCGCTGACGACAGTTGCAGACGCTGTTCCACTTCAAGCACGTGGCGTGTGGTGGCGAGTACGCTATCCGGGTTGAGGCTGATGGAGTCAATGCCAATTTCCACCAGTTGTTCGGCCACCTCGGGATAGTCGGACGGGGCCTGTCCACAGATCCCGCTGTGGCGCTGGTTGCGCTGGCAGCCTTCAATTGCCCACTTGATCATCTTCGTTACACCGGGGTCTCTTTCGTCGTAGTCGAAGGCGAGGATCTCGCTGTCCCGGTCCACACCGAGCATAAGCTGGGTGAGATCGTTGGAGCCAATACTGAAACCATCGAACAGCTTGCTGAACTCATCAATCTCGACAACATTGTTGGGGATTTCGCACATGACATAGATCTTTAACCCGTTTTCGCCACGTTTGAGACCGTGGCTGGCCATGCTGTCGATGACTTTCTGACCTTCTGCAACGCGGCGGCAGAACGGGATCATCAGAATGACATTTGTCATGCCGATTACTTCCCGGACACGTTTCATGGCGGCACATTCAAGCGCAAAGCCTTCGGCATAATCCGGATGCGTATAACGTGCGGCACCCCGAAAGCCGATCATCGGGTTGTTTTCGACCGGTTCGAAATATTTACCGCCCAGGAGGGTGGCATATTCATTGGTCTTGAAGTCGCTCATGCGTACGACGCAGGGTTTTGGATAGACCGATGCGGCGATGGTGGCCACGCCTTCGGCTAATGTCTTGACAAAAAAATCGACGGGATTCGCGTAGGCGCCACTGATCGACTGAAGTGCCTGGCGCGTTTCCTCGTCAACCTTGTCGGGGTGGATGAGCGCCATCGGGTGGGTCTTGATATATTCATTGATGATGAACTCCATGCGCGCCAGGCCAATGCCATTTACCGGCAGAGAGGCCAGGCTGAATGCCAGGTCGGGATTGCCCAGGTTCATCATGATCTCCGTCCTGGGCTGTCTCAGGTCGCTGAGATCGGTCTCCTCGATTTCGTAGTCCAGGCTTCCGGCGTAAATGTTGCCGGTCTCACCCTCGGCGCAACTCGCGGTAATCGACTGACCGTTTTCGAGCACCTGGGTGGCCTTGTCCGTGCCCACGACCGCGGGGATACCAAGTTCGCGCGACACAATGGCCGCGTGACAGGTGCGGCCGCCGCGGTTGGTCACAATGGCCGCGGCAGTTTTCATCACCGGCTCCCAGTCCGGTGTTGTGGTGTCGGTGACCAGGACTTCGCCGGGCCGAAAATCGCTCAGGTGTTTGGCGTCCTCGATGATGTGCACCTTGCCGGCACCGATGCGGGTGCCGACGGCGCGGCCCTGCGCAAGGATTTCAGATTTTTCCTTGAGATGGTAGATTTTGAGGATGTTGCCGTTTTTCTGTGACTCCACCGTCTCCGGCCGTGCCTGTACCATATAGAGGTGGCCATCGAGTCCGTCTTTCGCCCATTCCATGTCCATGGGTTTATCAAAACCCGCTTTTTTGGAATAGTGGTGTTCCACCTTGATGGCATAGTCGGCCAGCACTATGACATCCTCGTCCGAGATACAGAAATGGCCTCGTTCTTCGGGGCTGGTGTCGATATTGCGGGTGTACTCCACGGCGATGTTGTCAGTGTTGAGTATGTCGGTAAAGATCATCTTTAGCGCTTTATTGCCGAGCCGGCGTTTGAGTATGGCCCGATAGCCTTTTTCAAACGTGGGCTTGTGCACATAGAAACTGTCCGGATCGATAGTGCCCTGGACAATGTTTTCACCCAGACCAGGGGCGGCGTTGATAAACACCACGTCTCTGAAACCGGTCTCGGTATCCAGTGAAAACATCACACCACTGGCCCCCTTGTCGCTGCGCACCATCTTCATGACCACAACGCACAGGTCGACCTTGTAGTAGTCGAAATGATTGTCGTACTTATAGTGGATGGAGCGGTCGGTGAAGTTGGACGCCAGGCAGCGTTTGTAGGCATCCAGCAGGGCTTCATCACTGTTGATATGCAGGTAGGTGTCGTTCTGGCCGGCAAACGAGGCCTCGGGGGAATCCTCTGCCGTTGCTGAAGAGCGCACTGCCAGGGAGACGTCATCGCCGTATTCCTTTTTCATCTGCGCATATTGCGCGAGGATTTCCGACTTCAAATCTTCCGGTAACTCACAGCCATAGACGATGTCTCTGCTCCTGCTGCCACGCGCCTGCAGATCCTTGATATCATCGGGTCTGAGTCCATCCAGCGCCGCGTGCAACTTGCGCCAGGCATCGTTGGCTTCCAGTACATGACGATAGGCAGCGGCTGTTATTGCAAAGCCGTTGGGGACACGGACACCTTCGTCGGTAAGATTTTGATACATCTCTCCGAGACTGGCGTTTTTGCCACCGACCTCCGGGATGTCGTCGATACCGATTTCGTTGAACCATTTTATGTAAGTGGACATCATTGTCTCCTCTCGTCATTTTTCCGGGTCAGTCATTGAAGGGTGCGTTGGTCACGCATCATCCCAGATACTGGTACAGACGCAGGCCGCTGGCAAATGATCATGATTATTCTCCTTATTTGGCATCGTGTTTCTTTTCCACTTCCAATACGTGGCGTAGACCATCCTGATCGGCTTGCCACACCGGTGGCGACGCACATGTTCAACAGTCCTTCGGTTTTTGCTGATCCGTTAACTGACTCGCGTCAAACAATGAGGTGGGACAGCGCCAATCCGTAGCCGATGGACAGGATGCCGAGGGCAATCAGTAGTATTGAAACCTTGCCACTGTTTTTTCGTCCCCCCAGACTGACGGCATAGATACCCTTGAGCAAATTGTTGCTGCCGGCAGC